>ERZ1026800.382-NODE-382-length-39168-cov-4.129377_pt1 | contig 39168 bp, 24 predicted proteins | sample MGYA00520873_ERZ1026800 | MGnify/ENA primary metagenome ERZ1026800 (study PRJEB33270, sample SAMEA104284475) | anaerobic digester metagenome | biome: Anaerobic digester microbiome; feature: mesophilic sludge digester; material: Anaerobic digester biomass | place...
GTGTAGCGTATCTCTTTAAGATAGAGGATATGATTCCCGGCATAGGATGAATCGTCGTATTCCGCGGTCATGAAATTGCCGTTCAGGTCGACGCTTTTGCAGAAATTCCAGATGTAGGTCTTACGCTCGTCATCGGGATGATAGATCCTGCCCGCCCGCGTTTCGCCGAAGGTCGTCACCGTGCCGGCCTTGTCCATGACGCGCCACACGCCGCCGCTCTCGGAGCCGACGGTGTACTTGCGCCAGTCTTCGGTTAGCGTGACGGGATCGTCAACGTGCCGGCAGGGAGTGCGGACGATGATGCGGGCGAGGGCTGCCGCGTCGTCGAACTGATCCAGACCAACGCGATTGGCCCGGTGACCGAGGTGCATGTGTGGGTGTCGCGGGCGTGGGGCCGGCAGAGTCCCGAGGACGCGGCCAAGCACGGCGACATTGTTTCGGTGCAGGAGCTGCCCAATGAAACGAAGCCCGTGCCAAAGGGGTTGCACTGGGATCTGTGGCTGGGACCGGCAGCATTCCGTCCGTACAATAGTATTTATGCTCCAAAAACCTGGCGAGGCTGGTTCGATTTCGGCCTTGGCGAAATGGGAGACTGGTGCTGCCATACCCTCGATGCTCCCTACTGGTCACTCGACCTGGGACTGCCCCTTGTTGCTGAAACCGAGTTCAAAACTCCAGTTCCTGATAACGGATTTGTCTCTGACAAGGCTATTATACGCTGGGATTTCCCGGCAAGGGGAAATAAAGTTCCGGTTACCATGCGATGGTACGAAGGCGGCCTGAAACCCGACATCCGACCTGAATGGAACCTCGAAAGCTTACCTGGAAGTGGCATGATCATGGTCGGTGATAAACAGTGTCTTATGACTGGCGGTCGTCCGAATAATCCCAAAATTCTCGTACCCGCTAAAGACTGGCCGGAATACCAGAAAAGCCTGCCGGAACCGACTATTCCAAGAACTTTTGAAGAAAATCCGCAGCGCGAATGGGTTGATGCCATCAAAAACAATAAACTGCCCGGTTCGAATTTCGATTACTCTGCAGGAATGGTTGAGATGGCAGTCATAGGTGTACTGGCACAGAGATTCGATACACGCATTGAATATGATGCCGTAAATATGAAAGTCAGGAATCATCCTGAACTGGATGCCTATATCAAGGAACCTGTCCGTAAGGGATGGGAATACGGGGAGAATTTCTGGTAAGCCGGACATTGGTCGTGCGGTCGTGCGGTCGTGCGGTCTTGCAGTCTCGCGGTCGGATCATATATGAAGTTCTTCTTTAGAACCTGGTTGTATAAGGCAAGGTTATGAGACGATTAGGGGTTCAGTGACGCTATGGAGTAAACTGCAGGGAGCATAGCTAACTGCCACTGAATGTACCGGCATACTTTGCAGCATCCGCCTTATTCCAGGTAATTGTTGCCGTCCCGTATCTGAAATTTGTATCCAGGTATTTAAACTGATTGGAAACAGGAATTTCTTCAGATGTACCCTTTCTGATCTTTTCAATCAGGGTTTTCATGTCATAAATATATTCAGAACCTATTTTCTCCCGGGAACCGCGCTGCCAGTAATGTCCGCCGTAAAGAACAAGTTTTTCCGGGTTGACATGGTTTTCCGAGTTTTCGATATACCTGATCAGATCGTCAATAGATTTAGTATATGTGATGAAACTTTCATAATTAAACAGCCATACTCCGCTGCCTGAACCCAAAGCATCACCTGTAAAAACCATATCCCTGCCTTTTATGAAGAACAATGTCCCATGTTCCGTATGGCCCGGAACTTCAATCGTGGTGATCAGATATCCACCGCCCAGATCAAGGGATGCATTCTCCGGGAAAAAAGTCGTTCTCTCCTTCGGGAAAATATCCATACCCCTGAATTCCGCTTCAGGAATCCAGAATTTCACCTTCTTATCGTCCCTGAAAGCCGGAAGCATTCCTAAATGATCTCCATGCTTATGGGTGACGGTAATATAAAGCTCTTTGTTCCCGATTCGTTCCGAGATTAATGAACGAAGCGATTCAATGGCTGTATCATCCCACTTTATAAAATTCGACAGATCGATAAGCAGCGCCTTTTCCTGTCCTGTAACCAGGTATATGTCGGAGCAATTGTTCATGCTCATTACCTTGCCGTCCTTATCGGTCTTGAGACCGGCCGGAAAGCTGCTGTTGGCATCTTCGATGCGATATACCCCCTCTCCTATCGTATAAACCGTGTAAGGTCCTTTCTCAACGGTCTGAGCCCGGAAGGGCCAGCTGACCGTCAATAAAATCAATAAACAACAAACTTTTCTTTCCATCGCTAAACGCTTTATATTTTATATGTTTATCATAATATAATTCCTTTCGCCTGAATCCCGGTTGTACTGATGTGATTCAGGCAGTACTGACTATTCAATCTCCAGCTCTACCGATTCAAGCAGCGGTGATGACAGCTTCAGGGAAACCGGGGTCTCCGCTGCATCTTTCTTTACAAAAATCAACAGCCTGCCGTTAATGCATCGTTGCCTGTTGTCCTGATAGTTATCCGCCGCGTTGGATGAGGCATTTTCCATTCCAAGCAGGGTCCCTCCGGATATTTCACAGCTGATTTCATTGTCAGCCAGGATTGAGTGGTTGCCGTTTGTATCAAGAATATTTACCCTTACCTGCCTCACAAGCTCATCATCTTTCAATTTAAGAACCTCAGCATCAATCTTTGCCGGCATAGTATTGGTCACAATCCTGTACGACGCGGCCTCATTTCCATTATTGAATGCCAGCACTTTGAGTTCGCCCGGGTCGTAGTCTACTATCCATGAGATTATCCCGGTTTCAGGGTCGTAGGGTTTGCGTTCACCGACTGTTTTCCCGTTAAGCTGCAATTCCGCCTCGCCGCAATTCGTGTAGCAGACTACCTGAACCCTGCTATCCTTATCGTAATTCCACAGCGGCGGTGCATCGGATGACAATCTGTTTACCCGGCGTGAACCGCTTCTCTCAACCAGTTTGTAAGTTCCTATGTAAGCCATCGGTTCCCCGCTCCACAAGGCTTTCCGGAAATAGCCCCTGGGTTTGACATTTCCGGCAAGGTCGAGCAAACCCGCGGTCGAACCCCGGGCGGGCCATGGACCTGATTCTCCCAGATAATCGATACCTGTCCATAGGAATTGTCCAAAAATAAATTCCTTGTCTTTCACGGCATACCACGCCGGCAGATCATGTCTGTTTTCACTTCCGTAAAGAATTCTTTCCGGATACAGTTCATGGTCACTGTCATATTTGTTCTCGGTGTAATTATAACCGACAAGGTCAAGCACAAACGGATAATCGGTATAGTTCGACATTACCGCGCCGGCAAGAGCAGCCGTTACAGGCCTGGTATTATCAGCCTCCTTGACAACTGCCACGAGTTCCCTCGCGATCTGACCAAGGGTTTCTGCCCGCGGATGATCTTCCAGGAATGCCCTTACAGACTGCTGACTGATACCCTCATCTGCAAGAACGGGATGAGTATAGGGATCATTCGGATAATCCACTTCATTGCCTATACTCCACATGATAATGGAAGGGTGTTTCCGGTGCTGCAGGATCTGATCCCTTAAATCGCACGCGCTCCACTCCCTGAAATACTGCGAAGTCCCCTGATGCCCCGGGACACCCCTGTTCCAGCCCGTGATCCACTTGTTCTTCGGATATTCCCATTCATCGAATGCTTCATCCATTACAACAAAGCCGAGTTCATCGCATAATTCATATAAATGAGGAGCCTGAGGATTATGGCTTGTCCGGATAGCATTTACCCCAAGGCTTTTCAAAGTTTCAAGCCGTGTCCTCCATACTGATTTTGTAACCGCGGCACCCAGAACACCTGCATCATGATGAATGCATACTCCTTTTAACTTGGTGTTTACCCCATTGAGATAAAAGCCTTTATCCGGATCGAACTTAATATCGCGGAAGCCGGCTTTGACAATGTTTTCGTCAATAAGATCAGACCCCTTATATACAGATGTTTTCAGCGAATACAGATAAGGCGAATCGATGCTCCACAAAGCCGGAGATCTCAGTTTCATAACCTGGCTGAATTCCGTAAGCGCTTTCGCGGAAGCCTGTCCGCTTTTTGAAGTGGATACAAGCTTTCGGCCTTCAGCATCAAATAGTTCATGAACCACTTTTATCGTTGCAGATCCGGTGGAGTTTTTGATTGTTGAGCTAATGGTGATCTCTGCCAGATTATTTTTAATATCTGCCTTGTAGGCCACACCCCAGAGATCAATATGAATCGGGTTGGCATAAATAAGGTATACATCCCGGTAGATGCCTGATCCCGTGTACTATCGCGAATCTGCATCGTTGCTGTGATCCACTCGTACGGCTATCGAGTTTTTCTCTCCCCATTTTATATACGAAGTGAGGTCATACATAAATGAGATATACCCATTCGGTCTTTTTCCAACCCATTTCCCGTTTATAAAGACTTCACTGTTATTATAAACCCCTTCAAAGAAGATATAAACCTTGTTTCCTTTCTCAGTGGCAGGAATAACGATTTCTTTCCTGTACCAGGCAATGCCTCCCGGAAGATAACCCGTGCAGCTTGCAAGCTCCGGACTCGCGTTTTGTTTCACCGTCCAGTCGTGAGGAAGATCAACGACAGCCCACTTGCTGCAATCCATATTTTCAATCCCTCCATAGCGGATGTCTCCCAGATTGAAATACCAGTCGTCGTTCAGTTTTTCCTTTCTGCCAAAATCCTGTGCATTTAAAACTGTTCCGGCTGCCAGAAAAATGAACAAAAATATTCCGTATAAAGGCCTGATAACTGATTTGTACTTTTTTGTCATAATACAATGAGCAATTAACAATTAGCAATGAACAATTAACAATTAGCAATGAGCAATGAGCAATGAGCAATGAGCAATTAGCAATGAGCAATGAGCAATGAGCAATGAGCAATGAGCAATGAGCAATTAACAATTAACTGCTGCTTTGGCCCTCGAACTTCTAACCTCGTACTGTTCTTTCCACGTACCGCGTACCGTTTTATTTTAATTCTTTTTTTTCATTATAAAGATAACAACAAACTCCTTAGGTCAAACAGAATTTATGTTGTCATCAGGTGCTATAGAACATATAAGGTGAGCCTGTCGCCCTTCTTTATATCATCATGACTGATCTGAGGGAAACAGCGCCCTGAGATGCTTTTCAAAAGCAGGATTCTTTATAAAGCGGTTTCGGGAACCGGTTTTAGTGAAAGGCGTAATCCAGTTTGAGCATAAAACTATTTCGCGGAAAGGTCCTGAAAAGCTCCGTGACTTGTCCTCTGAAGGATTGGTCATATATTGAATCGCCCCAGGGAGCGAGAGGATTCAGTTCTTCATCCTTACTACGCGAATGGCTCCAAACCACGTAAAGAGCAGATCCGGGCCTGTACTCCCACCGTGTTACATAATTCAGCTGCAGGTTTTTATAGTTAAAGTCTCTCTTTTTGGGATACTCCGGGAAAGGCGCCATGTTATCCGGATTAGTGAGGATGCTGAAATTTGAGTATCTTCCTTTGGCTACAAAAAGCTGCGAATACAACTGCATCGAGAATTTGCTTGTCAAGGTCAGTGAACCTCTTAAAGTAAAGTCGAGCGATCTTGTATCGCGGGTCCCGAATACAGGCACATAATACTGTCCCGGTTGATATTCCTGAACTTCATTAAGAATACCGCTAAGTTTTCCCTTGTCATCGAAAGATGTGAATTCCGCCTCAGAGAGGTTTTCAGGCGAAACTGATCTGCTGCCTATTTTCCATCCGGAGTAATCTGTCAGGAATGTTTCATTTGATGCCCACGCGGTCTTATCATTTTCCAGTGAACCCTTTATATTCGCTCTTAATGAAACTTTTGTACCCGGATTTATTGCACCCTGAAAATCCATCAGGAATTCTGAACCTTTGTCATCATATTTTCTGACAGACGCTTTGGGAGTTGTTGTCCATTTTTTTCTGGCATCATTTGAAAACTCCGCTGATATTTCAGCTCCCCTGGGTTTTGCCCACACCCACAGGCCTCTTGTCTCCCAAAGATCATATCCTCCCAGGGGATCAAACAGTGTTGCAGAAGCCATGATCTGTCTGAATTCCTTTGTTGTAAGGGTTATCTTCAGGTTTGTTTTGCTCCCCATGTCATAATGTTCCAGAATAGAAAGCCATCTTTCATAACTCATGCCAAGCTCCCCCCGCTGAAAGCTGCCGAATTCCTTTCCTTTGGCAAGCTTATACTTGACAATGGCCCATATCTGGTACCAGTTCTGCTCAGAGGTGATCCAGCCGATGTCATTAGGATTGTACTGGTCGGTAAACATAAGAAAAGCCAGGTGTCCGTCAACGATACCCTGTCTTTTCCTTAACACCAGACTGCTCATCATACCTTTCTGTTCCTCTGCATCCGGATCGGTTGAAAACCTGTCGGAAAATGCCAGAATTCCCTCAAAGCCGTATTTGTTATCATTAAACCTAATGTCCCAGTCGACACCTCCGGTAAGACTTTGCCAGCCGCTTCCCTTTCCGGCAGGACTGAAATAATATGTAAGGATTCCTCCGGCTGATGAGAATTCTTTTATTCTCTGACTTGCACGGAATACAGCATAATTATTTGTGGGATTAAAATCATCTCCGGCTGTTACACCCATAAGTCCGAATGAAAGATCCTTATTGGTTCTGCCCGAGAGTTTCATGGCAGCGATGATCGGTTCATCAGCGCCAAAACGTCTTGAATAATAGAGTCTGCTGTATCCGATACCGAATTTAAAAATATCGGCGCCTTCCAGAAAAAACGGGCGCTTTTCGGGGAAGAGGGTCTGGAAAGCCGTGAGATTCAGGACGGCAGGATCGGCTTCAACCTGTCCGAAATCGGGTCTTATAGTTGCATCAAGAATGACATTGGGTCCGATTCCCAGTTTAATATCTCCTCCGGCATTGACTCTGAAACTATGGTCAGCCTTTCCGGGAATGTTTTCATTTTCAAACATATTAAGAGCTCCCAGGACGTATGGGCGCACCTGAATATTGGGCCGGGGGTCAATTCCCTTTATACCCGTAATCTTCCCGTATCCGGAGACAAGGTTATTCCTTTGGTTCCGCGGGATATACGGCCATTCGGAAAACTCACCGGATTTCGGGATACGCCGTGAGAAATAAACACCCCAGGTTTGTATCTCCTTTCTTGAATATCTGAGCATGTTGTAGGGTATACGCATTTCCACGGACCAGCCCTCATCTGTAATGTTTACCGCTGAATACCATATCGCGTCCCAGGAGACGTCAAGACCGGCCGGCAGCAAAGGGTTGATTTCCCCGGAACTGACCCTTCGGTTATCATCCTGTTGCCCGTCGAGCTGTACTCCTGCAGCATTGACGGCAAAAGTGAAGGCTGTTCTGCCGCTGTAGTAAGAATCCAGGGATACCATGAACCAGTCAGCCCTGTTATACTCGTCTCTTCTGCCCAGATTATTCTCGATATTGCTCCTTGTATCATACAGCAAGGCGCCAACATACAGATCATCCTTCCCGAAAAGAATCCTGACAATGGTTTTATGGTCCGATTCTTTACCTTCGACAGGTTCATATTGGATAAAATCGGATATTTCCCCGGCTTCCTTCCAGAATTCTTCATTTAAAATTCCGTCAATTATAATTGCAGAATCAGTAGTGGTGGCTTCAATCACACTGTTCTCCTGGGCAAAAAGAACAGAACCTGATGTCAGAAAGCTTATTACAAGCGTGGTGATAACTGGTTTCAACATAAAGTGGTCGATCGGTCACCGAGCAATATAATAAAATTAACCGTTGTGACAGTTTTCCAATGAAAAACAGTTTTATGTTGAGCTTTGTGCTGGTGAAGGGATGATGGTGGAAGAGATTATAATATATGCTGACCAAGAGTTACGGAAAGATCTTGCTGTTTACACATTGACTACTACATTCTGAGGTTTGAAGTGCCAAATTAATAAACTAGCTGAAATATTTTCATTTATTTGAGGATACATAGCTAGCTATTATCTAACCATTCCAATTAATTGGTTGGTAAATTTACAAACTATCTGATTATAAGAGAATAATACTTTGCCCCAGAACGTCAGTTCACCGGAATAATCAGCAAAATTAGACTACTTTAATATCTTCTTATCTCTGAGAAAGGTGATGCTGGTTTTATGATTATTGAAACATTGTTCTTTTTCATCTACTGCAAGGAGCTCTAGAGCCACGTATGATACCTTGAGTTCTCCCATCAGATTTATCACATCTTCGACAGGCAAAGGATTTTCTGTAAGTACTGGTTGCATCTCTCCGCCTGTTTGCTGAATAGTTTTTATATGGGATGCAACCCAGCGGGAACCCAGATTTGATAGGAATTCCATAACTTCATCAGGATCTGATTTTACCCTGGATGATTTGCGAAAAGGATTACTTAAATCATACTGGAATCCTGTTTTGGTGGTGTTCATAAAAAAATCAGTAAGACCATAATATGAAGAACCGTCACCAAAAAATGATTCATCCGAGTTTTCAATTATTAATCTCAACCCTCTAGCTTCCGCAACAGCAGCACAACTATCAACTACTTTAGTAAGTCTGAGGAATTCCTCTCTGGTCCATCCTTTTTTTTCTGGATTAATGACAAATTCTGATTTTGAAATCATTACTCTGAGGATACCTGGGTAAAATTGTGCAGTATTATCAAGTGCTTTTACAAATACTCTTAAGTAGCCAGAATCAAGAGGATTCTTCTGTATTTCGTAAATGACTTCAATTTGATTTTTTTTGGCAAAATCTGACACTCTTTTGCATTCATCTATCGACAGGGCAGCCAAATCATCGCGAAGTTCAATAAATTGAAATCCTTCCTTTGCAGCAAATCCAATTATCTCATCGAGATTTTCTACACTAAGGGGCATAGCCTTTTGAAAGTTCTGGGTTGTAAATCCAATTTTAAGATCAGGGTAATCATTAAAAATCAATGTGCTCTTATCTGTGCTTGTTCTGCAGGATGAACTTAGGATAAGAGCTGCTAGTAGAATGTTCAGCTCTTTCAAATTAAACTGAAATTTCAAAATCTTCATAATATGAATTTTTTTCATTGCTTAAAAATGCTTTTGCTGAGTCCGTATAATATTATTTCAATATCCCAATGTCCTTGAGATATTTGATGCTCGTTGCGTGATTATTATAACAATGGTCCTTATCTTTTTCTCCAGGTAGTTCTATAGCAACCCAGTTAATGCAATGAATGCCCATCAATTTTATAATCCTTTCTATTGGGATAGGATTGTCAGTTAGAACTGATTGAACTTCGCCATCAACAATTGTTTTTAGGTGGGTTGTAATCCATCGTTTCGCATTGGAATTTAAATACTGTTCAACCCTATCGGGATCTGCCTTCTCCCTTGAAGTATTTCTGAATGGATTGCTGATATCAAACTGAATTCCTGTACCCTGGGTATTTGTTATAAGATCTGCCAAACCAAAATAAGACTGTCCGTCTCCAAAAAATGCTTCGTTGAAGTTTTCAACTACAAATTTGATGTTCTTTTTATTCGCTACTGCAGTGCAGTCATCGCATATCTTTGTTAATCTTAGAAATTCACTTTCAGTCCAACCCTTTTTTAATGGGTCATTGTCAAATTCTGATTTTGAAACAATTGTCCGGATTATTCCAGGCTCCCCGAAAAGAGCAGTATTGCGTAACGCTTTCTCAAAAACATTCATGTAGCTCTTATCCAAGGGATTTTTATGTATCTCATATATGACTTCTATATCGCATTTTTTGGCATATTCAGCCAATGCAACACATTCGGAATCTGAGAGTTCTGCGTAGTCGTCGCGTATCATTATAAACTGATACCCTTCGGAAAAGGCATAGTCTATTAATTCAGAAAGGTTACCAACGTTAAGCTTCATGAATTTCTGAAAGTTCTGTGTTGAAAAACCAATCTTTAAATTCGGATAATTGGTAAAAGATAGAGATGCTTTCATAACCATAGTACTTTAAGTTTTCATACAATTTTAATCTTCTAACAAGATAATAATCAGATCCATTACGTTTGTATTAGTCGGTCCGGTCATTATGAGCCCCCCCACTTGCTTAAAAAAGTTATAGGAATCAAAATCATTTATGTACTTTTCACATTCCATATGCTGATTTGAAGCTTTCCAGTAAGTGTTTGAATCTGTAACCGCACCTGCAGCGTCTGTAGGGCCATCAGTACCATCCGTACCGCCTGCCAGAAATGTTATCCCTGGAATGTTTTTTATACCCCTTGCCATTAAGAGAGCTAAGTGCTGGCTTCTCCCCCCCAATCCATGCCCGTTTATTTTTACTGTAGGTTCACCTCCTAATAATAAACAGACCTTGTTATTTGACATCTTTTGCTTTTCTTCGACAATAATCCTGAATAAGTATTCTGCAACTTCTTCAACATCCCCGTTAAGAGAGTTGGAGATAATCCGAGTCTGATATCCCAGTGATTCTGCTTTAAGCTTGGAATTCTCCAATGCTAGGGTATTATTGCCAATTATTATATTGCTGGTGTTTAAAAAGCACGGATCTGATTCTTTAAGCGTTTCCTGACGCAAACCCATTGAGCCTTGTATCAATATTTCCAATATATTCTCCGGAATATCATTCCGGATATTATATTTATTGATTATTTCAATAGCTTCAGAGAATGTTGTAGGATCCGGAACGGTGGGTCCGGAAGCAATCACATCCAAAGGGTCTCCAATAACATCAGATAAAATCAGACTTAGCAATGTCGAAGGATAAGCTGCTTTAGCAAGCATTCCGCCTTTTACCATGGACAGGTGTTTTCTGATACAATTAATCTCAGTAATATTAGCTCCTGATTTAAGAAGAATATTATTAAGTTTTTTTAGGTCATTCAAAGAACATCCTTCGGGGACATCAGCTAAAAGAGCAGAGCCCCCTCCCGATATCAGGAATATAACAAGGTCTTTAGCTTTTGCTGAATGTGCTAATAAGAGTATTGATTTTGTTCCCCTGATACCATTCTCATCTGGTACAGGATGTCCTGCTTCCGTGATAGTGATATACTTAAGAGGAATCGAGTGTTCATACTTTGTTACAATATGACCTGCCTTTATTCTTGAGCCCAGGATGGATTCTATTGCAGAGGCCATTGAGGCACTTGCTTTACCAACACCAATAACGTAAATATTTTCCGTATTGTTTAGATCTAATGATCTGGCACCAATACTAAGTACATTTTGATCCAATGCCACCCTTCCCGGTAAAAGAATTTCCGGTTTAACACTTTCAACACCAGCAAGAAATATTTCAACGGCAAATTCTTTCTTATCCATTGTTTTATAAAATAAAAATCATCGGGAGATAGTTCATGAATTCATTAACCTGATCATGAATTTACTAAAAAGAATCGTATACCTCCCGATGAAAAACATAAAAATAATCAATTAATTCCCAACTTTTATGTTGGCAATTTTTTCATAGAATTTAATAATGCTGCAATGATCCTCTTCGGCCAAACCATCTGCATACAACGAATGCATTATCTCCATTACGGATGCTGTCAAAGGCAAAGGAACACCTATACTATGCGAAGTTTCAAGAACATTATTCAGGTCTTTAATATGAAGTCTTATTCTGAATCCTGGATCGAATTTTCTCTTGAGAATCAAAGGTGCCTTAGCATCAAGGACAGTTGAACCAGCCAAGCCTCCCCGTATGGCTTCATAGACTACCCCGGGGTCAACCCCAGCTTTTTGTGCCAGAACCATAGCTTCCGACATAGCCGCGATATTGATAGCCACTATGATTTGATTACATAGCTTAGTTATATTTCCAGATCCTATTTCTCCAACGTGGACAACTGAGGTAGCCATTGACATTAATATGTTGGAATACCTATCAAAAACCTCTTTTTTCCCACCTACCATTACCGAAAGAGTACCATCAACAGCTTTGGGTTCGCCACCGCTTACAGGAGCATCTAACATGTCAATATTTTTCTTAGCTAATTCCTGATAGACCTCCTGACTTGCCAAAGGAGATATTGAACTCATATCTATTAAAGTCATTTCAGTACTGGTTCCCTCAATAATACCATTTCTACCTAGAGCAACTTCCTTTACTTCAGGGGAGTTGGGAAGCATTGTAATGACGAGCTTCGCCTCAGAGGCTACTTCTTTCGGTGTCGACACAACTTTAGCACCCAATTTTGCCAATTCGTCTGTCGGCACTTTATTCTTATCCATTACAATTAAAGTATGATTAGCTTTTATTAGGTTTTTACACATGGGCTTGCCCATTATACCTAATCCGATAAATCCAATTTTCATTTCTTTATGTTATAATTAATTCTACCATTTACATTTATTAAAATACTGTTGGTGCGACCACATAGATTAAGAGCAGACCTATCAAGCCTGTTAGGATAAGTAAGAACAGAAGCGGTTTAATGTTTCGTTTAATGATTAAACCTTCAATTCCAATTAATCCTACTGTTGCACAACCCGTAACTACTTTTTGTACGTTTATGAGATTTCCTAAGGCACCTCCCACATTTTGTAAAGCCACAGTAATTATATGAGAAATCCCAAGTTCATCAGCAATCGAATACTGGAAAAGAGAGAATAACATATTTGAGACAGTATTTGATCCGGAAATAAAAGCTCCCAAAGCCCCCACAGATGAATCAACCAGAGGCCAGGCACCTTTAAAAACATCCATTACTGATTGTGCCATTACTACCGGCATACTCAAAAAATCATTTGGATTATTCCCAGATTCGACCATAATCCTAACCATGGGAACTGTAAATATCAAAGAAATAAAAGGACTCTTGATTCCCTTAACAGCCTGTTTCCAGGCTGTGCTAACCTGTGATTTATTCATTCTGAATAATGGAATGCATAGCAATGCAATGAAAGCAAATGGCATAATGCCAGCATTGCTAAAAAACTCAAATTCAGTAGAAATATTTGTGCCAAACAGTTGTGAAGAAGATATTTTTATTGCTTTCAGCCATGAATTAAATGGAAGAAAATCAACTCTGGCAATTACAAGAAGTAATCCGATAAGGATATAAGGGCTCCAAGCCTTGAATGTTGATATATCTCCTGATATTTTCTGAGTCGAAGTCATTGAGATTGAACCAGTCCAGTTCTTTTCCCAATTACTTTTTTCGGGAAAATCCCACACTTCTTTTGGCACAAGAAAACCAGCCTTTGTGGTAAACATTAGTATTATCAGACTAATTAGCCCACCAATTAATGATGGAAATTCCGGACCCAGTAAAAAAGCTGTTATTAAATATGGGATGATAAAACAGGCACCTGCAAACAGAGCGTATGGCCATATCGCCAGACCTTCCTTTATACTCTTATTTTTCCCGAAGAATTTTGTAAGAATCATCACAATAATTAATGGCATCAAAATTCCCGGGATACTGTGCTGAATTGCAGTCCATATACCTATCTGATGAACGAATTCACCAAAACTCAGTCCATGCGCAGTGATCGCATCCACAACATCTGGTGTATTTAATGAAGAACCCACGCCAATTATAGTGGGAGTTCCAACGGTCCCAAACGATACCGGTGTAGTATTCGCAATAATTGCGACCATAACGGCTGCCAGAGCAGGAAATCCGATAGAAAGCATTAGCGGAGCAACTAATGCAATTGGAGCCCCGAAACCTGCAGAGGCCTCAATAAAACCACCAAACAGGAATGCAATGATAATAGTTTGTACCCGTCTGTCTGGTGATATATAAGCGAAGCTTTTATTTATTACTTCCAACGCTCCGCTTTCTCTAAGAGTAAACAAAAGTGCAAGAGCCCCAAAGACAATTAACGTAATAGTAAGAGCCGTAGATGCCCCATTGATACTTGATGCAAAGATCCATTTTAAGGGAGTTTCCCAGACAAAAACAGCCAGGAGCAATGTTATCAGAAATGCCAACGGCATAGCCTTTGTAGCTGGCCAGCGAAAACCGACCATTAGGACAAAAATAGCAGCAATCGGTATGACTGCTAGCAAAGCAAGAATTCCTTCAGACATATTATTAGTTTTTAGTATATGAAATTATTATGGCTTTATATATCAATTCATCAAATAAGCAGTAACCTATTTATATGTACATAAGAGCATTTCAAAGTCTCCTATTTCAGGTACCATACATTCAATCCACCCGGCTGACTCCTTAAAGTCCACACTTATCCCTGACCTTAATAAACGAACTTCTTTTACCTGTTTTTGTGGTTTAAAACGGATATTTGTATTCTGTATAGAGACTGGTTCCCTGACAGATGTCCCCATAAAACCAGAGTGGTTTATCATCCCAATCCATTCAAACGCCCCATTACGATTGGCAAGATGAGTTATTTCAATCATGGGAGATGCGTCAGTTTTGATATTGGCCTCGACCTGCAGGAGATTATTTAACGACCCAAGAAAAACAGCTCTGTGTGCATAGTTCCCTTTTGCGTCATATTCAGATCCCAATAACCACGGTATGTAAACTGTTTTACCTTTACCATAGCTATAACATATAGCTCCTGGAAATTCTGTAATTTCTTCCTCTTTATAATAGGTCTTTTCTGCAGGGCCATACATATTGGTTGGAAGAAGTCTAAAATACCCTTGGGCTCCTTCCTTAATTTTGCACTTTAGAAATCTGGAATTCATCATCATTAAAGTGAAGTAGTCAAACTCCTTTTCTCCAAATGCCTTTTTATCATTCTCAAACACTTTTAGATAAGTGGCCTGAGATTGAGGGAAGACTTGATATTCCGGTTCTACTCCTAATGAGTTTAAATTAATTCTCCCCTTACTCACGTCAATAGTGGATGTTGCACCTGTTACCAGAAGCTTGCCCCCTTTTTCAACAAAACTATCCAAAAGATTAGTTAGTCTGGTGTCGAGATTTACTATGTCGCCCAATATAACTACCTCATAGTCTTCAAGTTTCCTTGGAGTGATTTCAGTTCCAAGGTAGTCGGGATTTATTATATCATACATTATATGTTCCTCAGACAAAAGTTTTATCATTCCCTGAAACTCAGGACCGGAACCTTGGATAAGAGCGACATTATTTACTGCCTGAACATTAGTAAAGAACTTTTCATTGGCTTTATGAAATGCGAATAATTCATTAACAATGGGAATGAAAAGGCGATCTTCATAATGAACCAGAGTCCCTACGACTACAAAACCAATCGGAGCTCCATGAAGCATATCTTCTAGCCACCAATTACGCAATAAGTTTGGAGAACTCATGATGTTCCGGTAGCCTATAGCCTGGAATCCCATAATCAGATTAACAGGTGTTTTATCCTTATAGGTTCCAAGTGTGCGCTTTACATTAATGGTTGCATGGTAGATATTGTCAACACCTGGTCGCATGGAGGCCCCTGATTCAGAGGCGATCCAGGAGGTTCCAACATCATTATAGTTATAAATTATAAGATTGGGATTTTGCTGCTTGATAAAATCTGTAACTTTTTTATACAATTCATTTGATGTCTCCCTCTGGAATTTCCTGTATTCTTCAATATGGGGATCATTATTGTCAAGAGGTAGCTTATGGCCGGTTGCTTCGAAGAATCGCTTTTTGCAGTTTTCACACTGGCATATACCATAGAAAGTGCCTGCATAAGTGGCTCCTGTATAACCCATCATGTTGAAAAAGATTCCATCGATGTCATAATTATCAATAACCTCTTTTAAAATCTCAAAAGCGTATTCCTGGTAATAGCCGCCATTTATACAAGTGGCAACTGTGTTATTGAATTCAAGATTTTTGCCATTTGCACCTATGTACAACCATTCGGGTTTCTTTACCGCAATGCTTGGGTGAACTTTGCTAAAGTCAAACCTAGCCATGTATCTTATTCCCTTACCATGGAGTTTCTGTATCAATTCACCAACAAAATCATTGGATCCCATATGCGGATTCTTGTATTGAAATGGTAACTTTGTCTGATAACTAGCCGTTATACCACCTGTGTTGAATAATACAGCTGTTGCTGATGCATCAACCATTGATTGAACGTAGTCATCTACATCCATGCTAGCATAGACCTCAGGAAAATTAGTTTGAAGCAGTCTGACCGGTGTCCTATTCCACCATGTTCCGTCATAGGTGCCTGGATCAATTTCAGTTGTATCTGAACCAGGACTCTGGCTACAGGAAACAAGGAGTATTATTACACCGAGTATAAGAAATAAATAGTAATTTTTCATCAGTATATAATTTTAATTTCAATGATCTGATGGAACCCACATACTTGAAAATCATATAGATACGTATTTGTGTATGCAATACATGTGGGTTTCATCATAATATAATTTTGATTTTAGCGGTATGATGCCTGCATCGTTCAAGTGGACAAAACCCACATAGCTGAAAATCATATAAATACATGTTCACACATTTGACACATGTGGATTTTATTGTCATTAGGTTTTTATCTGCACTTGAAAATTCAAAAAGATTAATAGTAACCTATTTAAGACAATATATTCTTTAAGGCTGTCAATAATAGATCTATGTTATTTTGTGTGCAGCTTTCTCCCATTAATCCAATTCTCCAGACTTTCCCGGCAAACTCACCTAATCCAGCCCCAATCTCAATATTATATTCATTAAGGAGCTTGTTTCTTACATAAGTATCGTCAACACCATCTGGTATTTTTATGGTATTTAGCATTGGTAATCTGAATTCCGGCGCAACCAGAAACTCAAAACCCATTGATTCAAATCCTTCTTTTAGCACCAAATGATTGTGCATATGTCTTTCAAAACGGGCTTGCAATCCTTCTTCCAGAACTAACCTTAACGCTTCGTGAATGGCATAAATCATCGATATCGGACCAGTATGATGATACGCTCTTTTGGCTCCAGCCCAGTATTTTCTTATCATTGACATATCTAAATACCAGCTCTGAACCTTCGATTTTCTGTTATCCATCACTTCAACAGCTCTCGGGCTGAATGAAACAGGCGATAACCCGGGAGGTGCAGAGATGCATTTTTGTGTACCGCTATAAACAGCATCTATTCCCCATTCATCAACTCTTACATCAGTTCCCGCAAGTGAAGTTACTGTATCCACAACAAATAAAGCGTCCGCTTCATGTACTAGCTTACTGATCTCAGTTAGTGGTTGTAACACACCTGTTGAAGTCTCTGCATGCACTATTGCTACCAGTTTTGGTTTGCATCCCTTTAATGCCAGTCTTAGTTGATCAGGATCTATTGGTTTTCCCCAGGGTGCGTCAACACGGATTAGTTGGGCACCACATCGCTCAACAATATCACACATTCTGTTACCAAAAACACCATTAACACAAACAATAGCTGAATCTCCTGGCTCAAGAAGATTCACAAAACAAGTTTCCATACCTGCACTTCCTGTAGCAGAAATAACAGACGTAACTTGGTTTGATGTTTGAAAAATCTGCCTTGTCATTTCCATAACCTCATCCATAATCTTAATGAATTGTGGATCAAGATGGCCAATCAATGGAGTCGATAAGGCTTTTAAAACCCGCTTATGAACATCACTTGGCCCTGGCCCCATTAACACGCGAGCGATAGGATCGAGTTCTTTTATCATATTATTTTATGTTTTTACGTTTCAAAAAAATCTATTTTACTACAACAACCTCCTGATTAAGAATTGAACTTATCTGGAAATGGCTCCAACCATCTTTTACGACAGCCGGAATTTTCAGGCCTGCAACAAGAAGGTTTATGTATTCTCCCTTTACATCGTTATTAAGTTTGATTTTAACTGTAATAGGACCAACAGGGATATACTCATCTACTGGAGCACGCCATGTACCAGCACTTGTCAGATTTGTCAGATGCAGAATCATTGCGCCAGGCTGCTGATACATATTGCAGTCTATCAAACCTGGTCCCTCGACTTTCAAGGGTGAGTCATCCTTTGAAACCCATCTGATTATATTAGCCAGAAGATTACCATGATCAGGCAGATTATACCTGGCAAATTGCCTGTCTATATCTGCAGGCATAAAGACGACACGACTTCCATTCGATAAAGTGTTTGTCATCAAGCCTGCTATTTCAGTCTTCGGCTCTCTCATCCATGCTGTTTCAGGAGGATATATTGGAAATTCAGGAATAAATGTCATTAGGATTTTAGAGGTTCTTTCTATATTAGCTGGGGTTAGAAATCCTCCGTAAGGCAGAATGTCTGTATCGTCAAATCCTTTGAGTATCTCATGCCTGACGTCATTAATTTCAGGCTCTGTACCAGTTTGGGGCCCATAGACTTTCTTTCTCATTTCCGGTATCAATCTCAAATAAGTATGGGCTGTCCTGCGTAAGTTTTCAATATCCTCAGCTCCTGATTTCTTGCCGGAATGAGCACCGAAAAGATCACTAAGTGCATAATCCTTTAGCTTTTCTCCGTTTTCGTTGTATAAACTGCTATCCCCTGTCGCAAAAAGATTTCCACCCTGGTTAACGAATCTCCTAATACTTGCGACCTGGTCTTGACTTAAACTGGCCAAATTTGGCAATATTAACAAACTTAATTTCGAAGTATCTCTTTCAATATGATCAGCATGAACCGGTTGATAAGGTATTCTTGCCCTGATTAATGCCTGTGTTATTCCTCTCCATGGCAAATCAACCAAAAGATCAGAATCATCGCGTCCATAGAAGTCAGTGTTTTCTTGCGACCAAACAACTCCTACTTTCCCAATAGGCGTTCGGTTAATCAAAAATTGTTCATTGGCTTTGTGCCACCTAAGGATTGGTTCTGCAGTATGATACATCCTTCTGTCTTCATGATATGCAGCAATATGATGCCACCATGGTTGAATTCCTCCTGCAAAACCTTCTATCATCCACATATGTGCTTCCGGAACCGGCTTTGTAGATACTCTGAAAGTAGGCCGTCCGGCCTGATACATTGCCATACTGTCTGGAATAAGTTTTTCCCATCCTAGTAATCCATGTATCAGCTTCCCAACATCAGCCAGATTCTGAAATCCTGACGAATCGTTACGGGACTGATGGTCAAGCATAATTATATCAGCTTTTGAACATATTGCCTTAAAATCTCTGAAGCTTCTGGCTTGATTGCTTATAGAACCGCTGTTCATTCCTGACCAAGTACATTCTGGTCCTCCTGCAGCTTTGGTTGTACGATTATTTAAATCCCATATTTCCAGCCGTCGATCATAGTTCCACCTAATCCACTGACGATAAACAGGATTGTCCCAATTCTTTTCTTTTGGAAGTGCTTTTCCGGTTTTCTTTAAAAAACTCTTTTTACAATTTTCACAATAGCAAATAGATTCCCTTCCCAAACCACTCCAGCTGTTATCAGTAAATCCCTCAGGATGATAAAGGTTTGAAATCTCTGTGAGAATCGCAGGTATGTGCTCCTGATAATAGGGGCTGTTTACACAAGTAATATAAAGTTCTCCTGCTCGATAAGGTTTCCCGTTTTTATCAATTGCAAACCAATCAGGATGGACTTTATAAAACTCTTCATTTGCCCTGTTGGAATCCATGCGGGCAAATACAACAAGTCCGTCCTTGTGTGCTGCCTTGCAAAGATCCCCGAATAAATCTCTGTCTCCCAGAAATTGAGCTTTGTAATGTAGCGGTATTTTTGTAGGGTAATATGCTACGATCCCACCAGCATTAATAATTACTCCCTGTATTTGGGTGTTTTTCCAATGTTGTCGCCACCATTCTATATCGTATATTATGGGATCTTTTTCTGTAATATTAGTTTGCCCCCATCTGGTAATCTTTCGAAACCAAGGAATATTCTCTTCTTCTTCTGCCTTTCCCGAAACAGGGCTTTGAGAAAAAGAAGGAGTTGATGGGATAATGGCTGATCCGGCAATGGTAAATGTGGCTGCTGAAGCCTTCTTAAGAAAAGACCGGCGGCTATTATCTGAACTATGATTTTCAGATAATTTATTTAGTGGAGTTAATTTTGAACGTTTCATAAGGTTTTATTTTACTGAAGGAGATTAACTAAAGTTGAAAGCTGTTTACGGTATTTTCAAAATAATTCTTTCAGGCTTACCTTCTTCAGAACCCCTTCCGCAAAACTTGGAAGGGATTCTATTAAAGAAGATAACTGTTTATCGGCATAAGGAGGTTAGAAAAACCTGGCTTAATTCAGATAAGATTCTGTTTAGACACAAATAGTATATTTGCTCTTAGTAGAGATGGAAATCATTTCTATTCATATCCCGGATTCTGTGGAAATATTGCCGGATCATTAATTAGTTGAATCTGGCTCAAAGGAAGAGGAAACACAGTCATGTATTCAAGCATGTCAAAATCCTTCATTACATTGAATGCCTGGCCTGTTCTCAGTAAATCAAACCACCTCAATCCCTCAGCCCCAAATTCTAATCTTCGTTCAAGTACAATGGCATCTCGTGTTTCTGACTGTGTCATGTCGAGTGGATAACCTTCAAGTCCTGACCTTGTACGAACTTGATTCAAATAAGGAATAGCCAGGTCGGTTTTATCGTTTTCATTTAATGCTTCCGCGTACATTAGAATAACATCTGCATAACGAATAACTTTCCAGTTTGCTTTACTGTCGTTCGCAGCTGCTACTGGTGTCAGGTATTTTTTTGTGTAAGTTTGACTGGTATTCGTTGGTATTCTAAAAAATGTACCTTCATTGTCGTAAAAACCACCAGTTACTCCAACAGTAATATCTTTTCTTGCATCATCATCACTGAAAAGACTTATATAAGCCTGGGTAGGACTCATCTGTTCATCTCCATATCCTCCGACACCATAAAAGGTGGCCATTGCGTTGAAATTGGGAAGAAATCTATTTGTAAAAAGTGAACCTTCTCCCATCCCTTCTTCATATTCAATATCGAAGATATACTCTTTATGATGTTCATTTGAATAATCAAATACATCATTAAAGTCAGCGAGAAGCTCATACCCCATCGTTGTCACTTCCAAAAGCTTGGCTTCGGCAAGCTCGAATCTGTTTAGAGTCATATATACCCTTCCCAGAATGGCCTTGGCTGCGCCTTTAGTTGGCCTACCAATATCAGATGCAGAGTAATTGGCGGGCAATCCATTCTCAGCAGCCTGCAAATCAGGTATTATTAGTTGATCATAAATAACGTTCAGGTCTGTTCTCCCCGTGGTATATCCTTCTTCAATAGTCAACGGTGTTGTTACCATTGGAACATCACCAAAGATTCTGACCAGATCAAAATACGCTAATGCTCTTAGAAACTTTGCTTCAGCGATATATCTCTCTTTATTTGGGACAACACTATTGTCAATATCAGCGATCTTTAAAAGGATCGTGTTAATTCTGAATATTGCCGTGTAATAGTTCTGCCAGGTTGAATTCATCAAGCCGTCAGAACTTGTGGTTGCAAAAGTATCAGAAAATGACCAGCTGTTACCTTTATAAATCTCCTGCCAAAAATCATCAGCACGAACATCTCCAAATATATAGAAATTCTGATATTGACTCTGAAATGCATTGTAAACAGCTGTTAAGGCATCCTGAAAATCCTTATCAGTCTGGTACAGTCTGTCAACACTGACAGAAGAAATTGGATCCAGATTGATGAAATCTTCACTACATGACATCAAAAGAGATGTCAAAAATATTGTAATAGCAACTAATATATTTTTCATAGCTCTTATTTATACATGGTTTATATTAAAAAATAGCACTCAATCCTATGGATAAACTCTTAGCTACAGGATAATTTGAGTTAAATATTCCTGGCTGCAATGGATTAGAGCTATGGCTTACCTCTGGATTATAAAGCCTAAATTTCGTAAACATAAAAGGATTATTTGCATTAAGATAAACCCTCAATGAGCTAAGATATAGCTTCCTTGCCATCTGCTCATCAAAAGTGTAACCCAGATTTATGTTATTGATTTTTAGATAGGTTCCGGTGTCAATATGACGATTGGATCTTTCCCTGTTGCCTCCGGTAGGACTATTGTTCGGTCTGGGATTCCACCCATCTCCAGGCTCTTCCTCAGATTTCCAGTAATTTCTGTTTACGGCAAGCTGTTTGTAACGAGCCCTTGTATAGTACAGGTAATCATTTACCATCATTACTTCATTGCCATAAGATCCTTGAAGAGTTACACTAAGACTTAAATTTTTATAGGAAAATGTGTTCGTCATTCCATAATAGAAATCCGGATATGGAGATCCTATTATCTGTTTGTCGTAAGTATTAATTAATCCATCGGGTTTTCCATCAGGACCACTGATATCTTCAAATCTCAGATCACCTACACGCGACTCAGAAACCGTACCAATACCATAAATTGGTCCTCTTTCAAGCTCCTCCTGATTCATAAAAACACCATCAAGTTTGTAGCCATAAAACATGCCCATCGGTTGACCTATCTGAGTTATGTGACTTGTCGATATTATAGGAGCTCCTTCAGGTCCTAATTTGACTACCTTATTTCTAAATCTGGAAATATTGAAGTCTGTCGTCCAAGAAAAGTCACCAACAAAATTTCGGGAGTTCAGAGTAAATTCCCATCCGTTGTTTTCAACCTCTCCTATGTTCTGTAAAGAAGTATTGAAACCCGTTATAAGGGGAACATAAACATTAAGTAAGAGTTTGTGGTTTGTTGTTTTGAAATAATCAACATTGAAACTTAACCTGCTTTCAAACATGCTCACGTCCATTCCAACATTAAATGACTTCTGCTTTTCCCAGGTTAACAGATTATTTGCAAATTGTGAGGGAGCATAGCCACCAACAGCACTCCCGCCGAAAGGATATGATTCATAATTGATAGTCGCAATGTGGGCATAGTTACCAATATTATTATTGCCGGTTTCCCCATAACTTGTTCGTAATTTCATATCATTAAGAAAAGACAGATTTTTAAGAAAATCTTCGTCTGAGATTCTCCAGGCAAGAGCGCCAGAAGGGAAGAAGCCATATTTATTATCTCTTCCAAATCTTGATGATCCATCAGATCTTAACGATGCAGTTACATAATATCTGTTCTTGAAATTGTAATTAATCCTGCCCAAATACGAGATAAGAGACCATTCAGTTTCATCAGAACTTCCCTGGTAAATAATGTTACTAACAGCATTTAGAGTGTAAACAAGGTTGTTGGGATAGTCTCTGCTTCTGACATAATTACCGCCACCATGCTGTTTTTGGGTAGTATACCCGATTAAACCAGTTAAATTATGATCATTGAAACTTTTATTGTAGTTCAATGTAGTTTCTGTTATCCAGTTAAGAGAACTCGATCGGTCATCATCGCCATCTGCTATTGTACGTGCAAAGACAGGTGTTTTAGGGATAAAACTATAATAATGACTATTATTAATATTCGTCCCTAACATAACGTTAAGCTTTAGAGCATCAGAGATTTTGTATTCTGTATTAACATTCGCGAGTGTTCTATGCTGTTCACTTCTTCTTTTTATCAAATCAATTTGTGCAAGAGGATTCCAGACGTTATTAGTTGCATCCTGCCCATAGCCGCTGAAATAACTGCCATCCTCATTTACAAGGGGATACCAGTATTGCCATGTCTGAGCTGCTCCAAGTATTCCTTCCGAATCTGCCTGACCGCCTGAATGAGCTAAATCTCTTGAGGTCGAATAAGCAGAATTGAAATTGAACTTAAGTGATAATTTCTTAGCTAACTGAGCGTCAAAATTAGCTCTTATAGAATACCTTTTAAAATTGCTGGTTTTAATAATCCCATCCTGATCAAGGAATTCTCCACTTATGTTATACCTAAGACCCTCACTACCTCCTGAAGCAGACAAGTTGTAGCTCTGTTGTGGTGCAACTGTTAAAACTTGGTCAAGAGCATCCACATTAGTGGTATTTGTACCATTAATCACATCCATGACGGTTTTAGGAACCATGTACTTCCATGTTAAAGGATCACCTGAAACATCATAATTCCTGTCAAGGTTTTGATTTTCTATTCCATAATAATAGTACCATGCCTGCTCCTTTACAGTTAAAAACTCCGGCATTCTAAGAACTTTCTGCCACCCATAATATGCATCAAGGGCAATTCTTGCTGTACCAGCCTTGCCTCTTTTTGTTGAAATAATTACAACTCCATTTGCTCCACGAGATCCATAAATCGCTGTTGCTGAAGCATCTTTGAGTACATCAATAGTTTCAATATCATTGGGATTAATAAACTGAATACTTTCAACAGGATAACCATCAACAACGTAAAGAGGATCTGATCCGGCAGATATGCTTCCGACACCTCTAATTCGTACTGCCGGGGCCTCCCCCGGCTCACCGGTAGTGTTCATAATCTGGACACCAGCAACTTTACCAGACAAAGCCTGATCAACCCTTGCTACAGACAATTCTTTTATTGTGCTGGCACTGACCTGTCCAACAGAACCGGTCAGATCTTTCTTCTGAACAGTTCCATACCCTATCACTACAACCTCATCCAGCCCTGTAATATCAGATTCAAGTGATACATCCAAGGTTGTTCTGTTAGATAAGGGTATCTCAATGCTTTTATATCCGACAAAAGAAAATACCAATACGGCGGTCGAGGGATTTGAAACTGATAAGGTATATCGTCCATTTATGTCAGATAATGCTCCAACTAAAGTGCCTTTTATGAGTATATTAACTCCAGGCATAGCTTCCCCAGTTGCTGCATCAGTTACTGTGCCAACAACATTGTGTTGTTGATTTGATAGCTCAAACAGAATACCCGACACCGGACTTGGTGTAAGGACGATTTGCCGGTCGCTTACAATAAAATTGACCTTATCAGCAAAAATCTCTCCAAGGATATCCTTAATAGGCTTATTAGTTGCTGACACATCTACTTTGCGTTCTACATCAATCAATTTGTGATTAAACAGAAAATAGAACTCACTTTCATCCTCAATTTTATTAAGAACATTTTCGATTGTTGCATCCTTCATATTTAAGGATATTCTTGTATTCTGTGAATACGATGAACTGGCTATCAAGTTCAAAACACCACAAAAAAGCAGAAATGCAGCTATTTTCATAGTTAAAAACAATTTTCGCCACTGGACATAAGGGCAAAACAATTCATAATTAAGATTTTTTTTCATACATTTGAAGTGTTGCGGTTAGTAAAAAGAATGTTACTTGTCAAACAAAGACATTCGGCTGACCTGGAACAGGAGGAAAGGTGTTGCAGCACTTTTCCTCCTTTTTTTTAAGGTCAATTCTTGGTTTCATGGTTTCATGTTGGGGCCATATCTAATTATATTTTATTGGTTATACATATTATCTTGGTTTGTCAAAAAATACTATCACTTTTTTCTTCGGGAATGAACCATCAGGGAGTGGACTGCGCTTAACTTCTCTGAAATTTAATGGTGCTGATAGCCTTAAAAGCTTTAAAATTTCTTCAAGTGACTCATCCTGGAAAGTAGCATGATATCTATAATTCTTAAGTTGATCGCCCTGCAAATCAATTTCAACATTGAACATAAGACTTAATTTTGCCAGAACTTTTTCCAGTGGATCATTCCGGAAAACCAATTTTCCATCTTTCCACGCCACATATCTAAGCACATTTTCGTTTATAATGTGTTTTTCCCTGGTTTCCCGGTTGTAGGTTAAAAACTGGTTCGGCTTTAGTTCAGAAATTGAGAGATTATCCTCTGACGAATTCAAATTATTACCCGTGTTTACCGTAATCTTTCCGGAAAGGAGCGTTACCTCTGATACAGGATTAGCACAGTACTCCTGAACATTAAATGTTGTTCCAGTTGCTTTTATCTGCAAAGTAGGTGTCTCAACTATAAATGGTTTTGATTCACCGCTTTCAACTTCAAAATAAGCCTCTCCTACTAAAAAAACCTTTCGTTGATTATTGTCAAATTTAACCGGGTATCTTAGGGTACTCCCGGAATTTAACCATACTATTGATGAGTCTGATAATCTCAACTGTGAACGAGTCCCGAAGGCGGCATGGACTTCATTATAGACCACTTCACTGGCAGAATTCTTCTGACTAAGAGGTATAGTTCTTATCAAAAACAGAGAACCAATTAATAATGGAATAATGAGTATGGCTGCTACCCTCTGCCACATAAACCAGAAAGTCTCTCGTACAGGTGCTGGCTTTATCCTTCTTAAAGTATCTTTTAGAGCCTTAGATTCATCTATATTGGCATAATTCATCCTGTTATCAGATACATCCCAGATATTTTTTACCTGTTCATAGTATTTTCTATTTTCCTCTGAGCTCTCAAGCCATATGTTTAATTGAAACACTTCCTCCAGATCAGCAGTACCATTTAGGTTTTTTGCAATTAGGCTTAATATATTTTCCTGATAATTAGTTTCCATTTAATCCAATTCTCTTAGTAAAAACATTTAGTAATCTAAACACATCGTTGTTTTTTCAATTATAATGTATTAAAACCGATGACATTATTTTGATTATGCGTTGCATTCTATTCCTGTTCATTAATAAATGACTTAAAACAAGTATCCGAAACATCCCAATACTAATATCTCAATAAAATAATCCTTCAAATATCTTCTCAGAAGATGCAATGCCTTCCCAATTCGAACCTCAACCGTCCTGACAGAGACACCTGATATCTCAGCAATTTCAGAGTACTTCAGACCTTTTTGCCGATTTAATCTAAATGTCTCCGAAACCGAATCAGGCAAAAGTTTAAGTGCACACTCAATCCGTTCATTCAATTCTGAATAAAGCAGGTAGGAATCAGTGTCTGATGAAAGCTGTGGGGGTTTCTTCAAAACATAATTTTGATGAGCTTCGACAATTTTTTTATGGCGAAACCAATCAATACATTTGTTTTGAACAGTTTTCAGAAGGTATGATTTCAATGAAGTGTTAATTCTGATAGAGGATCTGTCTTCCCATAACATAACAAAGGTGTCCTGGACTAGCTCCTCAGCATATCCTATATCATTGGTATATCTTGATGCAAAGATCACCAGGTCACGATAATATGCATTAAAAATATTTGAAAAAGCATTGTAATCTCCTTTCTGTAATCTTTTAAGTATGACTTTCTCTATATGGGATATGGAAGATGAACCATTCACTTTATCCTTATTCCTTTCAACATTGGCTGAATAATCTTCATTACCAGAAAGTACTGGTGATGCTCTTTGATCAATGACTGTGGAGTTTTGATCTTTCATAACTTTAAAATAATGTGAAATGCTTACTCCCATTAAGCATTTCACATCTCTAATCTAACTTACCTGTTTTGCCAACCTGTTCAATTAAAATTTAAAAACCCTTTATCCTATAAACCACCTATTTTAAAAAACTATCAATCATGCTAATCATGTTAAAGACGATTCTCAACAAAAAAACCACATCAGAATTTTAAAAAAATCATACAAAACTATTTTTATGTAAAACCTTTAAGGGGTGCATTAGTTTAAAAACCACAGTTAATTAATAGTATTACACCGCTAATCAAAAACTTACAAGCATGACTTTCAAGGAACGTAAGCAAATTACAAAGAAAATATCAGATGACCTGCTTTTGCAGTTGACAGATTATCGCAACAATGAGCGTCGGAGCTACTGTAACAGGTATCGATCCAGGTATATGTATTCGCGTGTTGATCCGTTGGATAAATAGTGGCGTGGTTTAAAAGTCATTCAATAAGGTTAACAGAAGGCACAGATACCAGATTCGACATAAATGAGAGAAGGGCGACTCTGGCAGCTATACCTGATTCTGACCTGAAACTTGTACATCTTATAGAACCAGTCGGCGATGAACATACCGATGAAGAGATATCCGACAGGTCTTTGGAATCATTGGAATACAGGGCTTCCATCTCGGATAATATATCACACATACCTGTGGAAGAAACTCCGCCGGGCAAAAATCTTACTTATGGTTCATAAATCATTTTCCTGGTCATACCTCCATCTATAATAATGTTGGTGCCAGTAATAAAATCATTCCCGGGTGTTGTCAGGTATAAACAAGCCCTGGCAATGTCTTCAGGCTTGCCAACCCTGCCGGAGAAATGTTGCTTGTGGTCAGGGGCAAAAGAAGCTGCAAGAGAATGTGTCAAGGTATACGGCGAAACCCTCTTTGATATCCCTGCATTAAAATTCAGATCGTGTTTTTAACAATTCAGCGTAAGCGTTCACTCGTTGTAATTCCCGAGTAATTTGTATTCTCTGGGGACATTTGGACAAGCATTCTTCACATTCCGTACAATGCGCGGCCTGACGGAGTTTAGGAACACTACGATCGTAGCCGACAAGAAATTCCCTTCGTGCCTTTTTATAGTTCTCGTCACTGGAGCTTTTAAGCAAACTCCCGCTGCTGACACAGTTGTTGTAATGAGCGAAAATGCCAGGTATATCCAGTCCGTATTTACAAGGCATACAGTATTCGCAGGTTGTACATTGAATGTAATCAGTGTTCGTAAGGATTTCCACCACCTCCCCGAGTATTGAGTATTCCTGATCGGACATCGGCTGTAAAGGTGAGTAGGTATAAACATTTTCCTGTAAATGCTCCATGTAAACCATACCACTTAAGACAGTTAAGATGTTTTCAGGTGTTCCGGCAAAACGGAAAGCCCACTGTGCCGCGGAATCATTGGGTCGATCCTTTTTAAACTCTATCAGCACCTGTTGCTGCACGCGTGCCAAAAGTCCACCCAACAGGGGTTCCATTACAACAACAGGAATATTCCTTTTTGTCAGCTCTTCGTATAGATATTTGGCGTTTACATTCCTTCCTTCTACAGCATGTTCCCAATCCTGGTAGTTTAACTGGATTTGTACAAAGTCCCAGTCATTGCGACTGTTAAGAATCTCATCAAATACCTCAACATTACCATGGAATGACCAACCTAGATTACGGATTCTTCCGGCTTCACGTTCTTTCAGGAAAAAATCAAGAAGACCATTATCTATAAATCTGCTATTGTAATCGTCCATACTTCGGCCAATATTGTGCAAAAGGTAATAATCGAGATAATCGACCTGCAAGTCCTGTAACGATTTGTGATACATAGCAATGCCGCTTTCCAACGTGTTTCTGCCCGATGATTTTGTCGCGATGTAGTAAGATTCGCGGGGATGTCTGCTCAACGCTATACCTGTCGCCGCTTCCGACCATCCCTGTACATAGACAGGTGCAGTATCAAAATAATTAACACCGTGACTGATGGCGTAATCCACCAAAGAGTTAACGGTCTCCTGATCAATTTCCATGCCGCTGCCGTCTGGTTTCCGGCGTGTAGGCCAGCGCATGCATCCGTATCCTAACAGGGACACCCTGTCACCCTTAGGACCGGTACGGTAGGTCATTTTATCCGTTGGTATCTCACCCAGAATATTTCCGGCTGCCGACACCCTGTTATCCCGCTTGCAGCCCATAAGGCCCGCGGCTGTAACAGTCGCTCCTATTCCTGTTACTTTCAGGAAATTACGGCGATTAATCTTTTTATTAATATCTCGTTTCATAAATTCATAAAGCATTAAACGGTGTGATGTCTTACATTTCCCTCTACATACATAGCGCTGAACGGTCGTGCCGGACAAAGATATTCGCAGGCTCCGCATCCTATACACAACTCTTTATCCACCACGGGGTACTTAAGTACCGGTCGACGATTCATTCCGGGAAAACCCATCGAGGGACCCTGTGGTTGTTCGGATTCAGGATTGACCGGTACAAGGGTTATGGCTTTTGTAGGACAATGACGCTCACAGGTGGTACATACCAACTCTTCAGTATATACCACACAATTATCTTTGATCCATACCGCATGACCGATTGAAATAGCGGATTTATCGGCAGTAGTTATCTCTTTAATAGCTCCGGAAGGGCATACCCTGGAACATTCTACGCATTCAGGGCGGCAATAGCCACGTTCGAACGACATTTCCGGCTGCATAAAAGTTGACAGTTTACCCGACGGCCGAAGTATGTTATTAGGACAGGCCGAAACGCAAAGTTGACAGGCAACGCAACGTCTCTTCATGTTGCTCAAACTTTCTGCACCTGGAGGAACGACAGGGGTTTGACGATCCGGCACCTTCTTGTCAATTATGTCAGCAAGACCGCCATCTACCTGTAGTTGTTGGGCTTTTATGGTATTGGCAAGGGTAAGCGAACCCAATATAGCCAGAAAACTTGCACGTTCTATTCCCTTAGTGTTTTCCCTGACCATTGCATGTTCTTTCTTTAATAAGGAATCAGAGACTTTAACTTTCCGGGTGCCAAAAGAAAAAGAAGGAGTATAGGTAATAGCACCAGACTTACAGTTATCAATGCAATTGAAGCAAGTTACACATCGGCTGTAATCAATTAACTTGTTCCTGGAATCGATACATGAGGCTTTACATCTTTTCTCACAGAGCCCGCACCCGGTACACTTGTCTTCGTTGAATCTAATTCTGTAGATCGAAAAACGGGAGATGAATCCAAGGGTAGTTCCAACCGGACAAACCGAGTTGCAATAGATACGGCCGTTATACCACGCCATCACACTTACAATGATCAACATTGCAATCGCTATACCAAATACCAGGCCGTTCTTTATCCATACATCCGTAGTATAAAATCTATAGCTGTTCACCGATTCAGCAAGGGTGGCGAGAAAAGCATTTCCCAGTCTGTACAGCGGTGCCAGGAGGTTTTCAGCTATTCGTCCAAAAATCGCGTAAGGGTCAAGCATGGTTACTATAACGCTGATTCCCACGATAACTCCTACTACATACAAACCGAAAATGCCATAACGTATCCACGACATAGCTTTGGAATAGTTGAAACGGTTTTTCTTTCCTTTGCGTCGTGCCGATACATTGGAAACACAGTCCTGAAGAACTCCCAGCGGACATATCACCGAACAATAGATACGTCCGAACAAAACTGTTAATACAAACAGAACAGTAATCAAAACTAGATTTCCGGCAAGAATTGCAGGAACAACCTGCATTTTTGCCAACCATCCGAACCACAGGTGAAGCGTTCCCGTAAAGTCGAGGAAAAGCAATGTGATAAACGAGAAGCATAAAAGTGCAAGATAAACTCTGATTTTTCGCAGCATAAAATATTCGTTGGTAACTTTTAAAAATCCCTGAGAACTTTTGGTTAACTAATAAAATAATCCTATTGTTCGGGACACTGTTTTAATTAATTCATCTTTCACTGGTTTTCGGCAAAAATAATCGTCGGCCTGAATTATTGCACGAATTAAGAGTTAAAAATCAGTAAAAACAAAAACAGCTGCAATTCTGCCAAAGACATGAAAGAGTAATCCTCCGGCAGAACGCAGCTTTGACGCTCATTGAATCCTGACTTGTGACAATTAGTACGGTAGAAGATCCCTCTCTTGCCCTGTGCTCTGTGCCCTGTGCCCTGTGCCCTGTGCCCTGAGTCAGTTTGAAGTGTGAGAGCGGGAACGGGAAAAAAGAATGAGAGTGCTCGCTCTCACTCTCACTCTCACTCTTTTTTCAGTACCCGGAGCGGGACTTGAACCCGCACAGCCTTTATGGCCACAGGATTTTAAGTCCTGCGTGTCTACCGTTCCACCATCCGGGCGGAATTAAAATCCATTCCCCTAACCAGAGTCCCGCGTGTCGGACCCTGTCCCGCCTTAGCGGGAGTTCCACCATCCGGGCTCCTTTAATAAGTCGTGCAAGACTTACTGAAAGGGTTGGTCGGTGCAAAATTAGCAATTAATTCTTTACAAGCACCGGCTTGCCAAGTCCTGCCTTTTCAAGCGGCCCGAGCTGTGTCTTTGCATCACCTACAACTACGTAATACATCCTGGAAGGATCGATATACTTGTTGGCCAGTTCAATAACCTTGTCGCTTGTCAAATCCCTGACAAATGCTTCTTCCTTCTTGATATAATCGGCAGGCAGATCATAAGACGCCATGTTGTTAAGCATATTCAACAATCCGCCAAGTGTTTCAAAACTCCTTGCATTCCCTTTCAGAAGGGCCGATTTCGTGAAATCGACATACTCCTGCGGTATTTCCCCGCGATACTTCTCCATCTCGGTCTTGAAGATGCTGACAGACTCCAGTGTGGAGTTAGTACTAACCATGGAGCTTGCCAAAAAAGTTCCATAGTTCCTTGCACCGCTGAAACCTGACCTGGCGCCATAGGTGAATCCCTTTTCTTCACGAAGGATAAGATTGAAGATCCCGTTAAAGGACCCGCCAAGCTTATAGTTGGTGACAGTTGCAGGGTAGAAGTCGGGATCTGTCCTGGGTATCGAAGGAGCGCCAATATAAATTACCGACTGCTTGGCTCCGGGTACGTCGACAAAATAAATCCGCGATTTTTCGGGAGCTTCAGGGATATTTATCTGGGGAAAATCAACTTCCCTGGGATGCCATTTTTCATTCAATCCTGCCAGGGCAGTCTCCACCCGCTTCTGATCAACATCGCCGGCAATAATGAAGCTGGCTAACGAAGGGGAGAAAGTCCTGCTGTAAAAATCCTTAAGGTCATCGATAGTTATTGAGCTTACCGATTCTTCGGTACCTGCCGTTTCAATTGCAAGAATATTGCCTTCACCGAAGATAAGACTGTTAAGGGTGTTGGAAGCAAGATAGCTGGGATTGGCCTTATTTCTCTTCAGGTTATTGATGACCCTGCTTTTTGCAAGCTCAAACTGTTCCATGTCCCAGCGGGGTTCAAACAGCATCTCTTCCACAAGCGCCAGTGTCTTTTCAAAATTTCGTGCCAGGGAACTTACCCTTATTGTAATATTTTCACTTCCTCCTGAAAATGATATGCTGGCGCCAAGAAGACGTATGGCATCCTCAAGTTCTTCGGGTGTCTTGTTTGCCGTTCCTTCATTCATCAGGGAAGCTGTCAGACTTGCCAATCCTGCCTTTTCAACGGGATCAAGCAAGTGACCGCCCCGCATTATGATTGAGTACTGAACCAGAGGCAATTCATTGTATATGATACCGTAAAGCTTCATGCCGTTATCCAATGAACCGGTCCATACTGATGGAAGTGTCACTTCAGGATCGGGTCCGAGAGGTGGCCGAACCGACCTGTCGATCTTTGTGGGTGTCTTTATTATCGGCTCCTCTTCCACTGCCGTCTGATCAACCTCGGCAGCAGAAGCCAGATCTTCTTCTACGATGCCAGCATTGACCGATCCTTCGGCAACAAGATTTACTTCACCTTTCGGGACAAAACTTGTCATGACATAGTTCTTACCCTTGATGTACTTCTGAAAAACGTTCTTAATGTCCTCAGCAGTAACTGCCTGCTGACCAGCAAAGTCGTCCGCGTAAAATGAGGGATCATCCTTAAACATCTGATATTCGCCAAGGGTAAACGATTTGCCAAGGATGCTGCTGAAGTTATTGTAAAATCCCGTTTCGTTTCTGGCCTTGAGGGCTGTAAGGTCTTCCTCGGTGAAATCTTCCTTTTCGAAAAGATCAAAGGATTCAAATATTGCCTTTTCAACTTCAGTAAGGCTGACACCCGGATTTGCCGTCACCGATATCTGGAAAACGCCGGCAAGTTCCAGAGCCATGTTGTAGGCTCCTACTCCGGAAGTCAGTTTCTTGTCCTTAACAAGTATCTTGTACATGGGGGTCTTCTTGCCGCCCGAAAGGAGCTGTGAAAGGTAGTCCAGCGCATAGGCATCCTTTGTGAATTGCTCAACTGTCGGGAAAACCATGGTAAGCCTGGGAGCCCTTGCAAAATTATCCTCATGATAAAGCTTTACAGTCGATGATACCGATGCAGGGATCGGGCTTCTCTTCTCAACAGGTTCACCGGCAGGGATCTCGCCGAAATACTTCTCGACCATCGCCTTTACCTCATCCTTGTTGATATCTCCGGCAATCACCAGGGTCGCGTTGTTTGGCGCGTAGAATTTACGGTGGAAAGCCTTTACATCATCAACGGTGGCATTCATCAGATCCTCCATCTCACCGATTACGGTCCAGCTGTATGGATGACCCTCGGGAAATGCATTTGCCAGAATCAGAGCATTATTGTGTCCGTAAGGCGCGTTGTCGACACTTTGTCGTTTTTCGTTCATAACAACATTCTGCTGATTGGCAAATGCAGCCTTCGTAACAGTGTTTTCCAGGTAACCCATCCTGTCGGATTCAAGCCATAGGGCCATTTCAAGTGCATTTTTGGGTACCACCTCATAATAGACCGTGTTGTCATAACTCGTCCCGCCATTGAGCTCTCCTCCTGCTCCCTGAATAAGTCTGAACAACTCATCCTCTCCCACGTTCTCCGACTTCTGAAACATCATATGTTCGAAAAGATGTGCAAATCCGGTTTTGCCCGGGACTTCACGGCTTGAGCCCACATGATAGACAACTGCCACAGCAGCTATCGGATCAGACTTATCTTCATGAAGGATGACGGTAAGTCCGTTTGACAGTTTGTATTTTTCAAATGGCACGGTAAATCCTGCATCACTTTTCTTCCCCGAACAGGAAGATATAACGATTGATGCCATAAGCATAAAAATGTAAAATGATTTCTTCATTGATGGAGTATTGTTTTGTTTTGGATTTTTGGGTAACGAAATTAAGAAAAATCCGTGATAACAGCTATCAAATAAAGGATTTTCAAAATATTTATCCTTATTTATCTTTTCAGTCCGTGACAGAGGGGTTATTTTTTACCCAGACAAAGAATCATTCATATGTGAAAAACTTAAACTGTATGTCAATAATTCAGAACCGGCAAACCGGGTTTTCTTATAAATATGACGATATATTTACCTGCCCTGGTACCGGAAATTTGTTTCCTGAAAAGAATAAAACTTCAACCGGTATAAGGCATTGCCAACTACTTAAAAACCAATGTTGTGAAAAGAGTACTTTTCCTGTTTGCCGTGTTTTTATCCTTCCCGGGTTATTATGTTTATTCCCAGGGACATTCAGACGATGATTCCTTCATGGAATCACTTCAGGGGACATGGGCCTATACCGAACCGGGCGCGGAACTCTGGATGAAAGTCGTCATCGAAGGACACACCCTGAAAGGATATGCCGCTTATCCCGAATCAGGAAAATTTATTGCAGAATCAGTCCACAAACTCAGGGAAGTGAGGCTGGTGTACAAAAGCAATATCAACAGGAATCTCAAAACAGAATCTTTTGTCCAGATAAGGAAACCCACCCTGACAAGCGACCGGATTTATCTTAACTATGAAGGAGACAAGCCTTACCTGGTTTTCGGGGAAAAGAATTCGCCAAGGCTGGTGAAAGTGAAGGCTGATTTTGATCCGTGGATGTAGCAACGGGGCGGAAGAACGGCTAGCGGCTAGCCCCGCGCCGGACGCCGCGTGCCGTTCTTTTCAACGAAGGGCTTGAAACAAAAAAGGCTGTTGATACAGCCTTTTTTTGAGCGGGAGACGGGACTCGAACCCGCGACCCCGACCTTGGCAAGGTCGTGCTCTACCAACTGAGCTACTCCCGCAAAATCACGGCAAAATTAAGATATTTTTTTGATCTGCAAAGAATGAAATTATTTTATTCTTTTGCACCGCTGGGTGCTGTACCGGAAATACAGCATGGTATTAAATGAATGTCAATTCTTCTCTCACGGTGTTGTCCTCTAGCATACGGATCATACTGCTGACCATTAATTTTATTATAGGCTCCTGAAGAATATCAGTATTTCTTCCTTATCAGCATAATGCCATCCCTGAGCGGCAGTATTATATTCTCAATGTTTTCCTGCCGGCGTATCATTTCATTGAATTCAATTATGCCCCTGGTCTGCGGATCCCTTGTGTCAGTCTGAACTATCTTTCCTCCCCACAACACATTGTCGGCAATAATGAATCCGCCCGGCTTCACTTTTTCAATTGCTATCCTGAAATATTCAATATACTCCCTCTTATCTCCGTCGATATAAACCAGGTCGGGTTGCCGGTCAATTTTCCCGATGACATCCTGAATTCGTCCCGTGATCCGGATTATCCTTTCATACACACCGGCCTTTTTCAGGTATTGATCAGTGAACTCTGAAATCTCGTCATTAGGTTCGGCCGTTATCAGAACTCCTCCAGGCTTCAGCCCTCTTGCAAGACATATTGATGAATATCCCGTATAGGTTCCTATTTCAAGAATGCAATCCGGACTGATCATGCGGGAGATCATTTCAAGGAATTTACCCTGAAGACAGCCGCACGACATATTGGGATTGACAAAGCGGATATGTGTCTGCCTGAACAGGTCCTCCAGGATTTCATCCTCAGGAGTGCTGTGATCGAGGATGTATTTTTCCAACTCGCTGTCCATGATCATTTGTATATAAGGGTAGACAAGCGTCCGGGATCGAAGACCTCATTTGCCATTTCCATCAATTCCGATGATGTTATCCTGTCGATTTTCCTGTAAGTCTCCTCCAGATCTTCTATCCTGTTGAAGATAAGAAGGCTCTTGCCCAGGCTCAGCATCAGGCTTTCATGATTCTCATAGCCCCTGGCAAGATAACCCTTGATCTGGTTCTTCGCCTTGCTAAGCTGAACGCTTCCAAGCTTTTCAGTCCTGAGCCTTGCAAGTTCTCCCATTGCCACCCCGATGCTCTTTTCAAGATGATTGCTTTCGGTCCCGAAATAGATTGAAAAAGCACCTGTGTCCCAGTAAGGATTATAGGAGGATTCAACGATGTATGCCAGACCGTTCTTTTCCCTGAGCGACAGGTTTAGACGTGAATTGAGTCCCTGTCCTCCGAGGATATTATTGAGAAGGAACATGCCCAGCCTTCTTTCATCCCTGAGATTATAGGCGACATTCCCTATAATGCAGTGATTCTGAAAGGTATCGATCTTCCTGGTCACTGAACATGGTTTATAGGAATTAGCTTCCGGACGCGTGAATGTCCGGATATTCACCGGAACATTCTCAAAATACTTTTTGAAAAGTCTGATCAGCTTCCTTTCGGGAATATTACCGGCCGAGCAAAAAACTATCTGATCGGTGTTATAGTTTCGTGAAGCAAAATCGAGCAGGCTTTGTCTGCTGAAGGATCTTACCGTTTCAGGAGTGCCGAGAATACTGTGTCCGATCGACTGGCCGGCAAAAATAAGCTCCTCGAAATCGTCGAAGATGAGTTCAGCCGGATTGTCGCGATAGGAGTTTATTTCTTCAATAACGACGCCCTTTTCCTTTTCTATCTCCTTTTCGGGCAGGACGGAATTGAAAGTAATATCGTGAAGTATTTCGATGGCCCTGTCATAGTCATCCTTCAAAAAGGAGGCAAAGACGGCAGTTTCTTCCTTGGTAGTATAGGCATTCAGCTCTCCGCCAACATCTTCGAGACGGCTAAGCACATAATAGGCTTTTCTCTTCCTGGTACCCTTGAAGAGCATATGTTCCAGGAAGTGAGCCATTCCCAGTTCGGCAGGTGTTTCATCGCGCGATCCGGTGTTGATAACCAGTCCGCAATAAGCTACTATTCCCGGCAGGGGGTAATGAACAAGTCTGATACCGTTGTCAAGAGTATGAAAGATAAGATTCATTTTCAGCTAAAAATGAGCATGCAAATGTACCATAACGGCAATTTGTATCCAAACGTAATTTTTTCATGATAAGTTTTGCTTACTCGAAATTGAAACATATATTTGCAAACCGAAAATCTGGTGCCATAGCTCATCAGAAAATTTGGTGCCATAGCTCAGTAGGTAGAGCAACGGACTGAAAATCCGTGTGTCCCTGGTTCGATTCCCGGTGGCACCACAATTTAAAACCTGATTGCGCTGAATATCAATGCAATCAGGTTTTTTAATGTCTGTTTTTCCCCACTATTTCCCCACGAGTGCGAAAACTCGCCTTTTTTATGTGCGAAAAACAATTTCTTTTTTATGCCGGGATAGTCACTAAAACCGGTTTTATTATTTCGGTTTGTTGTGTAACCTTAACAAAGGTTAGCAAAGGTTAGCAAAGGTTAGTTACCTTAACACTAATTTACCTTTATTTATAGGCCTTTTTTATAGTGTCCGAAAACCCGGGATTCATTTTGAATTAATTTGATATTTTCAAAATGCACCCCCTTTTTATAGTGTAAACTTTTGTAACCTTTCACACGTGTTATGATGTCTGAATACGCTTCAGTAAATCCCTTTTTATGCCGGGAATGTCACAAAAACCACTTTTATTAACCGGCCGGTTGCCATATTTTGCCATATTTATTGGCCGTTTGAATCTTAACACTTGTTTACACGTGACGGGTTGAGGTTATGTCCGGGTTCTTTTTTTAGGCGTGCAAATCAATCCAGTACTGATTTATGTTGAGGTTCCCTCTTTTTATAGGGTTCGATTCGTTCAATTCGTTGCCTTTTTTATGGTTAAAATTGTATTATAGTGTTTCATTCATTCAATTTTTTCTCTGTCCTGTCAATGTAAATGAATGTTGTTTTCATTTCTTTTTTATGCCGGAATAGTCTGCAAAACCCACTTTATTATTTCAATTGCCGGGGTTTGTGAGTTCGGCCCTGATCTCAATTAATACTTTGATTTGCCGTTCAGATAGTTGTTTGTTCCTCCGGTAGTATTTCCGCATCCCTTTGATTAGTTCTTTTTGCCGGTCACCTAATCCCTCCGGGTTGCCCTCATAATACTTAAACAGTTCTTTTATTTCTGAATTTGTCATCATTGCCAGTTATCAGTTTATCCCTGCAATCTGTCTTTTGTCCTCCCGGATCAACGGGTAATTATCAAAAAGGTTAGGGTATTGACTTAACCTCATTATTGCCCTTGTTGTATTGTGCCGGGGGTTGAAATACTCATTTCTGACTGAATGACAAATTTCCCTGAACTGAATATCCAAAGTTGAATTATGCCACTTTGCAGAAAGTCTTTCAGATTTCAGTTTTTCAAAGGTTGCAGGGTCAGTCATAAATAACCACCGAATCCCTGAAATACAAAGAAACTTTGAACCCGGTCTCTGAATAGAAATATCAATCCCGGTAACACAACAATTAACCCTATTCGTTGAGGTAGTTTGTTGAGGTGGCGAAAAGTTACACGGTAGTAGAGGGTAACAATTCGCCACTTTTTTGCAACTATCTGATTTTAAGGGGTCATTTTCTGAATCAAAATAGTGGTAACTTTTCGCCACTTTTTCAATTTCCTGATCCAGTAATTC
>ERZ1026800.383-NODE-383-length-39158-cov-5.619610_pt1 | contig 39158 bp, 33 predicted proteins | sample MGYA00520873_ERZ1026800 | MGnify/ENA primary metagenome ERZ1026800 (study PRJEB33270, sample SAMEA104284475) | anaerobic digester metagenome | biome: Anaerobic digester microbiome; feature: mesophilic sludge digester; material: Anaerobic digester biomass | place...
ATCTTTTCTCTCACGAAAAGCAATAATACCGAAATATGGTTTTCCCGTAGATGTGGTTGAATTAGACCCTCAAAGAACTCAAAAAACCTCAGAATCTTCCGAAGTCCTTCTTCAAAGAGACCTTTCCATTGCGATAGCAGAATTTGCTCCTACTAGCAAACTGGTGGCGAATAAGAAAGAGTGGACTTCGTATGGGATCAAGAAAGTAGCAGAAAAAGAATGGCCTCGAAAATTCTATCGCCGGTGTGCCAAGCATAATTTGTTCATTTCTTGGAGCCCGGGAGACGTCGCACCCTCAGAAATTTGCTGCGATTCCGCCAAACAGGGAATTTATCTTATTCCACAATTTGGTTTTGTGACTGATCGCAAAAAGCCAAAAGAACCAAAAGGACGCACAACACGGGTTTTCACCACTCGCCCATACTTCTTAGGTTTAAAAGGGCCGTCTCTCGGAGAAATTGATTTAGGGGCAGTTAAATTGTCAAAAGTGTCACCAGGACAAATGGTTGTCATATGTGAAGGAAGAAGAAGTGAAGGCTTTTACATCTGCAATCAATGTGGGGCTGGCTTTCGTAGCAGAGAAGGGAGGCATAAAAACCCCTATGGGGAAGACTGTTCTGGCACTCTTGAGCAAGTTTCCCTTGGACACGAGTTTATCACCGACGTCCTTCAAATTCAATTCCTTGAACCACTCCAGGACAATACAGAGGGTATATGGTTTGGCTATTCTCTTGCCTATGCTATAGTTGAAGGGGCTGCTGAGATTTTAGAAGTTCCCTCAGCTGATTTAAATGTAACAATATCCTATCAGAATAGAGAAGCTGTTCCTCCTATTGTCCTCTACGACAATGTGCCCGGAGGGGCGGGACTTGTTGCCCGTCTTGAAGATAAGGAAATACTTCGTGCTTGTTTAAAAGCTGCACTTGATAGAGTCAATGGTAGTTGCGGGTGTGGCGAGAATGATAGTTGTTATGGATGCCTTCGAAGTTACCGAAATCAGTTTGCACATCAGCACTTGAAGCGTGGGCCAGTCTTGCACTATCTAAAAAGAATCTTAGGCGAATGGAAGGAATGAAAATATGACTTCTGAACACTCGTCGCTACATCATCTAACAGAGCATAAAAGGCTCTCGCCTTATAGTAATCACTTAAATCCTTCGATAAAGCTCAGAGCTTCTTTTATGCTGGAACCACGTCGGATAGATATGGAGTGAAGCCGGAATCTGTCAATATAGTTGACAGCTCAATGATCTTGTTCTTTGTATAATCTAGGATGCTTTATTGAGCCTGACTTCCCGCTGCAGCATAACCGTTCGTGGACCCCGAACGAAGCGCCAAGGGTGCACAGCAGCGACAGCATCCAGAGTTATTTGTCGTCGTTCAAAGATAAGGATATCGGCTCCACTGTGTTTCTCGTGCGGGGTGACGTAACCGATACCCGAATGCCGATGCTCGTTATTATACCAATCGATGAAGCGGGCAAACCATTCTCGAGCTGAAAGAATGCCTGAAAACACCTTTGGGTAGCCGACACGGTATTTGACGCTTTTGAAAAAGCTTTCGATAAACGGGTTATCGTCACTCACCCGAGGCCCTGAATATGTGAGCCCGACTTCCAGTTGCGTAAGGAATGCCACCAGCGATAGTCCTTTCATCGGCCCCCTCGTTATCCGCGTGTACGAAAATCGGCATGAGGCCAAGTTCCCGGATGATGCGACGGAAAAGGTTTCGTGCAAGTTCCGGGCTTTAGGATTCTTCGATACTCCAACCGACAATCTTTCGGGAGAAGATATCGAGGATGACATAGGCAAAGAGGAATAGTCCTTTCACATCGGTCTTGAGCCACGTGATGTCCCAACTCCACATCTGATTAGGGCCGGTTGCCACCAGTTCTGGAGGCTTGCGGTTCCTTGCTGGTTTCCTGCTTTCAGTTCGGGAGGGAGGAGCTGATTTTGCCTTTAGGATGCACTAGAGGGTGCGCTCGCTGCCGTAGTAAGTGCCTTGCTACAAAAGAGATGCAACAATCTGAGCAGGTGTCTGGTTGCAGTATTCTGCTGTGTTGGCTGCCCGATAAAACTGTTCGACCTCTTCTGGGGGAAGCTTTCACCGCACCGATTTTTCCGCCCCCTTGCGTCTGTCGACCGTCATACCGGCTTTCCAGCGTATGTAGCTTTTTATGGAGATGCCGAGGACTTCGCATGCTTTTTTCACCCGGCCACCGCTTGCCGCCGCCTCTTCGATGAGCGCTATTGCCTGTATTTTCCGCTCCGAATCGATTAGTCCTCCTCGTCCGAGTGAAATATCGCCCGTGCTTTTTTAGTTCTGCGTTCTCTCGCTTTTAGTCCAGTTGCTTGTCACTCGCGATGCCCTCCAGTTCCTGTTCGTAGAGGGCAAGGTGTTCAGAGTGTAGCCCATGCTGACGCAGCCACTCTCCTTGTTCGGTGTCGGCTACCTTCTATGCTTCCAGCATCAGCTTCGATTTTTCGGCTGCACCACGCTCAGAGGGCGTCATCTCGCTTCTCTCTCGATCGAAGCAGAGCGTACCATCTTTGAGCTTAGCGATCCAGCCCTGAATCGTGATCGCACTGATTCCGGTCTCTTTTGCGACCGCGTACACGCTTCGGTTCTCCGTCGGCAGGACTTTCCGCAGTACTGAGTTCCGAAATCCTTCGCTATACTTCATACAGTCACCCCCTGTTCAGGTGACTTCTATATTGACAAAGAGGGAAGGCGTCAAGCTAACGAATGCGTGACTTGCATTGCGCCGTTGGCGTGATTCTTGCTTTTGGGAGCGTCGGCGAGCTAGCAAGAATCGTGACAATAGCAATGTCAAGTCAGCGTTGGTATTAGAAGGTTTCATTTTCCTAATAATGCAAGGAATTCTTCTGGATTATAGATATTGAGTTTTGATTTTTTATAATCTTCTCTATTCCTGGTAATAATACACTCACACTGATTGGCAACAGCACATTGATGCTGTACTGCATCTTCAAAATCAGAAAAATCTAATTTCAAAGCTTCTATGATCGCTTCATGAGTTACTGGCAGTACCATAATGTACGTGAGCAACTGTTCAATGAATGATTTTGCCTTTGTGCTTGTACTTATCTTTCTAAGGATATAATAAATGTCGGTTACACTGTTTGATGAAATGTACCCTATTAGATTTCCATTCTCTATACTCGCAAGGACACTTTTGCTGCGCTCTACAAAGGGCATGCGGCCAGTTGCCACATCAAGAATGATATCAGAATCAAGGAATACTTTCTTTATCATAGATTTTTCTCCATTAATGCATCTTCGAGGAGTTCTTTATAGTTTTGTCCTTTATACTCGTTTTTGAACATTCCAGTGATTTTGTCAGTAATATCAGCGGATATTGAAGAAAGAGAAGGCATTGCTGTTTCGGTCGAAGAAATGGATTTGAGGTACTCTTCTACCAGCTTAGAGACACTACGATTCTTTTTCTTTGCATATAATTTGGCTTTATCGACTACCTGTTTGTCTATGGTTAAAGTCAGTTTTGTTCTCATAGTTCTTCTCCTTACACGTATAATATAATCATGAATACACGTGTAAGTCAAGATTGGCGTCTGTAGAAGACGAAACGATCTCACTATTCTAAATATGGTAAAATGGAGAGTAATAACTGTGAAAACGAAGACTATTTTCAAAAGCCTTCTAACGACAAAGCTCACTTGCCGCTATGGAGCGTCTTGTTATGCTTCATTTGTATTATTTGGAGTGTCTGCTCTTTTTCCTCTGATCATCGCTTTTGCTTCGGTTCACTGAGGTATTTAGAGCTTGGAGGTTTTTTGTTGCATCAGAACCACCCTTGGACTGAGGCTTGATATGATCAACTTCCCATCCCATCTCGGATGATTTCCCATAAGAAGGCTTATACATCTGGTTCCCATATGGGTCTTGCCTGTATTTATCAGGATCCTTTCCTCTAATTTCTTTTGCATTTTCCCATGCTTTTTCTATTTGGTCTTTTGTTGCCATTCTGCAATCCTCCTTTGTCTATTATGCATAACATTGGAGCTGCGCCCCTTTGTCAAGACCATTTGTTGATGGTTTTAAGTAGAGGGGGTATGATAAAATGGACACGAAGTTAAGAGAAAAAAGGAAGGGTTCATGTCTAGAAGGAAGTTCAACTAGGAGTTTAAGGTAGCAGATGCCAAGCTTGTCCTCGATGATGAGTTGCCGGTATCTCAAATAGCTCAACAACTTTCAGTGCATCCGAATAGTCTCTACCGTTGGGTGAGCGAGTATGAGAAGTATGGTGAGAGCGCTTTCCCCGGTAATGGAAGTACGATCTATAGCTATCAAGCAGAAATACACAGACTCGAACGAAGGAATCAGGAACTTGAGAAAGAGGTTGAACTTTTAAAAAAATCCGGGTCTTCTTGCAGCAAAAAAGGACGTGAGGTTCAGGTATCTGGTGCAACAAAAGTACCGATACCCAATCAAGAAGGCCTGTAAAACATTGGGAATCTCACACAGCGGATTCTATGCATATTGTGCACGCAAACCATCCGACCGGCAGTTTGAGAATGAATTCCTGTCCCACAAGATACGTGAAGTATTCGAACAGCATTCAGGACGATACGGTGCAAAGCGGATTACCTGCGCTCCTAAGGATGAAGGGATCAAGGTCAATAGAAAACGAATCGTAAAGCTCATGCGTACGATGGATTCTGTATGCAAAAGGTGCCAGAAGAGCTTACAAGAACTACAATAAGCACCACTCGAATCGAGCTTATCCTAATGCACTGCAGCAAGATTTTACCGCAGACTATCGGAACAAGGTGTGGCTGGGAGACATTACCTATGTTCCCACGCACGAAGGTTATCTGTATCTTGCGGCATTCCTGGACCTGTTTACACGCAAGATTGTTGGTTGGTCGATCGCATCTACGATGACGGAACGGCTTGCAATGGATGCGTTTCTCCAGGGCTTTGGCAAGGAACAGCCGGCACCTGGGCTTATCGTTCATACGGATCAAGGCTCCCAGTTTACTGGCGGGAAGTTTACGACGCTTGTAACCCGGATTCCCGAACATTTATACCAATGAGGGAAGCTCAACTCCGAGCGCCTCATAGAGAAATCTCTGTTTGTTGGTGATCTCTCCTACCCGAAACCTATGCCCAGGATGGGCATAGCATTCGATGATATCGAGCTCATCGAGCAAATCATGTAAGGTATAAGTCTTATAGAGCTTCGCATCATGCATCGCCTTATCAATATAGGAAAGGTAGACGAGCCCAAGGACTATAATGAGCCCTAGGATTTAGACCATTGTCGAGGAAAAATAGAGTGGACCAAACCTTCTTGAAAAGAAAGAAGAAGGAGGCATAGAGTTCACTATGCGCAAACACTACGACAAGGAATTCAAGGTGAAGGTTACTCTTGAAGCAATCAAGGGAGAGAAGACGATTCAGGAGCTGGCAACACTCTACAGTGTGCATCCGAATCTGCTAGCGCTGTGGAAAAAGCAGCTAGAGGAGAATGCACCGGAGCTCTTTGAGCGATCCCAGAAGGATAAAGAGAAAGAAGCGGCGGAGCACAAAGAAGAGGAGCTATACAAGGAGATTTGCCAGCTTCAAGTAGAGAATGAATTCTTAAAAAAAGTATACACAGTTGTACGAAAGCGAACCACAATGGTAGAGCCGAAGCATCCGGAGCTTTCGATTCGTCGGCAATGTGCACTCTTGGGTATCTCCAAAGGGAACGGTGTGCTTTGTGAGCATCATTGACGTCTATTCCAGGAAGGTAATCTCGTGGTAGCTGTCGAATACGATGGATGCACATTTTTGCACTGCAGCCTTGGAAGAAGCGATTGTGAAGTATGGAGTACCAAGCATTTTCAATGTGAGCAAGGCAGTCAATTCACTTCAGAGGCATTTCTTTCCGTGCTGCAAGACTATGGTATCCAGATCAGTATGGATGGAAAAGATCGGGCGCTCGATAATATCTATAAAACCATCAACAAATGGTCTTGACAAAGGGGCCCAGCTCATCATGTCAGAAATTATCCCACGCATCATGCGTATAATCATGCACAAAACTCGCGCGATAAATGTGATAAATTATCACAAAACTGGCTTGACTTTTGTGCATTATCACACTATCCTCGTTTTATGGAACGAAAAGCGCTTGCTGACCTTCAAGAATGGAAAGAAAGCCCCTCCCGAAAACCGCTCATTCTTCATGGCGCTCGCCAGGTTGGGAAGACATGGCTCCTTAAGGAATTTGGTGTACGCTTTTATCAGAATGTCGCCTATGTCAATTTTGAAGCAAACGATCGTATGGCGCAGCTCTTTGCGTCCGACCTCGATATCGCGCGTCTGCTCATTGGCCTCAGAATCGAGACACATACCGCAATCAATCCTGAAACGACCCTCATCATCTTCGATGAGGTGCAGGAAAACCCAAAAGCGCTTACGTCGCTCAAATATTTTGCGGAAAATGCGCCTGCTTACCATATTGCTGCTGCAGGTTCGCTGCTCGGCATCGCACTGCACAAAGGCATTTCTTTCCCTGTAGGGAAGGTCGATTTTCTTGATCTCTATCCGCTCTCTTTTGATGAATTTCTCTGGGCTTTAGGAGAATCTGAGCTTACACGCATCATTGCACAACGCGACTGGCAGCTCATCGATTCGCTGCGCGATCGGCTCATACAGTACCTTCAATACTACTATTGCGTTGGAGGGATGCCCGAATGTGTTAGGACCTTTGTGGCCTTTCACGACCTTGAAAGAGTGCGGAACGTTCAAAAAGCGCTTCTCGATGCCTATGAACAGAACTTCTCAAAATATGCCGAACCTGCAATGGTTCCTCGTATTCGCTCAGTCTGGAATTCGCTGCCGCGTCAACTTGCTCGCGAACAGCGAAAGTTTACCTATGGACTTATCAGAGAAGGCGCACGCGCCCGTGAGTACGAGCTTGCGATTCAATGGCTCTGCGATGCAGGCTTAGTTCATAAAGTCTATCGCGTGGCAAAGCCGGGGCTTCCTCTTCGCGCATATCAAGAAGAAAGCGCATTTAAACTCTTCATGCTGGACACAGGACTCTTTGCCGCCCAGAGCCATCTACCCCTCGAAATCCTTCTTCAAGGTTCTGCACTTTTCGAAGAGGCCAAGGGTGCGCTCACTGAGCAATATGTGGCGCAGGAACTTCATGTGCGTAAGGACCTCGAAGTCTTCTATTGGTCGAGCGAGACCTCCCATGCAGAGATCGATTTTCTCATCCAAAGAGCCGAAGCCATCTATCCCCTCGAAGTCAAAGCCGTTGAGAACCTTCAATCCAAGAGCCTCCGCGCCTTTAGAGATAAATATTCACCACCTCGATGCTATCGCACTTCGCTTTCGCCTTATCGCGATGAAGGCTGGTTAGTGAATATCCCACTCTATGCTCTTTAGTGCATTCCTCAGTGCCTCGTAAGAAACTATAGTCAGCCCATAAAACTGAACAGCATTTTCAGCAAAATAATAGAGAGGGTCAGTTCAGACTAAGACTGGAAAGTTATCACCGACTGCGAGGCCAAACGAGAGTTCCGCGCTTAAAGACCGTATCGACGAGATTCATTCCAACATGATAAGCGAGATGCGATGGCGATGGCGCATTCAAGAGAAGTATATCGGCATTCTTGCCGGGCTCGAGGCTGCCTGTGTGAGACGAAAGGTCAAGGGCAGCCGCGCCGTTCAGGGTGAGGGCGGTGAGGGCTTCTTCTATGGTCATGCCCATATTGAGCACGGCAAGCGCAAAGATAAGGGGGATGGATTGGCTATAGCAGGAGCCAGGATTTAGGTCGCTGGCCAGCGCAACCGCGCAGCCGGCATCGATGAAGCGGCGGCCATTGGCGCAGGGTTCCTGGAGGTTGAAGGCTGTGAGTGGCAAAAGGCAAGCGACCGTGCCCGAGCCGGCGAGTGCGGATATATCGGCGTCGGAGGCTTTTAGGAGGTGGTCGGCGCTGGTGGCGTGGAGTTCGGCGGCGAGGGCGGTGCCGCCAATCGGGGCAACTTCGTCGGCATGGACTTTGAGGGCGAAGCCGGCTGCGCGAGCTTTTTCGAGATACCAGCGCGAGTCTTCGATTCCAAAAACCCCTTCTTCGCAAAAGATGTCCACAAAGTGCGCCAGGTTGTCTTTTTTTACTCGCGGAAGGGCTTTTTCTACAAGAAAGGCTAAGAATTCGCGAGGTCTACCTTTGAATTCAGGTGGAATGGAATGTGCTCCCAAGAATGTCGGCACAATTTCCGGACCTTCTCTGCGCTCAGAAAGAGCACGCATAGCGAGTAGCTGGCGAATTTCTGTCTCTATATCCAAGCCATATCCAGATTTTCCCTCAACTGTGGTTATGCCCAGAGAAAGCATTGTATCCAGGCGTCCTTCGCCGATATGGATCAGTTCTTCGAGCGAAGCTTCTCGCGTAGCGTTTACGCTTTTTTGTATGCCTCCTCCATGTTTGTGTATTTCCATATATGCTGTGCCTTTAGCGCGTTGGTAGAATTCGTCCTCGCGCCATCCGGCAAACACAAAGTGAGTATGACTGTCGACAAAGCCTGGAACACAGCCGTGGCCTTGAGCGTCGTATGTTGGTCCTTCTAGAGCTTTATGAGCCAGAGGCGAACCAGAGGCAACGAATTCAGACTCTTTGCCGACCCATGAGATCTGGCCTTTATCGATATAGATACAGGCGTCTCGGATTTTTCGAACTTGAGCCATGGATGGTCCGGCCATTGCCTTTAAGCCTTCGGGCGTCCAGAGTTCGCTTATGTTGCGAATCAATAGATTAGAAGAGTTTTCTTTCTGCATGGTTTTTCTCTTTTGATTTTCTATTATGTCCTATACAGAGGATCGAGTCCAATCGATCCCCATATTCGTTTGAGGTAATTGGACGATACCAGCAGCTCGAGTCTTTCATAGGCGCTGGAGAGCTCTGCCTGGACTCTTCGCTCGGTTAGACTCTTGGGCTCGGCCCTGTCCGCTAGAAATTTCTTTAGATAGGCTATGGACGTTTGTACATGAGCGATTTCCTGTTCTCGGTAGCAGTCGAGTCTTGTTCTGTACCAGTCCGATCTTAGGACATACTCTCTGTCGAATAATTCTCTTACCTCTGGGTGTTCGATGCTTTTGCCTTCGTAGTTGCCATATACCATGGTGGAAAGGACTGCTTTGAGAGGTGGTATAGCAGCCTCGTATGAGCCATCTTCGAAATAGGCTTTGGCCGATTTTTCCATTGCAGCTTCAATATTTTCGATTCCTTCCACAAACTCTTCTATAGATTGTAGTTCTGGTCTGAGCATGTCTTCTGTAAACACGACTGAGGGTGTGTCGAACAATCTGCCTAGATAGGTTGCCGCAAAAAGAGGCGTGATACGCCATCCGAGCCTCGATGCGGGTATGAGTCTGCCTTGGTATGTGAAATCTTCGACCTTTTCGAGGTAGCCGTTGTTTTTGAGGAATTCAGGGTCGCGCTCTTCAGGGCTGAGGCGAGACCACAGCTCAGGCATCATAAGAGATATATCATGATCTACTTTGTATTTATGACCGATATAGCCGGCCGCAGTAGTAAAACCCGCATAGCCGGTAAGAATAAAGCCCAAGAGGGCGTTATTGAGATCGGTGGTAGGCACAAGGGCGTTGAAGGGTCCTTTTGTAAGAGCTCCCTCGCTTCCCGCCCCAGTGGTGGACGGGCTCTTACCGGTTAGAGAGCATACGAAATCCATGAATAGCTCCGGTAATTCCTGATAATGAATCGGACCATATACAGCGAGGGATCGTATACCTGCTTGCCGATCGGGTGGGTTGTTCCTGCGTCCTGGCAAGACAGCGCCAATTGGTTGAGGAAGAGGTTCATCAGCAGGGATGCGCCTATATAGCCTTGGACTAAGCTCTGCGAGATATCGTGACATTGGATCCGTATAATTTGGATCTAATTGCAGATAACGCGGATTCTTGGAAGGCACGCCATCAATGAGTCTAAAACAATTCGAGGCTACAAAGTATTCGAAGTCTGGGTCTTTTTCGCTCTCTTCTATGAATTTTCGCATGGGTTCGGTGTATTCGGAGAAATGTATTGTGTTTTCGATAATGCGAGAGGCGTCGGCGCGGGTGAGAGGTTCAAAATTCGACAGGAAATTGTCGTATCGCGCTAGATCTTTTTCGGTCTGTTTGTCATAGCCTCGAATAATAGCATCGTCAGGCCGTTGAAAGAATCGCGCTTCGCAATTCTTGGCAAATTTCAGGCTCAGATGTTTGGAGGCCCAATCAGGCAAATTTTCCAGTTGGTTGACAGGCACGATTATCGAAGCAGTAATATCATCTTCCCATTGAAGTTTGAAGGCTGGCATGAAGTCCTGCCTAAGCTTGAAGAAGCGGTTTAGGCCTTTTTCATTTTTTCCTACGCGGAGATAGGATCCCATTATGGGTTTGCCTTCGAATTTCAAGATATTTCCTGTAGTACCATTGACCGCATCCACCGAGAAATGCGACATCCAGTCGAGACCCCAATCGGGCCTGTAGAATCGCTTTACTAAAAACACGAGGCTCTTTATGCGTTCCGGAATGGAACGCAACCATTCATTGTATTCGTCGGTATATGCAGGCGAAGGGGAGAGTAGCTTTATGACCGAACCGAGGGAGCGCTTTGGAGAGAGTATCGGCCTTGTGTCTTTCCCAAGATTCTCCGATTGATCGCGGAAACGATTGACATAGTCTTTTTCGATTATTTTTCTGGCTTCCTGCATATCCTTATCGAAATCTGCAATGACTATAGGCATGTACACGATAGCATCCTGGATCGATTTTGCTATCTCAGACTTGCCTCCGCCCGATACCGTGCAGGGCTTATGACAGAGAAGTCCTTCTGCGGAAGTGCCAATAAGTCGCCATGCACCGGATGTTGAATGTTGCTCCATGCGAATCTGATAGCCCGTTGGGTTTATGTAGACATTGCCCGGAAGAATACGCAGAGATTCTTCAATACCATCGTTGACCCAATGTGCCATCTGGTCTTCCAGAGAAATATAGGCATCCTCGGATAGATAGATGATATTTGGAAAGGTAAGATCGATGCCATAGCCTTCTTGTCTCATATCGATGCGGCTGCGCATTATGGAATAAACGTCATTGAGATTGTGGCCTTTGGATTTTAGATTGGTGTCGGGCACGAAGCGCGTGCCAAGGTTATAGGAAGGAAAGACAAGAGCTCCTCCCGCATGTTCTTCTTCGGCGAGGCCTAGAAGGTTAGCAGAATAAGAGATATGAGACTTTATTTCTTTTTTGGAGTAGCCGAAATAGTTGTCCGCAATTATCGTAATTATGATCCCGGATTCATCGCGAGCAGCTATTTTGAAGGGTTTGCCATCATTGTACTTTTCGGTTGGTTCGCGCCAGCACATTCCGTCACGGCGTTGGCGTTCGGTAGCTTGCTCCCATGGGGGTAGTCCAATCTCTTTCTTTGTAAGCTCGGTGAGGTGCGTAGCTAGGATTATGCAGCCTGTTGTGCCTGTCCAGTGAACTGGATCTATGGCTGCATCGTTTTCGGGGATAAATGGATCTCCAGAATTTCCAAATATGCTCTCAACAAAGTCGATATTGGCGACTAGCGAACCAGGGGCAAAAAAGCGGATCTCCATCGATCTCTCTTCGCAGTATTCGGGAATTTCAGGACGAACGATAGGCCGCAACAATACTGATACGAAAGTATGTGCCTTTTCGTTCTCTTTTGCAGTAAAGGGCAGTTCCATAATCTCGAGTGGAGGGTTCAGAGCGGCCTCTAAGAGCTTAGCAAAGCAGAGCTTAGGCACTGCCTTCTTGTCGAGTGGAATTGGGAGACCGCCTTCCGCTATATGGAAGACTCCCTCGGTGGTTCGTCGATCGCTCTTGGGGTTGTGGAGGACGCCGTTGCGGACACGGTACGAGGTGAGGGTAGGGGACGCATGTTTGTGCTCATCGGGCGGGAGAGAGAGCTCGCGAGCCATACCACAGTGATCGAGAACCAGTGTGTTTGGGGGTATCTGCGGAATTCGGGCAAGGCCCAGGTCTGCCAGGTATTGATCGATGAAGTTTTGGATGCGCTGATCAGCTGGTGGAAGGATTCTAGGCAACAGCCTGTTTTTCTGCCTGAAACTCTCCAGCATGTCCGCGGCCAGTTGCACAAATCCGGTTCCTTCTTTGGAATATACCGGAAGGCCCAAACTTTTCAACTTGATATTTATATAAGAAATAAGGCGGGCTCTCTCTTGTGGAGAGGTTCTGTCCAGGCGTAGACCATAATCGCGCTTCGTCACCATAAGCAATACTCCTTGAAAAAAGCTCCAAATAAAAGGGGCAGACGGATTTTAGACTCATTGTTCATGGGCGACAACTGGTTCGGGATTCCAGCTCCATCTTTCCATGGTTTGGGGCAGGATCTCATCGCTGAGGAGTCTTACCACTGCATCGATATCCGGATACATTATTCTATCCTGTTCAGAAAAACGAACCACGGTTCTAATTATGGTATATATTTGAGCCGTGGCTGGAGATAGCGAATCTACTATAGAAGGAAAACCGAGCTGAATGGCGCGCAGATCCAGAGCTTGGCAAGCTGCAAGTAACTCCATGGCGATCACTCGCCTGGCATTGTCGATGATCTGTCGTGCCTTGCGAGCTGCGATAGTTCCCATGGATACATGATCTTCCTGATTTGCGCTCGAAGGAATAGAGTCCACGCTTGCAGGGTGAGAGAGTACTTTGTTCTCGGATACCAGGCTTGCTGCGCTGTATTGCACAATCATAAAGCCTGAATTAAGTCCGCCATTTATGGTCAGAAAGGCAGGCAGACCTTCGGAAAGGGTCGGATTTACCATTCTCTCGAGGCGCCGTTCTGAGAGATTAGCCAACTCCGAAGCGCCAATGCCTAGATAATCCAGGGCCAAGGCCAAGGGTTCGCCATGGAAGTTACCACCGGAAATAATATCGCCCCCTTCTCGGAGCACATAGGGAAAGATTAGAGGATTGTCCGTCACTGCGTTTAGCTCAGCCGAGACTATTTCCCATACATGCCGGATGGCCGCAAGGCAGGCACCATGAACTTGGGGAATGCATCTAAGGGCATAGGCATCTTGAACTCTAGTCCCTGAAGCCATGCTGGTAAGTCGTGAATCCTCCAGGAGTCTGCGCAGGTCTTGAGCGACCTCGATTTGGGCTTTTTGGCGTCTAAGTTCATGGATACGCGGATCGAGCGCCTCTGTTATACCGCGCAAGGCCTGAAAAGAAAGGGCGGAGGCGATCGTTGCACTTCGGTATAGAAAGAGGGCATCGTAGACAGATAGTACACCCAACGCGGCCATAGCCTGGGTTCCATTGATAAGGGCAAGTCCTTCTTTTGCTTCCAGGACGAGTGGTTGCACGTGGGCTTCTGCTAAAGCAAGAGCCCCAGCCATCCTTGTGCCTTTATAAAGGGCTTCTCCCATTCCGATTAGCACGAGTGCAATGTGCGCTAGCGGAGCTAAGTCTCCGGAAGCGCCAAGAGAGCCTTTTTCGGGCACAATAGGCACGATATCTTCGTTTATGAGCTGAAGTATGCGGTGTACGACCATTGGTCTTACACCGCTATTCCCCACCGCAAGAGCGTTTGCCCTAAGCACCATCATGGCTCTCACTATCTCAGGCGCAAATGGTTCGCCTTGGCCGCAAGCATGGCTCATTATCAAGTTTTTTTGAAGCTGCGCATTGTCTTCTTCAGAAATAATGACATCGCAAAATTTGCCAAAACCAGTTGTTATGCCATATTTTACTTGTTTTTTCTTGACTGCGAACTCCACGACTTCTCTAGATGCCTGCATACGCAATTCGGCATCTGGATCGAGTCGAACTGGAAATTTGTGGCGAGCCACCGCAACAACGGCTGAAATAGAAAGCGAACAACCATCGATGATCACTTCATTCATGTTTTTGATTATAACATAAGAAGTACCACCCATGGACAGAGATTGCCTATACCGATAGCATGGTTCGTCATGGAAACCAAAAGGTTCAAAGCATCGTTTTTTGGCGTTATTGTTGCTGTAATTTGGGGTTTGACATTTCTTTCGATCAAAGTAGCTCTGCGCGAATTTGGGCCCATGAGTCTTCCTCTATTTCGATTTGTAATTGCTTCGCTTTTGCTGGCCTTGATAATGATATTGACCCGGACCAGGTTTCGAATTGCATGGAGAGATGTTCCGATGCTCTCACTGAGCGCTTTTTCCGGTGTAACTTTGTATTACTACTTCGAGAACAATGGCATAATGCGGCTCACTGCGTCAGAATCGTCGCTCATAGTAGGGACTATTCCTGTTGTCACGCTTCTTGCGGAGATGATTGCATTCAAGATTCGGCCTCGTCGCCCGGTAATGCTGGGAATAGTACTCTCTTTTGTAGGCGTAGCGCTAATCGTGATGCGATCGGAGAATGCTTCGACATCTATGTCTGGTTATTTTTTTATGCTAGGAGCAGTTCTTTCTTGGGTGGCCTATGGATTTATGACTAAGCCGCTATCCGGGCGCTATCCTATGTTGACAATAACGTTCTGGCAGATGGTGATAGGTGCCCTGGGTTGCATGCCTTTTGCGCTTGCCGAACAGCAATCCTGGACTGGGTTTTCAACTTCAGTACTCCTAAACGCTACATTTCTGGCTGTGTTTGGCTCGGCTATAGGTTATTGGCTCTATATAATCGTGCTGGATGAGCTAGGGCCGGGAAGATCGAGCGTGTTTATCAATCTCATTCCGGTAGTATCTGTGACTGCTTCCTTTGTTTTTCTAGGAGAGCGCCTCAGCGCCATGCAGGTTGCGGGAGCCTGCCTTGCAATTGCGGGTGTATATTTGGCATCCAGTGGCTCATAAACAAGATCTAGTAAAGGCGGCTTTGATTTGCTATTGAGCGCGCCAAGATGCAAGCCCCGGTTGTTGCGTCGGCTTGAGGCACCACAACGCGGTGGCGCGGCAATGTGGAGAGTATTCGCGCTTCCGTATCGCGCCATAGGCGTTCATTGTTCGTGATAAAACCTCCTGAAAAGGCTATCTTTCCGCCGATGGTCGCTTCTCCGAGTCGGATAGCAATGGAAGTTGCAAGCAAGGCTAGTTCTTCTGCGGCTTCGATGAATATTTGCCTTGCTGTTTCGTCGCCTCGATCTTGTTCTTCTGCCACAATCCTGGCAAACGCCGCGATTTTCGCCTTGTCGAAATCCTCGTAGATGGCTGGAATAAGGGAAAAGGCCTCTTTTTCGCCAAAATAGGCAAGGGCTCTGCCAAGCAAATCGGTTTGAGGCCCCCTTCTATCCTGGAATCGAATTGCTGCATTTAGAGCGCGAAGCCCGACCCAGTAAGCCGATCCCTCATCTCCAAGGATATGACCCCATCCTCCGGATCGGATGATTCGACCAACACTATCGGCTCCCACCGCAATAGATCCGGTTCCCGCGATGAGGAGAATCCCTCGAAGTTCTCCGAAGGCTCCAGCAAGGGCGGGGATAGAATCGTTCTTTACTTCTATGAGAGTATCGAAACCCAGATTTCCGGCTTCTCGAATGATGCTTCGCATCATGCCTGTATCTGCTTCTCTGTCTATGCCAGCTACACCAGCAAAACCTGAAATGCAGTTGTCGGCGGAGAGATTGATACTCTTGTACATTCCTGAAAAAAGATCATCGAGCGTTTTTCTGGAGCCGTTCCATCCGACTGATCTGGGGTTCATGCTGAGGCTTTCAGCCTGGTACAGCATCTTGCCTTCCAGGCTTTCTATCCTCAGTCTTGTCGATGTACCTCCGCCATCTATGCCAAAAATCCATTGGTTATCCATCAGGGACCTCGCAAGTTTTTTTCTTTTATGCTAGGGCATTATCAAGACTAGACTATTCTAATTGCAGGAGCTAATGCATTCAATAAGGAATTTCAGATAATTCAAGATGGAGGCGCAACGATAGGCGCATCGGCCTTATGGACAGGCGCACCGATTTCACCGAAAAGTCGATCGATAGGCGCTCCAAGCTCTAAGAGCGCTTGCCTTAGATGGTCTGCATCGATATAGTGAACGGCTTGAATTCCCAGACTAGAGGCGGCCTTTATATTCTCTTCGCTATCGTCGGTAAAGAAAGTGCGCTCGGCAGGTACTCCTTCCGCTTCGAGAATATGTTGCCAGAACTCTGGCTCAGGTTTTATGTGACCTATAATATGAGATGCGTATACCGCATGGAATGGACTATATAATCCAAGCTGGATATTGATTTCGTGGTGACTATCGATTGTGTTAGTTCCGCATACTACCCTGGCTTTCTTTGACAATTCATCGACTAATGAGAAAGTGTCTTCATCGGGGAGCGGTCTGAATAACGTCTTTAGATAATTCTCGGAAGGCCTGATCCCTGTGCGATCAGAAAACCTTCGCCAGAACTCGGCACTGTCTATCGACCCTCTTGAGAGTGATTTTATATCAGGTGCAATAAAATCGAGGAAAGTGGCCATATCCAATCCCAGGGCAGCCGCTACATCGCCCATAATCATATGGTTCCGTATTAGAACCCCTCCTTCGTCGAAAATATAGAGGTCGATCATGTTTTGCTCCCGGTATAGACTCCAGCGCCGCTCAAGAAATACTTGGACATGGTAAAGAAAAGTAGAAAAACAGGCAATGCCGCAATGACCGCTACGGCCATCATGGCGCCCTCGTCGGTGCTAAGCTCTGATGTGAAGAGTACTATATAGAGGGGTATGGTCTTGAGCTCTTCCTTTTGTATTATTAGAAGAGGCCAAATCAGATTATCCCACTGTCCGCGAAAGGCGAGAATTGCCAATGTGGCAATAGCCGGTGTTGCATTGCGGAATACTATAGATCTGTATATTTGAAACTCGGAGCAGCCATCTATGCGCGCCGCATCTAGCAGTTCATCCGGAAAACCCAACAGGAACTGGCGCATAAGGAATACTCCGAAAGCGCTCGTAAGGAAAGGAAGTATGAGTCCGATCAGTCGATTCTGAAGGCCAAATTTAACCGCGGTCAAGTAAAGCGGAATCATTACGGTCTCGAAAGGAATCATCATAGTCGCCATAATTCCCATAAATACTATATTTCTTCCTTTGAAATGGAATTTAGCCAATCCATAGCCAGTAAGTGAGGCGAGAATCACGGATGATAAAGCTACCGATGAAGCTACAATGAAGGAATTGGCAATATTCCGTAGGTATATCCAGCTTCCGTCGGATCCTTTGAGAGCACGCAGATAATTCGACCAAAGTGGTGTCTCCGGAATCCAGCGATAAGGGATGGTTGTAACATCATGGCCAGGCATGAGAGAAGCGCTGAACATGAAAGCAAATGGAAGAAGCGCTGCAGAACATGCCATTATGAGAATTATGGTCGCAAAGAGGCTCCCGGTTTTATAGCGGACCGCGTTCCAAAGAGTGCTCGAACCGGAGGCTTCGCGTTTCATTCGAGTTCCTCCCCTTGACCCCCTGCTTTTACCTGGAGCCATGAAAGAACCAATAGAATGAAGAAAAGGAAAAGGCTCATTACGCTTGCCTTACCGAGATTTTGATCTGAGAGCGCCGTACGGTAGATATTTAGGGTCAGTACGTTGATTGGCGCCAGAGGGGCACCATGTTGGTTAAAAAGATATTGAGTGGAAAAAGTCTTAAGGCTCGAAATGAAGATCATAACCGACACCAGCGCCATAGTGGGCCTCAATAAAGGCAGGGTTATTCGAGTTAATCGCTGCCAGCTGTTTGCCCCATCGATCATTGAGGCCTCTACAACGCTAGAGGGAATCTTTCCGATTCCTGTTCCAAAAAGTATGGTATAGTATCCAATCTGCTTCCATACATAGACGAGGATTGTCGATAGTTGAACCATCGCGGCGTCCGCAAGCCACTTGTGATCAATCCCCGGCGTGCCCAATAGGGTGTTGAGAAATTGATTTGCAAGGCCGCGAGGATCGAATATGAGCAGCCACACGCTTGCCGTGACGACAGAAGATAGAATAGCCGGGGAATAAAGTGCCATCTGGTAGAATCGCTTGCCTTTTTTGCGGCTCGAGATTAAAAGCGCAAACAGCAAGGATCCCAAAAACACCGGAACAAAGACGCCCACACAGAACACAGCCGAAGCTCGTACAGAATTCCAAAAATCTTGCGAACTCAGAACCGATATCCAATTCTGTAAACCGATGAATTTTGGTGGTTTGAGTGAAAGCAATTTCTTGTTATGAAAGCTAGTCCAGATTGCATATAGAATTGGATATAGCGAGAAGGCGGAAAAGAATAATATTCCCGGCGCTACGAAAATCCAGCCCCATCTGTTGCGTTTGGTCTCTAGTGGATTTCGGCGATCTTCCATCATCAATGCCCTTTCATTTTGGTCTCTGGACGAAGAACAAATTTAATCGGCAGAATCGAGAGCTTCCTGAGCGCTTTTGCGCAATTTTTCTAAGGCCACCTTTGGATCGACACCTCCAACCATCACATTCTGAATGGTCTCGCTCAGCAAGGTCGAAAGTCGCGCACTTGCCTTGCCAACATAGACAATTTTCGCGTTTTCGAAGTCTTTCGCAAAAACATCTGAATATGGCATGCTCTTATAGATTGGCGACTCGATTAGTTTCTTTGTTGGCTGAATTATAGCCACTTTTTCTAGGTACTCTTCTCCGTGGCTAAGCATCCATCCTACCAACATCCACGAGGCTTGCTGGACTAGTTTGTCCGACTCTGCATTCACCATGTAGTAATGAGCGGAATAGTTGGCTGTTACTTTCTTTTTTGAATCTTTCCATTGTGGGAAAGGAACCACCATCCAATCTTTCGAATTATAAAAATTCGGGTTCGATGCTTTCATGCGAGCTTCTTGATAGAGACCCGAGAAGGACATTGCAACGGTACCATCATTTTTATCGAATGCGGTTCGAGCTGCTGTATAGGTCGGTGAACCAAGATTTTTTCCGGCTGGCCCCAGTTCTTTCATCCACTGGAGGGCTTTGAGCCAGGCTTCGTCGCCGATGATGGCCTTTTTTCCATCCTTCGAGACATATTCTCCTCCCAGCTGTTCGACCATGGGGATGAACAGATTGGTATATGCATCGTAGCGGAAATCAAAGCCACGTCGGGTTATAATCTGACCTTCGCGTTTGACAATTTTTTCCGATAAGCTAATGAGGTCTTCCCATGTCTTTGGCCATTCCTTGTCCGGATCGATGCCGACTTCCTTGAGCATTTTGCGGTTTACGTAGAGACACATATTTGTAATTTCGAGAGGAAGTCCATAGTAATCACCATCCCTTTCAACAGCATTGAGCATACCAGGAAGATACATAGCTTCAAGATCGACCGGGCCTTTAAGCCCCAGAGCCTTGTAATCAACAGGAGAGACTCTTCCATTGTCGATAAATGAAACAGCATTGCCTATCGAAACATTGAATATTTCCGGGCCTTGTTTTCCAGCAAAAGCCGTGGTTAATGCCTCGAATATCCTATTCGATGGATAGGTATTATAGTTGACGGTTATATTCGGATTGGCAGCCATAAACTCCGCAATATATTTCTTTTCTATAATGGACCTGTTGGGATCTTCGTGGGTCCATAGATTGATGGTTATTTTCTTGTTGCCAAGACCAGGCACGACCGGAGCTTGCGCCGGCACTGATGCAATAATGGCGATAGCCAGCACAAATAACGCAATTGCCCTTTTCATAGATACCTCCTATAGAATTTTTATCTCCGGATTGAATTCCGCCACTTCAAGTTTTATGTGGCGAAACTGAATTCGGGTTTGAATTAGCACGCAGAAAAAACTCATCTCTCTGCAAGAACGAGAGTACATGCACCCTTAGGCCTTGAAGAAAAGGCAGCAGTTCTGCCAATGTAATTCTTTTGGGGCTTCTTGCAAGCATGGGCAAAGCCCTAAAATATATTTTCATTATATAGGTTGTTTTTCAGATGTCAATAAAGAAGGAGCTTTAATATTAAAAAAATATTTCACAAAATGCCTATTGCGAATTTCTGGATATCTTGGTTATTCGGCAAAAGCGCGCCATACTCTCGAATGAAACTCTCTCCTGAACGCGAAGATAGAATCTGTGGTTTGTTCTCTCCCAAAATAGACTCTATTGGTTAAGAGAATCGAGAAAATCCTTCGCTGTGGCTCGAAGAAAATGCTTGTACCGACAAAGCCTGTATGTCCAAAAGATTGAGGGGGCCAAAGTGGGCCATCAATGGTCGTAGAATCGTGAAGCTTAAAGCCAAGACTCCGACGCTCTTCTAAACCAGGGGTATATTCTCGCCATAATAGTTGGATTATCTCGGGCTTCAAAATCTGGTTTCCATTGAAAGCTCCTTCCTGCATGATGAAATTTCCCATAGCCATTGCATCATTTAGAGACAGGAAAAGCCCGGCATTCCCCGAATGACCCCCCAGGCAATAGGAACTCTCATCGTGAACCTGGCCTTGTATTCTTCTATGGCGCCATGGGCAATATTCTGTCGCAACAGCGTTGCCGAGGGGTTTGGGCTCACCTGATGTGCCTATGCTCTCTGCAAAAGAGGCTTGTCCAAGCCCTAGCGGAGTCCCAATTTCTTTTTGAAAAAGCTCGCCAAGAAGCATTCCGGAGATGCGCTCCAGTAGCACACCCAAGAATATATAGCCAGTACATGAATAGACTACATGCCTGCCAATGGCAAATTCGGGTTCGATAGAAAATAGCTTTTCGAAAGCCCTATTTCGATCGAGCCTCTCTGAATCAGGGAATAAGCTATGCAGGGCAGGAATTGCAGGTAGTCCGCTGGTGTGTGTAAGAAGAGCAAGTATAGGGATTTGTCCTGTTTTGTAATTCAGTTCCGGCAAGTATTTGCCAAGGGGATCTTTAAGATCCAATGCGCCTGCTTGCAGTGCTTTCAGGATAAGGAGACTTGTACTCAAAGGCTTAGTCATCGAAGCAACATCAAAGCGAGTCTCGGCATCGATGGGAGCAATTACCACTTTAGAAGCCTGGTCATGGTTTTCTATAGATTGGGCAGCAGCAGGTTCTTCTCTTGCTGTAAATCCGGAACAATGCGACCAGAAGAGCTTGCCATCCATGGAAACTGCAGCCGCAATGCCTGTACAGAGGCTTTTCGATAGTGCATCTTTTATGAGGTTCTCGAGAGACTCCTCGGTTGGATTATGCCTATGTGAGGAGCCTTTATTTTTGTTGTAGGTCATAAATAAATATGTTAGCATATATCATGAGTAAGTCAAAACAGCAACGGGCTTCAGTTGTGTTAGGTCTTGAAAACTTTCTGGATGATACTCGTCGATATAATAAACGCTATGGATTAGCTACCAATTCTGCGGCAATAACATCCAGAGGCATACCTTCATGGAAAGCTTTCATAGAACATGGAATTATTCCAGCATGTCTCTTTGGACCGGAGCATGGATTCAGAGGCGCTGCGCAGGATGCCGTGGGGCTGGATGATGAGGTCTTCAGGGGAATTCCTGCATATTCTCTATATGGAAAGCGCCTCAGGCCAGAGCCATGGATGTTGGAATCTTTAGATGCCCTTGTGTTCGATATGCAAGATGTTGGCTGTCGGTATTATACATATCTATATACTCTTGCTTATATTATGGAAGTATGTGAAAAAGTGGGGACACCGCTTATTGTGCTCGATAGACCCAATCCTATCGGAGGATCGAAGATCGAAGGTTCTCCTATTTCTAAGGAAGCGGAAAGCTTTGTGGGTGGCTATGGGCTTCCACCGCGCTATGGAATGACAATCGGAGAATTTGCTCTATACCTAAAGGGCGAGTATTATCCCAACTGTGAGCTGGAAATAGTCAAGATGTCGGGCTGGAATTCGCGTATCGCATGGGAAGGGACAAACCTACCCTGGCCTCTGCCATCACCTAATCTTCCGACTCTCAGCTGTGCCGAATTATATCCCGGTACCTGTCTTGTAGAAGGCACCTGGCTTTCCGAAGGACGGGGAACCTCACGGCCTTTCGAGATCATTGGAGCGCCATTTATCGATGGAGAGGCTCTGAGAGAACAGCTTGCTGCTTTTGAATTGCCTGGTGTGGTGTTCATCTCTCTGTTTTTCTCGCCTTCGGCCTCCAAATACAAGGGAGAGCCTTGTGAAGGTGTCCTGATTTCGCTTACCGATAGACAAGCTCTGCGGTCGCTCGATACAGGCATAACTCTGGTCCATACAATTCATCGAATGTATCCAGACAAATTTAGATGGCGGGAGGATTGGGATGATAAAAGCCTTAGCTTTTTCGATAAGCTGGCGGGTGGAACAACCCTGCGATGTATGATAACAAGCGGAGCACCTCTCGAGGACTGTCTCGAATTTGCGCACAGAGATGAGAGTCAATTTCTGAGGATTAGGGGAAAATATCTTATATATGGCGCCCAGAAGGCCTAAGCTACTCATTTGCTTGGGGTTTTGCTGCTTGTTTGTCCGCTTCAAAGCCCTTGCAGTTGGCCTTTTCCTTACTTCAAGGCGCCTTCCGTCAGACCTGCTATGAATTGCTTGGAAAGAATCAGGAATACGATCAGAATTGGCAAAACCGATATATTGAGGGCTGCAAAGAGCACATCCCATTCCACAGTATATTCGCCAAAAAATGCCTGTAGCCCCAGAGGGACGGTTTTTTTGGCCTTGGAACTCAGAAGGATTAGGGGGAAAAAGAAGTCATTCCATACATCTATAAAGTTGAACATTGCCACAGTTACGAGAGCTGGCTTCAAAAGCGGCAGGTCGATCTGCCAGTATATGCGGAAAGGTCCCGCACCATCCATCTTAGCCGAATCTTCAATATCGTGCGGAAGGTTTTTAAAGAAATTCACAAGCAAAAAAACCGAAAAAGCAATTCCGCTGGCAGTGTATACAACCACTAGACCCGAAAGCTTGTCCAAGAGATGAAGATTGCGCATGATGAGGAAAATTGGGATAATCGCAAGGCGTGTAGGCAGTGCAAGACCAGCTAACATATATAGATATATTCCTCGCTTGAATTTAAAATCGAAACGAGCGATTACATAGGCTGCCATTGAAGACACAATTATGATAGAGACAATCGACAAAGCGGTCACGAGAACGGAATTCTTGAAATAAGTCGCAAAATCAGCACGTTGCCAGGCGGAGACATAGTTCTGCCATCTCCAAACGCTTGGAAGACTAAATGGCTCAAGAAATATCTCTTTTGTAGATTTGAAGCTGGATAGCATCATGATACCGATGGGATATAGATTTGCAAACGCGAGCAGAAGAAGAAAAATCCATGCTAGCGCCTTCTGGAATCCATTAAACTTGAACATCATTGCCCCTTTTCTACGCGTTTTTCAACAATAAAAACGTAGAATATCGAGACTGGTAGCACTATGAGGAATATCAGCGTCACAACGGTTGCCCCAAGTCCCATTCCTACTTGGCTTGCGCCAAGTCCTCCAAAAGCAATTCGGTAGAAAAGAGTTCCGAGAACGTCTGTAGACCCCGCAGGACCTCCCTGTGTGCCTTCCATCGCATATACAATGTCGAAGATATTGAATGTCCAGATAAACTTAAGCATGGATGTAGTTGCGATTATCGGATAGAGATGAGGCAGAATGATACGGCCCGCAATTTGCAGTTCGGAAGCTCCATCTATGCGTGCAGCCTCTATCATTTCTCTGTCTACGCCTAAAATCGCGGCGAGGTATATGAGTATATAGAATCCTAAGCCTCGCCATGCTGTAACAAAGATAATCGTTGGCAGTGCAGTCTTTGTGTCTCCAAGCCATGGTTTTGCCAAGAAGTCCAGGCCAACTAACCTGAAAAGCTGATTTATTAGGCCCCATTGAGGATTGAGCAATAGTCCCCAAAGGAATCCGACCACTACGATTGCAAGTGTATTGGGGAAGAAAAAGACCACCTTGAGCCAGCCTGTTCCTTTGATATTCGCGGAAAGCAGAAATGCAAAGAATAGTCCGGGTACTACAGATAAAATGAGTGACCAAATAAAAAACACTACATTGTGCCATAGCGCATTGTAGAATTCCGATGACATGAACCCAGTGAGTATGTTTTTGTAGTTGGCAAGGCCTATGAATTTCTTTGGGCCAATGCCTGGCCACTCATAGAAACTGAGGCCGAGGCTCGAGAAGAAAGGATAGGCTATAAAAAGCGAATATAGAATAAAGGCAGGTAGAAGCATCCATAGAAAAGAATATTTTCGCACAGCAACCTCGTTTCAGCGCTATACGCAAGCGCCGCGGCTTTTTCCTAGAATAAAGCCGCGGCGCAGTTTTTCATACAGCTGCACTCAATATATACTTAGAAAGATTATTTCTTGAAAGCAGGGTACCATGTCGATACTCCATCCTGCAATCTTTTTGCCAGAGCCTCTGGCGTCATTTGATCAAGATACATCGACTGCATGTCTTTTTCCAGAATGTTGTAGACACTCGGCGTTCCTGCATCAAAGGGTGAGCCCACCCAGTAGCGGTTTTTTGCGGCTATGGTGGTCATTTTTTCATAGCATTTTACCAGTATCGGCTTCGAGGCTGGCATGGTGACGCCGTTTATAGCCGTGATTTCGCCGGTTGTCGAGGAGAATAGCTCACCATAAGCCTTGGTACCAGTATAATTGAGAACTTTCAATGCAGCTTCTTTGTTTTTTGAAGTATTGTTTAGGCCATAAGCGCCATCCATGTATGTATATGCTTTTGCTGGTACTTTCTTATCCTTTGGCGGAATAGGGAAATAATCGAACTTCAAGTCTGGATTCATCTTGAGCCAATTTGTATTGCCCCAGACACCATAGAAGACCATTGCTGCCTGTTCCATGGCAAAAGCTACATCCTGTTCGGCGCTGGTGTTGGCCATAAAATCCTTTTGGTAGTATTTTTTAAGGGCATTGAGGTCTTTGAGCATATTTACATACTCTGGATCTGTAAATTTAGCCTTGCCTACGGTTAGTTTTCCAATCCATTCGTCTCCAGGATAGCTCACACCAACCATGGCGTTTTGCATGGCAAGGATCCACGCTTCTTTGCCGGTAACAAAGAATGGCGTTACACCATTCTTCTTTAGGGTCTCGGCTATCTGGACCATCTCATCCCAGGTTTGTGGCTCCTTGAGTTTGTATTTATCAAAGATTGCCCTATTGTAAAATATTCCAATTATCTGGTTTGCAAAGGGAACGCCCCATACTTTATTATCCGTGCTTATAAAACTCAACGATACATCATCGAAGTTGGATAGATCGACCAGTCCATTTATGGCAGTAAGGTAGCCGTTGTCTAGCAAGGCTTGGGTCCGGGCACCGGGGAGTCTGCGGGTATACATGATATCCGGACCAACTCCGCCCTGCAATGAAACCAATAGCTTAGAATCATATTCGGTAGGTGGGAAAACCTCATATCTGATGGATATTTGCTCACCTTTTGCCTTAAGTGCGGTCTCGACCCCTTTCCATACATCGACATCCTGAGCTCTCCAACCCCAGATGCTTACTGTTTTCTGTTGAGCATACATAGGAGAAAGTATTGCTATAAGCAGCAATACGATTGATAGTTTTTTCGCCATCGACAGCCTCCTTGATGAATATGTCCAGGTCCATTTTCTCTATGGATCCATGGTTTTTTATTAGTATTGATGAATTTATTGCGGTTGTCAATCATAAAATGAAATATTTTTTCTGTTTTTCGACAAATGAGCTTGCAATTCTCTCAAAAATGTGAAAAATAATTTTAACAGAAGAGGCTTGTCCATGGATATAGATTCGGTCGATGAATACCTGGAACGCGCGACTACCGAATCGCGCAATGTGCGTTCTGAACATATCGATGCTCTACCGGTGATAGAGGTCTTGAGGATCATCAACGAAGAAGATAAAGGTGTGCCCTTTGCCGTGGAAAAGGCCTTGCCCAGCATTGCAGCGCTTGTCGAAGATGTCGTAAAGGCCTTCAATAGTGGTGGAAGACTAGTGTATATAGGCGCTGGTACCTCCGGAAGGCTAGGTGTGCTGGATGCCTCAGAATGTCCGCCGACATTTGGAGTTCCGCCAGACATGGTTGTCGGGCTTATAGCCGGAGGAGAGGCTGCTCTCAGAAATTCAATCGAAGGAGCGGAAGATCATCCAGAAAATGGCGAAAAAGCGCTCAGAGATATAAATTTTTCCGAACAGGATGTACTTGTTGGTATTACTGCTTCAGGAGCCGCACCTTATGTACTTGGAGCGATGGAGTACGCGAGGAATTTGGATGCGGTAGTTGCGGCAATTTCTTGCAATAGGCAGTCAAGGACTTTCGATATTGCACGGCATAAGATACTTTTAGAGGTAGGACCTGAAGTCATTACCGGTTCGACCCGGATGAAGGCAGGGACTGCTCAGAAACTTGTGCTCAATATGATCACGACTTCTAGTATGATCCGCATTGGCAAAGTCTACGGCAACCTCATGGTTGACTTGATGCCCGTAAATCGTAAGCTCATAGGGCGATCGAAGCGGCTTATCAGGCAGGCGACCGGTTGTTCCAAGGATGAAGCCGAAGCCGCGTTTCTGGCTTCTGGAGGCAAGCCAAAGATAGCTATACTAATGACCATACTCGGCATTGGCGCAGAACAGGCAGCCGAGCTTATCGAGCACGGCGAAGGGCGGCTTTCTGAGGCAATACGCATTTATTCAGAGAGCAAGGGAGATAGCAAGCAAGAAAACAAAGGGGAAAGAAATGAATCAAGGAGCGCTCGAAACAATAGACGCGGCAATTCCTAATCTTGCGGAAGCGGAGCGAAAGATCGCCGCTTTCATTCAGGAAGCTCCGCAAAAAGCCTTGCATCTCAACATAAGCGAGCTTGCTAGGCAAGCCGGGACAAGTCCCGCGGCTGTAGTGCGCTTTTGTCGTCATATAGGCGTAGGCAAATACAGCGATTTCAAACTATGGCTTGCAAAGGATGTGTACCAAGGTTGGGGCGAAAAATTCTTACCCGATCTGGAGCTGGAATCGCAGACGCCTGGCGCTCGCGCTATTCGCGGTATGACCGAAGCAGTCCGACGTACCATGAATTCTCTTGCTCAGACACTCGATCCGAGGGCGGTGGAAGAAGCGGCGGAGCGAATCAAAGGAGCTAGTATGACCGCTATATTCGGTATTGGAGCTTCGGGATTGGTTGCGGAGGACTTCCATCAAAAGCTTACGCGAATTGGCATACCCAGTTCATATCTATTCGATACTCATGCACAGATTACGGCTTCCTGTTCTCTTCGGCAATCTGATCTGGCTTTCATAATATCATATTCCGGAGAGACCAACGAAATGATAGAAGTAGCGGCTCAATCAAAAGCCAGAGGCTGTTTTCTTATTTCGATGACGATGACCGGCCAAAACAGGCTACGGGATTATTCCGATCTTATCCTTGAAATACCGACGGTAGAGAGGATCTATCGAAGTGCAGCCGAGTTGTCCAGAATTAGTCAACTCGCGGCGATCGATATTCTCTTCAATGTTCTCATTTCTTACGATCTTGACAGCGCAATTTCCTCTTTAGAGCGCTCGATGCAAGCAACGCATCATTTTTGAGCCTGTCTGTGGGGTGCAGCACGACTCCTCTTTGAATTACTGATCCGACAAACGATAAATCTGTTGTGCACTCTATTCCAGACTTGGCTTTGCGGAAAGTCCATTGTTCTGATATCATGAAGCACCGATGATTCGCATACTATTAGAGAACGATGAGTTCATCGTTATAGACAAACCAGCGGGCCTTGCAGCTCAGCCGGGAGAAGGGTTGCGCGATGATGTCATTACAGCTCTTGAGCGCCAGTTCGGATACAGACTGTTTCCCGTCCATAGGCTGGACAAGGATACGGCAGGCTGCATGATGCTCGCAAAAGATGCCAGGGCTGCTAACAAATGGTCGAATTGTATCGCAAGCAGAGAGATAACCAAACGTTATCAAGCCTGGGTTGCCGGGCTGCCTAATCAGGAAAAAGGAACTATAGAGGATGCTCTGCATGTAAAAAGGGGAATTCAGGCCGCATGTACTCTTTGGACCCTGCGTGAGACCTGGTTATTTCCCTTACAAGAGCACTCCAATCGGCGGGCTGATGTGCAAGATGGGGGGCATGTCCACAATAATAGAATAGGGGTTGATCGGTATGAGGCAAATTCCTCAATTGCAGCCGCGGAAGCCAATTTTCTAACACTATCGCTTTTGGATCTAGAGTTAAGCACTGGCCGTATGCACCAGATTAGGCGCCATTTGGCAGGTATTGGTCTGCCAATTATCTGTGACGATAAGTATGGCGATTTTTCGCTCAATAAAGCTCTGCGAAAAAATGGAATAAGACGTCTCATGTTATGGGCATACGAACTCGTGCTGCCTTTGCCATCTTTTGAGTCACCAAATCTACCAATTTTTGCAGCTGAACCTGCTCATTTCATCTCTCTAAGGCAGACTCTGGAGCGAGAAGGAAGGATACTCGATAAAAGGAATACAGAGCAAAGCGATGAGAAAACCATTTGAGATTTCGACAGGTGCATGGTGGGTGGTTGTCGATGGTCGGACCATTGCCGTGCCTTCATTTCATGAGAGCTGGCTAGCTTCACATCCGGGAATTGCAAGTGGAGCTCTTCATACAATCGATTTTGTGGAAAAAAGTGGCTGGCTATCCGTGACGCTCTACTCCGAGGGGCTAATCGAAGTTATAAGCCGTGATATCCTCGATAATCGCCAGCGCGAGGCTTTGAGGCAGCTCCTCGAAACCAATAGATCCATTATTAGAAAAATGGTGCTTTTTGTTCCGTCTATCGATGGTTGCTTTACCGCAGAAGATTTGCTTTTAGATGACTGGGAGCGACTCTGGAAGGAGATCGAAACCTTTGCCGCAAAGGAGATAAGGCAAAACCTGTCCGAAGAAGGCATGGAAGTAGACACCGGTCAACCATGAGCCAAGAATATTCTCACAATTGCTGCCCAGCGAGGATGGATTGCAGATACGCCGCATTCTTGGGCGCATAACCATTGGAATGATTGTTAAATGCAACAAATGCGGTCTTGCTCTGTTTGGCCATTATACGTATAAGTCGGGCTCTATCCTTCAATTCCTGCTCAGAATAGCAGTATTCGTAGCGACTCTTCGCATTGCCAGACCACCAAAGATCTGTATTTCGACCATGCAGACGGTAATAACAAATGTCCGATGTTATGATAATCGATTCAGGAGGCAGACCAGGCAGATCGGGTCTATCGACTGTTACGAGTCCAACCTTTAGCTTTCGAAGTGTTTCAAAAACTCTGTCTTGATACCAGGTGGCATTCCGGAATTCGACGACCAGAGGAAAGTCCGAGAGCGCTGCGAGCAAGTTAGCAAGATATTTCCTATTTTCTATCGTATAAGAGAATCGATATGGAAGTTGCACAAGGACACATCCCAGTCTCCCCGTCGAAGATAGCGCAGAGACAGCAAGAGAGAATTCATTGGCTTTTGTTTGCCAACTTTCGTCTATCTCATGGGTAAGGCTGCGATGTACTTTTAACGAAATGCGGAAATCGCTGGGGGTTAAGAGCGCCAGCCGTTTGAGCTGAGCGGGATTAGGCATGCGATACCATGTGTTATCCAGCTCTACGAAGGAAAAGACCAGCGAATAGTATCGCAGCATTTCATTCGAAGGCAGATCTGCCGGGTAAAATACGGTTTTCCATTCCTCGTAGGAAAATCCACAGGTACCGATATGAACATTGCCTATATGCATCGATTTTTAGTATAGTAGGTATTGGTTTCTAAATAAAGAACCGATGTGCGGAGGATAATTCATGGTATTTTCAACCCTTGCTAAGATAGTGAGCAGTCTCGTATCGCTATACATGATTCTATGCATAGTTCGAATATTTTTCTCTTGGATACCTTCGCTTACCGATACAAAATGGGGCAGGCTTATTGCTGGTCTAACGGATCCGTATCTCAACCTTTTTCGCGGTTTTTCTCTTTTCCGCACGCCGGCTATCGATTTTAGTCCTATAGTGGCGCTTGCAGTATTATCGGTGCTCAATAATCTTTTTATGACACTTTCTTATGCCGTACGTATAACACTTGGTTTTATTCTAAGCCTTTTGCTGGATGCGGCGTGGTCAGCAATATCTTTTTTATTGGGTTTCTTCCTTGTGATATCGCTTATAAGGATCATAGGTTTCCTTGCGAGGATAGCCGTGCTTCATCCTCTTTGGCAGATTCTGGATGGAATCATCAACCCTCTTCTTTTTAGAATAAACAGGATTATCTATCGCGGTCGAACGGTACAATATCTACAAGGTCTCATCACGGGTTTTATTGTGGTTCTTGTAATGCGCACTCTGGGAGGTTTCCTCGTCAGGCTTCTCACATCCCTTTTGATGTCGCTGCCAATCTAGGAAGAAGGGGCAGCATAGATCGTGGTGTACTTTTAGTGGTGTACTTTTAATAGTCTTTCAGATCTTCTATATGGAGAGCAATATAGGCACATAGAAAATTAAAGCCAGGATACGTAAGCCCGGGGTCCAGAAGTCCATCGCTTAGCATGAGGATAGAATTGGTTATTCTAGGGCTTGCGAGAAGTAGCCGCGCAAGAGGAGCAGTATCGGAATCAGGGGCAAATAGAGCATCCACTGCAGAAATCCATACATTCAATCTATCATCTCCGAGATTCAGATCCTTTGAATATGCTATGAGTTGTGCAATGCCATAGGAATTGTCATCTATGAATTCCGAATATAGAAGGTAGAACTCCTTATCGATGCCCAGAATGCCTGATATGCTCAGTACAAGTTCGTCGGATACACTGGCAGGTCTATCCTCGGCTTTAAGACAGGATATCAGTGTAGGAATAGAGTCAATTCTTCCGAAAAGCTCGAGCGCATACGCTCCGGATATTCGAACTCGTGGATTCTCCATAGATCGCATAAGCTGTTCGATTTTGCCAACTGCTTCAAAGGCTTGGAGTCTGGCAAGGGCTATCATAGCCATGCTCTGCAACATATAGTCTGGTCCATCCAGCGACTCGATAAGCGCTGGAATCGCTATTCTGGATCGCTGTTTGCCCAGTATCCGAGCCGCAACATAGGCTGTGGTATAGACATTAGCTTTTACTTCTCGTATCAAGGCGACAATTGTCTCATGATCGAGCTCCGGTATTGATTCGAGGGCGAGGAGAGCTTCGGATCTAACCTCGAAACGTGGCGAATAGAGATACTCCACAAGTTCTTTTTGCGTAAGATTCGATTCCGACTTGCTGAGTTTTTGGATGATGCGCACTTCCTCATGGGCACTTGCGCTCTGGTCGAGTCTCGTCAATAGATCGAAAGCTCGTAGTTCTCGAGGAGAAAGCAAAATAGAGATCGACTGAGTTACCGACTTTGCACCCATGTGTGGTAGATTTCGCATGCTATAGATCACAACAACAAGCCCTACACTGATCGCGGCATAGTAGAGTCTGAAGGCTCCAGCATCAGACAATTCCATATTCGCAAAGACCTCGAGAATTCCGCCCCCAAGGAATGAGCCCAGAGATCCTCCAATCCCATAGGCTAGATTGTAGATTACCGCCAAATCGAGCATTTTTTCTTTTGGCACCAGGCCAAAATAATAGACCTGTGCAGCATTCTCTTCACCAGCAAATCCAAAAGAGGAAAGAAAATGAACTATGGCCAGAAACAATGCTATAACCGATGGTGCGCCCATTAAGGTCGCCGAACCAGGAATAAGGGCGATTGGAAGAAAGGAAACAAATCCGATTGCGCTATAGATTATAAAAAGTGGCTTCGGACCGAGGCGATCTACGACCAGGCGGGTTATGAGCCCCATCGTTATCGAGCCAAGGCTTGCTACGATCGAATATACCATTATCGCATCATCGCCCTGAGCGAAGACTTCTTTTGCATAGACCGGCAGAAATGCGCGCCCCATGCCGGAAAGGAAGGATAGCAACATGAAAGTCAATATAAACGCGCGAAAATCCGGCTGGACAAGAGCCTCTTTTGTGACATCCCAGAGAGATTGCTCATCTTTGCCGGAAAAGGCTTCAGGTTCCGGCGTCTTGAATAATATTGCACAACTGATAAGCCCGGTAATAATTCCAAGGGCTATTGCAATTGTGTAGGTCCATAGCGAGGCTTCTTGGCCAAGCAAAAATGCCAGCACAATGTTGGCCAGAATTGCCGCTACTGAGTTGACGACAGATATGTTGACTAGATATCGCCCTTGATCACTTCGAGGTTTGTCGCCACCTCCGGTGGATAATAGTCCCAACACCGGATTATTTCCGATCAGGGCAATTCCTCTGGATATGTGGAATCCTGCTGTACCCAGAATGAGTATAAGAATCGCAAGACCCATATGCCCCTTCGAGGCGAATAGAGGGGCAAACAGAATTGGTACTAGGGCGATATACCTTATAACCCAGCCCCAGCCGAATACCTTTATTATCGAAGACCTTTTGACCAAACGCTTGCCCAGCGGCAGCATAAAAAAAGTTACATAGGCCAGGGCATTCAAAAGGCCGATGATACTATTCTTAGCGCCCAATTTTAGGGCAAATAGCGTGATAATCGATCCAGATACAAACACGAAAGAGAAAGAATTTAAAAAGTTGTAAATATTGAATGTCTTGCGTGCCTTTGCAAGCTTCTGAGCAGAAAGCAGAATGGCCATATTGTCGAATATATACTATAGCAAGAGGATGTGCTACTCGATACTATCTCGGATAGGCGCTTGTTTTGTTATGAATGTTCTGCCCCTTTTGCTTCGTTCCAGAATGCATCCATCATATCCATATTTTCTTGATTCATATCGAGATGCTGCCGCTTCATGCTCTCCTCGACATGACGGAATCGTCGCGAGAATTTACCATTGGTGCGCTGTAGGGCGATCGATGGATCGATGCCGTAAAGCCGGGCTGCATTTATTACGGTAAAAAGAAGATCTCCAAATTCCTCTTCGAGTGCATCCTTGCTCGATCCGCTGTCGGTAGCTATGTCAGATGGACATTCTTCAGATTTCCAGGCCCTAGCTTGCATTAGCTCTCCTAATTCCTCTTCCAGCTTGTTCCAAACATCTCGCTCGTGCTGCCAATCGAAGCCGACTTTTGCCGCTTTTTTCTGAAGTTTATAGGCTTTTTCTAATGGCGGCAGACTACGATGGACTTCGTCGAGGATTGACTCTTTTTTTCTACGGCCTTCGACTTGCTCTTTGATTTCGTTCCATTGCCGCACAACTTGATCCGGACTAAGGACCTCGGACTCACCAAATATGTGAGGATGTCGACGGATCAGTTTGCGGGCTTCATCGCACAAACTATCGGCCACTGAGAAACGTCCTTCTTGCTGACACATGTAGCCTACCATAGTGGCGAGAAGATATAGATCTCCCGTTTCTTCTTTTATATGAAGGCTGTCATCTTCGGTTATGGCCTCCGCAAGCTCGTATGCCTCTTCGATAATGTTGCCGCGGATACTCGATGGCGTTTGTTCGAGGTCCCAGGGACAGCCATCGGATGCACGAAGGCGTGATACCACAACATAGAAATACCTAAAAGCCTTTGCGGTCCTATCCGCATCTGCAAGAAGAGTATCTGCGTTCTCTCCTGCGATATTTCTCAGAGCCAATGAATCTAAATCCATAAATCCCTCTTTTGAGTTATTCGTCGATGATATCAAAAGCAGCAAGCTTTGACATAAGGTCTATTCTGTCTACTACATTGAATTTATGATAGATGTGAGCAAAAGTATTACGAACTGTCGATTCGCTTACATGGTGCTTATAAGCTATCTCTTTAAAAGTGGCTCCATTGAGGCAATCTCTTAAGAAGTCCATCTCTCGGCAGGTAAGATTCAAATCTCTTGGGTAAATTCTATAAGCTAGATCAACTTTCCCAATCTGCGATCTATCTTGAATTATTGGGATCAAATAAATAAAAAACAGAGATAGGAAGGCAATCGACAAAATTATGTCGAGGAAGAATTCTTTATGCATGATGGCGACCATCGCAAAATTCCAGGCATAGTAGGAGATAAGGATGCAAGCTTTGAATAGGCCTGCATGCTTAAAAAAGCCCAGGCGATTGAGTTCGATAAGCGCGATGATAAAGGCGCAAATACTGTACATAAAAGTCAAATACCTTGTGAGAGTCAATGGCAAAAGAGCAATAATAAGGACAGGCCCGAGCCAGGCTAATTTTCTATTAAGGTGGACAATTAAAAACCCAAAAGAGAATAGCCCAATAAGTATGAGCATTTCTGGCGAATAGTAGGTTAGAAAAGCAATTTCGGGCATCAATATCATCAATATACAACAAAAAACGACGAACATGCTCGTAATCAAGAAAAATAAAAAGCTAGATTTTTGTAGCTGCAAAAGAGTAAGTGATTCTATTTTTGCAGATTTTTCCGAGGCAGGAGTCGACTCATTCTTTGGAGCGGGGAAACCCTGTTTTTCAAGATTCTTCATCGCGATTCTCCCTGAGTAGAGTATTTCCTATTTTCTATTTGATATCAAATATGATATCTAATTGCCGAAAAACTCACGAAAGCATTGTCGCGATTCGCATGACTAACAGGGCTGCAGCAATCCCAATTGCATCCGCTCCAAAATCCTTCAAATCGAAATGCCTGGTTATTGTAAGAAGCTGGCCGATCTCGGTCAGAAATGCAAAAGCGCTTATAATTACGAGGCTCAAAAGGAATTTTGGGTTGATTTTCTTTAGAGCCCTATGTTCAGCACAAAATACTGCTGTCATGGCTCCAAAGAGGATTGCATGTATGAATTTATCAAAGTCATTAAGGCTTTGAGGGGTTTGTTGAAATATTCTAAATGGCATAAGAAGCAGGAGGAGCACTACCATTGCGCTTGCAATGGTCCATTTATACGATTTTATTGTATTCATCGAGCATTGTCACTTTAGAAGAAAATGGCCGCAAAGGTCAATATTGGAAAGTAAAAAAGCCACCCCTAATTGGAGTGGCTTTCAGATTTAGAAGCGGAGCCTATGAGATAGAGACCATTCCAGAGATCAGAAAGGCCTGTCCGCTAAATAGCGATACTCATTATAGCGCCGTCCGATAAGCTCGCGCTGTTTCTCCAGAAGAACCTTTGCGCGCTCTGGGTTGGCTTGGACAAGGCTCTTAAAGCGAACTTCCGCGTACATGTAACGCTCGAGCTTAGAAGTGTCGGGCTCTCTGGAATCGAGCTGGAATGGGTTCTTTCCTTGTGCCTTGAGCCTCGGGTCGTAGCGATATAGCGGCCACATACCGCTTTGGACAGCCATTTTCTGTTGATCCATACCTTTCATCATATCTATACCGTGGTTGATACAATGCGAATAGGCTATGACAATAGAAGGCCCATTATAGCTTTCAGCCTCACGAATGGCCTTTATTGCCTGCACCATATTGGCTCCCAAGGCAATTTGCGCAACATAGACATATCCGTAGCTTACTGCGATCATGCCAAGGTCTTTCTTGGAAGTCTCCTTGCCTGCCGTTGCGAAGCGAGCAATTGCTCCAATTGGAGTAGCTTTAGAGGCCTGGCCTCCGGTGTTGGAGTAGACTTCTGTATCCAGCACAAGGAGGTTGATGTTTTTGCCCGAAGCAATTACATGGTCGAGACCGCCGAAACCTATATCGTAAGCCCATCCATCTCCGCCGAAAATCCAGACAGAGCGGCGAACCAGAGCTTCGGCTACATTGTCGAGTTCCTTAGCCCAGCTTTCGGATTTGCCGGCAAGGGATTCTCTGAGTGCAGCCACATCGGCGCGCTGAGCTTCGATCTGTTCATCGCTATCCTGAGTATTGGAAAGCAACCTGTCTACGAGTTCTTCGGGAATACCCTTACCTTTGGCTGAAGCAAGAAGCTCTCGCGCATATTCATTCTGCTTGTCCGAAGTTAGGCGCATGCCGTATCCAAACTCGGCTGCATCCTCGAATAGGCTGTTGGACCAAGCCGGCCCTCTACCGTCCGCTCTTTTCGTATAGGGCGTAGTGGGTAAGTTCCCGCCATAGATAGAGGAACAGCCAGTCGCATTGGCTATGATTGCTCGGTCGCCAAACAGCTGACTCACTAGCTTGATATATGGGGTTTCGCCACAACCTGCGCATGCTCCGGAGAATTCGAATAGAGGCTGCTTCATTGCGATGCCTTTTGGAATCGAGAGGTTCAGGAATTTGCTGTCGGTTTCAGGAATAGAGAGGAAGAAGTCCCAGTTTTGTTTTTCGGTGTCACGAAGCTCGATCTGCGGTCCGAAGTTGATGGCTTTTCTGCCTGGATTGGCTCTATCGATAGCCGGGCAGATATTGATACACGCTCCACAACCAGTGCAATCCTCGGGTGCAACTTGTACGGTGACTTTGAGACCAGCCACTTCCTTGCCTTTTGCGTCGGTGCTCTTAAAGGTGGAAGGCGCATTCTCGAGTATCGCAGGATCATAAGCTTTCATGCGGATTACTCCATGAGGGCAGACCAGGCTGCAATTGCCACATTGAGTGCAAAGCGATGGCTCCCATACAGGAATTTTCTCCGCTATATTGCGCTTTTCGTACTGCGTTGTGCCGGTAGGAAAGGTTCCATCGAGTGGCAGCTTCGAAACAGGCATTTTCTCACCGCGCTGCGCAATAATCTCGCCCAGAGTTTCCCGCACAAACTTGGGAGCCGTCTGTGGCACAGGCGGGAGCATGTGCTTAATGCTGTCTGCTTGGCCAATCTTGACCTTATGCGTGGCATTAAGTGCCAGATCTATTGCATCGAGATTCTTTTGGACGACATCGGCGCCTTTTCGCAGATAAGTCTTCTCTGTGTACTTCTTGATGAGTTCGACAGCCTGCTCCTCGGGCAGTACGCCAGAGATCTTGAAGAATGCGGTCTGCATAATGGTGTTGATTCGCGTGCCCATTCCAGCCTTGTCTGCGATGGACATAGCGTCGATTACATAGAAGCTTAGCTTCTTGTCGATTATTTCCTTTTGTACTTCTATTGGCAAATTGTCCCACACTTCATCGGCAGAATAAGGGCTATTTAGAAGGAATGTCCCGCCATCTTTGATATTGGAGAGAATGTCTATCCTCTCTATAAAGCTGAACTTATGGCATGCCAGAAAATCGGCTTTTGTGATCAGATATGGCTTTTTGATCTGCTTCGGACCAAAGCGAAGGTGGCTTATCGTGTAGGTGCCGGCCTTTCTGGAATCGTAGACGAAATAGCCCTGAGCGCAGTTTTCGGTTTCATCGCCGATTATCTTGATGGAATTCTTGTTTGCACCTACGGTTCCATCAGATCCAAGCCCATAGAACAGACACTGAATAATGCCATCGCCTGGTAAGTGGAATTTCTCGTCATAGGGCAGGCTCGTAAAGCTAACATCATCGTCGATACCGATGGTGAAGTGATTCTTCGGATGCTCAAGCTTAAGGTTGTCGAATACCGCCTTGACCATTGCAGGTGTGAATTCATAGGATCCAAGTCCATATCGCCCGCCCACCACTATAGGCCAATTCTTGAAAGGTGCGGTATGATTGCCCATTGCCTCGCCTATCGCGGTTCGCACATCTTCGTAAAGAGGCTCGCCAATAGCACCTGATTCTTTTGTGCGATCGAGAACCGCTATTGACTTGGTCGTTGCCGGTATTGCCTTTATGAAATGCTCGACAGAGAATGGCCTAAAGAGATGGACTTTGATGACACCTACCTTTTCACCTTGTTTTGCAAGGTATTCGGCCGTCTCTTCGGCTGTGTCGGCGCCTGACCCCATGAGTATTATGACGCGCTCTGCGTCCGCAGCGCCTGCATAATCGAAGAGCTTGTAGGCTCGGCCGGTCATTTCGGCAAACTGCTTCATCGTTTCTTCGACAATAGCAGGAGTTGCCTCGTATAGCTTGTTTATTGTCTCTCGTCCTTGAAAGTAGACATCGGGATTTTGGCTTGTGCCGCGAATCACAGGGTGCTCGGGGCTGAGTCCACGGGCGCGATGCTCTCGAACTTTCTCTTCGGGAATCATGGCTCGTATTATGTCATAAGAGAGTTCCTCGATTTTGGAAACCTCATGGGAAGTGCGGAAGCCATCGAAGAAATGAAGGAATGGAACGCGTGCTTTGAGTGTAGCAGCGTGAGCGATGAGGGCAAGATCCATTACCTCCTGGACATTGTTGGAGGCAAGAAGAGCCCAGCCGGTTTGACGGGTAGCCATAACATCTTGATGATCTCCAAAAATCGAGAGCGCATGCGCTGCAATAGCGCGGGCGGCAATATGGAATACAGTAGGTATTGCTTCACCTGCGATCTTGAACATATTCGGAATCATCAGCAAAAGACCCTGAGAAGCCGTAAAGGTTGTGGATAGCGCACCGGTTGTAAGTGCACCATGTACCGCACCGGCTGCCCCGGCTTCCGATTGCATTTCGACTACCTGCGGAACAGTACCCCAGATATTATTTCTGCCCATTGAAGAGAACTCATCCGCAAGCTCGCCCATGGGCGAAGAAGGTGTAATCGGATAGATAGCGATGACATCTGAACATGCGTGTGCGACATGAGCCGCGGCGGCATTTCCGTCGATCATTACCATGTTCTTGTTATTAGGCATTGTGGTATTCCTCTAAGATATAAGATATTAGGAATCGGTCTCGAAACCGGACCCACTCTATCCTACAACCATTTTATCGATATTTCAATACTGCTACGAACCTTGTTTATAAGGATTGAGAATGGCATAAGAAAGCCTTCTTGTGCGTAAGCATAGCCAGATACATAATCCGCTTTCTTCTTATATGTACAAGACAAGTCTATGCAGCATATTGGACACATTCCTTGCAAAGCACAGCGTTTCTCTGCGATGATCCGCAAGGCACTTTCTAAACTCTCTTTTGAGATAGTAAACCTAGGGCGGTTCAATAGATTAAATTGGAGCTGCCTTATTATGGAGACATTTGGGATTAGGGCAGAAAGGGAAAGTCTGCATAGTTAGCTCCTTACTATTCCCTTATTCGGGCTATTACCTCCTTCTTACTTCAACTTCTTATACACAAGGTTCGTAGCAGTAGTGTTTTGATATCTATTAGAAGCCAGAACCGGGAATAATAGTATGTGGTGCTAAGGTATATGATGGTTAAGAAGGCGGTGTCGAGGGACTTGAGGTTGTCGATACTGCATACGCTTCTTG
>ERZ1026800.391-NODE-391-length-38568-cov-6.528524_pt1 | contig 38568 bp, 36 predicted proteins | sample MGYA00520873_ERZ1026800 | MGnify/ENA primary metagenome ERZ1026800 (study PRJEB33270, sample SAMEA104284475) | anaerobic digester metagenome | biome: Anaerobic digester microbiome; feature: mesophilic sludge digester; material: Anaerobic digester biomass | place...
AATTTAGGTGGGGCAGCAATGAATGTTTTCGGCGGAAGCGGTGCTTCCAAGTTTTTGAAAAAATGGACACAAATTCTGGCAGTGGTTTTCGCTGCATCTTGTTTATTACTTGCCTTTTTGGTAAAAAATATTGAATCAAGTGCTCTTACCGACATTCAATCCCGGCAAAAAAAGATTAAAGATACCGAACAAAAATCTGCACCTGCTAATCCTATACAAAAACCTGCAACAACAAAATAAGATATAAAAAGCAGAAGTGGTGGAATTGGCAGACACGCAAGACTAAGGATCTTGTGCCTGTTAAAGGTGTGCGGGTTCAAATCCCGCCTTCTGCACCATTTTTTATGGAAGCGGAGCTATTTTTAGCTCCGTTTTTTGTAACTAAAAATTTTTTTGCCTCAGTAATTTATTGATATATGAGTTTAATATCCTCCTGTTACATTGTTATTGACAATATAATCAGGGAAAAAGATAAGGAATAAAAGAAAAAGCAGGAGTTGGTTTGAAACGATTTAGCTTAGTTCTGCTCTTAATTCTGTTATGCAGTTGTATTTTTGCACAACCGGTTAAGAAGAATCCAAACAAAGCAGTATTGTATTCTATTATTCCCGGAGGAGGACAAATATACAATAAGGCATATATCAAAGCCGGTGCTATAATTGGAATTCAGACCTATTTAATTGCTACTGCAATTCATAATGATGCTAAAGTTCAGGATTATAGAGAAAAAATCAATTCCACCAGCGATGAAATATTACTTGCGGAATATAGAGATAAACTAAAGCAATACAAAGAAAAGCGGACTCGTGATTTTTGGTGGATGGGATTAACTCTGGCATTTTCTACCCTTGATGCTTATATTGATGCACATCTTTCCAATTTTAAGGAAGAAAAGGAAAAAATCCATATCCGCTTTGAAGAAGAAACTCTTCTTTTGGAATATAACTTTTAGTAAGGGCATAAATCTGTGCGTAAATCATTATTTCTTATTCTGTTGCTCCTTTTTGCCTGCACACAATCCTCAAAAACTATAAGTACAAAAGAATTTGAACATCATATTTGGGAACTTACTAACCAAAAACGTTCAGCTTATAATTTACCTCTTCTTTTGTATGATGAGGGTTTAGCTGATTTAGCCCGTTTGCATAGTTCAAATATGTTCAATTTTGATTTCTTTGCGCATAAAGACCATCTTGGGTATCTTGTAGATGACCGAAAAAAGAAATACTATCCTCAATTAGTTGTTTCTTCTATTGGAGAGAATTTAGCTAAATTCGTGAACAGTGCAAAAGTTTTTACTCCTGAAGAAGTAGTTAGCAGTTGGATGAATTCTCCTGAGCACAAAGAAAATATTTTGAACCCTACTTACACTCATTTAGGAGTAGGTGTTTTTACTAAAGATGAAGTGCTTTTGGTTACTCAGAATTTTGCTACTCCGGTAGTGAAGTTACTGTCAGAAATTCCTGACCAGCTTGAACCTCAATATCAATATCAATTACTGTTTGAATATATGTCTACAAAGCCCGCTAAAGAACTGAAAGCTGTGCTGAATTTTCCTGATATGAGATTTAAATACAATATAGATGACAGGTCTTATACCGTTGGTATGAAACCTGTTCCTTTGCAGTGGATTGGAGAAAAACAGTTGGAAGTGATTATTGATTTTCCAGCAGGTAGAGGTAATTATGTTCTTTGTTTCGGTTTCAACAATTTTTATTGGGAGGAAGGAATAAAGCTGAAAGTTAAATAGAGTTAACCACTTAACAGTTGAAGTGAAAAAAGTGTAAAAGTGCAAAGGTGAAACAAAAACTGAGTAAGAAATAACAGAAAGTTGAAGTCCCCCTCAATTATAAGAACAAAAGAGCAAGTTAATCTTTTAGTTTATAATACAAATAACACGATAACTTGTGAACGAACAGAAGGTCGTTCTTACTGAGTAATAACTTCATATTTCCAGTTCAACAAAAACGGGGCAGTGGTCTGAACCTTCAATATCTTGTCTGATTCCTGCTTTTTTAATATGTTCAATTCCTTCTTTATTCACCCAAAAATAATCTAGCCGCCAGCCCACATTCCTGGGTCTGGCTTTTGTTCTATAGCTCCACCAGGTATATTGTTCAGGGCTTTTATCAAAGTAGCGGAAAGTATCAATCCAACCCATTTCTTCAATTTTATCCAGCCAGGCACGTTCAACAGGTAAAAAACCGCTGGTCTTTTCATTTTCTTTTGGATTTGCAAGGTCTATAGGATGATGAGCAGTATTGAAATCACCCCCGACTAAGATTATTTTGCCTAAAGACCTTTTTTCTTCCATAATTTCCAGACAGCGGTCATAAAAACGAAGTTTATAACTCAAACGCTCATCGTCTTTCTGTCCATTGGGAAAATAGATATTCAAATAGATAAATTTAAAGTATTCAGCAATATTAATTCTACCTTCGCAATCAAATTCCGGATTACCGAAACCTGTGGAAAAGTTTAAAGGCAACAGTTTTGTAAATAAACCGGTTCCAGAATACCCTTTACGCGAACTATGCGACCAATAAATAAGGTATTCATTTAAAGTGTTAAGTTCCTTAGGAATTTGATGTTCCTGTAGTTTGGTTTCCTGAATTCCTAAAATATCGGGCTGTTCTCTTTGAATAATTTCTATAAAACCCTTATTTAACACAGCGCGCAATCCATTAACATTCCAAGACCAGAGTAATAATTTCAAAAAAACCTCCTTATAAATGAAATCAGACAGTCATTATTGAGCTACAATGACTCTTCAGATTAGGCATTCATATAATATAATAATTTAATTATTACCGGCAAGCAAGTTATTATCCTGCTTGACACAGAGATGGCTTTTATTTTTATAGATTGATAAATGAAAAATAAAAAATTCTACCTCTTGTTGATACTTTTACTGTTGTTAACAGGTCTTTCGCTTTTTGCTCAAAACGAAGCAAGAAATTCTGCTTTGTTAGATACTTCATTTCCTGAAATTTCTGATAGCTTAAAAATTAGTGTTATAAAGACAGATTCTCTTTTCTATAAAGCAGATAGCATTCATTTTGAATATGATACGGAAATTATCAATTTATACGGTAAGCCAAAAATAAACTATCAGGATACAGAAATTATTGCTGATTCCCTTACAATAGACATAAAAAAAGAACGAGCTTTCAGCTTTGGTCCAACACAAATGAAGGATGGAGAACAATTACTTTTAGGTTCAAATGTCCGTTATGATGTTAAGACCCAAACCGGCATTTTAAATAAAGGAAACAGTTTAATTGAAGGGGGTTATTACACAGGATACGAACTGCGCAAAGTAGATAAGGAAATTTATGATATAGACAGCGGCACTTTCACGAACTGTGATTTGGAAGAACCATCTTTCTGGTTTTGGTCAAAACAATTAAGAGTTTACAAGGGAGATAAAATTGTCGGAAAACCGGTTATTGGCTATGTAAATCACTTTCCAGCATTCTTTTTTCCTTTTATTATAATACCTATCAGGCAAGGAAGGCATCCCGGATTTCTAATTCCATCTCCTGATTATAATAATGTAGATGGTTTTGTGATCCGAAATCTGGCTTTTTATTATCCTTATCGGGATTATGCTGATTTTGTTCTGGGTTTTGATATAATGGAAAAAACCGGTTGGAAAGGACATTTTGATACCGAATACCTTAAACGTTATGCATTTTCCGGAAGTTTTAATGCCGCCTATCAACATAGTATAAATGAATACAGCACTTTTGACGATTGGTCGCTACAGGGAAATCATCATCAAGACCTTCCTGAAAAGTCGTCTTTAGATGCCAATATCAATTTTGTTAGCAACAAACGAATTTGGGAAAGCAGTAGTGATGTAGACCAAAGTTTAGCTCAAAGATTAACTTCCAGTGTTTCCTATTCCAAACCGATTGGCTCTTCTTATTTAAATGCCGGCAGCTATTTTACCCAGGATTTGATTAATGATACCGCATCTTTATCTTTACCGAGTGCTTCTTTTTTCTTTGCCAATCGTCCTGTTTCTGAACTTTTTAATGTTTCCTCTGAGTCCTGGCTTAGCAATTTTAATTACCGCTATAATATTTATTTAGAGCATACTGGGAGCTTAAGAGAAAAGAATTATTCCCTAGGTGATTTTTTCTGGGATAATACAATTGATCCTGAAGATACTACAGGAGTTACAATGCTGAATGAACATCATTTCGGTATAAAACAGAATGCCGGAATTTCTCATAGTTCCAATTTATTTGGTTGGTTAACTTTAGGTCAGAATTTTGACTATACTGAAGCGTGGATGGATAGGAAAAGAAATAATGATAAATTTGCCCGAGGAAATGCCTGGTCTGCATCTGCAAATGCTAGATTCAATTTATATGGTTTGCGTAATTTTAATAATTTCCCCATTAATTCTGTTCGGCATATAATTACACCGAATATTGGATATTCCTATCAACCGGACACAAGGAAGAATTCTGATTTATACAGTTTTGGCAGCATCGGAATTAGTAATTCCCGAGAAGCATCTAATCTAATTTTTAATTTGGACAATACCTGGCAGATGAAATATGGCAAAAAGGGTAGTGAAACAAAACTTAACGACCTCTTATATTGGCGGATGGGACTTTCTGCTAATCTCAAACAGAAAGATAAGCCATTTTCCAATATAGCACATACCCTATATTTCAAACCAGGAAGTGTTAACTTGGGAACCCTTTCTTTAAACGCAGGAAAATATAAAATGGGTAGTTTAAAACTTGGGTATTCCTCACAGTTTAGTGCAACTCAAGATCCCTATAAAATTAAGTGGAATGAAATGAACTTAAGAAATCAGTATTTTTCGCAGGGGTTAGTTCTTAGCGGTTCTGCACCTTACAACAGGTATTTTTCTGCTCCCAAGAACAGAAGTTTTGAGGTCTTTGAAAGTTCTGATACACTAAGAACCGTTCAGGACTACATTCAAGATACTGTTGGAGCCAATGACTGGAGCTTTTCTATTAGTCACAATATTTATAGTAATAAAGATATTTTTCATTCAGCGACTAGTAATTTGAGAACAAGCTTAACCTGTAAAATCACTCAAAACTGGAGGTTATCTTACAATAATTATTATGATTTGAAAACCAATGATATGCTTTCTCAAACATTATCTCTTTCCCGAGACCTGCATTGCTGGAAAATGGATGTAAATATCACCTTGAGAAATGATTACTGGGATTACAGAATTTCCCTGTTTAATACTTTGTTACCAGATGCTTTAAAATTTCAAACCCATGATAGCAAAAAATATTAAACGCGCTATTTTTTTAGATCGGGATGGTGTTATCAGTCCTGATGATTTTGGCTATTTAAGTAATCCTGCCGAGTATCATCTCTATCCTTATTCAATTGAGGCATTAAAGATATTTAAAGAGCTGGATTTTTTGCTTTTTGTAGTTACCAATCAATCCGGAATTGCCAGGGGTTATTTTACCATTACGGACTTGGAAAAAGTGTTGGATAAAATGCGTTCTTTGCTTTCCGAGGGAGGAATTGATCTTGATGGTGTTTACTATTCTCCTTATTATAAAGACGGTATTGTTCCACCTTATAATATTCAACATGAAGATCGTAAACCAGGCATTGGAATGTTCAAAAAGGCATATTCCAAATTTCACTTTATGATACAGGGTTCCTGGATGATTGGAGACCGCATTAGTGATATTGGTTTTGGTAAAAATGCTCATCTTAAAAATATATTACTGCTTACGGGCAATGGAGAAAAGGACTTTATCAAGATTCTGGAGATGGATGATCTAAAACCGGATTTTGTCTGTGAGAATTTGTTGACCGCTGCTAAACTGATTAGGGATTATAAATTATGAAATTTTCTGCTCATTACAGCGAAACCAGGTTCAAGGCATTAACTTATGGTGAACAGATAAGGGCATTGAATAAACTTATCTTATCATTAGAGCAGAATTTAACTGCATCGGAAAAACGCTCACAGATAATTGAACATATATTAGAATTATGTCTCCAGGTAGAAAAGCCCTTACCGGAAAAAATGCAGTTCTTTCTTAAAGAATTAAATCCTCACATAAGTTCTCATCAACTAATGAATAAACTCTATTTTTACTGTGACGGGGCTTTAAGAAAAGATAGTCAGATGGCTCTTATAACAGGAAAGGGAAATTTTATTGCAGACCCATTACTACGCCAAAAAGCAAAACAAATAACCGTTATTTGCGATAATTTACGCTCGGTTTTTAATGTTGGTTCTTTATTTCGGACTTCTGAATGCTTGGGAATAGGAAAAATAATTTTGTGTGGAATAACTCCTACTCCGGAACATAGTAATATGCCAAAAACAGCTATGGGAACTGAAAAACTTGTTGCCTGGAAATATTTTTCCACCACTTCTGAAGCAATTGCATTCAGCCATCAAGAAGGTCTTTATATTTATGCTCTGGAAACAATAGATAAAGCAAAAAGTGTATTTGAAACTGTTTACCGCCTTCCCTTAGCCATTGTTATTGGAAATGAAGCGCTTGGTATAGAAGCATCTATTTTAGAGCTTTGTGATGAATTTATAACCCTACCTCAATTGGGCTGGAAAAATTCTTTAAATGTAGGTGTAGCTGCAGGAATTGTACTCTATCAAATTATTTTTGGAGGTTTTAATGGATAATCTTGCTTTTTATGAAAAACTGATTATACTACTTCAAGAACATAAACCTGTCTGGCAGGCAAATATTATTGAAAGTGATGGTTCAACTCCAGCAAAAAGGGGAATGAAATTAGCCATTCCTTTAAATGAAGAACCCTTTGGCAATTTAGGCGGTGGAGAATTAGAGCATACTGTTATAGAGATAATTAGAAACGATAAACCCGGAAAATCAGCCATTTACAGTTTTAATTTATCTGCAGATGGCTCAAAAGCTGGAATAGTAACTTCTATGCTGTGCGGAGGTAATGTAAAAATATATGTAGAACCGTTATTTTCCCCTGATAAATTATATATTATCGGAGCTGGACATTGCGGCAAAGCATTAGGAAAATTAGCTTGCCTTTGCGGATTTTATGTTGTTTTGATAGATAACCGAAAGGAAATTATTGATAATTTGCCTGAGGACTCTTTCCATAAAGCTATGTTACACGATTATTCTAACCTAGCTGAAATAATTGATTTTAATCCCGATAGCTGGATTGTAATTATGACTCAAGGTCACTTGTATGATAAAGAAGTTCTGGAACAATGCCTAAAAAAACCCTTTCGCTATCTGGGAATGATTGGCAGCAAAACAAAGGCATTCGCTACTTTTACTAAATTAAAAGAGAAGGGATTTACTGCCGAAGAACTTTCTAAGTGCCATTCGCCTGTTGGTTTACCTATCGGATCAAATACCCCTTACGAAATAGCAGTGAGCATTATGGCAGAGCTTATCTCTATTCGTAATTGCCAATATAAAGAGAAAAAGAGTTTGGTTCACAAAGAGGATAAGCGAAAAGGAGAAAAAGAACATAGCTTGAGCTGAGGGTAAAATATTTCGTTATTCTTTGCCTTTCGCTACTTTGTTATATATGATAAACATAAGGTTGTTCCTCTCAGTATTTTTCCGAGTATCTCTATGATATCTAAACTGTAAATAATTAAGCAAGAACTTCGCAAATTCCAATTTGCCTAAGAACACAAAATTATCTAACAGCAATTTAGGCATTTCCTTTGAAGAAGTGGAATTTGGCAATCCCTTTAATAAATAGACCTTTTAATTATATCTATGGCATTATGAGAATTAATTTTATTCCTGCAATTTATATAGTAGATAAAATGAGGCGGAGAAAATAATCTCCGCCTTTTTGTAGGTTATGATAGTAAGGATTTATCCGTGTTTATGAGTAATTTCTGCGGTAACTTGTCCGTTGAATATAGAGCGTTTAAAGTAATGCGTATGTAATAGCTTAAGAGCAAGTTTGGAATTGGGTTCACCCAGAAATTTCTCATACACTTTTAGAACTTCAGGATTATGATGTGACATTCTAACAGGCAAATTGCGGTCTTCTTCATATAAAGCTAAACCTCTTCTGGCTCTGGAAGCAATATCATTGCCATAAGGTTGACCTCCGCCACCTACACAACCACCAGGACAAGCCATAATTTCAATAAAATGCCAGGGTGATTCACCTTTTGTGGCAAGACCTTCACGCACACGATCCAAGACCTTTCTGGCATTGGAAAGTCCGTGAGCAACTGCTACATTTACTTTACCAAAGCCGGGAATATCAACCGATGCCTCTTTAACTCCTTCCAATCCACGCACTGCTGTAATATCCACATTTTGTAAATCAGTTCCCGTAACCAGAAAATAAGCACTACGAATTGCGGCTTCCATAACTCCACCTGTGGCTCCAAAAATGGTTCCAGCACCGGTATAAAAACTCATTCCTTCATCCGGTTCTTCATCCGGCAAGTTAGCAAAATCAATTCCCGCTTCTTTAATCATCCGAATAAATTCCCGCGTAGTTAAAACATAATCGGTATCCTGAAAACCGCTATCACTTAGTTCCGGACGCCGCGCTTCAAATTTCTTGGCGGTACAAGGCATAATGGCAACCGAGACAATATTGGCAGGATCAATACCTTTTTCCTGAGCATAATAGGTTTTGGAAAGAACTCCAAACATACTCATCGGGGATTTTGCCGTAGAAACACAGTCAGCTAAATCTGGATAGTAGGTCTCCATAAATTTAATCCAACCCGGAGAACAGGATGTAATAAGCGGTTTCTTTTCTCCTGCTTTCAATTTCGTAACACATTCTGTGCCTTCTTCCATAATAGTTAAATCGGCGGTAAAATTGGTATCCATAACCGAATCAAAACCTATTTTACGCAGGGCTGCATACATTTTCTTAGGAGTTACACTGCCAAAGGGCATTCCAAATTCTTCACCTAAAGAAACACGAATGGAAGGTGCTTCCTGTACTATTACATGCTTTTCGGGGTCTAAAATAGCTTCCCAAACAGCATCCAGCTCACTTCTTTCGTGCAATGCACCCGTTGGACAATAAACAGTACACTGGCCACAATTTACACATGGACTATTTGCCATCCCGTTACTGAAGGCAGTATCAATATGTGTATCAATTCCTCTTTCTGCAAAAGTGAGAGCATAAACCGTTTGCACTTCGTTACATACGGTTATACAACGTCCACATCCGATACATTTATTGGTATCCCGGATAATGGATAAACTGGATTCATCCGCCGGTTTTTTCACTAAGATATTAGGTAAGGCATCGGAATCTACTCCCAGGTTATTTGCCAGGGTCTGTAACTCGCATTTATTATTGGCAGGACATGTAGGACAAGTTACATCATGATTGGAAAGAATCATTTCTACAACTGTTTTACGATAGGAACGAAGTTTCTGAGAATTAGTAACAATTTTCATTCCTTCAGCCACAGGAGTACAACAGGCACGTTTGGGAGTTGGATTTCCTGCAATTTCCACAACACATACACCACAATTTCCTGTAGGAGGTAAATCGGGATGATAACACAACCTGGGAATATAAATTCCAATTTTATCTGCGGCTTCTATAATAGTCATTGAATCCGGAACTTCCAGATGCTGACCGTCTATAAAGACATTTACTGATTTAGCCATAATATCAATCCTCTTATTTTCTTACTTTTTAGTAATTTCAATGAATTCATCTGTAAAATTCTCAATCGCACTGCGGATAGCCATAATCGGCGATTGACCTAAAGCACAGAAAGATGTTTGCTGCATTGTTTCAGCTAAGTTTAGCATTAAATTCACATCTTCCATAGTTCCGTTTCCTTTGCGGATTTTAGAGATAAGCTGATATAGCTGTTCCGTTCCATTTTTACAGGGAGAACATTTTCCGCAGGATTCATGCCGGAAGAAACGCAAAATACTCCAAAGCAAATCAACAATACTCTGGTGTTCATTCAGAACTAAAATAGCTCCACTACCTAAAACAGCAGCATATTGATTCAAGCTGGTAAAATCCATTTTCACATCTAAAAGGCGATCGGAAAGTATAACTCCTGCCGCTCCACCTACTAATGCTGCTTTGAAACGGAACCCTTTTTTCATTCCACCTGCATAATCGTTAATAATAGTTCTTAAAGTTGTTCCCATATCCACTTCACAAAGTCCCGGATAGGCAACATCCCCAAGAATAGTATAAACCTTGGTTCCAGGACAATCAGGGGTTCCCAATTTAAGAAATTCGTCCGCACCTTTGGCAATAATGAAAGGCACATTTGCCAAGGTCTCTACATTGTTTACTACTGTAGGCGCTTTCCAAAGTCCTTCCACTCCAGGAAAAGGGGGTTTCCAACGCGGATTTCCTCTATTTCCTTCCAGGGATTCAATCAAAGCTGTTTCCTCTCCGCAAACATAAGCACCGGCACCGATTTTCAGTTCAATATCCAAGTTAAAACCGCTGTCAAAGATGTTCTTGCCTAAAATACCATATTCATAAGCTTGTTTAATTGCCTTTTCCAAACGCGCTATACAGAGTTTATATTCACCTCTTATATAGATGTATGCCTTACTAGCACCTACAGCATAGGCACAAAGCATAATTCCTTCCAGCAATTGATGCGGATCGCCTTCCATAATTAAACGGTCTTTAAATGTTCCCGGTTCACCTTCATCAGCGTTTACAACTACATATTTTTGGGGAACATCAAGCCCCGCAGTAAAGCTCCATTTAAGTCCTGCAGGAAATGCTGCACCCCCTCTTCCTTTCAATCCCGATTTTTTTACTTCGGCAATAATGTCGTTTGGTTGCATATTTGTTAATGCTTTTTCCAATGCTTCATAACCACCAGCGCCAATATAGTCATCAATATTTTCGGGGTCTATGATACCGGAATTGCGTAACACAATGCGGTTTTCATAATTGAATTTAGGGCTGAACTTTTCTGCAGCTCCAACCATTAAGCGTTTTACAGGGCGTCCTTTCAGAAAATGTTCCTGCACCAGTTCCGGAATATCTTCCAATTTTACACCTTCATAATTGATGTTTTCAGGATATACAGTCAAGCAAATCCCTTTACCGAAAAAGCCCAAAGGACCTGTTTCCAGAATATTGATTTCTTCAGCTAATCCATTTTTAGCTAATTCATTGCGGAGAGCTGAAATAAAATCCTGAACTCCAGCTGCGAGAGATGTCTCATTAATGGAGACTAGAATATGGCTGCGATAAAATTTCATTATCTCCTCCCTCTGATCTTCTCAATAATTTCTTCCACTTTCTCTTCCGTGAGGTCACCGTAAACATCATCATTAATCATCATTACAGGTGCATTTCCACAAACCCCTAAACAGGAAGTAAATTCAAGTGTGAATAAACCATCTTTCGTTGTTTCACCAACATTGATACCGAGCAGAATTTTCATTTTACGCAGCATATTTTCCGAGCCCTTAATATAACAAGGCGGTGATTCACAAAGTCGGATAATATTTTTGCCTCTTGGTTTAGTGCTATACATAGTGTAAAATGTCAGCACACCATAAATATGATTAACAGGTATCTTAAGATACTCAGCTACAATATCTACTGCCTCAGGGGATATATAGTGCTGAGGGTCTTGATCCTGAATTTCATGGAGAATCTGAATCAGATTATCCTTACGGGGAGCATACTTTTGACAAACTTCTTGGATCATAGCTCTTATCCTTTATTCTTCTTGATTTTGTTTTTGTAATTCCTCTGCTGCACGCATTGCTTTAACTTCCGGATGCATTCCGGGAATTTTAGAAATAGCTTTTACAGGGCATACATCCATACAGGTTCCGCATTTTATGCAAGGCAGCTGATTGATTGTATATTTTTCTTCCCGACTACCGGAAATGCACATTACAGGACATTTGCGGGAACATAAAGAACATCCTATGCATTTGTCTTTGTCTATCTCAAAATGCATTAAATCGGAACAGACCTTATTGGCGCAACTTTTATCCCTGATATGAGCTTCATATTCATCACGAAAATAGCGAATTGTGGAAAGAACAGGATTGGGAGCAGTTTGTCCTAAACCGCAAAGAGAAAGCTTGGCAATGGTTTCTCCCAAGCGTTGCAGTTCTTCAATATCTCCTTCTCTGCCATAACCGCTATCAATCCTTTTTAATATTTCCAGCATTTGTTTCAAGCCAATCTTGCAGGGAGAGCATTTTCCGCAGGATTCATCCACGCAGAAATCCATAAAGAACTTAGCAACATTCACCATACACTTTTCTTCATTCATCACAATCACTCCCCCCGAACCCATCATTGCTCCACGCTCTTTTAAACTCTCATAGTCAATTGGAACATCCAAATGCTGCGTAGTTAAACAACCACCACTGGGACCTCCTAATTGCACTGCTTTGAATTTATGGTCGCCAATCATTCCTCCACCTACATCAAAAATCAGTTCCCTTAAAGTAATTCCCATAGGAACTTCAACCAAACCGGTATTTTTAATATCTCCGGTTAAAGCAAAGACCTTTGTTCCTTTACTGGTTTCAGTGCCCATTGAAGCAAACCATTCAGCTCCTTTTAGAATTATTGTTGGAATATTGCCTAGGGTTTCTACATTATTTACTACAGTAGGTTTTTTATAAAGACCCTGCACTGCAGGATAAGGTGGTTTGGGAGTTGGATTTCCTCTTTGACCTTCAATGGATTGAATTAAAGCTGTTTCTTCGCCACAAACAAAGGCACCTGCACCGGTTCTAACTTCAGCTTCAAAATTGAAGTTGCTACCGAAGATATTTTTACCTATCAACCCGATTTCCTTAGCTTTCTCAATAGCCAGTTTGATACGTTTAATAGCTAAAGGATATTCTGCTCGGATATAAAAATATCCGTTTTGGGCTCCGGTAGCATAAGCAGCAATCATTATTCCTTCCAAAATGCGATGCGGATCTCCTTCCAGTAAACTTCTATCCATAAAAGCACCAGGATCACCCTCGTCTCCATTACAGATAAAATATTTTTCCTTAGCAGGATTATCGTGAACCATCTGCCATTTAAGATAAGTAGGAAAGCCACCTCCCCCTCTTCCCCTCAATCCTGATTTTTTAATTATTTCTATGGTCTGCTGAGGAGTAAAAGTAGTTAACACAGTTCCCAATGCTTCATAACCGCCAGTAGCAATGTATTCTTCAATACTTTCCGGATCAATATAACCGCAATTGGCAAGTGCAACTTTCACCTGTTTTTGATAAAAAGGGATTTCTTTTTGGGTAAGGAAGGTCTTTTCTTCTTCATCCTGAAGCATTAAATGCTTAACGGGACGCCCTTTTAGGAAATGTTCATTCACAATTTCTTCTACATCATCAGGAGTAACCTTTTTATAGAAAACACCTTCCGGGTAAATTACAATTACCGGACCAAAATCACAGGGTCCCATACAACCGGTTTCAATGATGTTGATTTCATTTGTCAGTCCCTTAGTTTTCAGGACATTATGAAACTGTTCTTTAACTTTCAAAGCACCGGCACTTACACATCCTGACCCACAGCAAATCAATAGGTCAATACGTTTTAATGACATTCTTTTCCCTCCAGAATCAGTTGCCTGTAGCGACAACATAATCTGAAACGATTCTGCCATTTACAATGTGTTCTACAACTACCTTTTTAACTTTTTCGGGAGTCATATTACCATAAGTAATTTTGGGTTTGCCTTCTTCAATAATATCCACAACCGGTTCCAGAGAAGAAAGCCCTTTTTCACCTGTTTGAGTAACTAAAACATCAGTTAAATTGCGGTTGGCAATTTCCTCCAGGAAGGTTTTCATCACTTCTCTTGCACCCATAGCGATTCCGGATGTTCCCATCCCTACCACTATTTTGATGCGAGTGTTTCCACCGCGAAGTTTCATTTCTTCCTGAGCTTTTTCACGGATTTTTTTAAGGTCTGCGAGTGTTTTCATCAGACATCCTCCATATTTGTGTTTTGTATTCCTTCTAATAATGATTGATCAATGTATTCAATAACATCGGGATAAGTTAAAGGTATATATCCCAATTCTTCTTTTATAGCTGCGGTATCAAAATAAAAGCTTTTTTCCACTCCGCCTTTATTACTGGTCAGTTTAATAGTAAAATCAACTTCAGGATGACCTATAACAGCACCTAAAAGAGTATCTTTCAGGTTTCCCAGGGGCATTCTGTCTATATGATCTAATTGAAAGTCCACCGTTAAAACAGTGCCAAAACCCGGTTCGCTGGTCATTTTGAAACTGCCGTTAGCTGCTTCTGCATTTTGTTTTATAAGAGGTATACCAAGCCCTACTTTTTTCTCCCGTTCTTCTTTAGAAGTATAGAATGGACTTTGTGCCTTATCCAGAGTTTGAGAATCCATTCCTATTCCGTCATCTTCCACAATTAACCGTAATATATTATCCTGCACATCACAAATAATGCGGATTTTTATGTTCTTTGCTTTGGCACGAACAGAATTTTCTATAATATCCAGAAGGTGTAACGAAATATCTTGCATTTCAGAAACCGGATTATTTGTAGCGTTTCAGGATTTCGGCTATTTTATCCTTACTGTCTATTCTACCGTAAGTTTCTTCTCCGATTACAAATACCGGAGCTAAAGAACAGGCACCTACACAGCGCACTGAACTCAGCGTAAAAAGACCGTCCTTTGTTGTTTCGCCCATTTTAATTCCCAATTCTTCTGAAAGCATTTGGACTAAGCGAGGAGCTCCTTTAACGAAACAAGCAGTGCCTAAACAAACATTAAGATTATATTTTCCCCGGGGAATCATCGTAAAAAAATTGTAAAAAGTAACTACACCATAAATCTGATTCACAGGAATATTTAATTCTTGAGCAATAAATTCCTGAACTTCCACACTCAGGTAACCAAATATTTCCTGGGCAGAACGAAGAATTTCAATAAGAGGATTGCGGATGTTTTTCTTTTCTTCAATCACTTTTTTCAGATGAGCATACTGGTCATTCTGCATCTGATCTGCGGGAATCATAATTTCTCCTTATTTTATCTATATTTTTATTAAATTTCAATTTTACGCCTCCCACAACCCTTTGCCGCCAAAAACAATTCCTGTACCGAAGGTTCTTCTACAGTTATTATGCTGTAGCCCTTGCCAATATCACTTAAGTAATGAGCATCTGAAGCACGCAAAAAGACCTTATCTTGAAAATAAGGATTTTCCTTCACCCAGCTTTTAACATCCAGACAAGCACTTATCCCGAAAAGCTGAAATTGTGGCACTTTAGGCATAAAACCCAGCTGACTTAAGATACTGTTTGTGCTGGAATCTATATGAGCTGGAATAACAAGTCCATTATATGCCTCAACCTTTTCCACTACTGTATTTAAGTTCCACTGTGAAGAATTAATTAGAGCACGTGGTTCCATTCTTAAAATGTTCTCATTTTCGTCAATGATTACTTGATCTCCAAAGAAATCAGGATCGTTGTCCAGGGGAAACAAACTATTATAGAGTTCTGTATTGAATTTTTCAGCTGCAGAAGAATCATCAAAATAGGCAAGCAAATGAATTTCTTCCACACTTTGAATTTCTATTCCCCAAGTGAAAAATAGTCCTTCTTTTTCCGCTACTTTTTGGTAGGCAGGACAATTTGCCATACTGTTATGATCTGTAATTGCCAACCATTGAATTCCAAATTGCTTTAATCTTTGCATAATTGAATTTGGAGACATCTCCAAACCCCCACAGGGAGATAAAACAGAATGAATATGTAAATCAGCGTGAAGCGAAAGCATCCGAAATAAACTTAGGGATAAAGTAATTTGTATAGAATACCGGCAAGTTCAAAAGTGGGTAACTTGCTGGAAATGAGTAAAATGCCTTCTTCAATTGCTTTTTCTATAATTAAGGGCTCTGGTTCATTTCCTTTGGCAAAAATTATTGCCGGAATTCCTGTCATAGAAGCAACAGCAATAACATTCAGATGTTTCATAATCGTTATCCAAACCTGTCCTGATTGGGCAGAACCCATAACATCACTTAACATATCACAAACATAGGCACCGTTTATTTCCACTCCTTCAAGGGACAATGCAGGAGTGCAGTTAATGCCATTAATAGCAGTAACATAATCAATTAGCTTAATCATTTATCTTATCCTTATCTTGATTTTCTACTTCTTCACTATCTTTACTGTGACGCTTTAAAAGCACAACGCAATCATCAATAGATGCCTTTCCTAAAACAATATCTTCTGCCAGAGCATAGCAACTTGGGCTTCCACAGGCACTACAATCAAGACCCGGAAGCATTATGAGGATTTCATTGATTTGTTTCATTTTCTGAATTGCTTTTTTAATATCTTTATCCAGCTCCATAATTGGTCTGGGAGCGAGTGGAACTACAGCAAATTCACCTTTTTGATAAAGCTCATAGAGCTCACTGAAATCAAAATCCCTGCCCTGACCTTCTTTAATCATTTTTTTTATTCTGCTCATAGCTACGAAAGGATTTTCCACATTCAAACAACCACCTACACAACCATTTGTACAAGTTCGTAATACAATATAGTCATATTGATCAAGGTAATGATCTTCCACCCGGGATAAGATTTCCATCACATTTTCCACTCCGTTTACAGATAAAGTGCGGATATCCTCACAATCAACAAGCTCTGCCTGCACTCCAGAAAGAGCCCAGGTTAAGCCCTTAGGGTATGTTTCAATAGAAGGAGGATTATTTTGGAGCTCTTTTAAGGAGTCCCTTATTTTACCATAAATCATTCCAATAGAAAAAGCGCCGTCCTGAAGATGTTTATAAGCACCTTCCGGTTGGTGAACTGCCGTAACATGAGCAATGCAAGGAACAATTAAAAAGATGCCAATTTCTTTTTCTTCTAAACCGAATTCTTTGCTAATTTTATCTCTAAAATACCTAGTTAAAATACTCATCGGAGCTTCCTGATGAAACAGATTCGGCAGTAAAGAAGGATATTTTAATTGAATCAAACGAACCACCGACGGACAATTACTGCTTAAAATAGGTCTTTTATCCCGATTTTTTCTGATATAATCCCGAATAATATTAATCATAAAATCCGTTACAGCCGCTTCTTCTGCCACTTGATCAAAACCGAGATTTAGAACCGCCTGTTTGGCAACTTCATAGCTAATATCTTCTGTAAATTGACCAAAAAAAGAAGACGAAATAATAGCCAGCTTGTATTTAAACTGATGAATTATTTCCAGAGGATCGCTTAACGGAATTATAGCATGAAAACGACAAACATTTATACAATTACCACAATCCACACAACGGTAGGAATCAATAATTGCTTTATGATCTCTAACTCTTATTGCTTCCGTTGGACAAACTCTAACACAGGCAGTACAACCGGTACAATTATCTGTTAAAATTTGCAGAGCATGGAAATATTTCGTCTCAGTCATAGTGCTTTTATCTTAAAAAAATATTATTATTTCTACTATCGTCGGAGAATTTAATCCTGAACTTATATGCAAGGCATCACTGTTTTTTTGAATATTAGGTAAGCCCAAACCGGCTCCAAAACCTAATTCACGTACTAAATCATCGGCTGTAGAATAACCGGGGATCATTGCCTGTTGAATATTACTAATTCCAGGTCCATTATCAATAAACTGCATATAAATTAGATTATCATACACATTGCTAATCATTTTTCCACCTTGAGAATGAGCAGCAACATTGATTTCTGCTTCATAGCCCGCAACTGCAATCCTTCTTAAAATTTCCGAGTCAACTCCTAAGCGTTTAAGTAAATTCTTTATTTCCGAAGAACCCTTTCCGGCAATATTAAAATCTTTCCCTGGAATTTCAAGTTCTAAAACTACTTCTGGTTCCCTTTTTCGGGCAAAAAAATCTTCCACTTTTTCTTCCCAACCTGGATTTATATACCAGTATTCAGACATCTCAAATTCTGCAACTGCGGAGTCCTGCATTGAATAATATCCCACTTGAACGGTATAGAGTCATATTAGTTGCCACTAATGGAAGTCCCCGTTCTTTTGCCATATCAATAACATCTTGCATAGGTTTTTTGCCACGAACGAAAACAATGCCTATCAAATCTATCATATCGGCAAGACGAATCACCTGATTATTAGTAAGTCCAGTTAAAAGTAGGGTTGGCTCTTTTGTGCACATCAGGATATCGGAAATTAAATCCGAGGCAAAGGCACAAGGGATTTCCCTATTTAAATCAGCTCCTTCATAAAGAACTTCCGCTTCCAGAAGTTCCACAATATCCTGTAAGGTCATTCACTTTTTCCCTTAATATTTTTTTCTTTATTTCATAAAATATAGATATTGAAATTAAGTCAAGGGAAAAGTATGAGGGTCGGGAGGTCTTGAGGTCAAAAGGTCTGAAGAGTAATCGGAGCGTTAATGTCCCTGTCAACCCCTTTCATTTTTTCTACCCTGATAGCTCTTACACCTTTATTTTTATGTTGCTAATTGTACAAAAATGCATTATTATATCTTTAACCTAAACAATAGGAGGATAAAAATGAAGCTTCAATATCTTGGACATTCGGCTTTCCTGATTTCAGACAGCCAAAATCATACGATCCTCATAGACCCTTTTTTAACGGGTAATCCCCTGGCACCGGTTAAAGCCAATCAAGTGAAGGCGGATTATATTATTCTTACGCATGCTCATTCTGATCATATAGGTGATGCTTTAAACATAGCTGATAAACGAAAAACCACAATAATCTGTGTTGTAGAGCTTGCTTCTATAATTTCCAAAAATGGTTATAATACTCATCCCTTGCAAATAGGAGGTGCATTCCAATTTCCTTTTGGCAAAGTAAAATTCGTTACTGCTTTTCATGGTTCTTCAACCTCTAACGGTCTTTATGCCGGATTGGCAGCAGGAGTTGTTTTCAAGGTAGATAATAAAACCATTTATCATTGTGGCGATACAGGCATTTTTGGAGATATGAAATTGATTGGGGAAATTGATAAAATTGATGTTCTCCTTATTCCTATCGGTGGCAATTATACAATGGATATTGAGGATGCCGTGCGTGCCGTCAGTTTGATTCAGCCGGAATTAGCCATTCCTATGCACTATAATACTTTTTCTTTAATTAGAGCTAATCCGCAAGAATTCGTTGATAAAATTGCCGCTAACGGATTTCACGGAAAGGTTTTAACGCCTGGAGAAGAACTTCAGCTGTCCTGATGGATTTACTTAGCTGAGACAAAAACAGGATGCCCAATTTTGCCTTGCTGTAAGCAATGTAATTTTGTCCCTGATAACTAGCTAACTCTTTTAGCAAAGCGGTATTTATTTACCTTATTTTCATTTGAAATACCCGAAATTATTTCTTCCTTAATTGCATTACCTACCCATTGCTTACCCATTACGGATGGCATCCGTAATGAGTCCGTATTGATCAGGCAATGCTATTAAGATCAAGAATCATAACTACAAGACAATGTGGAACCATAACTACCGGAATGAAATATGGAATATTGCAAAAGAAGATAAAACGGTAACCAGCTTGGAATTGATATTTTTATGGAGGGGAATTAAATAAGCATACAATTTAATTTGTCATAAGTCATATTGTGTCAAGGAAGTTATCTTGAAAAACATACATATCAAGGCGTAAATAAATCCCGACTTATATTTTCCGGATGAACGACGTCCCCGTCGTTCTCAAACCCCGGAAGAACGACGTCCCCGTCGTTCAATTGTTAAAAATCAATCTTTTAATGTTGCTTTTTTTTATGGTTGACGGGGACGTCAACCTTCCGGTTTTCTGGGTTGACGGGGACGTCAACCTTCCGGTTTTCTTGGTTGACGGAGATATTGACGATCCTGAAATTTTTCCTTTTTTCCTTGACAATTCTTTATCCTTGGTAAATAAAGAAAAAAGATGTTTAAGCACGTTTTTTATCAGACATAAGCTTTTGCTAAACAATGAATTAGATAAAAGGAGTAAACAATGAAAAAAACGGTTTGGATAATTATTGCCATTGTAATTTTGCTGGGTCTGCTTGGCTGTAAAAAGAAAGAAGAAAAACTACCGAGCAAGGAAACAGCATCCGCTATTACAACTTATGCCCCTCTGCCATCATTTAAAGAGGTCTTTAGGGTCCTGGATAAACTTCAGGTGAAAGATATTTCAGCTGCTGTTCCTGCAGATATTTATAAAACCAAGCAGGAAGAGGTTCGTAACGCTTTTTCCCTGGGATTGTTGACAGCAGATGCTACACTAGCTGCCAAAGGACACAATAAAAAGCGCCTCAGTCAAATATCTTCCAGGATGATGGATTTAACTACTCTTCTGGGTTTGGAAAATGAAGTAAATCAAATGAGTGCTGAACTGAAAAAATTGATTGAGAAAGAACAATGGACTGAATTGGAAGCTGCGTTGGATAATCACAAGAAAAATGTTGAAGATAAGCTTTGGGAAATGGAAAGTTTTGATAATTACACTCTGATGCTTCTCGGTGGCTGGATAGAAGCTGCCAATCGTGTTGCCTGGCTTATAAAACAGGATTACTCTGCAGAAAAAACTAAGGTCTTGAATCAGAAAGGCACATTCAACAGCTTAATTGGAAATTTGAAAAACATCAAGGCAGAACATATTACCAGTCAACCTGAATTTCAAGAGGTTTTAGGTTTGGTAGAACAGCTTAAAGCAGTTATTGATGCTGATAATGAAAAAACCTATACTCCGGAACAGCTTGATCAAATAATTTCGTTGACTGATCAGATTAAAGAGACCTTTAAAAAGTAATTTCTGCTCTTGTGGTATTACAATCAGGTTGGGAAAAAACAAAACATAAGGATTGTTAACATTACTATTCCAACCTTAAGATTTATAGCTGTTCTATAAAATTATGATGGGACAGATACAGAATAACATATGCTATAAAATATTGCGACAAATTGTGATTTGTCAATCTATGAAAAGATAAAGGAAAATAATGAGAAAAGTAATACTAATTTCGGGTATTCTTTTATTTTCCTCCCTGTTATTTGCCAAATCCATTTTTTTTTGGATTGAAGATGTTCCCTGGGATGATGGTAAAGCACTTACTATAAAGGCAAATGTTTCTGCTGATACTGTTTACCTGCAAAAAGCCCTTGATGATGGAAAGTGGCAGACATTATACGCAGCTAACGGCACTAACTTTTCCTATACGGATAGTGGGCTTAATCCCGATGTAAAATACAAATACCGTTTACTGGTTCCGCGTCCTGCTTTTAATGATACTATATTTTTTGCTGCAGTTGCTCAACCGGAAGAACAATGGTTCTATTTACATAAACTTTCCTACCTGTTAATTTTGCTTGCTGTTTCTATTGCTATTATTTATTATGTCCAAAATGCTCGTAAAGGAAAGGACTATTATATTCGCAGGATAAGCGGTTTGGATTGTATTGAGGACTCTATTGGCAGAGCTACAGAAAAAGGAAAACCCATTCTTTTTGTTCCCGGAATTATGGATTTGGATGATATTCAGACCATATCCAGTTTAACCATTTTAAGTCATCTGGCACATAAGGCAGCGGAATATGATACGGAAATAATTGTTCCCTGCCGATTTTCAATGGTTTTATCTGCTGCCAGAGAAGTGGTAAAAGAAGCATATATCAAAGCTGGAAAACCCGATGCTTATAATCAGGATAGAATTTTTTACCTTACAGATGATCAATTTGGTTATGTAGCAGGAATTGATGGAATTATGGTTCGTGAACAACCTGCAGCCAATTTTTTCCTGGGAAGTTTTTATGCTGAGTCCTTAATTTTAGCAGAAACAGGTTTTAGTACAGGTGCAATTCAAACAGCTGGAACCGCTCAGGCAAGCCAATTACCCTTTTTTGTGGTCACTTGTGATTACACTTTGATTGGAGAAGAACTATTTGCTGCTTCTGCTTATCTTTCGCGTGATCCACAACAACTAGGTTCACTAAAAGGACATGATTTTGGAAAACTTCTAGTAATTATTCTTATTGTTGCCGGTGTGATAACAGAAATGGCTGGTTGGCAATGGTTTAAAGCATTTTTTGAGGGGGCACAATGAAGTATAAAGTTCCTCTTATCTTCGCTTTTGTTTGCGGAATTCTGGTAGTTATATCAGAATTTATTCCCCACCGTCCTTTCAATATGCTGATCACCACTTTGCAGGATTGGTTTATGATTATTTCCGGTTTTGCCATTCTTTTAGGGCAGATTAGTTTGTTTCAATCAAATATAAAAAAAATCAAGAATAAGAATCCTGACTGGCCCTTTTACCTTGCAGGTTTGATTAGTTTTGCCATAATGCTGGTATTTGGCTTACTTTGGGGAACTCAAGAATACGCAGGAATTTTTGGTCAAGGCGATAAAATTCAAGCAGTAGTGGGTATGAAACCCTTTGACTATTTGTTTAATAATGCTTTTATGCCGCTATCAGCAACAATGTTTTCTTTACTGGCATTTTTTATTGCTTCTGCAGCTTATCGTGCTTTTATTATTCGTAGTTTTGAATCCAACCTATTGATGATTACAGCTGTAATAGTAATGTTGGGAAGAACTAGTTTTGGAGGAATGTTAACATCTTGGCTTCCGGAAGGTCTTAAATTTTTACATCTTCCCAATTTAAGCGATTTTATTATGGAATTCCCTAATTCAGCAGCTCAGAGAGCTATTTTAATTAGTGCTGCATTAGGAATTATTGGCAGTAGCTTACGAATAATTCTTGGCATTGAAAGGTCTTATCTCGGAGGCGAAAAATGAGCGTTAACAAAAATACCCAGACCGAACGTAGAATTATCTATCTGGTTTTGTTAATTGCTGTTGCTCTGCCTTTAATTTTTCCTATTGGTTGGAAAACAGAGGTCTCCAACTATACAAAAATGGCTTGGGACTTGGTAGAAAACACTCCTGATTCTTCAGTAGTCGTCTTTTCTTTTGATTACGACCCTTCTACGATAACGGAAATTCAGCCAATGGCAGAAGCAATGCTGGAACATTCTTTTTCCCGCAATCAAAAAATTATTGCTGTGGCTCTCTGGCCTCAAGGTGTCCAAATGGCAGATCAGGCATTTAAGGTAGCACTCCAAAAATATCCCGATAAAAAATATGGTATAGATTATGTTAATTTGGGCTATAAAGTAGCTGGCATTGTTGCTATTCAGGCAATGGGAAAATCAATGCAAGAGGTTTTTCCTTCCGATCAAAGCGGGATTAAATATGAAGATATTCCTATGCTGAAAAAGGTGAAAACCTTAAAAGATGTTGCCTATATTTGTTCTCTTTCCAGTGGAACTCCAGGAATTAAAGAATGGGTTATGGCTGCTCGCGATCCTTTAGGAACCCCTGTTACAGGTGGAACTACAGCAGTTAGTGCTCCCGGTTTATTACCTTATGTAAACAGCCAAAAACAGCTCTATGGTTTGCTTGGTGGACTAAAAGCTGCCTCAGAATATGAGACACTAATTAATAAAATCGGAAGTGCTACAATCAAAATGGACGCTCAATCCATTGCCCATTTATTGATTCTGGCTTTTATCCTCATAGGTAATATCAAAGCTTTTGTAACTAAAAAGAGGAGTGAACAATGAGCGGATTTATGGCTACTTTCGGACTTTGGCTCTCGGTATTTTTCACCTTAAGTATCTTCAGCTTCCTCTATAAAGATAATCCTTTTTATAAACTTTCCGAACAAATTTTCGTTGGTCTTTCAGCTGCCTACTGGCTGGTATATTTATACTACAGTGTTATGGTTCCCAATCTGTTTAATAAACTTTTTACAGATTTTAAGGGAAACCTGATTTTGCTTATTCCCACAGCTTTGGGCTTGCTGATGCTTTTGCGCTTAATTCCTAAAACACAATGGCTTAGCAGATATCCGATTGCTATTATGATTGGCACTTCTGCGGGTATTAATATGGTGCGTTATGCAAAAACTGATCTCTTGGGTCAAATTAGCGCTACAATGATCAATCCTTTTGCTTCTGATAATGTTATAACTGTCATCGGCAATATACTTTTGATAGTAGGAACCATTTGCGGTGTCTATTTCTTCTATTTCAGTAAAAAACAGGAAGGCATCAGAGCAGTTCCTTCCAAATTGGGAATTTGGTTTTTAATGATTAGTTTTGGAGCTTCTTTTGGTTATACGGTTATGGCAAGAATCTCTCTTTTAATAGGACGACTGGAATTTCTGCTGAAGGATTGGCTGCATATAATTAAATAGCGAGATGGTGAGATGGCGAGATGGCGAGATGGTGAGATGGTGAGATGGCGAGATGGTGAGATGGTGAGATGGTGAGATGGGATTGGGATATCGGAATAAATGACATCTTGTCATTTCCTGCCTTCGTATTATGAACAGATCAAGAAGTTAAGGATATATTATGACTAAAAAAAGAAGCAGGTGAGATAATGAACAATAACAATTCGGATATGCTCTTCAGCGATGTCTATAACAATGTTTTACCTTTTAGAAACCTGATTCTGCGTATTAGCAAAGTCGCTAAAGTTATCCATCAACAAGGTTGGGCTGAAGCCAATGCGGGTAATATTTCTATCCGTATTTCCGATATGCTGAAACTCTTTATCAAGCAAATTGGTTTGTATAATTCATATCCCTGTCAGGAATGGTTCCTTGTTTCCAGAACCGGAAGTCGTTTTCGGGATATGCTTGACGAGCCGGAAAACTGTTTAATGATAATCGGTGAAAATAATAAAGAGTATTACTTTCCTGAAGATGCCAAGCCCACTTCCGAATGGCTCTGTCATCGTAAATTGCATAATTTGAACAAAAATACTAATTTATCTTGTATTCTACATACCCATCCAACAGAAATTATCGCTCTTTCCAATACATCTTTTTTTCAGAATTGCAAGAAAAATTCTCAGCGCTTAAATCAATGCTTTTCTGATGCTTTACCGGAAATTAAATTATTTCTGCCTAAGGGAATTGCTGTAGTAGATTATGCTCCTCCCGGAAGTTCAAAACTTGCTGCTCTAAGCTATAAATCTATAAAAGATAAACAGGCACTTATCTGGGAAAAACATGGTCTCCTCGTTTTAACTGAAACCCCCGATAAAGCATTAGACCTTATAGAAGTTATCAATAAAGCCGCTAAACTGTGGTTGATTAAAGTCCTTGAGAATTAAAGGTTAGACCTGTTCAACTCAATGTAAATCGTTTTGAATTTGTAAAATCAGAGTCCTTATCATAGCTATGAAATAGGCGTTAACTAAAAGAGATATTTCGTTGAACTTGACAAGAAAACAAGCTATTAGAAGTTGAAACTATGTATATTAAGGAAAAGGAATGAATATGGATACAAAAGAAAAAAGTTCTATAGAGAAAGAAGAGAAGACGGTAACTTCCAATTTCATTCGTTCTATAATAGAAAGGGACTTGGCAAGTGGAAAACATAAAAGTATTGTAACGCGTTTTCCTCCTGAGCCAAATGGTTATTTGCATATTGGACATGCCAAATCAATATGTTTGAATTTTGGCTTGGCACGGGACTATAAAGGTCGTTGTAATTTGCGTTTTGATGACAGTAATCCGGTGAAAGAAGATGTGGAATATGTCCATTCCATTATGAATGATGTTCGCTGGCTGGGATTTGATTGGGGTGAGCATTTGTATTATGCCTCGGATTATTTTGATAAGCTCTATGAATATGCAGAGTATTTAATTAAAGCCGGAAAGGTATTCGTTTGTGATCTCTCTTTGGAAGAACTGAAAGAATATAGAGGCACTTTAACAGTTCCGGGGAAAGATAGCCCCTACAGAAATCGCAGTATAGAAGAAAACCTTGATCTCTTTCGCAGAATGAAAGCAGGTGAATTTCCGGAAGGCAGCAGAACCTTAAGAGCCAAAATTGATATGGCTTCCCCAAATTTGAATTTACGCGATCCGGTTATTTATAGGATAAAAAAGACCCATCATCACAGAACTGGAAATGACTGGCAAATTTATCCTATGTATGATTATACCCATTGTGTTTCTGATGCCCTGGAAGGAATAACACATTCACTTTGCACTTTGGAATTTGAAGATCACAGACCCCTATATGACTGGTTTTTAGATCAATTACCTGTTCCCTGTCACCCGCAACAAATAGAATTTGCGCGTCTTAATCTTGCTTATACAATAATGAGCAAACGCCTTTTACTGGAATTAGTAAATAACCATTTAGTAAGCGGTTGGGACGATCCCCGAATGCCAACAATTGCAGGAATGCGTAGAAGAGGTTTTACTCCTGAAGCAATAAGGGACTTTTCAGATCGGATTGGCGTCTCCAAAGCTAATTCCCTTGTAGATGATGAATTGCTGATGTTTTGTGTGCGTGAGGATTTGAATAAAAAAGCAGAACGCAGAATGGTAGTGGTCAATCCCCTTAAATTAACCATCACTAATTACCCTGAAGGCAAAATTGAAGATTTTGATGCCGAAAACAATCCTGAAGACCCTTCTGCAGGTATAAGGAAAATAAAGTTTTCCCGCAACCTGTATATAGAAAAAGATGATTTCAGTGAAAATCCGGTTAAGGGTTGGTTTCGTCTTGCCTTAGGCAAAGAAGTTCGTTTAAAATATGCTTATTATATCACTTGCCACGAAGTAATCAAAAATGAGAAGGGTGAAATTATTGAATTGCTTTGTACTTATGATGAAAAATCACGCGGGGGCTGGACAGAAGATAGTCGCAAAGTAAAAGGCACTTTACATTGGGTTTGTGCAGAGAGTGCTATACCTATAGAAGTGCGTTTATATGACCGCTTGTTTACTTTAGCTGATATGAGTAATATGGAAAAAGGTAAGACCTATCGGGATTATTTGAATCCCGATTCTTTAATTGTGAAACAAAACTGTTTGGCGGAAGAAAATTTGCACAAGGCAAAGATTGGAGACCGGTATCAGTTTCTGAGAATTGGTTATTTCAATGTTGATTATAACAGTATGCCAGAAGCATTGATTTTTAACCGTATTGTGGATATAAAAGACAGCTGGGCTAAACTCAGCAAGAAAAAATAACAGGAGGATATTATGGTTTACAAGGTTGTGCTTGTAAAAATCGATCAGCGTAGCACTGAAGCTACAAAAGTTCAGGGAATTTTAACCAAGTATGGATGCAATATTCGCGTCCGTTTAGGGCTGCATGAGGTCTCCAATGAATTCTGTGCTAATGATGGCTTAGTTGTCCTAGAGGTGCAGGGAGATCAAAACATTCTGGAAAATATGATTTCAGAACTGAATGCTTTGGAATATGTGCAAGCCAAGTTAATTGCAATGTAACTATTTCCAGGTATATTTTCCTAAAGTTCCTCGCAAACCATAGAAAATGAAGTGCAGGGGAAATACAAATATCTGAAGAGGATACAAAAAAGCAAGTTTGCTTCTTCCAATTTGTCTTAAATGGCTATAGGAAAAAGCAAATTCAGCTGATGTTTTGAGCAGTAAAGAGAGTTTTATTGCTTTACTGCTTTTTTTGTTTACCAATTGCCACAGCGCAATGTAAAAAAGGAAAAAATAGATAAATATAAAAGCACAAAGACCTTTCAGCCACCAGGGATAATATTTGAATTTGGAAGCTCTGCGGATATTGGTTTGGTGATGCTTTTTTCTATCTGTGCCATCAATTGAGGTAACCTGCATTGCTGGATTGGGATTGTATGCTGCTTTTCTGATATTAGGCATCATTTTTATTAATAGTAAATCGTCATCACCTGATCGTAAATGTCCTATTCCTTCAAAACTACCACTTTCCAGAAAGGTCTTTTTCCTGTAAACCATATTACAGGCACTGCTGGTAAAAGGAATTTTGTAATATAAGCCCGCTGCAGCTAAAGCATAATTAACACTGCGTTCAAAATTTTTCAGACGAATGAAGCTGTCATTGGGCTTTTTTTTTATAACTGAATAGGAAAGCAGGTAATCTGTTTCTTTAGTAAAAGACCGGTTTATTTCTTGTAACCAGGTTTTAGGCACAATACAATCGGCATCAGTAAAAGCAAGAATTTCATAGCGGGAGTTTTCTATGCCTTTTTGTAAAGCAGCTTTTTTCCCTGTTAAGGGTGGAGTTTCATTAGAGAAATTAATAATTTTCAGATTGGGAATATAGTTCTGCGTAGCTAAAAAGTCATTACTCCCATCATTACTATGGTCATTAACGATAATAATTTCATATTTATCTGTAGGATAGTCCAGTTGGGAGAGTGAATTTAGCAATGTCGGCAAGTTTTGCATTTCATTTCTGGCTGCAATTATGATGGAAATGCCTTGAAAAATATCAGGAACTGATTTCTTTTTTTCTTCAGCAATTATCTTATCTACGCCTCGTTTTAGCCAAATTAGAAATGCTGAATACAATATAGTAAATAGAGGAAAGCATTTCTTCATTGACTTTTTACCAGCACTGAATCCGTAAGTTCAATAAATTTTGCTAATTCGGGATTTTCCTGTTTTATATCTTCCAATGTTTTATGATGAATATTAACTTTAGTAGGTGGCTCTGCTTCTTGCAGTTGCAAAGAGATAGAAATCGGTTCATTAAATAATTCGGAAAGAGATTTTTCCAAAGCTTCCCGATTGCTTTTTATGCACTGAAAATTGGTGTTACTTTCTACAGTTAAGCAAAGTTTTCTGCCTTCTGCTTTTCTACTTGCAGTTGCTTCTAAGGCAAGAGCACACATCTGGCTGATTTTTTTTGCGCGTGTAATAATCCGTAACCAAAGCTGTTCCAGATTGTCCTGATTAAATTCCATTTTTACAACAGCAGATTCTTCTTTAGGAATTGTTTCTGTTGCCCTGTTAGTATCCTCGCTTGATGAACTCATCTCCGGGGTATATTGATGAGGGGTTGATGAGGGGTGAATGATAGGTTGCGATTGAGTTAATATACCGGAATTAAGCTTGCTGATTATTGCAGTAATATCTTCCATCTCATCAAGCTTGCAAAGTTTGATCATCAGAGCTTCTAAAATAAGATAGGGATTACTGCTGCCCCTTAAATCATTTCTACAGGTAATAAGATAGGAAAGAATATACAGCAATTTATTCTGTCCAAATAATTCAGCTAATTCATCAAACAAAAAAAGTTCATCCGGATTTATATCTTTAATTTGAACTTGCAATTTACGCAAAATAAGAATCCGCACAAATTCCTGCATATTAGCTATAAATTCCTGGAGGTCAATCCCCTGTTCAAAAATCAAATGCAGTTCATTAATTAAGCCCTGAGCATCTTTATTATATATAAGAGTTAGAAACTTCTGATATATCTGATTGGGAATCAAACCGAAAATTTGACGGACTTTATCTATAGTTATATTATTCAAACAATAGGAAATTGCTTGATCCATCAAGGAAAGAGCATCCCGCATCCCTCCATCTGCTTTACGAGCTATTAAATAAAGTGATTCAGAATCAATTTTTATCCCTTCCAGCGTGCTTATTTCCTGCAACCGTTGAACTATGGACTCAATTGGAATGCGTTTAAAATCATAACGCTGACAACGGGAAATAATAGTCGGCAAGACCTTTTGAGGTTCCGTAGTGGCAAAAATAAATATAACATTATCCGGAGGTTCTTCAAGGGTTTTAAGTAATGCATTGAAAGCATTTTTAGAGAGCATATGAACTTCATCAATAATATATATCTTATAATTGGAACTGCTGGCAGGATATAAAAGCTCGCGTTGTAATTCCCGAATATCATCTACACTGGTATTAGAAGCACCATCAATTTCAATTACATCCGGAGAAGTTCCTGCCGTAATTTCCAGACAATTGGAACAGGCATTACAAGGTGTAGTAGTTGGTCCGTTTACACAATTCAAACTTTTTGCCAAAATTCGTGCCAAAGAGGTCTTCCCTACACCCCGAGGTCCTGTAAATAAATAAGCATGAGCTATTCTATTTGTAGCAATGGCACTTTGCAGGATTTCGGTTATATGCTCCTGTGCGTAAACTTCCTTAAAGTTCTGGGGACGGTATTTTCTTGCTAATACAATGTAACTCATCTATCCTCACGAAATATAATACAATACTATTATTATGCCAGCTTTCTAAAGCTACTTTTTTAAGCAAGTATTTTCTGCTGGACAGATTATCAGCACTTTATTTTAAGTGTTTTCAGAAGATTATTCAAGATGGAGGTTCAAAAATGAAGCTGGAAGGAAAAGTTGTTATAGCCCAGGGTGGAGGTCCTACTGCTGTAATCAATCAGTCCTTAGTAGGAGTAACCTTGGAAGCAAGAAAATTTCCACAAGTTACCCGTGTTTATGGAGCCCTTTATGGTGTTCAGGGAATTGTGAATGAGGAATTTATAGATTTAACTCAGGAGACAACTCACAATTTGGAACAGGTTGCTGAAACACCATCTTCTGCCTTACTTTCTACGCGTGATAAACCTGACGAAAAGTATTGTATGGAAATTTTCAAAGTGCTTAAAGCACACGATGTAAGATATTTTTTCTATATTGGAGGCAATGATTCTGCCGATACAGTCCACATTGTAAATGAACAGGCAACTAATGCTGACTATGAATTTCGGGCTATCCATATTCCTAAAACCATAGATAATGATTTGGTTTTGAACGATCATACACCCGGTTTTGGCTCTGCCGCAAGATTTGTTGCCTGTGCTTTTACAGGTGCCAATTTAGATAATCGCGCTTTACCTGGTGTTTATATTGGAGTGGTTATGGGTAGGAATGCTGGTTTTTTAACTGCTTCTTCTGCTATGGCACAAAAATATCCTGATGACGGACCTCATTTAATATATTTACCGGAAAGACCTTTTCACCGTGAAAATTTCTTAAATGATGTAAAACGCATTTATGATCTTTACGGGAGATGTGTTGTAGCTGTTTCGGAAGGAATTACAGATGCCAACGGGATACCGATAGTTACCAAACTTTCCGGAAATCAGGAAAAAGATGCTCATGGCAATGTTCAGCTCTCCGGAACTGGAGTTCTGGGTGATTTACTCAGTGAACTTGTTCGCACTCAACTAAAAATTAAAAGAGTCCGCAGCGATACTTTTGGCTATTTACAACGCTCTTTTATTGGTTGCGTAAGTGATGTGGACCAAAGAGAAGCACGGGAAGTTGGTGAACGAGCAGCTCATTATGCTATCTGGTATAATTTGGATGGCTCAATTTCTATTCAAAGAACCGGCTTTTACTCTGTGAATTATCAATTGGAAAATTTAAGCGATATTGCTGGAAAAACCAGAATTATGCCTGATGAATTCATTAATGCTGAAGGAAATGGAATTACCGATGAATTCAAGTATTATGTAAGACCTCTTTTGGGTTCAGGTTTTCCTGTAGCTCATCGTTTAAGAGCTCCTAAAATAGATAAAATCCTAAGTTCCCTAAAGCAATAGTTTTTTTCGCTTGCTTTGAAAAATGTATAAGGAATAAAAGACAGGAAACAGTTATTATCAGATGGGGTGGCAAACTCTGCTTAACCACATAGTTCGGAGAACGAAAATGGGTTGGCAAATTCTTTCTTTGCCAAAAAGGACGAAGTCCTTTAAAAATAATATGCCTAACGGCATTTGCCAAATCGGAGTTCGGTAACCCATTATCTTTCGCCCCCGTTTCTACGGAACTTATGTATACTGAAAAATGAAACTGCAAGGGTGTTTACAGCTTTCCACAAAAAAATGAAAAAAAACAATTTTGTGCTTGACAAGATATTATTATTATGAATAATAGTTTTAGTAGCTGAGGAAAATATATGTTAAAGAGTGTAATGTGCGATGAAAGAAATTTTTAACTGTTCAAAAACAAACCCTGGCAGTTTATTTGATATTAGATGTCGTAGCAAGTTAGCTTTTTATGAAAAAGAACTTGACTGAGATTGACAAGATGAAAACAATTCAATTGTGCTTTTATCATTACATATATTGTGAGTAAAGAGGGATATTAGATGTCCTCTAAGAACCTGAGAAACAATGAGTTGGAATGGACACCAACATTTGGGACTCAACATAGCAGAATAGCTACCATCCTCAGCTCTGTTTATAAAGTGATAGAGAATACCGAAGCTACGATTGAAAAGTACAACTCAATCAAAACTGGCATGATGCAGGATTTGTTTACTCGTGACATTGATGTGAAAACCGGAAAGCTGAGACTATCATTTCAAGAATCTCCGGTGCTTTACAAAGAGACTGAATTGGGCTGGATACCTAAGGAATGTGAAGTTAGTAGATTTGGAGATATATGTAAGGTGAAGGCGGGATATTCTTTTAAGTCTTCAGAATTTGGGTCTAATGGATACAGATTAATTAGAATCTCTAACATACAAGAAAAGACGGTTAAAAACCTTGAGAATGATGTTTTCATAGTTCCCGATGTATCTACACAAGAATACGAAGTCAAATTAAGTGATCTTCTGATAGCTTTATCGGGAGCAACTACCGGCAAAGTCGGATTGGTAAATCGAGAGTCATTACCAGCCTTATTGAACCAACGAGTGGGGTTGTTCGAACCCCAAGACAATACCTCTATTGATTATGTGTATCAAATTGTATCTGATGAGGTGTATCAACAATCTATACTTGATAACTGTCCCAGTAGTGCACAGCCCAATGTTAGCCCAAAGTATCTGGAAGCTATTCCGCTCAAGTATGCTAAGGATCAGCATGAACAAGTTTTGATAGTGAGATTGCTAAAATCTCTTGATTCGACAATAGAGATTGAATACAATCAGATGAAGAAAAGTCTAAAACTCAAGCAGGGTCTTATGGCAGACCTATTGACTGGCAAAGTACGAGTAAAAATCAACCAAGATAAATTGGAGAACAGCTAATGTCAAAAATCGAGAATCACAAGTACACAATCTACCAGGCGTTTAATGAGTGTTTTTACAATGTCCCCGATTATTAAAGGGAGTATGTGTGGCAGGAGAAAGAAGTAGTTCGACTGCTGGACGATATTGTTGATGAGATGGACGGTAACAGCAAAACGGAATACTTTGTGGGGACAGTAATAGTAACACCGAGGGGATCTGTTAACCAATATGATGTTATAGACGGTCAGCAACGGCTCACAACATTCTATCTGATCCTGTGTGCCATGAAAGCACTCTTTGACCATAGAGAAGAGGAAAACGAGATTAACAGCTTGTTATCCTCAAGTAAAGTATTAGATACGGGAAAAACAAAGAAAATCCTTAAGCTCGAACCTAAGTATGATGGTGCGTTTGAGATCATACAGTGTATCATCAAAGTAAACAGTGATTCCTTAACCACAACGAAGGCAATCAAGGCTTCTGGAGTTAACACCTATGGCGCACTAAAGAACATCGTGAATGCTTATGGGACAGTATATGACTACTTAAACGACAACTTTGCCAAGACGGATGAACTTCTCAAATTCTGGGCATATCTCGCCAACCATGTAGTCTTTATTCAGATATCCACAGAGATAAGCAGTGCTCTGAAAATATTCGAGACAATTAACGAAAGAGGTATTGGGCTCAATCCCATGGACTTGATGAAGAATCTGATTTTCAGGCAAGCCGATGCAGAGGACTTTTCTAAGCTCAAAGATGAATGGAAGAAGATCACCAAACCACTTGAGGAAAGACAGGAAAAGCCACTGCGGTTTCTACGCTATTATTTGATGTCGAACTATCCAGTAGATAACAGTAGAAAAGACAACATACTCAGGGAAGATGAGATTTATGATTGGCTGGTGGATGAGAACAATGCCAATCTATGTGGTTACAAGAAAGATCCTTTTGCTTTTGTTAAGCATCTGATAGACAATCTGAATTGCTATTTGGCATACATCGATGGCAAAGATAAAGATGGCAAAGAAAACGTATATACAGACAACCTGAAAATGCTCTGCGGAGGAGCCTTCAGTTTGCACTATATCCTTTTGCTGGCTGTCAGATCGCTACCAACTGACCTATTCAATCATTTTGTGAAAAAACTAGAGATCTTCTTATTCTATTACATCTTTACAAAAACACCTACGAGGGAATTGGAAAGATACTTCGCTCAATGGGTGGGAGAACTAAGAGATATAACCAAACTCAATGATCCTGATTTGCAGAAAGCAGCTTTAGATGAGTTTATTGATAAGCACTTTGTCCCTAATATGCAAGCCAAACAAACTGAACTCCAGGCATTCTTGGGTACTTACTCATTAGGAACGCTCCAATATTACAGAACTAAGTATTTCCTCGCTAAATTGACTCAGCATGTGGAACAACATTTTGTGGGAATCGGAGACCCTCGAACCCTAAAGAACTTCATGGGTTTTGAAGTTGAGCATATCCTGCCGGATAATCCTGAAAGTGATCTGATAGCTGATTTCCAATTGAAGAATCCAGATAAAGACTATGATCAGTATAAGATCAAGCTTGGGAATCTAACCTTACTCCAAAAACCCTTGAACATAGTGGCAAGTAACAATTTCTATGCCTTGAAAACCCCTCTCTATAAAGATTGTGGGATTTACTTCACCCGCAGTCTGGTAGATATGCCGACTATTGGGAATCAATCATCTGTAAACAGGATAAATCAATACCTGAAGGTATTTCCTGATTGGAATGCTACCGCTATTGATGAACGGCAACAATTGCTGATCAACCTGGCTTTAGAGGTTTGGAAGATATAAACGGGGGATGTACTGTGCTCGAATACGATTACCTAGAACATCGCCAGATAGATAAGTTAGTTATCTCAGCTAGGATCGAATAGATAAGGAGGAAAGATGATTCTGCAAGTAATACTACTAGTCATAACCTTAGGAGTGATAATCTATGCTTTGCTTGAGATAAGGAAGCTAAGGTCGGATAATCAATCATTGGTAAAAGCAACAGACAACATAAAAGTGAAATCCAGTCAAAACTTTAAGAAAGTCAATACAGAGATCCTTAGAATTAAAGAGATGGCAGAAGAAAACAAAGATATGTATCAAAACTACTTGATCCCGGCATTCCGTCCATCGATCGTTGATAGTGAGATTGAAAACTTTCCTGTTCCCGGATCAAGTCTATCTATGGTGTCTTTTAGTGACTTTATTGATTCAAAGAACCTGGAACTTCGTAGAGAACAGGAACTACAGAATGCTGACAACATGGTGAAGAAAATGCTTAGATATGCTGGCATTACTAATCTTCCGGCATCTGGGGTGCAGATTGTAACTGCGATCAAGAACATTGCTAACACAAATGAGTTTTCGGTCGTATTTACTAAAGAAGCTAAAGATATGCTGGCTAGCGGAGAGCTGAGGCTTATGGCAAAGAAGGGAACCAATCTATTTAAAGCAAACCTTGTATCAAATGAGACAAACAAGGTAACAAATATTCTTGATATAGCGCAAAAAACTAAAGGCCAAATGGCTTCTGAAGTTCTCTCCAATGCAGCTTCAGGAGTTATTGCAGTCGCTCATATTATCTCAAACTATGATATGAGTGTTCAGATTAAAGAGATAAGCAAGAAACTGGATTACCTAGTTGAAGGCAGATTAATCGACAAAAAGGCAAGATTGAAGGCAATTTACTACCATTTCCACCATATAATGCATTTGGACTCAGAACAACGAGAATTTCAGTTGTGTCTTATGCATAAAGAACTAATGGAATTACGGTACAATTGGACAATGGAGATTGAGCAAGAGCTGGGGACAGTTTCTGATGACCGGAATGTGTTTTTCAAACTGCTTGCCCTCGGCAAAGAGGGTGGCGACTTGAAAAACATGGATAAGGTATGCGCTCTTGAGCAAAAGATGCTCTTAATAGATGGATGTTTCAAAATCGATTCTGTAGTTTGTGGTATGACCGGGATGAAAGTAAATGTTGAGCACGAGCTTGAAGGAGTTCGTAGAATAAGAAAAACTCTTGATCAGCAATACAAAGAATTTAAGACCGACAGCGTTAAACTGAAAACGCAGAATGAGATGAATCTATTTTTCGATATGTTAGAATCCGATTGTTCAACTATGTTCGGAAGTCTCTCAAACTCAAATGTTATTGAAGCCGAGCATTATGAAATTACTGCTGGCTAGTCACGTCTGAAGAGGGATTGCAATGTCTGAATACACCAATGTCGAATGTCCGTTTCTGAATAAGCTGAGTCAGCTTAGCTGGTAAGAGATCGATCAGGAAACCGGATTTATTCCCTTTGATCCATGTATCGGTAGAAGAGCTTCTTTCAGGGAAGTGATCCTGGAGCAGAAGTTCAAGGTTGCTTTAAAACGGATTAATCTGACTGATGATGGCAGAAGCTAGCTTACAGATAAGCAGCCTGATACAGTTATCTCTGAGCTGAACTGGCCACCCCGTTATTGGACTGCTTAAGGCAAATCAGGTAGTATATGAACTGCTGAACAAGAATACCACGGTTGATATGAATGAGCTTACCGGAGAGCAAAATCCCAAGGTGTCCTTGATAGATTATGCCAATCCCGAAATAAACAGCTTCATTGCAATAAATCAATTCAAGATCGAGACTCCCGGTGTCAGCAGACAAGCGATTGTGCAGGATATTGTACTATTCATCAATGGCTTGCCGAAGCAGAATTCAGCAACCCATTAGAAATATGAGAGGTTGTGGTGTCCTAAATAAGTTGACAATTATATGCATCTGGTAGGAAAGAATATTAAGTGGGGATACTTTTTTACCTTTACTACCCAATTTAGTGACTGCATAGATACCCCCATTTTGTACACGAGCCTAATCTTAAGCTGCAAGGATTCATTATCTCTGGAACAGTAGTCATTTTATCCTCCTTTATTGGATAACTATTTTTTGGGTTATTAGATTTATATTCTGTTGAGAGATAGATACCATAAATAAACCTACTCCCATTGATGGGGCATTAATTTCCCACAACCCCTCATGCATCTTTGAAGGTGGTATTGTTTTCGAAAATATCCGTTGTCCTTTGATATTATAAACTCTCAATTTTAAGTTTTGTGCAGTTTGATAGCCGGATCCTACAAACTTAATATACAAGGATTTCTGCTCGGAAGACACCGGATTGGGATAGACATCTATCTTCCATTGAGCAGTATCAATTGCTGGAATTGTGTTATCCTCGTTAGCAACAGTGGTATCGTGTAAATTCGTGTTACCGGAAAAGATGTAAACTCTTCCGGTCTTCCAATGATCATTATTCGTTCCCCACCACGGTGCGCCTACAGCTACATCACATAAACCATCAGCGTTGAAATCACCTGTAATTTTTGAATACCCGAAATTGCAAGTATCATAGCCATATATCCCATACTGAATACCATCCATTATTCCGTTCATTTGATTTCCACCCATCCACAAATACAGGTATCCTTCATAATATCCTGCTTCGTGATGAAAACTGAGGAAATCCTGAAAGCCGTCTCCATTCAGATCGCCATGCACAAAAGGATATCCGGTTCCGCTTTCACTGAAGTGGTGACTTAGATCGTACCAATCTCCGGATAAGGTTATATCCCATTCTGCTGTCAAGTTACTACTTCCCAACCAAAGATGATGAGTGTAGCCGTAGATATTACTGTCCGCGGTAAAATCGTCAATCCCGTCGCCATTGACATCGCCTAAGGGACAGCCCCATCTGTTGATAATGCTATTGGAATCATTGATAATAACCAAACTGTCTGTCTGTGGAAATGTGGAACTCCCATAATACAGGATTAGCTGGTTATTTGTTTCGCCGGTATTGTTAATCGGGATATGCAAGAGACAATCATCAAAACCATCTCCGTTTACATCGCCTATGCCACTCAACAATGTTATTGTCTGAGAATTTGCTGTTTGTTTAAACAACCATGGCTGTGATTCATAATCATCCCAGATCATGAGCTTTCTTGAATCATTACTCAAGCCCAGTATTAAAAACACATCGGAATGATTATCCCCATTAATATCACCAATCGGTACAGCCATAATCCCGTTGACTTCAGGATATGGGAAAGTCAGAATTATATCCGGAGTGGTTTGAGGGTTTTGCCTGCCAAAGTAAACGGCTAACTGAATTTCATTGTTCACAGAATTTTGATTTACAATTAAATCCTCAATCCCATCTCCATTAATATCGCCAGCATTATAAATGAAGATATAGTTCATCTGTCCAGCATACGAGCCTAGTATTACAAAATCAGGAACATTATCAAAATTGGGTCCACCCCAATAAAAATAGAGCTTACCCCAGCGATTTTGGTCATTAAAAAGTAAATTCGGATTCCAGGCTTGGGATGCAACCACTAAATCATCATAACCGTCTGCATTGAAATCCAGGCTGGCAACAGCACTGCCAAACTCGCTGCCTGCAAACTCACCACTGAGATAGGTCATCACATCTAAAAATTGGTTTTGAGCATATAAAATACCTGTAAAGAGAATGGTTAATACCATAATAGCTACTGCTGTTGAATACTTTGTCATTCTTCCTCCCAGGAAGCATATATTTAATCAAAAAACACAACATGCTTAGCATAAACTAAATTACAAAATGTTGAGTCCCAAATGTTGGTGTCCATTCCAACTCATTGTTTCTCAGGTTCTTTGAGGGCATTTGATATCCCTCGTTACTCACAATCTATATAATAT
>ERZ1026800.400-NODE-400-length-37915-cov-4.714063_pt1 | contig 37915 bp, 35 predicted proteins | sample MGYA00520873_ERZ1026800 | MGnify/ENA primary metagenome ERZ1026800 (study PRJEB33270, sample SAMEA104284475) | anaerobic digester metagenome | biome: Anaerobic digester microbiome; feature: mesophilic sludge digester; material: Anaerobic digester biomass | place...
ATGTAAAGGTTATAGAATTGGTGGGCTTAGTGGACAATTATCATCAACTTCTGGTTGTTCTGCAGAAGTAGATATAGAAGGATTGTCTGGAACCTCCTGTATTGGTGGATTAGTAGGAAATATTGGTACAGCTAATACATTTACTAATAATTATTCTAAATGTAATATTAGGGGATATGGAACCTATATCGGGGGATTAACTGGACTGAAATACGATTCTAATTTCAAAATTGAAAATTGTTATTCTCAATCTGTAATCAATATGACTTCTGCTACTGCAGTTGGTGGATTTGTGGGATTAGACAATTGCACTCAAGCTTCTGGCAATAAATATTATTCTAATTGTTATGCCAATACTACTATACTTGGTGCGGGAACGAAGAAAGGATTTATTGGAGCTAAAGTAGATGGTTGTACATCTACTCAAACTAATTGTCTATGGAATAAAGAAATAAGTGGTATAGAAGAAGATACTTTATTACCAACTGATAATGGTTTAAAAGATAATAAGATGAGAGATAATAATTATTTAATGAATGATTTTAATTATAGCACTGCTGATTGGTTTTTTAAACCCTATTATTATCCAAGACTTAAATGGGAAAATACATACTATCCTAAAACATAAAGAGGAATATTATGATTTCACTTTATGTTTCACAACAGTTCATCAATAATGGAGAACATTATGGCTCAACCTCAATGGATTACTAAGGCTGTATCAAAGATGAAGAAGAAAGGCACAGTTGGTGCCTTCAGAGCTCAAGCTAGAAAAGCTGGATACTCTGATACTATAGCCTATGCTAGACACGTATTAGCTAATAAATCTAGATATGATACACGCACTATTAGACGAGCTGCATTTGCCTTAAATGCCTATAAGGCTACACACGGTAGAAAATAATAACGGAGATATAAGTGGATATACAAGCACCAAGAGCCGAACTTATTAAGATAGACAATAAACAAGCGCATAAGCTATGGCTTAAGATATATAGCTATGAATGCGGATATTATTCTACTTGGGTTAATTCCTGTACTGAGAATCGCAGATTCTATTATGGCTTTCAATCTACTGATGCAGAGAAAGAAGAACTGAAGAAGCGTGGTCAATATGAAATTGTAATGAATAAGATACGTAAAGCTATGCGTGGTATAGTAGGTATGGTGGCGGCTAATCCACCTCAGTATAAGCTTATACCACTTACTAATAATGATTATCATACTGCTGCTATTGGAGAAAAGATTATCAAATGGGCTTGGGCTAATAGTTCTGGTATTAATGCTATGAGACTATTCGTTAAGAATGCAGCAGTTGATAATGTATCTTATTTCTATGTCTATATTGACCAACAGAATATGATTAGATTTAAGACTTTAGCTTATAATGAAGTCATACCTGACCCTAGCTGTACTGACCCGTTATACCGTGATGCAGAAATGATATTAGTTAGACGTGAACTATCAGAAGATTATGTAAAGCAATACTATGGTATAACTGATGAGATGGTTAAGGAAATCCAATGGGAATGGGCTGATACTAATTACGGAGGCGTAGATAAGAATTATACTACTACTTTTACAGCTTTTCTAGAACATATTTGGTCTCCCGATAGACTATTTGTGCGTATCTATGAAGTCTATTCTAAAGAGCCTTATATGTTAGAAGATGGAACTAGACGCAATAGAATACGGAAACAGACCGTATTAGGTTTTAATCACGTCTATGATGAATACTTAGATGACAAGATAACTGAGTATCCTATTATCCCTGGTTATGTAGATAAGGCTGAGAATCCTTATCCTAGAGGTGAAGTACACTTCTTAAAAGACTTACAGAGATTTATTAATAAATCTTATGGTGTGACTTTACTTAATGCTCAGCTTATGTCTAATCCTAAAGTATTCATTAGAGAGACTGATATACCAAATGCAGATGTTAGAAAATTTGAGCAACACTTTGCTCAGCCTGGTTCTATCAATGTATTAACTGCTGGAGCTGAGACTCCAGTAATAGTACAAGGACAGCCACTTAATCAAGCTTTCTTTACTTTATATCAAGATGCTAAATCAGAAATGGAGTGGAATACTATACCTAATCAACTGTTAGGTATGATGGATTCTACTAAAGGTTATCAGCCTTCAGCCTTACTTGATATGAAACAGACTGTCCTTGATAGCTATAAAGATTTTATGTCTAATATAGAACTAGCTTGTTCACAATTAGGCAAAGTAATATTACAATACGCAAGAGCTTATCTACCTCAGAATAAGATTATCCGTATCTTAGGTGATGAAGACTTAATTGTTAATATTCCTCAGACCTTAAATCTAGATGATGAACAGAGTGTTCAAGCTTGGATACAATATCAGAAACAGCGTGGTTTACAAGACCAAGAGATAGAAGCTCAGCTTGCAACTTATAAATATTCTTATGATGAACAGAAAGCTATACAATACTTTATGAATGAACTAGACTTTGATAATTACGATGTCACTATTATACCTGCATCTTATACACCTACCTATGAGATGGCTATGTTAAGACTAATGTTAGAACTGTTACAAGTAGGTTCTGTAGACCCAAGTATGCCACTTCGTTATCTTCCTGTGGATAATAAAGACGAACTTATACAGCGTTATGATACTATTAAGCAATTACAAGCTCAGATTACTCAACTTGAAGAACAGAATAATGAGCTCAAACAATTGGCTAATAGTATGAAACAGAGATTAATAGACGCTGATATTCAAGTCCAGTCTATGAAGGGTAAGACTAGAATTGATAGTGAAGTCAAGATGCAACGCATTAAGAACTACTTTGATAAATATAATAATAAGCTACTTACTAGAGAAGCTCAGATTGAGTTACAGAATGAGATACAGAAGCTTCTTAATGAAGTAGAATTAGAAATAGAGAAAGCTAAATTAAGAGCTAAAGAACAAGAGCCTGAGGTCTTAGATTGGACACAAGCTTATAACAATAACTTCAACCTAGAATGAGGAGTATAACAAATGGATTACAATAATCTTACATCACCTAACCCTAACTACAATGTTGACAACTTAGATAATCGCTCTATTGATATGTCTAACAACATACAGCCTAATAGTCTAAAACGAGATAATCTATCTGTAGATTATCGCTTTGGTACTGAAAACTTTGTGCCTGAAATACAGCGTCAGATTATAGACAACTACTTCAATGGTTCAGGCTCAGTACACGGAATGATTTCAGAACAACTTTTATCACAAAACCAAACTCAGACTCAGGAGACAATACCGCCTGATAAGCTGAAGTATTATCAACAACTTGAAGAGTTTGTTAAAACACCTCAGTTCACTCAGGCTTTAGCTGCAGTTATGACCTCAAATCCTACTGCAACACCGCCTACACCGAATCCTAGTATGACAGGATACGGTAATCCAGCGCCGACTGAAACTCCTACCTTTAATCCGTCTCCTGAGACAAATAACTATAATCCGTATGATGCCTATCTGATGAATGATGCTAATGCTCAGAATACGAATGCAGAGCCGACTATGCCAGAGTCTCCTACTATGAATGATAACAATGCGAATGAACAACAAGCTATGGAACAACTCATAGGCTTATGTACCTCACAAGGAGTGAATCCTCAAGACTTCATAAGCTTTATGAACAGCTTAACACCTAACGACTTGATTGAACTCTATAAGGCATTTAAGGAAGCTGAAACTGAATCTCAGAATATACCGCCTACTCCACCTCCTACTCAGGCTCCTACCTATAACACTCAGCCTAAACCTCCTACTTCTATCCAGAATATTCCTGCTACTCCTGCACCTCCTACTAGTTCCTATATGCCTAATAAGACTCGTAATCCCCTTTGGGATTAAGGGATTAAGCTTATACAATGATAATCTTAATCATTAGAGGATTAAGTCCATACATTGATGTCCTTAATCATTAGGGGATTAAATCATTAAAATTAATAATCTTAAATATATAGGAGACATATACAATGCCTAATGAAAATGTATATACTGGTAATTATATCGGCAAAAATCTAAATCAGATAGGACTCACTCAAGAACTTGAGACTACTGTCGGTGCTGGTATAAATACCCAAACTATATTAGGCGTAGGTGATAAATATATGATTGACCTTTATGGGTCACTTCAGACACATAGACCTGAAGAGACACCTATGCTTACTATAATGGAGAACTTAGGTTCTCAAAGTGTTAATGCGCCTTATTTCGTTTGGACTGACGAATATAAGGGTACTTCGTGGTGGGATACAGGCTTAGATAATCTACGCACTAAAGATACCGTTCCAGGTTCTGGTGGAGACATATCTATTCCATTATCTGGTTTTGGTGCTAAATTTAGTGCTACTTCTATGCCTATTCCTATGACTAATGATAATTATGTTGGCGGATTTCTAGACATTAAACCTATAGCCTCATTACCTTCTTCTCCTAATATTATCGTTCCTGGTACTGTTTCTGGTAATTCAATAACAATGACTAAATTAACAACTGGAGCTCCAGGCGGTACTACGATTAATAATATCCTTAATTCTCATTATATATCTGGTAATTGTTGGGCACCCAATAATGGTAAGAATGGTGTTGTAGCTTTCTGCTTTAAAAAGAATAACGATAATACTGTTGGTCAGATAGAACCAGTCTGGAATAGACTTCGTAATCTATTAGTTAATGTTGGATACTATTGTTGGAATGTAGCAACTGCTACTGGTGAATTGTTATTCTATGGTGATACTAATAATCCAGTTAAGGCTATGGCGCCTGTCTATATGGCATTTCCTACTCTTTGTGTAGCATCTACTAATGATGCAGGCACAACTGTTACTAGAACTGTCTATAACCAGGTATTAGCTAGAATACATTCCGTCTACTATGGTAATCTATCTGGTAGCGATACTTATCTTGCTATTGCTTTAGACTTTACTGATTCTAATACTCCTCTTACTGCAGCTGATTTACCTCAGGTTGATCTTGGTGCTGCATTCGGAACTAAAGTTATTAGTTCTATTCAGATAAGTTTGCCATATATTAATGGTACGCCTACGTTTACTGCATTTACTGCAGGTACTACTTATGCTAGTATAACTGCACTTATTGGATGGAATGGTACTGCTTGGAAACCCGATATAGCTCGGGAATATGCAGGTATTATAGACCGTATGATTATGTTAGGAAGTCCTACTGTTGCACCTTATGGTATTCCAGAGGGTGATAAGTTCACGCCATCTGGTAATCTGACAGCTGGAAGAGAAAGAATGATGAACTTCACTCAGATATTTGCTTCTCCTAGTTATGGTATAACTGGTACTACTCAAGCAAGCTCTTTCAGATTTGAAAATGATTTCCAGACTACACGTGATTTATACTTCACTCTTTATAAGAAACAGATGCAAGCTGCATTTATGTATGGAATCAAAGGTGAGACTGTAGTCTCTGGCTTTAATGATTCTAACTATACTAACAACTTCGTTAAAGGACAACCTATCCGTACGACTGGTGGTCTAATGGATTACGCTTTACATCCTATCAGATATATGCGTATGCCATTACCAAATGTGACTTGGAGTTCTACACTTGCCGAGTATAGTACATTCATTGAATGGTTAGATAGACTAGCTGATTCCTTAGCTGCATTCAGACAGCAAGGCACTAAATCTCTTACCTTCCTATGCTCTCAGAACTTCTGTAATAAGCTCAATAGATACACTAGATTAATTACTAATGAAGGTGCCATAATGGGTGGAGCTGTTCAATTACAGAAGCCTTCACAGCTTAGCTTTGGGCTTCAGTATTATCAGTATGAGTCTAGTTCTGGTATTCTAGTGAAATTCATTCACGACCCAGGTATGGATAATACTCCGTCTATTAACGTACCTAAATGGATATTCGGACAGATTCAGATTCCGCCTAGAGACCTATTAATCAGTATTGACCCACAGAATATGAGACGTATGGTCCTTAGACCTGACAAGATATACGGTAATATTCAAGACCCTGGACAGGATGCTTTCTTAGAGGCAATGCGTGGTGAATCAGGATTTCAATTAAGATTCCCTCAGAATCACGCTATAGTCTGGGTCCCCGCTGCTTAACCTAATAAGAGGGGGTAGTTAATTCTGCCCCCTCAATATATCAACTAGGAGAATGAATGATTGTACCTAAAATATTCTTTATCAGTAGAACTGATATAGTCAATATAAGTATAGCTTTACCTAACGGTAAAAACTTAATGCTTACCACAGATAGTTCTTATCAAACTGATGACCCTGAAGAGATAGACTTCTTATCTCAGATAAAAGGTGTAGGATGTAGAGACCTTAATGGCGAAGAATTTAAAGGATGGGCTACAGCTCAATTTGATAGACTACCATCTATAGATAAGAACATAAGCTCTCCTGAAGAAGTAAGAGAGTTCTTATGGCACGATACTGAAGAGACTATAGCAAAGTCTTCTTTACAAGCTAATGGATGGATGACTGGTCATATATGGAAAAAAGAAGATGATGTAGAATTAAGTCCAGAAGAACTTAATGAAGTATTTCCTCCAGATGAAGAAAAGCCTAAACCTAAAAAGACTGCACCTAAGAAGACTACTACTAGAAAGACAACTAAAAAGAAATGAGTAATACTTATACCTCTAAGCCGTATCTTATGATAGCACAAGGAGTATTAAATCAGATAGATACTATATCCTCATCTGATGATTACCCTCTACATTTCTATGGTTTAACTCTAAATAATGACCTTATAGATTTAGGAGTCTTAACTAATAGAAAACTAAAAGTAAACTCAAAAGAGCCTATAGGTATAATCTATTATACTCTACCTGAACCTCCAAATAAAGATATACAGATACATATATCTACTAGCTATGAGCTTAGAATATGAAACTTAAAACTCAAAACTTAATCCACAGTGGCACTAAAGGAGTTATCTCTAGTTATGTTCTTGTTGCAGATTGCCTCTACAAGGGTCAAATTAGGCTGAATTTAACGTTTTCTAGTTCATCTGGTATAAGAACTATATCTGATACTTTTGAATCAAAAAGAACTGGGTATAATCTCTTCTATAAGAAATTAGAGATAGAACCCTATGAGTATGTCAACATAGAAATTGATTTTGTTAAGGGCATACATTACATAACAGATTTTTATATTAATACTGATGTAACTTTACCATTATGAAGATTGATGACATTATTAATGACTATCCTTTATTAACTGAGAATTATATACGTAAGGGCTTTGATAATCTTAAGTATAAGCTTACTCTCGCACCTATTATTATAGGTGGATATGCTTTTAATATGATTAATAAGCCTATAGTAGACAATAGAGGATATATCAATATAGATAATGCTCTATATGAACTTAAGGATATTAAAGATATAGAATGTGAAGAACGGTCTTATGATATATCTGAGTTTACTTATGATGAACATTATCAATCAAGCTTAAACTTTATTTTTAGACCTTATATGCCTAGTGGTAAACTATATCTATTTAACTCTATTATAGCGGCTAATGAAGCTTACTTTAATCTCATAGTATACTTATGTCCTCAAATAATAGATAATGAGATACCTCAAGGCTTATTATTACCCACTCTAGCCTATACTATGTATGAATACAATAAAGATATACAAGACTTAGCTTCTGCATCTAGATATGAAGCTATAGCACTTAATTTAATTAACTATCTTAATCGCTATACTACTCAGCTTATGCCTACTAATTGGTCAAAGATAGGAGACATCATTACCTATGACTTATGATTTAAATGCTATTATACCCGCTGTATTTCATATACATATCAGAGCACATCATATTAGAATAAGTCAAGATAATGTCTACTATCTTAATGTGTTATCTATTTATAATGCTGAATATGACGATATAGATACTCATCATCACTATGAAGATAACTTAGCTTCTATAGTAGAGACTACAGATTTACCAGATAATCCAAAGATTAAAATAAAATATAATTATCTCTTTGCTTCAGAGGATGGTGTTTTAACTGCTACTTATGGAATACCTAATCCTCAGTTAATTGATTACCTTGATAGATTATGGCTTACACTTAAATATAAAGATGTTATTAACGCTTATAATCTTATGAAAGATATATCTAATCTTACTAAGAACTTGATTAGTGAAAACAATATAGACCTACAAGTAAAGATAGATACTGCAGGTACAATAGAACCTTTTAGATTATGAATCTTATAAATAATTCTATACCAGATAAAATACTAGATGACTTATCAGTCTTCTTGTCATTTATCTATATATTAACAGGTAATGTTAAGATAGATACCTTAGAACCTGGTATGATATATAATAGCTATACCTATACAGCCTTACCTATTAACTATATATATCCTTATCAGTCTTGTAATTATGAATGGTTTCAACATAATCTTATATCTGATAAGCCTACTATTATAGCTAACTACTTATCTGATGAGATACAAGTCCTAGCTAGTAAGCCTGCAGAATTAGACATATTTACTGATTTATTATATGAGTTATATAAGACTATGAGCATTAATGATTCTACTACGTCTTTAGTATTGTCTCAAGTATTCTTACAACTTATAAATATAGTCTCTAATAAAGTATCTATCATTGGTCCTGAACCTAGTGATTATAAGGTGATACCATATGGCTTATAAGAAATCTGATATAGGCAACTTTGCTAATAATGTTAATCCTCAAGTACAAAGAAATAGCTTTAAGGTATTTGAATCTTTTGAGCTACAATTACCTGCTATAGACTATGAGAATATGGGTGTTAATACTATCCATCCAATGGATAGAACTATCTTAACTAATACAGAATATACTGATACTAAATCTGTTACAGGTGAGATAAGACCTCAGAAATCTGTAGCTTTAGAACCTAAATCTGAATATAGTGTTATGAATTATATTGAATCATCTCCTAGTATACCAGAAAGCTATTCTAATCACTTATCTATTTTTGGTTTAGGAACTAATAATTATCGTAATCTCAGGTCTATACCTCTTGAAATAAATGGCATTCATCCTAAGGCTGTTATAGGTCAACCTTCTGATTCTCATATGTTTACTGGTACCTATATAGGCGCTACTGATAATGAGTTTATTATACAATTTTATGCCACTAAACGACAAAATAATACTCATAATAAAGGCGTATTAGTAATACCTATTATACCAATTATAGGTTCAGAGAAACTATGTACAATTATGACTGATACAGATGGTAATTTTAGTTCTGATAATACTAAATGTGTTGGCTATGCACAGTATACAGTTAATCTGCCTATATATAATCTTGATAGTATAACAGACCCTAATACTAAACAAACTATATCAGCTAAAGTAAAATATACCTGGGGACATAGTTTAGAAGACAATCCTGCTATTATTTATTATAATTCTGCTATACGAGATATGTGTACTCTTAATGAGTATGATAACAACTCAGCATCAGTAAATATTAGAGAAATAGAACAACCTATACACGTATATAACCCTAGCGCTTATCCAGATGATTTATTTAATATTAAACAATCAGGACTAAACCTACCTGATAGACCTATTATTCGTTTAACTAATTGTATTATAGTTCAATATACTTTACCTGATAGTGCTGAAGCTAATCCTACTTATTTATGTTCTATTAAATATAAGAAGATTGGTGTTGGACAGCCTACTCAGAATGATACACCCACTAATCAATATGAATTATCATCTACTAATCCTAATATAACCTATTGTGGTGGTCAATACTTCATTTGTCTACCTGAAAGAGTTTTAGAATATAATTCTACAGTTATTTATTATGCGCCACATACTCAATCTATATGGCTAGGTTATCCTAGATTACAGTCTTGGGCTAATAATATTGTTGATATGTTACCTTATGAATACGAAGGTTATAGAGTACAGAGATTATTTAAAGATGGTAATGAATACTTTGTAGTCTTCATATTCTACGAGCCTGAAAGCATAAATGAAGATACCTATGATGATGAAGGTAATGTTATACGAGGTAGTACAACTACTCAAAAATTACATCTTGAATTTGGATGGGAATTAGAAGATGGTACATATATATTACCACCTAACCTTGAAAACTTAATATCTATTGAGACATCTAATATATTAGCTTCTTCTAAGGTTTTTAATTGTGACTATATCTATAAATATCCTAGAAATCTATCACATAATAAAAAGGATTATGTTATAAATTTATTAATTGGTTACTCTATTGTAACTATATCTTCATCTCGTTGTCTAGCTTCTGATATAAATCCGCTAATGTATAAGGATGTTTATAATACTATAGACCAAATAGTTGTAACAAATAAAGTACTAGAAACACAAAACTTATCTAAGAACATAACTATTAATCAACCTAATAAGTCTACACTGACTATACCATCTGAATCTTCTATGATTGAACTTAATGATGCTAATCTTAATCATACTATAGTTAATCCTAATACAGAACTACCATCTCAGAATCTTAGTTTATATAGAGTACCTCGTATTAAAGACATTATTACTAAAAACATTATAGGTTCTAATATCCATATTTATAATGATAGAATTACTAATTTAGGCTTATCCTATGGACTTATGCGTCCACTCATAACGAATGATATTATATATAATAGCCATACCGAATATCAACATATTACTAGTGAATACTATACTACAGATATATATCCTATACTCTATCCTCATTGTATGCCTATTAATACTAGATATGGTGGATATAGCATAATCTTGCCTTCAACTTATAGTGATCTACTTAATAACTTCTTTACTATTAATGGTCCTATAACCTGGAATGATGCACAAGGTCAGCAACATTATTGGATAAGAAATTATAGAAAATTTTTATTACCATATAAGAACTTTGTTATATCTGAAGATAATTGGTTAGCTTATCATAATCAGAAGATATTTGGTTTCTTTGTCAATAATCTTATTGAACAAATAAAATCTTATAACCTAGGTAATAATCAATCTAAACTAATTAACCTAGATTTAGCTTGGGTTAATAGTAATAAGGCAGTTATACATAAGATTATCTCTACTGATACTACTTATTATATCGCTAATGTCTGTCCCTACTTAGGAACTATACAAATGATACAACCTAGTGCTATAGATGAGCTAGGAACTCCTACTTCTGTATTATATACTCTAGATGTCATTAATATGATAGCCTATAATGGCGAATATATTAATGGACATAAACTATTAGATGTAACTAATAATACTATAGTTACTGATAAGCATAATCTATACTTAGCTTCTAATAAATATAAGCTCTCTGCAGATGTAGAACATCTTCAACATCAAATACCGAGAGCTTCTAATAACTACTATGGCATAGCTCAATATATATTCATATCTAATAACGATAAGTCTCATATCTATATCACTAGTGAGAATAATACTTTCTATCTAGCTTCTATAGATGGTACGATAATAGATAAGCCTTACTTTAATAATACTACACTATTTATAGCAGCTTATTATGATAATAAAGTAACTATCTATTCTATTAATCAGAATAATATTTTAGCTATTAAATCTATATCTGTAAGTCCTAATCATAAGGCTTATATAAGATTTATAAATAACTTAGGTCTAGCTTTAATTATATATGATAACTATGTAGTTACTATATATGATTTACAAGTCAATAACATATATCTTTTAGCTACTTATAATAATATAAAGAGCTTAGATGTTATAGATGACATTGATTCTTCTTACATAATGTTACGTAAGCATAATGATAATAACGCTTATATACCAGTAATTAATAATACTCGTAATAACTTTAATATTAAGAGTAGTGATTTCTATTTTCCTTTACAAGAAGGTAATCACTTATTATTAGATGGATTACAAATAGAATTCAATCCTGAAGTCAGTAAATATGACTTTGATATAGAAATAAATTCTAACTTCAGTAATGTATTCTATAAAAGCTTTAAGAATAACACTAATCTAATAGAGGTAATAAAATTACCTAAATCTATACCTGTAGGTACGGCTTCTTATAGAATTACTAATTGTTCTGGTATAATACGTAATATCAATTGGATAGTACACGCTATGCCTATATTAAATGATACTATTAAGCTTATTACACCTCCATATCCAGAACCTGATATTACACCTGATAATGATGGACAACATACAAAAGCTTATCTTAAATTAAATAATATACCAGAAGATATTACTCATATCATACTTAGTCTTTATTATGATGAAGAACATAAATGGCTTATCAGTGGTTATCCTCAGATATTAGAAACAAGAGATTTTCCTATTGATATACCTAATTATCTATTACCATATAGAGGAGCTGTTATATATTATGAAGCTGCATATGTTAATAAAGATATTGATGAACTACAGATAGGTAAATATACTAATGGTGAAATAGAACTTCATAGATTAGAAGAAGATATACTGCCACCTCCTCAAATAGAGAAAGACCCTGAAACTGAATATCCTGTAACTACTAAGCCTGATAATCCTAATACTAAGATAATCAAAGTAAATCAAACCTTTGATTATAACTATCATATACTTGAAGTATCAAATACAGAAAACTTTAATAAGATAATCTATACTGATACTTCTATTAAAGACTTTATCTTAAAGTGTGATGAATTTATTTATCCTACAATCTATGTAAGAGTAAAATCTGTAAGTGATAAATTAGGTAAACAAATAAGTGATTACTCTGAGACTATCACTATTAATCTTATAGATTTACCTCCTTCTGTACCAGATATTGTATCAATTATATATGATGAACCAGGTGACGATGTGTTATTTGTTGCTTGGGATAATCACCCAATTGAAGGAGATATAGATACTCTTGTAGAAGCTGGATTAATTGAATATACGGGTGATATTACAGCAGATTATCAAGAAGATTATGAATATATTTCTAATGGATATTGGGGCTTTTGTGCTAATTCTTCTGGTTCATTAACGATCAAAAATTTTGATAAATTAACTATGTTATGTATTAATGGGGGTAATTGGGATTATAATGGACCTCTGCCTAAAGATTTAATTTATTTAATTTTAAGTTCTGTAAATTGGATATATACAGGTTCATTACCTAATAATTTAAAATATCTATCTTTTTATGGAATTAATATTATATGGTCATATGATAAATCTTTGCCAATTAATCTAAACGTTATTGGTCTTGGTGGTAATAATATAAATTGGACTGGATATGAAATTGGTGATGCAGATATACAAATTTTATCTCTTAAGAATTTCCGCCTTAACAAAATGACTGATGAAGAATTTATTTTATTACTAACTAAACTTACAGAACGAGAAGGTGCATTACCTAACAATATATATCTTGGAGATTATGAAAATTATCAGTATCCACCTGCAGAAGTAATTGCAGCAATTAATAGACTTAAAGATGTTAAACATGTTAATAATGTTATATTGGTGAATTATGAGTAAATATATAAATAATTATGCTGTTTTAGTTAATCCTGAAACTAATGAAGGATTATTAGTTTCTAATTGTTATATTTTTACAGATTGGATAATAAACGAGTTTGAAGATGAAGAATCTGCACGTAATTTTATTAATGATAATAACATATCTTTAATTGATAACACAAGGAGTCATAATGGACCCATTAACTATAGCTTTAACTAGTATACTAGGTGGTATCTCTGGTGCTGTAACTGAACATTCAGAAGCTAAACAACTTGCGAAACAAGTAAGAGAACAGCGTAAGCAACTTGAAGAAGCAGCTAATAATCTTAGAGCTTTATCAATCAAAGAAGGAGCTGCTGCTCAGTCTGCTTATAATTGGGCTTCTGCTATGGTTAATAAATACAAAGATAATCCACAAGTATTAAGCTCTGTATCAGAAGGATTAAATTCTCAGCTTACTGGTATACGCAATAATGCTAATCAATTTCAAACTCAAGCTATACAATTATTAGCATCTAAACCTGCTACTGTTAGTACTAAAAATGCAGGCTTAAAAGGATTTCTGAAAGGTTCTATGGGTGGTATGGGTCTTGGATATAGTCTAACTAGTAATCCTACTGGTGAAAATAAATTTAATCTTACAGATTTCGTATTAGGTAAGTTTAAGAATAAGAATACTACTGCTACTACTCAATCTACAGATGAAAATAATACTGGTCTTACTAATTCTTTATATTATAATTTTAATAAATCGCTATATCCTAATGACTTAGAATCCTTACCTTCTATATATCAATATTATTATAAACAATGGAATAGATAGGAGCTTTAATATGCCTTATTTCCTTAGTCCTAATCAACAACCTCAGCCTATAGTATTTAATGAAGATTTATATAATCAGCTTAATAACTTAACTAATACTATTAACACAGTTAATAATACTAGTAATCAAACTAAAACTAATCTAATGAATGCTGTAGGTACTATTATAACAAACTATAATCAATTTGTTAATCAAGCTAATTTAGCTGGTAAGGGTTACGCTTTAGTTAATCTACCAACCTATTCTGAAAATGTAAAGAAGATACTTGATAGATATGCAGTTGGTGAATCTGTAGATGCTATTAATCAATTAAGTGAAACAGCAATTAGCGAAGCAAAAGCACAAGGAGTATTAAATCAGAATGCAATAAGTAAAATTCAATCTTTTTCTAACGATTACTTAGGTGGTTTACCAGTTATAACAAAAGACAACCCTACTACTGGCAAGAAAATGGGATATATAGATACTAGTAATATACCTAAAATGTCTAAAGATGAAGTCTTAGCTGCGCTTAGAAGCTATATACCAAATATAGATAAAGTAGCTAGTCCAGAGACTTTATCTAATGCTATAGATAATTATGTTAAAGCATTTAGAAGTATGAAGTCTTCTATTAAAGATAACGCATTTATGACCTATATACAACCTCTGATACATCAAGCTTTAATACTTGAAACTCAGTATCAATCTACACCTGAAATGGATGATTTAATTAAATACCTATCAGGTATTATAGGAGGTGTATAATGGCATTAACTGAACATAAACCCATCACAAATCAACTTGATTTAATTAATGGTCTTTTTAATATAGCTACACCTTATTTGAATACTATGGCACCTAATCAGAAATCTGAAGAACAGCCTACGACATCTCATAAGACTACTACTACTCAAACTACTGTAACTAATGCAGGTGCACCTGTAGACCCACAAATGCAACAGCTTATAGCTACAGCAATGAAGGCTTTAGATATGTCTAAAATGGACATAAATGTAGAAAAGAAAGATATTGAAAAGAGAATTGAACAAGCTAGAAATCAAATGTCAGCTGCTATGTTCTTATCGCAAGGTGGTAATGAAAGCTTAGCTGCTAATTTGATTAATACAGCTAGTCAAGAACTAGCTAAGCTTGAATATCTTAAATCTCAGATAGAAGCTAATCCAGATGGCTATAAGCTTGCTAAAGCCTTATCTATAATTGAACAAGGTGCTCAAGGTATATCTGGTTTAGCTCAAGCCGCTTCATCTAAATATTTACCTGCTTCCTATGCAGCATCTATGGCTCAAGCTGCAGCTTATAGAAGTACTTCTAGTCCATATGCTAATATACCTATGTATAGTCTTAAAGACTTCATTGACATAGCTCAATTATATCTACAATCTGGTGGAGATAAGAAAGGTAAACCTAAACTACAAAATGCTATGTTAAACCTTCTTAATACTATGTTACGTCAGTATAGTATTGAAATGAAGGATGTTATGAATCCTAAATATACTCAAGTATATACACCACCTACATTAAATAGAGGACAGTAAATTGGACCCAATATATCAAGTAAGACAAATAGAACCACAGATAACCCAGGATGTCTATAGATACCTGTTAAATAATACTCAATTCTATAGTCAAGTAGTTAATAGTGTTCTAACTAATATGAATAAAAATAGAGGTGGAGGTAAGACTTTAGCTTGGGCTGTATCTATGAATCCTGAAGTCTTAGGATTAACTAAAGAAGATATAGTTAAATATCCTGCTGAATCTTTAGCTAAGGGTATCATCTATAAAGTAGCTGAAGCTTATAGTGATTCTGTTATATCACATACTCTTGCAGGACTTGACCCTGAAACAGCTCAGAAGGCTGCTATAGATAACATATTTAATAAACCATTAGGTTATTCTAATATACCATTCTTATCTGATGTTAATATAACTAGAACAAATTTACCTAATATGACTTTAGCTCAGGCTATTGCGAATGAAGATACTATGCCTCTTATGGTTAATTTCTTACAAAGTACTGATAAGTCTGGTGTAGTAGATACACGCTATCCTCTTATGTCTGACTACATTAATCCTATGGTTAAGAATATGTATGTCAGTCTATTAGACATTAATCCTAAGACTGGTGAAAGATTAGATGTTGGGTCTCCTACTGGTGCATTTATATCTTTAGCTGCTAGTAAGACTAATATAGGTAACTTAGCGATTAAGGCTTATGACTATATATCTGGTAATAGTCCTAGATTTGTTACAGACTATAGACAAGCAGCTTTAGAAGAAAACATATATAGTGACCCTGAATTATCTTTATTACCTAAAGCAGCTAGAACAACTGCTAATATAGTAGGCTATATTGGTTCTATAATGGAAAACGTAGCTGTAGCTAAAGGCTTAGGTATGATAGGATTATGGATTCTTAATGTTAGTAAAGGCAGATTAATGGAGTATAATACTGCTACTGGATTTGTAGAGCCATTTAATACTTCTAAATACATATGGGGTGCAGCATATGATGCTGTAACTACAGGTATAGGCTTAGCATTTAGTCAGATAGCAGGTACTGCTTTATCAGGTATAACTGGTAATGTAGAAGGCATTAAAGACCTTAATCGTGTATTAAATCATTTCTCAACTAATAATATCATTAGATTAGGTATGTTTCCTATAAAGAATCTAGTAGCTAATACTTTAGTAGATATGGGTGTTGACTATGGAGTTCATCATTTGACAAAGAACTTTATAGACTATTCAGCTGAGCAAATGAGACGTTATGACCTATCTGGTGCACCTGATGATGTTATAGCTAGATTTGCTACAGACTTTGCTATGCGTTCTGCTATGGTTATAGGCTCTGGTGCATATCGTAATTTCTTAGCAAAGAAGACTGCTGCACCTACAGGTCTCTATGAGAAATCTTGGTGGACTGAGATGTTTGGTGATACTATCAAGAAGTACCCTAATCGTAGAGCTGCAGAGAATGCTATGAAATTTGCTACTCTTACTTGGGGATTATATCCAGGTAATGCTAAAGCTATGCACCAACTTATGAGTGACCCTGAAATTAAAAGTGATTACATTACTAGAGTTAGAGAAGGTAGATTTAGTTTTAGTGATTATATGACCTTCTGGTTAGCTACTGAAATGCGTAGTAATCAGATATTTAAATGGTTTGGTACAGTAACTGGATTACCTTGTGCTGAGTTTTATTATACTTTCTTTAATACTACTAATATACTCAAGTCTGCTTATGCTGTTACTGAATATACTAAGCTAGAAATCAATGATATGAATAGAGCTCAAGTATTAGCTAAGTCTTTTGGTCAAGCTATTACTGATGCTATCACAACTGCAGAACAGAATAAGGGCGGAGTAAGACTTACTCAAGATGAGTTTATTCAAGTTATAGCACCTTATATGTCATCTCTAAAAAGATTTGACTTTACTCATCTTACTAGAGGAGGTAAGTATACTGCAGAAGATATTATATCTTACATTGAAGGTCAGATATATAGAACCCTAGATGAATTAGCTGATAAGACTGATAATCCATACGCTACTTCGCTAAAGGTTAAAGAAATGTTAAAGCCACAAGTAAAAGATGGTAAATTAGTTGATACAGGCTTTGACGATTTACTAGCTAACTATAATGACCCTAAATTATTAAGAGATGCAGAAGTAGCACTCATTGATAGAATCAAAGAAAACGAAAGTCCTGATGCTCCTATTGTTAAATACGACGAGAAAGCTATAATAGAAATAGCTAAGATAATGGAATGGTTCTTTAAGAGACAAGAGAATAGCGTTCAACAAATGGAAAAGCGAGGTATGGTACGCAGAACTGAGACTGGTGATATAGAAGCTACAGGTGAGCCTACTGCTAAGCCTAACATACTTCGTTCTTGGGATGAGTTAATGACTGTGGTAGATGGTAATGTTACTATTTACAAAGTAATGAAAGATTTACAACCATTTGTAGAAAGCATACTTAATAAAGAACCTATAAGTTCATTTGGAGATGTACTTAATAGATTAGGTAAGGCTTCAGCTTTACTAATGAAGTCTAAGATGGAAGGTCTAGAGTGGACACTCAATGATAATACTATCTCTGATGAAAATAAAGCTTTAGCTATAATGAGAGTAAAAGGTGATTTAAAAACATTATCAGAAGGCTTCTTTAAATACGCTAATCTATCAGACTATCAAGAAGTACAGAATAGAGTATTACATTTAGATAAAATATTAGCTCCATACAGAGCTAAATTTAAGACTACTACTATACGAGGCATACCTATTACTGACCTTATAATTGATATAAAAGATTATGAGATTATGCGTGCTGCAAAGTCTTATACTTCACCTCTATTCGTAGCTGATGAACATACACTTAAATTATTAGACTTAAATGTAGAAACTGAAGACTTAGGAGATAAGAGGGCGCTTTATAATACTTTAAGACTACTATGTGCTGTTAATCCTAGAGCTCCACTTACTTACGAATATGATAATCTAGTGACTATGAACGGTAAGAATCTCAATGTTAACTCAGCCTTAATAGAAGAATCTTGGAATATTATGAGAGAATTTGCTAATATGGATGCAGAAATTAGGGCTAAATTTACTACTGAAGATATGGATGTAATCAATAGTATATTAGGTATCTATCTATTCAAGTGGGTTAACAAGCGATTCATAGAGACTAAACATAATTACAATCTACCTTCTACAGAAGCTGGTGTAGAGAAATTCTTAGAGAATATAAATAAATTTTTAAGCGATTACAATGTCAAGATAACTGACTATGATGTAAATACAGGTAAGATAAATATAGTTGGAGATGTATCTACAGACCAGGCAAAGATAGATTTATTTGATAAACTTTGGATGCCTATGGAGCCTGATGAATTTCTTAAACCATTAATGCCTACTGCTGAAGATTTACAGGAATTTCCTAGAATGTGGGATGTATGGGAGAATAACGAACTTAAATCAGTTGATGTAGATGACTTATTTGACTTAATCAAATCTTGTTTTCCTGATTTTGATGAGGCTGTAAGTTATCTATATTATAGCTTATATAGCTATTATGAAGATAATATAAAGAACGTATCTACTGAATTTGTTAATACTCTCACTACTGAAGTATTGAATAAACTTAAAGAGAAAGCACCTCAGATTAAGTTAGTGATAGATTCTAATAATAAACCTTGTCTTACTACTCTTGTAAGACATTTAGCTATGCGTAGTCTTAAAGAAAGAACTATGCGTGTAGACTTAGAAGCTGGAAAACTACAGGAAGTTTTAGGTCCAAACATTTCTATACATAATGTAAGCTTTAAGAAGAATCATTATGCAGGTGGAGTTTTTGGAAATCTAAATATACTACAAGTATCTTTACATAATGTTAGTACAGAAGACTTACTAAATATCAATGAGAAGATTACTAAGGCTGGTTATATAGTTATAGACCAGGATGGTTCAACTCAGGATAGTCTATATATAACTAAGAAACCACGTACTGTATCTGAATTAAGACATATCTTTGACCAATTTGTCAGTTATCAGAAGATGATATTTGATATTCTTGATGCACCTGAATTAGCGACCTTATCAAACTATATTCAGAATCATCCAGCTTATTGGTATAGCTTACTAGGTAAAGATAACTTTGAGCAGATAGTAAAAGAGTCTGCAGCCTTTATGGATAATAATGAAGCTCTAGCTCTATTACGTAATGCTAATAATACTTATAAAGCTCTACAAGGTGAGGCTAATGTAGATAATGCTTTTAAGAAATTAGCTAATATTATATATAGCATATCTAAGGCTGTATCTCTATCTAATCTATTACCTGAGAAGCCTACTACAACACCACAAGCTCCTAATAGAATAAGTGTATTTACAGATGAAGTATTAGATTATCATTTCGGAATCTTAAATAAAGCGCTTGAAGAATCAGATAAGAAGATAGAAGAATTCAGAACTCAGAATCCAGGTCAAGAAATTAATCTCAATGAAGTATTAACTCCTGAATTATTAAAGATTATCAATACTGTAAAAAGTGATGTCACTTTAGAGAGAGATATATACAAATGGGTTAATAAAGACAAGAAAAGTATATCTGATTATAGTACTAGAATTAAAAAAGATTTAATTGATGTCTTTAATCAAACAGATTATCTATCTTCTATTATTAAGAAATTTAATGCTATAATACCTAGTACTGATAATGCTCAACTTGACGCTATCTTTAAAGAAATAGATGACTATATAGACATTATTACTAATACTTCAAAAGAAGACATAGAATTTCAGAGATTCTATAGACTACTTGATGCTGATACTCAGCAGGAATATATAAAGCGTATTCAGAATCTCAAACAGGAAATGTTAGCATCTTATGAATCAGCTTTAAGAAGCTATGATACTCCAGGGTTCTTTAAACATACTTGGGATGTAATGACTCCTGGTGAAGGTAAGACTCTTACTGGTGAAGGTAAGACTCTTACTGCTCAAGAAGCTATGCGCTATGTTTATAATGCTTTTATTACTGAAGGTATATCACCAGCTATAGCAGCCAAAGATTTACCTAAGAGACTAAGCGCACTTACTGCACAATGTGTATTACTACATCCTGATTTACATAATGCTGTATACTCTACTATTATCAAATCTATGGGCAGAACTCCTGTTATCGCTGTAGCAGATGATATTATCACTAATATAGGCAATACTAATGATGGGACAGTATATGTATCTTCAAAGATACTTAGAGCTTTAGAGACTATCTTTAATGCTGGTGGTCTAACGATTAAATCTTTTGGGTCATTAATGAAAGTTAACTTTGTAGCTTCTGATGTATTACCTGAAGGAGTAGATGTATTAATAGGTTCAGAAAGTCTTAAGTATTGTTCACCTATGTTAGCAAGTCTCATAGATTTATCTAGTGTAAGAAAACCTACAGAATTAGCACTTTGGGGTTATAAGCCACATAACTTTAATCTTTATAATGTAGGCACAGATAATCAAAGAGAAGCAGTATTTAAGATATTTCTAACTGGTTTAGCTAAGCAATGTGATGTCTATGATAGAGCTGGTACTAGTACACCTTGTTCTCAAGAATGTAACTATAGTGGTGGTGGTCAGATTATAGGTAACTTCAAATTTAAAACTGCTCTTGTTGCTCAAAGAGCTGAGAGTAATAACTACTATTCTTTTAGACATCGTAATAATGCTATAAGAGCTGGATTACGTAGTTCTGATGGTGGTGATAGTTCATATGGTAGAATAACCTATGAACCTGATTATATGCCTGGAGATGCTACTAATTATCCTCAATCTTATAATCTAATGAATGCTAAGCTTGATAGATATTTCCAGTCAAAGCATTTATTGACTATAGATAAAACTCCTCAAGAATATGATTTAAAACCTGAATTTACAGGTTCTGCATCAATAAAATTACTTGCTGAGATGGTGCAGAAAAAGTTACATAACAAAGCTTTAAAGTCTTATAATGATACTGGTACTAATGTAGACCCATCAGGTAAATTCAATACAGACAACTTTACATCTCTTGAGAGAAGAGCTTGGGAAGCAGCAGAACATACTAAAGAAAGAAGTAAGGGTTATGGTACACTAGATAATGAAGCTACTACTATGGATGGTAGAGCTATGTTAGACTATCTATCTTCTCTTGAAGATTCTCCATTAGTGAAGTTAAAGATAGATACTGGAGATGGTACAGAAGATGTATTCTTATTACTAGTTACTAGGTATTCTATTGATAATGAAGCGCATTATGTACCAGTAATATTGACCAGAATATTTGATGTAGACCACGATAATTCTTGGGGTATAAGTCTTAAAGCTGCCTATGTTCAGTCTGGTGATTACGATAAAGATGCTATGAATTCTATACCTATGAGTAGAGAGAGTGTTACTAGATTTTTAGTAGACCAATTAGACTTACCAGAGAATACTAAACTAGATGATAATGAGATATTAGATTATCTTTGTTATCATCAAGCTAAGGTATTTGATTTAGTTCAGAACGATTTCATTACAAAGTTTCAAGGTAATCAAGTTAATGGTTACTCTATGCCTCCAGGTAGATTCTTTGGTCTTGCTATTTCTCAAGCTACTCGTATGTATCAAGGTATAGCAGCTTATACTGCAGGACTTTCAGATAACTACATTTGGGATGCTTCTGTATTATTTAACAAGAAACCAACTATCACGAGTCAATCTAATACAGAAGTTTATGAATTACTTAAGAATACAGATGCAGCATTAATTGAACAATTAGCACCTGAGAATTATCAAGTAAGAAATAAAGCTAATAGAAATAATTATGTATTAATACAGGGTGGTCCTGACAATAAGCTACAAAGTATGAAAGTATTAGGTGGTCTAGACACTATTAAGACTGGATGGATAATGAAAACTAGTGCTGGTAATGAAGTAGGTTATGTCCATTTCAGATTATCTTATATAGACTATATAGCAGTTATTGAAAGTAAACCTAATACTCCATTTATACCAGTTAAAGGCATATATGCTATACCTGAAGGTACAGGTATTAATGATGCTATCTTACGTATAAAAGAAGCTGGTGGCGCATATACAGATGTCTTAGATAACAGCTTTATTAAAGTCAATATAGCTGGTACAGATAATCTCTATGTAGCTAGACCTGGTCAATTAACTAAACAAGCAAGCGCTACTTATGTAGACTATACAAAGACAAATGGTGGTGTTGATACATTCAGAGCTATCATAGATGATAGTACTGACGATGCAACTAAGATAAGTATATTAACTAGACTATCAGAACAAGTAGAAGCTGCAGCTTCAACTGTCTTAATTGTAAGCTCTAGGTCTCCTAGAATATCTGCATTTAATAGATTTGGTGTATTATGTGCTGTGCCTTATGACTTTTATAAGAACAAATATAACGAGCCTAATCTAATGAATATGTATCAGACCTTATCTGACAAATATTATTTTGAGCTTAAGCAAAAGATACATAAGATGTTAGGCACTCCTCTATCCTATGAATTAGAAACTGACCAAGATACTAATAAGCTTATAGACCAAATTACAGAGCTTTATGATAAGCATATTAAGTATGTAGATATAGCTAACTCTATGTTATCACCTGGTGATACCTTACCCTATTCTGATAAAGAATACGACGAGTTTTATAACTACTGTGTTAACTTAGTTAATGACCCAATTAAACTTAGTAAAGCTCCACATAATGTAGCTATTGTAGCTCATTTTCTAACTTCTGCAGATGATTACATACGCGGCTTACGCTATAATATGTGGGTAGACCCATATAATAGATTACATCATATGACAGCAGAAGATTTCGCTAAGTTATTTGATGAACGAGCTTTATTACCTTACGGTGAAAAAGCTAGGATTATTGAGCAAGCTTATACTATATTTAATCAAGCTAGATTCTTAGCTAATAATACCTTCATAGACTTCAGACCAAGCGCTCTTAAAGAAGCTGCAGATTTAATGAGTACTAGACCTATAAGATTAGTAGGAGCATCTAATAAAGAAGACTTAATTAATATGATATATTACACTATCCAATCTTCTACTTCTGCTGCAGGTACATTAGTAAATAGAACAGTTATACGACAAATGTTAGATGCGCTTGGTATAGATGTAGATATTGCTACTTCTGGTGCTGTAGCTAGTTCTTATGAATTAGCTAATGATACTCTTGTCACACCATTTTTAAATGATGGCAAGAAGTTGAAATATGGTATGACTCAAAGAGTTCAAGCTGGAATATTTGGTAAATTAACTATCAAAGGCAAAGAAGCATCAGTAGAATCGTTTCATAATTCTATCATAAAGTTATTATCTGATACTAAAGCTAATGATATGCAGAGAGCTAGATACAAAGCTCTATATTCTGCAATGACAGGTATGGTAGATGATATTACTCAACGAGATTTAATCTATGCAGGTTATGGTATAACTTCTACCTTCCTGAAAAGATTTGCAGAAAGTATTAAAGGTGATGGTGGTCTAGACTATAAGATAGATATTAATGTTTTAAAAGAGCATCCAGATTGGTTTCAATATACTGATGAAAGTATCAAATTAATTGATGATAGACTACTATCTAAAATAGGTGTCAGTATAGTAGAAAGAAATACTGATAGTGCTATAGGCTGTTAAAGGAGAATTAAATGGCTAGACATTGTGTATATGAAGCTCCTGCAAGTAATAATGTAGCAAGAGAATTCTTAATGGGACTTGAAGATGATACCAGAAGATTAGCGCTTATGTATGAATCTGGTGTTAATGGTGATTTATTACCACTATACTTACGGTATGATATAGAATCAACTAATATAGACGATGTAGTCAACAAGATTACAAATGGTAGAATTAAAAGTTTATCAGAGTTATCTTACGATAAAGAGAAAGCGCTAAAATATAGTAATTATCTAATGAGTGTATTTCAGAATCTATTCAAAGCTAGTGATGACCCTAAGAAGTTACTGAGAGATGCAGGTTCATCTTCAAGAATACAAGCTGCATATAAGTTATATAAAGCAACTCAGAATGGTAATCTATTTGCTTATAAAGCAGTTAATGGATTACTAGGTATGTTTGGTTTAAATAAAAGCTTTGAGTTATGGTGTAATAGACCTAATCTTGTAACTCATTTTGAGCCTGCAGCTGATGTGTATTATAAGCTAGCTCAGATAGATAATTTTACTAAAGGACCAATGCGTAAGATAATCAATCATATTCATAATATGATGAGAAGTGTTAATGATAACCCTATATTTAAGCAGTATGGTATAACTCAAGAAATATTTAATAAGACCTTCGGCTTAATTGATGGTGGTTACACTAGTGATATTAATCCTACAACCTTAGCTGCAAAGTTACAGGAATATGATATAATATTAGAACCTGCAGGAGCTATTGAAGTTTATAATCAATACTTAGAATATAGAGATAAAGATTGGTCTCTTATTAACTATGGCTATACTAAAGATTATATACAAGACCAAATAGATAAGTTTCGTAAAGCTAATCCTGATTCTCCACTTAATGATAATCAGTTATTACTAGAGATAGCATCTGATGATAGTATTTTAGGAAGCTTTAGAACATTGAAGAGTTATTATGATGAGTTATATTCTACTTCTCAGAATAGTATGAATAGAGCAGGTATTAATCCAAGACATCAAGAAGCTATAGATGCTTTCAATAAGATGTTAGAAGACTTTACAGCTAGGTTTGATTATGTGCCTGGTAATCATTTACAAGCTACTTACTTAGAAGCGTTCTATGCTGATGATAGTGATGTCAACAGGAAATTAGTATATTTACCTAGCTTTACTAGACATCGTATTAATAACATAATGAGTGATGATGGAGACTTCTATCATAGTGCTACTACAATGGTTACAGCTACAGGTATTATGTTTGAAGAAGCTAGTAGAATATTAGGTTATAACAAGATTTCTGATGAGATGGAGAAGAACTATAATTGGTTCTTAGCAGATAGTAATAGAAGAGCTATACAATCAGGCTTAATGTTTTACTTACACGACTTAGCTACTATCATAGATACTGAACCAGAGAATAATAATAAAGCACTTAAGATGACTAGACGTATATCTAGTGCTCTTGGTCTTATGCCAGCTATGATGTTAATAGGTCCTAATAGTGCTATTAATAATACTATCGCTGGTCACTATATGTTAACTATGACTACAGGTACACAGCATAGAATGGGTAGATTTGAACACGATAGAGAGCAAGGTAATCAGTTAGCTTTAGCAGTTGATAGATATGGTTCTAAGATGCTAGGTCCAGGTATAACGAGAGAATTTGAAATGTTTTCTCCTGCAGGTCGTAATCCTGATATTATTGACCAAGCACATAGTGTAGTACAGAAGATGGCAGATAAAATGGGTGAAGGAGTCATAGGCTTAATACCTGGTGGTGTAGATATGTCTACTACTTGGCGTAGGCTATTGTCTATGAAGGGTAGTGAAGATAGATTACGTGAGCATTACTTAGGTCTATTATATAACTATTGTCTAGAAGATATAGGTGCAGGACCAGAGGTATATCAGCGTAGTAAAGACGTAGATGAGCTTACTCAAAGCCAGATTAAAAATCTTATAGAGCGTAATGCAAGACGAGCTTGGTATGATACTCAGCAAGCTTTAGGAGATTTCAGTCCTTTAGCTAAGCCGTTCTGGGCACACACTTTAGGTGATACTACTAATAATCCTATGCTATGTTTAGCTGGTGCAATGTTTAAGATGTTATACGTCTTTAGACATCCTATGGTAACTAATGTAGAAAACTTCAATACTGCACTTGCTAGATGGGGTGTATCAATTACTACACCTGAACTACGTAAGACTTTAACTCCAGAGCTAAAGAAGGCATATAAGAATACTAGTGCTATGGTAGGTTTAGGTGTTGCTTTTGCTATATATGAATTTATGAGAGATGCAGTCTTTGCAGATAGAGATAGTATTCAGATAGGCTATACTGAAACTTTCAATCCATTACAGGATTTCAGAAATCCTATTAATTTACTATATGCTTCTGTAGTTGCACCTTTATTTAATCTTAATATTAGTGAAGAAGCATATCAAAGGATACTAGCTAATAATGTTAAGTTTGTAATGAATATGTTAGGTGGTAACAGATTTGCAGATGTAATAAATGCAGATGAGGGCTTAAGCGAAGTTATGCCAAGAATAGAACGTATCTGGGATTTACCTGTATATGTCTTCAATACTATCTTTTATCCTAGTACAGTACAGGGTATGACAGGTGGTAAGACTAATGTATTATACGCTAAAAGACAAGAGATGCGTGACCAATTTGGTAATCTTACTAAGTTAGATCCAGTCTGGTGGTTTGAAAGAACCCTAGAAGCTTGGAGGATTAAAGACCCTAGTAATTGGAACGATGTTAATAAAACCTTCTTAAAGAATACTCTAGGTGCAGATTTCCAAACCTTCTTAGGTCTTTCAGTATGGAAGACTAATCCTCAGCCTATCTTCTGGTCTACTAATAGCAGTTACGATAGAGAGTATGCAGAAGAACGAGCTTCAAGAGTATTTAGAAAATCTAGTATGGGTAAAGCTCCTGCATACCTCCAACAGAATGCTAGAAATCTAGCTATCTATGGTAAACGTGCAACTAACTTTACATTTTATCTACCTAAAAAAAGATGATAACATTACAACGCCAAATAAATTTTTTAAGGTATGAAATAAATGAAGTTAATATACTTAGTGCTGTCAACCTAGAACGCTTAAAATTCCCCACTATTTTTAACTCAGGATAGAAAATAACTATGATACCTAAATATAAGAATATGATATACGATATGTATGAGTATATACGTAATAGAACTGTAGCAGGATTCTCAGCTGAGAGTATTACAGATGAAGTAATGAAGAGATATAAGCCTGCTATCAGATTTTATAAATGTGACTATGATATGGTTTATGAATTTATTCTAAGCTTAGCAGAGTTTGCTAGGTTTATGTATACAAATCAATTGCAAGGAGACTAAAATGGATTTATTTATGCAGATTTTACAACAGATTGGACCTGAAGCAATGCTTCAGTTAATCCAACTGATTGTATCTATGGACCAGAATCAACTACAACAGTTAGTTCAACAGCTTCAAGAAATGATGCAACAAGGAGCTCAACAAGGACCTAGTCCTGAAGAAGCTCAAGCACAAGCTAACGCTAATATGTTCGGATAATAGCGAGGTTTACTATGCGTGACGTAATTAAGTTAGGTGGAGATATAGCATTTGAGGACCTTAATCCTCATAACTTCCACCTTAAGAATGACTATATCAATAATCTCTTATTCACTGCTCTTAATATCTTACCTCCATTGGCTAAATATAATATTAAGCCAAAGATATTACTAGCCTTCGTTTCTAATAGCTACGCTCAAGATAATCTAGAAGAGTATCATACTAATCCCTTGTTCTATAAGTTTACTCAAGGATTAGCTCTTAGAATTACTTGGGATAATTACTCTCAGATTGATGCTATATCTATTATACCTGATATACTGAAAGACGTTAAATCTAATGTATATGCTTATCTCAATCAAGATGAGAGTTATGTAGACCTCTACTTTGAAATGAAGGATACTACTAAGGTATTTGAGATTATTGATGGTATAACTAGACAAATTAGCTAAGCTTAAAAAAAGCTAAAAAAAAGAGAGTGGATAGATATACTATTCACTCTCTTATCATTTAGAAGTTAGATTATCTTAAGGAATATATATACGCCTGGTCGTATGGTGTAAATCTAATATTGCTACTTCCTGATACTATCCTAGTTTCATTATTCTTAAGATAATAATTTATAAGTCTCATTAATGTAGAATTCTCGCTGAGTATATCTGAATATGCAGATACAACTTCGTAATCATCTCGTATTCTTAAATAGATATGGTCACATAACTTCATATCCCATAATCCTAGTACCTGGTCATAGAATACTACTAAACCATTGTAAACATTAACAGGATTAAAAAGATATTGTAGATTAGCTCTACTAAGTCTGTAGATACGCCATTCTGGTTTCTCAGTTTTGACTTCATCATTCACTGCTATCAATTCTGAGAAGTTATACTCACAAGTACTCTTCTCTAGTTGTGGTGGATGCTTACTAAAGAAGATTACTTCATCAGATATTACTCTGTTACTATTAGATGAACTTACTTCATCTAATGCTACTACTAGTGTTCTTACTAATTCATTTAGTTTCATCATTACTCCAATAATATTTTATTTGTGTGGTTGTAATTAGATGGTCTGTATTCTCTATGTTTAACTCTTCTTTCTTTGCGAAAGCATTAGTCAAACTTACTGATAAATCAACTAAGTCTCTAACTACTTCACCCATAGGTGTATTTTTAGGTACTTTCATTAACTTATCGTATATCTCTATCTCACCATCTGTACAACCATTTTGATAGACTTTAACTATAAACGGTCCAAATAAATTTACATAACGACATTGTATTGATGAGTTCTTACCTGGCTCTAGAAATAATATGTCTGCTAGTGGTGTTCTAATATAGTTATCTGTTGTTATAGCTAAATCTGTAGGAATATTCATCTCTTCTGATTCCTCTTTATATCTACCTATCCATTTACCATCTCTATCTTTATAGTATTCATAATATACTAAATCATTATGTAGCATATAATTAACCCAGAAATCTGCTAGAGTAGATAGATTAAATCTAAAGTTAGTTTCTAAGAAGTTGATTAGACTTATTAAGGTGACATATTCTTCACCCTTTGGTTTCTCATACGGATGTAGTAAATACTGATGAAAATATCTATGATATAAATACTCATCAGTATCATACTTTTTCCATTCTTCAATCAAGTTGTAGTTCATTGTTGTCTCCTATGTTCTTATTGTATTTAACTAAATACCATAGCTCTTCTATGACATTTACTAACTTTTCCTTGAAATAAATATCATCTGATAGATTATCTATTCTTGGATGTAATATTAAGTCTGCTACTATACCTTCTTTTGATATTACTGCACATATAGGACCTGATATTTGTATTAAATAAAACTTACTATCATAGGTCCTAGCCTTATAGATATACTCTGTTATATTAATACCTTGCGTGAAAGTCAACGGATAGCTAAACCTCAGTTGTGTTTTTATCCATAAGCCTTTATCGTTCATAGTATAAAATCCAGATTCTAATTCATTACCAACAAGATACGCTACACTAAAGTTATCTAATTCTGGTAACTCTACTGCCATATTCATTCTAAACCATTTTATAATCTGAGTTATAGTATGATACTTATCCTTGATTTCATCTAAGTTATATTTGTCTGCTATATCTAGTAAGATATCTAGATAGAATCTATACTGATTATCGTCTAATATATCATTAATGAAATCATTATAGATATTGTATCTTACTAGGGCTCTTAATCTTTCTGAGGCTATCATTATATCCTCCTTTACTCCCTTATAATTTATCTTCTGGTATTAACTTATAAGTTAGATGATTGTATACAACTTCTCCATTTCTAGCTAGTTCTTGTCTATGATTATCTATATAATCAGTTAAGCTGTCCATATAGAAATGTATACCTCTGAACCAATCCCAGAATCCTGTTCTTGCTTCTATATCATCTTCGTATTTACCTATAGGCACAGTATAGCCTGATATATGACTTCCTGTGTTACTATACTCATCTAACTTGTCTACTTTGACATAATATTCTTTCATTAGTGTATGACTCCTCTTATTATTACCTTTTGATTGAAAGTGAACTCTCCATTTTCATCATACTCACAAGTTGCGAAACCCTGTTGCCATTGATTTAGCTTTGAGTAATCAAACTCTTTCGCTAAGTATCCTACTGAATAAGCTCTAAAGTATCTATCTCCTACTCTTCTGTAAAGCTGAGTCTGTACTCTGTGATAATGAAATACTACAAAGTCATCATAGATATACTTCATCATTACATCACAGATATGCTGTGGATTATAGGCTCCTCTAGGCTTTTCATTTCCGTGTACGTGCCATAACTTACCTATAGCAAAAGGCTCAGTTACATACTCTACATTCAATTCCTTGAGCTCTAATTTATCAATTAATAAAGTCGCTACAAGTTCTGCTAACTGTTCAGCTTTATTACAGATATATCGCTCTATTCTCTGCTCGTGATTACCTAAATAATATATTATTCTACTATCAGGAAATCTATTACGTAATGAATAGAGAAATTCTCTAGCTTCACCTATCTCTTCAAATAGTCTTTTGCCTCTCAGTGGATTCTTATCAAAGTCTGAAATCTCATAACAATCTATAAGGTCACCCATTATAGATATTATATCAGGCTGATATTCTTCTGCATAATCAAGCATAACTGATATAGCAGCTTTATCTTGAAATGGTATATGTATATCGCCTATTAACAATTCTTTCTTTATTTCCTTAGTCTCAAGTTGCATACTAGTACAATTGATTATGTCTTGATTGTTTAGGGCAAAGACTATCTTTCTAGCTAGAGAATCTGTAATATTTAATAGCTCTGCTAATCTCTTTCTACCTAATTCTTGACCTTGTTTCTGAGCTTCGTGATATAATACTACTGCCTTTTGCCATAATGCTACAGTTAACATATTCTCCATATTACTTATCCTTTTGTTCATATAATTTTAATATTAATCTACCTAATCTCTTAGCTAATATTTCAGCTGTTTGTTCATATACATTATTACTTATAGAAGTCAAGTCTTCATCATCTAATCCTACAAAGTTAACATAATAGGTATGAAACTCTCTAGTAAGTATATGACCTAACTCGTGACTGATTACATACTTAGCTTGTTCTATATCGTTAATCATATTACTAGCTATATTCAGTTGGATGTATCCGTGACTATCATTATAATTACATTCAGCCATACCACCAGATTCTAAGTTATCTACTACGTTAAGTTGGATGTCTTCAATATGTTCAAAACCTGATAGATTAATAATGTAATCTATCATATCCTTTGCTAACTTTTCTAATGTCTTAACCTTCATTTATTCTCCTAGAAGTTAGATGTAACCATATATTTTTTTAAAATAAAGAGTGAGTAGACTAATCTACTCACTCTCCTTATCTCAATCTGTATAGTGAAGACTAACAGTATAATAACCAATATTCCAATCTGTTATATTATGTTCTATCATATAACTTAAATGAGGCAATATTAAATACGGAGTATTCTTATGATAATGACCAGGTATCATATGTGGGTCATCATCTTTAGCTTTATATTGAACTTTACTTAAATCATCTTGTAAATAATCAAACATAGTATTATATAGATGAACATAATATGTTCCCATAGCATCTACAAATGAATTGCTATCAAAGAAGATAGCATCATCTTTCTGAGCTAACTTATTCTCTATTACTATCTTTTGAGTCATTCTCACTCCTTAATTCATCAAAGATTACGTCTAATTTATCCATATAACTATATATGTCTTCTAAATTAGCAACTATATTCGCTATATCATCATTACTTGGTATGATGCGTTTAAATGTTATGCTTTGATTATAATACTTATTCGTATTACCACCATACCATACCTCTACTTTAATTATGTTATAGCCTTCAAAGTCTATGTCTATAACTATATCTATTACTTTTCCTACTGTACCATAACTCAAAGATAAACGATTATCTTCAAATCTAGGATTAACTAAATAGTTTTCTACTAGATTATGTTCTAAGAACTTTTTCATTGTCTTGATTAAGACATTCTTATTTATTTCCATTTGAGAACTCCGTTAGCAGATAATGTACCCTTAAGGTCTATAAACTTAATCATATATACTGATAAGTCTATAATATTATTTAAGTCATCACTTAGTATATGTTTACTTTCAGAATACTCTTCTAAATTATTATCAATTAAAACAAGTGTTTGCTTATTTCTATCTGAATCAGTAAACTTATATAATGATATAGGTTCTTCACTTATGTACATATAGACCTTATAATAGATGTCATCTGGTCTATCTCCAGCTTCAAAGTAATATATGATTATGTCTCCATATTCAATATTCTTTATGATGCGCTTATACATCCTATCTTTTGGACTGAAGATAACATAATGACCTAAATTCATATCTTCATCATAAGCGCTATGAACATAATTATCTAGATTATTGCTTGGTGGTATATTCTTTTCGGTTGGCATATAAACTCCTCGTTTCTTTTAGTTTATGTTGTAACATATAGTCAGTTTTTCTGATGAACTTATACAGAAGACTAGGACTAAGCTTTTTATCTTCTGGTGTGTTCTGTTCTATAGATTTAAGAGTTTGACCTAGAGTATTCGCTGATGCAAAGAATCCTAATTTCAATCTAGGATTATATTTACCCATAGCATATTCTTCAAACGTCATCTTTCTAGTTGATTGGAATATGAACTTTGCTAGACCTTCACCTACATAATACACGTATATTATGTCTCCTTTTTGCATATAGTCATTAGGTCCTAAGTCTTGTTCATAATTAGGTCTGAAGAATAGATAGGCTGGTGACATACTGTATAAATATAGATACTTACTCATAGTTACCGTCGTCTAATATAGCTTGAGTGTAATACGCACCAATTAAACTCTTTATGATGGTATTAATCTCATATCCAAAGATATGAGTAGCATCACAAAGATATACACTACTACAACTTAAGTCTACAGTAATGACAAGAATAGTCATTGCTGGCTGATTATACTCTAATATGTCTAAGACGCTATATATGTGTTCATCAGTACTAGCTTCAATACTGACTTTATTTGTCCTACTATAACTTATGATTAAGTCTCCAACATATAGATATTCATCCATCTTCTTAAGTCTATTATGACTTATATCATAGATAGCTCTAGCACCATCTTCATCTACATAAATATATTTCTTTACATCCATTTTAACTCCTAACTACTGTGTTTTCTTCTACCATATTCAGCGATTAGTATAGCCTCTGCTATGTTGTCATTATTGCCTATCAAATCAGTAGCATCAGGAAATAACTGCTTAGCTTTAGCTATAGAAGATTTCTTATCTTCTCCTATAAGACTAAAATATTTTTTCCATTCTTGACTACTAATCTCTTCATATGGTATTCCTTTATCTATAATAACTCCAAGTAAAATACCATAATTAATATGACTATTAGCTATACCTTTCTGCTGATATTGATAGACTATAGGTGTCTTACACTTCGGACACGGTTTCTTACCTATCATAGGCTTAATGATAGGCTTTTCCAAATATATCATAATATTTTTGGATTTCTTTCCAATTTTATTATAATATTTTTGGAATAGATTCCTGAATTCTTCAGGCTGACTTCTGTCAGGTATACCTATTACTTCTAATACTTCATTGTCTTTAATAATAGCTATTTTACCTTTTAGTCCTGGGTCTATTCCTATGTAATACATTATTCTTCTCCTACTAGTTTGAATCTCATATTATCCTGCATAACTATATTATATGTATGATTAGGTAAGCTACCATAAGAATTAGCTAGAAATAGAAATTTTCTTATGCCATTCTCATTTGGAGCACTTAAACCTAATACCTTCCTAGATTGATTCTCTATAGACCCGCTTCCTTTTCCAGAAAATAACTTAATATCATTTTCTATACTATCTAATCGTCTTGGTTGTGATACTATGTATACAATAACTCCTGTTTCAGCAGTTATCTTTTGTAGTTCTATCATTGTTTGTTTTATACCAAGATGTTCATTATAAGGATTATCACAGAAGTGGTCTAGAGTATCTAATACTATTAACTCTGGATTATAAGTATTTATCTGCTCTCTTAGCTCTTTCATATCTGGCATTATATCTATAGGCATAATATTAGATAATACGTGATACCATTTATCTAATAACTCATTCTTATGCTCAAAAGCATAGCCTCTAGTACAACCTTCAAGTATCTGAGCACATACGAGAATGAAGTAATCTGCAGATTGTTCAGCAGTATAATATAAAGTTCTACGTCTATTTCTCTCAATAAAATTATCATTATTTCTAAAGTCTACACCTAAGATAAAATTCTTCATTAAGGTAGACTTACCAGCCTTCGTTACACCTATGAGAGTAAGTATCTCTCCTCTTGTTACTATAAAGTCTGGTGCACCAACAGTTCTACCTAAGTCTATACCTTCTTTTAATTCCTTAATGAAATCTCTTTGTTTAGCTAAATTGATAATATCATCTATAGAAGGAGCTTCATCATACAGCTTATGCTTCTGATAATGTATACATCTAGTAGAACAATTCTGACGCATTAGCTTATTCTTACAACCATATTTATATTTCTTCTTATAGACTTGTTCTACTCGTTCTATAACCATCTGTTCTTTTAGACTGTTATTATTCCATATCAACATAAGCTGCTTAGCTAAATCGCTAGGTATACCCATTCTCATAAGATGAGATGCTAATACTAAGATAGTATTATTTCTAGTTCCTTCTATAGGACCTTGATTAAACATCTTATAAATACAGGCATAGTTATTTATTGGTTCATTGTAAGTAGTAAATATTGGTATCTTAGGTATTTCTGTGACTACATAACTTGCTAATTGTTTATTACCATTATAGTAATCTAACCAATTATAATCTAATCTCTGAGTCTGAGCTAAGAATCTAATGAAGTTTAAGTTCTCATACATAACTTCATCTCTTGATACAGGTATCTTATACAGGTTTACTTTCGGATTTAAACTATATGGACATCTTAGTAATGCTGTTCTCATATAAACAGCTTCATCTATGAGATTAATAAATCCTAATTTAGTAGCCATATTAGTTACAGATTGTTTAACTATATATGGTAAGTTTTCTATACCATCTTCAAAACCAAAACAATCTTTATGTATCAATAGATGAAAGCCTCTGCCAGAGAAATAGATTTTATAGTTATGTTCATTCAAGCCTGCACTTTCTAATTTAGTAATAACAAATCTCAAGTTTAATAATATCTGCTCATCAGAATTATCTATATGATTATCAATATCAATAGGTACCCAAGGTATACTATATTGATTAAACCAATTAGCTGGAGTCTCTTCATTCATTATTTCTACATCAGAATCTCTGTATGTATAGACAGACATAGCGCAGGGAGTATCACCCTGCGCTATTATCCAATCATACATATCTTCGTCTTTAACTAATATACCTCTAGGAGAATTAAATTTTTCACCTAGTGCAGTCTCATAGTACATACAATCTCCTAGAATAATTTACGAGTAGTACTAGTTTTAGGAATTGGATTTTCTTTTGATTGTATATACTCTTTATCTCTTTCGTAAGCTGCTTCTGCTTGCTTACGTCCTTCTTCTGTGAAAGGATAGAATCTTAAACTAGACTGAAAATAGCTACGATTATCTTTACCTTTAACTTTATAGACGTAGATATATACATAAGCTTCATCATTTTTAAGCTTTAGTTCTGCTAGATAATCAATTATCTTTTCATAGTCTAGTTCTTTATCATTAGAATCTACGAATTTACCTTCAGCATTAAAGCCTGCTTTACTATCACCTAGAGCATCAAGTATCATATGAATATCTCTAATACCCTTACTATTCTTCAGGTCAAGATTACCTTCAGAATCTTTAACTATCTTTACTGGTACATAAATACTGAAGTCTCTTTCATAACCTTCAGGTCTAAAGTCAAAGCGCATTACGAAATTATTACTTAAATCTCTCAGGTGTTTCATATTAGGTAAATCATTTACTTGGTCATAATAACCAAAATCAATAAGCTTAGCTTTTAATACACCTGTAGGTCTTGGTACATAGTTATGATTAATGTCTATTCTTGGCATTTATTTTTCCTTACCTTCTAATTTTTCTGCATACTTCAAACATTCTTTGGTTAAGACTTCATACAATGTAGGATGAGTCTTATTCCACTTAAATACTTTTCCATTAAGAGGCTCAATTCTTGTACCTAATGTGACTTCACCAAAGCCTCTTACATCAAACAGATAATTACCACTAGCATCAACAGTAAACATTCCTATCAATTCAGCTTGATGTCCTAAGGTTGTGGCTAATTTCTCGTGAATCATAGGAAGCTTCTTCACTATAATATCTCTACCATTCTCAACTCTCATAGTCTTTTGAGTATGTAGATTACAAATTAAGAGACCAGTATCTTTTATTATATCAAGAAGTCTATCCTTAATTCTTAATGAGGTATTTCTAGCTCTAGCGATACCTTGAGCATAAGGTATCTCTTCAATTGTCTGTACAGTCTGCCACTTAGGATTATCAAGCTCTGCATCTTCTGCTTTCATTTGAGCTAATGTATCTTCATTAACCCATTCAGCTAGCTTATCAAAGGTATCAATTACAAGCGTAGTCTTACCTGAATCTTTCCAGGTCTGCTTCAGGATAGCTAAAGCTTCATAGATAGAGTATGCAGGCTGAATATTCCCACTACTATCTCTAAATCCACGTTTCTCAGGAGGTATAATATTACCTTTCTCATCTTCCATTGGATATAATCCGTGAATGAGCATTGTAATATTCTTATCACATCTAGCTCCTGCTTCAAGGTCTAATATGACTACACCATCTGCACCCTTAGGTGAAAAGGTAGACGCAGCAGTAGTCTTACCAGTCTTCTCATCTCCAACAAATAGAATCAATTTCCCTGGAGGGAATGGATTTCTATAGTCGGGTTTTGTACTTACTAGATAATCTTCTAATTTCATATTATCTCTCCGTATTATATGATTTATATATTAAATACATATCAGCTGCAACAATTGCAGCGCATGCTTCAAATATGACAGGGGTGCGTAGCACTATTGCTGAGTCGTGCCTGCCTTTTATGGTAAACTCTTCAATCTGCCCTGTTTTCAGGTTCAATGACTTTTGGCTTTTTGCAATGCTTGCAGTAGGTTTGATAGC
>ERZ1026800.409-NODE-409-length-37222-cov-5.357784_pt1 | contig 37222 bp, 23 predicted proteins | sample MGYA00520873_ERZ1026800 | MGnify/ENA primary metagenome ERZ1026800 (study PRJEB33270, sample SAMEA104284475) | anaerobic digester metagenome | biome: Anaerobic digester microbiome; feature: mesophilic sludge digester; material: Anaerobic digester biomass | place...
TGGTAGCCCAGGGGATGCCGAGGAACTTGAGGGAGCCGAGGAGGTCTTTGAGGGCGTAATCGGTGGTGGAGAAGTTGAACATTTCAAAAGCGAGGAGGGCGGCGAGGATCAGCAGCCCAAAGGCAAGCCCGGGGCGAATGAGCGAGGAGAGTTTGGGGAGGGAGGGACGGGAGGGAGAGAAATCCATGAGAAACTCCTTGAGGAAAAGAGGGAAAGTGAAGAGGTATGCATATAATAGAACAAACATTCTAATTTGTCAAGAGGGAACTTTTTTGAATACGTTAATTCGGGAAATTTCAATTCACTATTGGAGCATTGGCGGTTTGGTATAATGATAGGGTATGCAAAAGCCTGTATCCCCTCCCTGTTCCATCGTAATTGTCACCCATCCAGCGCAGCCCCATGCAGCCCTGGAGGGGGCGATTCTCATGCAGGAGTTGAACCGGCGGGGGATAAACGCTCATAATGCGCCACTCAACGATGAAACCGCCAGGCAGCGAGTGCTTGCGGGGGAATTTGACATGATGATTGCCCTGGGCGGTGACGGCACCATGCTGCGCGCCAGTCACATCAGCGCTCCGGCTGGAATTCCCATTTTTGGCGTTAATATGGGACATTTTGGCTTTCTGACCGAAATATCACATGATGACATCATGGATCATCTCGACCCGCTCCTGAACGGTGAATACAATCTTGAAAATCGCATGATGCTGCGCGTGGAACACTGGAGTAACGAGGAATGTGTCGGGGTCTGGCGGGTGTTGAATGATGTCGTTGTTTGCCGCGGGTCGGTGGTGCGCCCCCTGCGGCTCAAAGCCTGGGTGGATGGCTTCCTGCTCACCCGCTACGTTGCAGATGGGTTGATTGCAGCCACACCCACCGGATCATCCGCCTATGCACTGGCAGCCGGTGGACCCATCCTGCCGCCGGAAATGCGCAACATTGTCATCGTTCCGGTTGCACCGCATCTTTCATTGGATCGTGCCATTGTCCTGGCTGAAGGAGCGCGGGTCAGCATCGGCGTCCAGGCGAACAGCCATGATGCGGTGATGAGTGGAGACGGGCAGGCGCCCCAGCCGCTTTCTGAAGGTGACACGGTTCGTGTTCAGACGGATGAATATTCCGCCCGGTTTGTTCGATTTGAAGACGCCGGTTATTTTTATCGAAATATTACCAAATACATGGAACAAAATCCATCCGCAGGTGATTAAACATGACTGAACCCGCTCCCGCCACATTGTACTGTGCCAATCATCCCAACCGGGAGACATTACTCCGATGCAATCGCTGCGGCAAGCCAATCTGCAGCCAATGCGCCATCAAAACACCGGTGGGCTATCGCTGCCGGGAGTGTGTGCGTGGTCAGCAAAAGGTATATGAAACCGCCATCCCCCGGGATTATCCGCTGGCTTTCGTGACGGCAGGTGTGCTTTCCTGGCTGGGCAGCTTTGCCAGCGTGCTGGGTTTCTTCACCATTTTTGTGGCACCCATCGTTGGTGTGTTGATCGCCCTGGCGGTCGGCTGGGTGACCAAACGGCGTCGTTCAGCGGCATTGTTTAAGCTCTCCGCACTGGCTGCCGGGTTGGGCAGCCTGCCGCGGATTATATTGATGATCCTTCCAATATTTATTGCTGTGGGCAATGGATATCCCCTATCGTTTAATTACATTTTGCCGCTCATCTGGCAGGTTGTGTACACCTCCCTGGTGGTCAGCACATTGTATTATCGGCTTTCCGGCATTCAAATCCGTTAATCACTTATGATTTCCGAACTGCGCATCGAAAATTTCGCCATCATTGACCGGCTGGAGCTGGATTTCCACTCCGGTCTGACGACCATGACCGGTGAAACCGGTGCCGGCAAATCGATCATCCTGGATGCTGTGGAAGCTGTGACAGGCGGGCGCACCGATTTGACACAAATCCGCGCCGGTGCTGATCGGGCAATGATCGAGGTGGTTTTTCGTATCCCAACCCAATTACAGCCGATCATCAACCAGCTGCTGGAATCGGAAGAATTGCAGGATAATCCTGCCGAATTGACACTTGGCAGGGAGCTGCGGATGAATGGGCGGAGCGTGGCGAGAATTAATGGAAGGACGGTCAACCTGGGTCTGCTGCGTGAAGTGGGCAACTGGCTGGTGGATATCCACGGACAATCGGAACACCTTTCTCTTCTTGACGTCCGCCAGCATCTGGGTTTGCTGGATCGTTTTGCCCGGGTGGAACCACTGCATGCTCCCTTTCACAGCACCTATCAAGCCTGGCAGCGCCTGCGGCGTGAACTGGCTGATTTGCGGGTGGCTGAACGGGATGCAGACCGGCGGGTGGATCTTTATACCTTCCAGGTGGGGGAAATCGAATCCGCCCGGCTGCAGACTGGCGAGGAAGAGGAGTTGAAACAGGAACGCAACCGCCTGGCGAATTCTGAAAACCTGGCGGAATTAACCCAGCAGGGATTAACCCTGCTGGATGAAGGCACCCCGGAAAACCCGGCTTTGACAGATTTGCTGGGGCAGCTTGTGGAGGCACTGGACGGGCTTGTGAAAATTGACCCCACGCTGGGCAGCCTGTCTGATAATGGACTGACTCTGGCGGAAACCGCTGCAGATCTGGCGCACAGCCTGCGCTCCTATCAGGAGTCCATTGAATATAACCCCCGCCGGCTGGAGGAAGTGGAGGAAAGGCTGGAATTGATCCACAACCTCAAGCGCAAGTATGGTGGTTCCGTGGAAGCCGTGCTGGAAACCGCCAGGCGGCTGCGGCATGATCTTGATCAGATCACACATGCCACGGAGCGGATTGCTGAACTGGAAGGGCAGGAATTAAATTTCCGGAAGAGACTGGCAGAACAGGGCATGGCTCTCTCCGCGGCACGCAGGGAAGCTTCCGAGCTGCTGGGGCGGATGGTTGAAACCGAACTGGATGACCTCAGTATGGAGAAAGCCCGTTTCGCGGTGGATCTGCGCACCGTGCCGGATCCGCATGGATTGGATATTGGCGGGGAACAGCCGGTGGCGTTTGATGATTCCGGCATTGACCGCTGTGAATTCCTGATTGCCCCAAACGTGGGCGAGGGATTAAAGCCACTTGTGAAGATTGCCTCAGGCGGAGAGACCTCCCGTCTGATGCTGGCATTGAAAAAAGTGCTTACCGAAGCTGATTCGGTTCCCACCTTGATTTTTGATGAAATTGACCAGGGAATTGGGGGGCGGGTCGGCACGGTGGTGGGCGAAAAATTGTGGCAGCTTGCCCGCAGCCACCAGGTGTTTTGCGTGACCCACCTGCCGCAACTTGCAGCATTTGGTGATCAACATTACTGTGTCCGCAAATCGGTGGATAGCGGGCGGACCACCACCCAGGTTGAACCATTAAATGACATCCGCCGGCGGGATGAACTTGCCACGATGCTGGGCGGCATCAGCGCGGCAAACCGTTCCGCAGCGCAGGAAGCGCTTGAATTGGCAAGACAACGCGCTGCAGAATTAATCCGGTTTAACACCCCCCCTCAATAGATCATGGAATCAGGCAGCATCCTTCGCATTCTTTTGTTGGGTCCGCCTGCCGTTTATTTGAATAATGTTCCGGTTATTATTCCAAGGCTGCGAACGCGGGCGCTCCTGTTTTATCTTGCCTGCCAGCCGGGTCCGGTTGAACGGACTCATCTGGCGGACATTTTCTGGCAGGATAAAGAAGAAGTGATCTGCCGGCGTTACCTGCGGGAAACGCTCAATAAGTTACGTTCCGCACTACCGAATCAATCGCTGATTCTCACTCCACATGATCAAATTGGATTGGATTTTTCCAGGATTTATGTGGACGTGAGGGAATTTCGCCTTCTCGCAACGACCATGGGAATCAATCACCGCGCCATTGGTGATCCGTTATTACCCCCCATGGTATTTCAACAATATCAAAAAGCCGCCAACCTGTGGCGTCTGCCGCAATTCATGGCTGGAGCCAACCTGCCTTCCACTGAGGCGTTGGATGAATGGTTGACCCTCACCACGGTGGAATTGGACGCCGCCCGGCGGAACATCCTTTTACGCCTGGCGGATCATCAGGCGGAAATGGGCGATCTTGAGGACGCCATTTCATGGGTGCGAAAGGGATTATCAGCAGATCCTTTAAATATTGGACTGCACCGGCGTCTCCTTCAATGGATGGTTCGTTTGGGACGTTATGGTGAGGTGCAGGCACACTGCGACCTCATCATAAATCAATACCCGGAGGATCAGGCTCTCAGGTCGGTATTGAACGATTACCGTCAAAAAGCCATTGAATTAACCACCTTCATACAGCCGGAGGATCACCGTCCCTGGGAAAGCCGGGGGGAATATTCCATCCGGTTTGTGGGGCGTCAAACAGAACTGGATATCTTGAAGAAACTATATACCCGGGGAGGGGTTGCTCTCATCTATGGAGAGGCGGGATATGGTAAAACCCGTTTATTGTATGAACTGACCCGGCGGGTTGAACCCCCACCGCACCTGTTGATGACCTCATGCCAGCATGGTGATGCGGATATTGCCATGCAGGCATGGATTGAGATCCTGCGCAACCATATCAGTCCGGAAGAATGGCAGCAGTTAAAACCCATCTGGTCGACCATCATTGGTCGTATTCTGCCCGAATTATTTTCCCTGCAGCCGAATCTGCCGGTGCCGGATGCCGCCTGGGCGACGGATGCCCGCCCCCTGTTATTTGAAGCCATCCATCAACTGCTCCAGCTTGTTTCCAAAAACCGCCAGCTTTTGCTGGTGATTGATAATGCTCATCATTGTGACAAGGAAAGCCTGAGCACATTGGAATACCTCATTCAGAGACATTTCTTCCAATCACGCGGCTTGCTGGCGCTGGCTGCCCGGGTGGAAGAAGATTCCCCTGCACTGTCGAAATTTCTTGAACGGATTCGACCCGGTCGGCAGATTCAAATCATCCATCTGGAACCCCTGAATATTGAGGAAATCACAGAACTGTCATCCTTTATGCTGCGGGAGGTCCCTTCACCTGGAGTGGTGCGGTATATTCATGACGCCACCCTGGGGAATCCACTGTTCCTCATCGAAACTCTGGTGACCAACCCTCCAACTTGGGAAGCCTGTACCAGTGAAGAAGGGAAAATCCCGCTTTCAGCTTCCCTGCAATCCATCATTCAGGAACGATTTGAACAGTTAAACCCTGCCAGTGCCCTGATTGTTTCGGTTGCAGCGGTTATTGGCAGTCGTTTTCCTTTGTGGCTTTTATACTCAGTCATCAGTCTTCCCCCTGAGGATCTTCTGGAGGTTCTTGATGATTTACTCAAACGGCGTCTGATTCAAGTGGATGAGGAAGAGCAGGCAGGCGGGGGTTACCGGTTTGTTCATGATCGATTTGCAGAAATTATTTACCAGCAGATCAGTCAACCCCGAAGACAGATGCTTCATCTCCAGATAGCCAATGCGTTGGCTTCATCATCTACTGTTGATTCGTCCCTGTCGGGTGTAATTGCCTATCATTTTGAGGCAGGTGGTGACATGCGCTCGGCATTCACCTACCTGCTCGAAAGCGGTGACCACGCTCGTCAAATTTATTCCTATGAAACCGCCTTCCAGGCATTCAAACGGGCTGAAGGATTATTGACTCTTCTGGGTGACCAGGTGACTGATGATGAAATTTACCGATTGTACATCAATTGGGAACGGGTGGGATATGCCACTTCCAATTATGAAACAGCAAATCATACCGGTCATTGCCTGATCAAGGCAGGTGAGGAATGTCGAAATCCCTTGTTAATGGGAAGCGGGTTAAGACACCTGGGATATTATTATATCAACACAAAAGATCCAGCCCGGGCTTTGATTTATTTCGAACGAGCCTATCCATACCTGGTACAAACCGGAAACCTTTTTGAGCTTACCGGCGTTGGCACCGGAGTTGGCAATGGTTACTTTTTATTGCATCAATATTCTGAATCCATGGAAATGTATGAACGAACCCAGCAGCTTGTAATTCAGGATGACAATCCCTCCTTGTTGATTGGACGGGTCACCATTGGGTACACACTCGCCAGGCTGTATGGTTTTTGTGGCTTTCCTTTAAAGGCACTGGAAAATGCCCGGAGAGCCCTGGATAATTCCCACCGGCTGATGTATCCTTCCGGTGTGATCCTATCCAAAACAATGCTGGGGCTGGCACAAATGGAAATGGGGCAGATGGAGGAAGCTTCCCTGGTTTTATCAGCCGCGTTGGAGGAAGCCCTGGAAACCGGAAATATCCATAGCACCCTGCATGTCAAATTGATGCTGGCGCATATTCATCTTGACCAGGGACATCTGGATCTTGCCTGGAATCTGGCATCCGGGGTTGAAGAGCAGGCAAACCAACTGCAAGATTTGGAAATGGTTGACCTGTGTCATGCGATTCGGGGCATGATCTTCCTGCAGCTGGGGGATTATCCGAAAGCGGTGAATGCCTTCCAAAACGGTTGGTCAAGGGAGGAAAAATCTTTTGCAGGTCTCTATAACCTGGCTTTCCTGGGTACGGCATTATGTTTCGATGGAAAGGAAAACTCTGGTTCCGCATTTCTCACCCAGGCTTCCACGTTGGGGAGGAAAGCCGGGTTGGGTTATGTCTATTTGCAGGCAGATATGGCACTGGGATACTTTTTGGCAAATGTTGGATTATTGGACCAGGCACAGCTCTATGTGGATCAGGTGAATGCTGAATACCAGACACGCAAAATTGAAAATATATTCATTCATCCGGAGTGGGTGTACGCAAGGATTGCACTGGCAAGGGGGCAATCCGAGGAAGCCTTCCGATTGGGAAAGTTATTGTTGGATAAGGCAAAGAGACAGGGTAATTTATGGATCGAGATCAGAAGCACATTGCTGATGATTGAATGTCTGCAAATGGAAGGCTACCAGGGTGACTTATCCCAAAGGATTATCATGGCGGTGGATGAACTTGTACGGAACACAACCATTCCCGAGCTGCAGGACAGTTTGCAGAATTTTCAAAAAAATCTAGCAACCTGCGATAAATAAAGTAAATGATATGACATTTGTCACATCATTACAAAATCATTTCAAACGGGGCGGGAAAATGGAGCCGTGTCCATGTTTTGTCCATGCGCCTCCATATAATCATACATATACGAATTAATAAAATTTGGCGCCGTGTGGTACACAGGGGCTGGTGCAAAAGGTCAATCGTATTGGGGAAACTTATGATTGACCTTTCCTATTATTCGTTGAACTTTACAACTGTCACCCCATCCCCGCCTTCCTTGTCGCCGCCGGTTTCGTAACTTCGCACATGGGGGTTGTTCCGGAGTGCTTCACGAATCACCTGGCGCAGTCTGCCTGTGCCCTTGCCGTGGATAATTCGGACAAATGGCATGTTTGCCAGATAAGCGGTTTCCAAATAACGCTCAAGGATATCCAGGGCATCCTCAGCCCGTTGACCCCGTAAATCCAATTCCATCCCAGGCGAGGGCTGGAATGGGGTGGTCACATCACCGCTGATTTCACGCCGGGGTGTTTCTCGTGCCGGACCGGGTTCGGGTTCGACCAAGCCGCGGGACTGGATGTCTGCCAGACGGGCACGAACCCGCAGGCTGCCAACCTGGACTTCGGCTTCGGAGCCACTCAGGGATGTAATCACACCCTCCACGCCCAGAGTGCGCACTTTCACCCGGTCCCCAAGTTTGATGGGACGTGCGGCAGCCTGTTGCGGCAGAGGTTGGCGTTCCACCGGCTGTTCGACTTCCTCCTGGAGGGCTTCCACTTTTTCCTGGATTGGTTTGATTGCTTCCAATGGCTGACGGGCGCGCAGCAGCGATTTCCGGACTTCATCCAATTCTGAACGTAGATCCAGTAATTCTTCTGCAGCTTCCAGGCGGGTTTTCTCAAGCAGTGCCAGACGTTCCTCTTCCAGCCTGTCCAGCCGGTTGGTGAGCTGCTTTTGTTGTTCCGCAAGCCGCTCGCGCATGGCTTCAGCTTCAGCGCGGGCTTTGCGTGCCAGGTCCCGCTGGCGGTGGATCTCATCCAGCAGATCCTCCGACCGCAGGTCGGCGGGATCCAGCATGGTGCGGGCGCCTTGGATGATGCCCCTGGCAAGCCCCAGCCGTTCGGCAATTGCCAGGGCATTGGAGCGTCCGGGCAGACCGATGGTGAGATGGTAGGTGGGGCGCAGGGTTTGCAGATCAAATTCCAGGCTGGCGTTAATCACGCCCGGGGTGGCATGCGCATAGGCTTTCAGTTCCGGGTAGTGGGTGGCAACCAGGCAGGGTATGCACCGTTCCACCAGATGCGCCAGGATGGCGCGCGCCAGTGCTGCTCCTTCCTGGGGATCAGTCCCGGCACCCAATTCATCAAACAGCACCAGGGTGCGCCGGTTGGCGCGGTTAAGCACCCGTACAATGTTGGTGATATGACCCGAGAATGTTGATAACGATTGCTCAATGGATTGTTCATCGCCGATGTCGGCGTAAATGTTTTCAAATATGCTTAATGTGGAACCGGATTGTGCCGGAATATGTAAACCGGTCTGCGCCATCAACGCCATCAAGCCGACTGTTTTCAAGGTGACGGTCTTGCCGCCGGTATTGGGTCCGGTGATGACGACTGCAAAGGTTTTATCGTCCAGATCGACATCAATGGGCACCACTGCAGCCGGATCCAGCAAGGGATGACGGGCATGATACAGCTTGATGGCTGAGCCGGGATGGTCGTTTTTGCGGCTGTTTTGCACCGGCACCAGGACGGGTTCCACAGCCCGGGTATCTTCGGCGTATTTGGCGCACATAATTGCCAGGTCAAGAGATGCCAGCGCCTCGACCATGACGGTCAATTCGCTGGCTTGTTCTCCAACCAGATTGGATAATGCAGACAGGATGCGGCGTTCCTCGTCGCGTTCCGCCAATTGTAGTTCGTGCCACCGGTTGTTGAGTTCAACCACCACCAGCGGTTCCACAAACAATGTCTGCCCGGAGGAGGACTGGTCGTGGATGATGGAACGCATCCGACCCTTAAAATCCGCCCGCAGGGGAATCACATAACGTCCGTTGCGTTGTGTGATGAGGGATTCCTGCAGGATGGGTGCATTTTTGGGATCGTTGACAATCCGTTCCAGGCGGTTGAGCAGGCGTTCATGGGCGATCTTAATTTCAGCCCGGATGGAGGAAAGCTGGGGGGAGGCACTGTCCAGAATCTCTCCCCGATCGGAAATGGCGCGTGAGATGGATTCAATCATCCCCGCTGGCGGGGCAAGGGGTGTGCAGATTTCTGCAAGGCGCGGATACTGCCCGCCAAACCGCTCAAAAGTACGTGCCAGTTCCCGACCGCTGATGAGAGTGTTCTTGACTTCAAGTAATTCAGCCGGAAGTAAAACTGCCATGCGTCCAGCCCGGTCGACCAGTGGACGGATGTCGGTTGCCCCGCCGATGGATATTTCGGATTTCACGCTCAATAACATGCAGGCTTCCCGGGTAACCTCCTGGCGCGCCTGGGCCTCCTCCAGCCTGGTGGTGGGGCGGAGTGCCAGCGCCAGGTTACGCGATGCACTGAAGGCTGCGTAACCTGCCAGGCGTTCCAGGATTTTTGGAAATTCAAGCGTAACGAGCGTTTTTTCGTCCATAACAGGCAAAGTGTACCACGAATCCAGGCAGCAGTTTGCATTCCAGATTATAATAAAAAGGGAATGCATCCAAAGTGAAGTGAAATAAACCGCCAGCTTTCCTGCCGGCACCGGATGATTTGGCTTGATGATTCTTGAGAGGGAGGATGAATCTTAGAAATACGACCCTGCTGACCATAGGCATTACAACTTTGGGGTTAATCGGAGTCCTATTGATTACCGTTCAACTGGTGGTGCTGCCTTATTTTGAGCAGGAACAAATCCAAAGCATTGAACACAACCTCCAGCATGTGCAGGGGATTTTGGATGGTGAACTCACCAAGCTGGAAGGCACCGGGACGGAATGGGGAATTACCGGGATTCTTCCCGAATTAAATACCGGTATGATGGAATCCCTCTCCATTAATCTGGTTCAGTGGGTGCCGGATGCGGGGATCAGGCAATCCTGGTACCTTTCTCCGGAAGGGATGGGTTTGCAGTCCATGCCTGCCAGCCTGGAAGACAGCCTCTCATCGATTGTGGATGCCGGTTCGGGATTGGTGAATGATGGGCGGGATTCATATCTGGTGGGAGTGGTTCCCTTTACACCTGCTGGCACCCATGTGAAGGGGTGGCTGTTGCTTGGACGGGTTTTGGATTCCACCCTGCTTGATGGCATCTCCAATCAAGTACAGCTGCCGGTGGATATGGTCAATGTTGCCGATCCGTCCACACTTCCTCCGGAATTCCAGGTCGCATACAACGATTTATCACAGGGCAAACGATACACGACCAGTCCGCTGGACAGCCAGGTGAGCGCCGGTTATCTGCTGCTGCGGGATGTCAGGGGCAATCCGGCTGTCGTCGTGCAAATCCAGCAAGCCCGCACGGTGTTCCGCACCGGTGTGCGCCTGATGACCTTCCTGATCATTGCCCTGACCATGTCAGGAATTACCTTCAGCACCATCCTGTACCTGGTGCTGGAGACGAAGGTGCTTTCCCGTTTACGCTCCATGAATCGGGAAATGAAGCAAATCGGGCAGAGCGGTGATATCACTCTGCGGGTGAAGGTGCAGCAACACGACGAGTTGACCGAGCTTGCCAGCACCATTAATTCCATGCTGAATGATCTGCAGCACGCCCAGCATCAACGGATGTTAAGCGAGGAGCAGTTCCGTTCCCTGGTTGAATCCATGGATGATGTGGTTTTCACCATCGATCGCAGCCAGGGGGGGCTGGAGGTGTTTGGAAGAAAGACCCGCGATGCGGATCTGAACGAGGCATTAACCATTGACCGGTTGAATAAGGCATTGATGGATGATCAATTTCAGCTGGTCGAACGGGTATTATCCGGCGAACGCCTGACTTATGCCTGGGTGCTGTCGGATGATGGGGGAACGAGGCATTATTACACTTCCCTGGCGCCCATTCATGACCCCGCAGGGGATATCACCGGCGTGGTGGGTGTTGTGCGGGAAATCACGACGCTGAAAAACCTTGAAACCAGCCTGCGTCAAAGAGTGGACGCCCTGGCAGCGCTATATGAGGTTTCGCAGATATTACTCAGCCAGGCGCGCTCGGCGGACCTGCTTTCGAAAATTTGCAGCCTGGCGGTTGAACGGTTTGCATTGGGAGGTGCCTGGCTTGCCCGGGAGGAATCCGACGGGGGAGGGTTGGAAGTCATCTCCAGCTGCCAATGTGCCGATACACCGGCAAAGGACCTTATGCGCTTCCAGGCAGGTAATGAACATCCGGCAGTGCAGGCTCATCGTTCGGGCAAACTGGTTGTGGTCCATTCCGTATCCACCCGGGCGGACCGGGTTGGTGACAGTACGGCTTATCTCCCCCTGGTGTACACTGACCAACCGTTGGGTGTCCTGGCTCTTTATCATCCGGATCAGGAGTATTTTAATGAAGAACACTTGCAGCTTCTGCAGGCGTTTGCCAGCCTGGTCAGTGCGGCTGTGCAGAATGCGATTTTGTTTGAGCAGGTGATGGATGGTCAGCAGCGTTTGCAGGCACTCTCCCGCAAGCTGGTCAATGTCCAGGAACAGGAACGCCGGCAAATTGCGCTGGAGTTGCACGATGAGATCGGTCAGATTCTCACCGGTTTGCGCATCCTGTTGGAACTGGACCCTGCAACCCTTTCCGTGGATGTTTCACGGCGGGTGGTGGAAGCCCAGGGGTTGGTAAAGGAATTGATTGACCGTGTCCGCCAGATTTCCCTGAACCTGCGCCCGTCCATTCTGGATGACCTGGGACTGCTGCCCACACTATACTGGCATTTCAATCGCTATACCACCCAGACCGGCATCCAGGTGATCTTCAATCACAGCGGCGTGGAGGGTAGGCGGTTTTCTGGCGAACTGGAGACAGCTGCCTACCGCATGGTGCAGGAGGCACTCACCAATGTGGCGAGGTATGCAGAGGTCAATGAGGTGCACGTTCACCTGTGGTGTAATGAAACCACCCTGGGGGTGCAGGTGGAGGATAACGGGCGCGGTTTTCACCTGGAGGATGCCATGAACGGGAACACCCGGGGAATCAGCGGATTGCGCGAGCGGTTGATGCTCCTGGGCGGCAGGCTGGAGGTGGAAACCCAGCCGGGCAGCGGCACCTGTTTGACCGCGGAAATTCCATTGGTGGGGCTGGAAGACCGCAAGGATTCAGGAGGAAAAACATGACAGTTACCATATTGCTGGCGGACGATCACCACCTGGTGCGCCAGGGAATCCGGTCGGTACTGGAAACCAACAGTGAATTTGTTGTTGTGGGAGAGGCGAGTGATGGCTGGCAAACCATGGAACTGGTTGAGTCCCTCAAGCCGGATGTCACCATTATCGATATCACCATGCCGGGCTTGAATGGCTTGGAGGTCACGCGCCAGGTACACGAAAAGACGAAAGTCATCATCCTGTCCATGCATGCCAACGAGGCATATGTGCTCGAAGCCCTGCACCACGGCGCGTATGGGTATGTACTGAAGGAATCCACGGCAACCGATTTGATCCAGGCAGTGCAGAAGGTGGCGGATGGGCAGCGGTTCCTGAGCGCTCCCTTTTCGGACCATGTCCTCCAGACATACCTGACCCGTTCGCAAACCTCCCCGCTCGACCCGTATGAAACCCTCACCCGGCGCGAACGGGAGGTGCTGCAGCTCATGGCGGAGGGCTGGTCCACTACGGAAATCTCCGAGCGATTGTACATCAGTCCCCGTACCGTTGAAGTTCATCGCGCCAATGTTATGCACAAGCTGGACCTGCACACCCAGACGGACCTGGTGCGGTACGCCATCCGCCGCGGGTTAATCGCAGTAGACCGATGAACCGCAGCTTTCCAAATTTGTAAGGTCAAAAACCCCCAAAACAGGCGGTTTTCAAGCCCTCGGGGGATAAAATACGTAGAGTCCCTTATTTCCTTTCCAAATGAATTGGGGTACTCTTAGCGTGACCAAAAACCAGGCACGATTTTTGGCTGTTTCCGGGAGATAAGCACATGAAAAGCCCAAACCTGAAACTTTTTTTCCACCGCCGCCCGCGGAGCCGGTCCAAGGCTCAGGGAATGGTGGAGTTTGCTCTTGCCCTGCCGGTATTCCTGATGTTGATTCTTGGAATTATTGAATTTGGCTGGTTGTTCTATACCTACAGTGCCACCTTCTCCGCTGCCCGTGAGGCAGCCCGCTATGGGGCTTCCGTTGGCACCAATGCCAGCGGAGTGGAACACGTGCTGGACTGCGCCGGGATCCGGGATGCTGCCATCCGCATTGGCGGACCGGTTGGCGTGACCGCTGATACGGTGGAAATCGTCTATGACACCGGACCGGACGATGCCCGTTCCTGGGATGCCCTGCCAACCTGCGATGATCAACCAATTACCGCATTGGCAGACCGAATCCGCGTCCGGATTACCCTGCCGTTTGATCCCCTGATTGGCATTCTTCCGGATATCACTGTCACCAACACCTCCCATCGCACCATTATTCGCGATGTGGAACTGGGCGGCAATCCCCCCCCGCCACCGCCGGTGAATACCTACACTCCCGTACCTCTCAATACTCCCACCCCCACGGTGACACCCACGGCAACCGCCACCAACACCCCCACCCCCACGCCCACCAGCACGCCGGAAGTTTGGGCGGATGTGAGTGTTGAAAAGACGGACGGCACGCATTATTACACAGCGGGTACCACCACCACCTATACCATTGTGGTTCGCAACGCTGGTCCCAACGACGTTACCGGCGTGGTGATTAACGACAGCAAGCCCGGGCAGATTACCAGCTGGACCTGGACCTGCACCCAGGCGGGAGCTTCCGGGTGTGACGGCGTGACCAACAGCACCGGCAATTTTTCGGATGTGGTGGATCTGACCAACGGTGGGGTGATCACCTATACCGTGACCGCCCAGATTGCCGCGGATGCCACCGGTGTGATGACGAATATCGTCCTTGCCGAAGTGCCCGAAGGTGTTGGCGATGAAAACCCCGACAACAACCGGGCGGCGGATGTGGATTATCCCCCCACTGCCGACCTGCAGGCTGCCAAGACGGATGGACTGGCAGTCTATCTGCCGGACCAGACCCTCACCTATCTCATCACGGTCAGCAATATCGGTCCCGATGCGGCATTGAACGCCAGTGTCACTGACCTGAGACCCGCCCAGGTTGCCAGCTGGGAATGGATCTGTGCGGGTGCCAGCAACGGGGCTTCCGGGTGCGATGGTGCTCCTGATGGTACGGCGGATTTCTCGGATATTGTGAGCCTCCCGGCAGGCAGCAGCATCTCCTATACAGTCAACGCCCGGGTTGCTGCCGATGCCACCGGTGACCTGGTGAATACCGTGACCATCCTGCCGCCCATGGGTCTCACCGATCCCGACCTGACCAATAACCAGGCAACCGATACGGACACCCCGCCCATGGCGGATATCAGCGTCACAAAATCCGACCTGATGGCAAACTACACCCGCGGCAGCATCACCTACCTGATCACTGTAAATAATTCCGGTCCCAACCCTGCCGAGGGCGTCATTGTGAATGATGCCTTCCCGGCAGGAGATATTGTAACAAGTTGGTCGTGGACCTGCCTGGCGCCAATTGGTGGGGCAACCGGCTGCGACCCGGCAGGGGATGGCGTTTACGACTTCAGTGATGTGATTGACCTGCCGGCTGTCAGCAGCATCACCTACCAGGTGACGGCAAACATCTGGCTGGATGCCAACACCACCCTGGTCAATTCGGTATCCATCACCCCGCCCGACAACGTACTGGACCCGAATCTTGCCAATAATGTTGCCACCGACGTGGACGATCCGCCGGTCTTTAGCTGCAATAATTTGACTGCCACGGCTGCCGGATCAATTGTGGACAACAAGCTCCAGGTGACCCTTAACAACAATACCCACTATCGCGGAACGTTGATCCTGGCAGAACTGGCATTTGTGGGTAATAAACCCAATAAATCCAGCCGGTTAACCTCCATTACGTTTGATGGTCCGGCGATTTATTCCACCTCGAGGAACGAGTCTGCCACTCTCTTCAATATTCCAGGTGCCTCCCCGGATGACTGGTTGATGGACGGCGGTGGAAATTATATTGACCGCACGGTGGACCCGCGCGTTCTGGGTGTGGGCGGCACCAGCAACCTGCAGCTGGTCTTCTACCAGGACAATCCGGAAGTTGTGACTGTCAATGCTCTATACCTTACGTTCACTTTCAACACCAACCCGCCAACCACCTGCCGTTATGGAGATCTAAAGTAACCTGATGACCAGACTCTGGCTTCCCTTTTTCCTGCTCCTCATCATCCTGGCAGCTCCAGCTGCCGGTGATGTCCAGGCATCGCCGGGTGTGGATACCAACCTGTTTGGCTATACGGTTGCCATCAACTCTGATGCGGAATGGGAGGAATTACATAGAGACGAAGATGCTCATTCCATCGTGTTTAAGGGAGTTGATGATGGGTTGAGTTGTAATGACGAAAATAACAACGGAACCTGTGATCTCCAGGAAGAAATCGGTCCCATCCCACTGGGCATGGACTTCCCATTTTTTGAGAATACCTATGCCGATGTTTTCGTCTCCACCAATGGTTTACTCCTGTTTGGACCACAAACGGGCAATTCGTATGTGACAAACCGGACCATTCCAACGGGGTATCTGCCACAAAATATGATCGCCGGTTTTTGGGATGATCTGATCCTTGTCAATGATCAGCAAAGCCGGGTTTATTACCTGGATTATGACAATTGTCCGGTGGGATCGGGTCGATGTACAATCATTGAATATTACCAGGTTCTCAAATTGGGCGAAGCCAGCCCCTCTCCGTTCAGCTTTGAAATCATTCTGTACGAAAATGGGATGATCATTTTTCAATATGACAGCCTGCCGATCAATGCGCAAGAATGTACGGTGGGCATTGAAGATGACCAGGGCGTGGATGGAGAACTGGTTTATTACAATGAGCCTGGTCTGGTTCCTTTACAGAAGATCACTTTTTCCTATCCTGACCCGGGCAAGCGGATGAAAATGTTCCCCCTGTATGAAGGCGGCTTTTTGCGGAACAATGCCTCTGACCTGGCTTTTACGCTGCGGAATACAGGGACAGCCCCATCACAGTTCACGCTTTCCCTGGACGTTCTGGAAGGAAAAACACCGGGGGATGGGTGGTCCTTTGTTTTTTATGATAGCAGCGGAACCGAAATTCCAACGGAAGGGATTTTGCTGGGTGTGGGCGAACAGGAGCGGATGATTTTGCGCGTTACCGCCCCGGATGGTGCCGCCCGTGGTGATTTTTCCCGGGTTGCAATCACAGCAAATGCACAAGACGCTACTCCAGTGACCATCATCCGGCAGACCGCGGTGGCGGCACCTTTTACGGCTGCCTTGTTGGGTGAAAACAATATCCAGATGCAAATCACCACGCCCGCCCGCCAGTTTCTTCGGCAGGTACAAAGCGGCTATTCCGGAACGGCACTCTCCCTTGCCTACATGGGGGATACATACTATCTTCCCCACTGGGAAATCAGCGGATACACCCCCGGTGGAGACAACTACAAGAATTCTGCGCTCAAGCGGGTGAATGTTGTGGGTGGCTCCAGCTTGATCCAGACCCTGGCAGACCACAGCCAGGAGGAGGATAGTATCAATGATAATGAAGTGATGCTGGCAATGGCTCCAGATGACACGGTGGGGGCGGTGTTTTTCCGCAGTACCCATGGCGATTCCATGATGGAAGAAGTCTACTGGCAGGAAATCAGCGCTTATGGCAAGCCACAAGGCGACCCGGTTCTGCTGGATTCCAATTCGGGAGATCTAAATCGTTCTTTCAGCCAGCCGGTGATGACTGCAACCACCAGTGATCAGTTTGTTGTTGTCTGGAATGTGCATGATAACAATGGCGAGGAGATACTGGGTGATTTGCATTATGCCATTCTCAAAACAGATGGAGAGATCACCAGACCGGCTGAAAGCCTGGTGGGAGCCATTTTTGGCGGCAGTTTATTCAATAGTGCAATGGTTGCCCCCCTGTTGGATGGGCGGGTTTTGGCTGTATTCCAGGAGACGACCCCGGAAGGTTTGGTGTCCATCCAATATACCCTCATTGATTCAGCGGGCACCGTAGAGGAACCAGTGGAAATTTCTTCTGCTCCCAGCTTGGGCAGGGTGGATGTCACCATCCTTGCGGATGGCAGTCCGCTGGTTGCCTGGATTGAAGAGGATGGGATTAACCTCCCCCAGGTTAAGTTTGTGGTGCTGACTGTGGAAGCGGGTGGCTTTGTTTCAACGGTACAGGCACTGAGCCTGCCCGACGACCGCCCTGCAGCCGACCTCTCGGTGACCACCGATACCCAGGGATATGGCGTCATTGCCTGGGGCGAGCGTTTCTACTCCCGGGTTTACTATGCCCTGGTGGATGCTGCCGGTTCTGTGATCACTCCGGCGATGTCCTTCCGCACTGCCGATGCAGGCAGCCTGCTCCGGATGGGAACAGAAGGAGTCAGCATTGCCCCCTGCCCGGATGAACTGATCTGGAAACAAGCCATGCCCACCATTTTAAGGTAACTGGAGGTGAAATGAAATTGAAAAAATATTCCTCCCATCCAAAGTCTGAACGCGGTCAAAGCCTCACTGAACTGGCGGTGATCGTGGTCATCATGATCATCATCCTGGCTGGCGTGGTGGACCTGGGCGGTGTGATCTTCCAGTATCTTGCCATGCGCGATGCCGCCCAGGAAGGCGCATCTTACGCCACCGCATTTCCCGACAGCTGCAACGAAATTATTGACCGGGTGTACGCCAGCCTCTACAACGCCGACCCCAACGTGGTGCTGGTGAATGTATTGATTGACGGCGAACAATGTGTGGAGGCATCCGCCAGCAATGCCTGCGCCGGTAACGAGGTGGAGGTGATTGTACGGCACCCCAATTACCCCATCACCATGCCCTTTCTGGGAACTTTTATTGGTTCCCAGTCCATCAACCTTGAAACATCCGTGCGAGACTCCATTCTGCGTCCGCCTTGTCCGTAATAAGCAGAAATTGGAGGAGGGAAGACTGATGAACACATTTTCAGAAAAACAACACGGACAGATTATTGTGATTTTTGCGGTGGCACTGGTTGCCCTGCTGGCAATCACGGCGCTTGCCATTGACGGCGGCATGATCTACTCCGACCGGCGCTACAGCCAGTCGGCTGCCGATGCCTCATCGCTTGCCGGGGGCGGCGTGGCGGCTTCCACCATGGACGACCTGGGTGTGATTTACACGGAATTTACCTGCACCAACAGCGGCGTGGCAACAGCCCGTGCCGATGCGATTGATGCTGCCATCAGCCGGGCGGCATCCAACAACTTCCCCACCCTGGATGGCGAGATTGCCGATCAGCATGGTGTGGAAACACTCTGTGTGAACGATGCCGCTAATTTTGATAAACATATTGATGTCCATACATTGGTCAGTTCCACAACCAACACCTCCTTTGCACAGATTTTCACCAATGGTGAGTATGTCAACCACGTCGAGGCGGTGGTGCGCGTCCGCCCCCGCACCGAGTTTGCCTTTGGCAACGCCATTGTTGCCACCAGCCCCAACTGCCAAAACGCCAATGAGGGCGGGGTCTGGTTCGATGGTAACAGTAATGTGGTGATTAATGGCGGCGGGGTTTTTTCCAATGCCTGCATTAATGCCAGCGGCTCGGCATTGTCCATTGATGTCAACAATGGCGGGATTGGATATGTGACCACCTATACCGAAAACGGCTCACCCACCGTGGACCCGGTTCCGGGGCAGGCGCCTGCGCCCATGCCGGATTACGGCATCCCGGAGCCAGTTTGCCCGACGACCACCCCCAAGCCTCATAACGGGCAGGGGACCATTGATCCCGGCAATTATTCACGCATCAAGCTGACCAATGGCGACCTGACCCTGAACCCCGGCTTGTATTGCATGTCTGGTGATTTGAGTATTTCCGGTGGTCACCTGGTTGGCAATGGCGTGACGATTTTCTTCGTCAGCGGTTCCACAAATTTCAAGGACGATTTTGGTGTTGCCGGGAACCCGGAAATTGACCTGTACGCCCCTACGGAAGCCAACCTGGTTGGCAATGCCATCCCCGGCGTGGTGATTTACACCACCACCTCGGGCAATGTCACCCTCCTGGGGAATGGCGATTCCACCTACGAGGGCATCATCTATGCCCCCCATGCCAGTGTGGATGTGGGCGGTACGGCGGGCGTCAATCCCACCTTCAATACCCAGATTGTTGGCAAGTCAGTCAAAATCCATGGCAATGCCACCATCAATATCAACTACAACAACAATAACCCCTACACCTGGTCGCCACGGCTGGATGTAGTCAAGTAATCCACCCATTTTATCCTCACCATTGAACCATGGAGAAAACATAATGAAACAACAAAAAGGTCAAATCATCGTTATCTTTGCAGTTGCGCTGGTGGTGCTGCTGGGATTCACCGCGCTCGCCATCGACGGGGGAATGGTTTATTCGGATCGCCGCTTCTCACAGAGCGCTGCTGATGCTGCTTCGCTGGCTGGGGGCGGGGCGGGGGCTGCCACCCTGGAAGATGAGGGCATCACCTATGGCAACTTCACCTGCACCAAGGCGGGGGTGGTCAGTGCCCGGGAGGATGCCGTGGATGCCGCCCTGGCGCGGGCTGCCACAAACAACATCCTTGGGCTGGATGACGATGTGACCGATTTGCACGGCGTGACCACCGAGTGTGTGAACGATAAAAGCCATTTTGACAAGCACATCGACATCATTACGGATGTCACCTCCGAGACTGCCACCTCGTTTGCTCATCTTTTCAATGGCAATCCGCTGGTCAGCCAGGTGGAAGGCGTGGTGCGCATCCGCCCCCGCACCGAGTTTGCCTACGGCTATGCCATCGTCTCGACGAATAAAACCGCCTGCGGCACCAATGACGGCGGGGTGGACTTCACCGGCGGCGGCGATGTTCACATTGTCGGCGGTGGAATTTTCTCCAACACCTGCCTCGAAAAGTCCAACGCCTCCGGCAGCATTGTTGTGGAAGGCGGCGATATCGGGTATTATGATGGCGGACCCAAAAAACCCGAGAAGTTTGACCCCGCTCCACAGGACTATGACGCCCAGATGCCAGATTTTCAGGTGCCTGTTCCAGTTTGCCCAGGCGGAGAACACCTGACGCAAAAAGGGGGCGGGGAAATTGGCCCGGGCAATTACGACAGCATTACCCTGCAGAATGGTGAATTAACCATGCTTCCGGGGCTCTACTGCATGTATGGCGAGTTCAAGGTCACCGGCGGCAACCTGACGGCTACCGGCGTCACCATTTACATCGTGGAAGAAACCGGCAACAAGACCTTTGCACTGGGTGGTAACGGCACAATCAATATCTCGGCTCCCAGCGATGGTAATGAGGTCAATGGCGCCATCCCCAACGTGCTGATTTACCTGAAGGATGGCGAAGATGGAACCGTGAAATTGACCGGCAATTCCGATTCCTTCTTCCTGGGAATGATTTATGCCCCGGATGGTGATATTGAGGTCAGCGGCAACAACGGCACCCATCCCACCTTCCACACCCAGCTGATTGGTGAATACGTGGATGTGGGCGGTAATGCAACAATTGACATCAACTATAACAGCGCCCGCAACCTGGAGGACAGACCCAAGCTGGATATGTTAAAGTAGCCAGCCCTGGCTCTCCTGGTTTTGCAAACAAGCCCGCCCGCTGCATCCCACCCTCATCAATAGGGGACAGCGGGCGGGTTTTCCATTTCTCCTTCGGTTGGGTGGTAAGGTTTTCATGTGCTGGTCTCCCATCCCCCAACTGCGTTTGGCGTTTTGAATTTTGTTTGGCGAATTCAAGCTATAATCAATTATCTTTTTTGTTTCCATTTAACCTTAAGTGACATGGAGCGGTCCATGAGCCTGCGGACCAAAATTTTGCTGGTAAATGCAGCAACCACGGTGATCCTGATTGTCGGGTTGCTGCTGGCTGTCCGCGGCTTGCTCCTGCCGCACTTCCTGGAAGAACAGGATGCTGCGGTTCATCTGAACCTGGAGCGGCTGGAAGGTGCCATCCAAAATGACTTTACGGTCCTGGATCAAACCATCCGTGACTGGGCAAAGTGGGACGACACCTATGCCTTCGTCCATGATGCCAACCAGGAATATGTGGAGTCCAACTTGCAGCCCGCCACATTTGCAGACCTCCATGTGCATTGGATGGTATTTGTTGGCGCGGACGGCGGGGTTGTTTTTGACGGCATCTATGACCCGGACTCTGGGCAGGTGCAGCCCAGCCCATTATCCATGGCTGCCCATCTTGGTGCCGGATCTCCCCTCCTGCCCGATCCCGGAGCCATGGAAGGGAAACAGGGCTTCCTGGCGGTGGCGGATGCCCCCATGCTGGTGGTTTCGCACCCCATTCTTCATACAGAAGGCGGCGGTCCTCCGCTTGGCGCGCTGATCATGGGGCGCTACCTGGACGCACAGGAAGTTGCCCAATTTGCCAACGTATTGCAATTTCCGGTTTCCATCCACCGCCTGGGCGGCGGGGAGCCTGTTCCAGGGGATGTAAGCGCTGCCTTGGAGAATATCCTTGCATCTGGCGCATCCCACAGGATATCTCCTTCTGATGATCGGACAGTATCCGGTTACCTCCTGCTGCGGGATGTCTATGACCAGCCAGCCTATATCTTCAGCTTTCAGCAGCCGTCTACGGTGCACCAGGCAGGAATCGTCTTGATCAACCTGGTCATTACCATTCTGATTGCAGCCGGGTTGATCTTCTTCCTGGTGTTTTCCGGTGCAATGGAAGTAATGGTTCTCGCCCCTTTGCGCCGCCTGAACCAACAGGTGACCGAGGTGGGAACCACGGGTGATTTATCCCGCCGGGTCACGGTCCATGGCAGGGATGAACTGGGGCAACTGTCGGAATCCATTAACCGTACCCTCGCTGCCTTGCAGGAGGCGCAAAGGATGGGTGAGGAAAACCGGGAACGCTTCCGTACCCTGGTCAATTCGATGGATGAACTGGTGTTTACCCTGAACCGTGAACGAACCGAGATGCACTTTTACGGCAGACAATCCGCCCGTTTCCGTCTTGCAGAAAGCGTGGACCCGGGAGAATTTCGCGATCTGCTGGACCGCGTTTCCAACTTCTCCCTGCACCATGAAATGATGGAACGTGCCATGGCGGGCGAGTCCATCTCTTATGACTTCCAGGTTGATTTTGATAAACAAAAACACCACTTTGTCAATTCGGTTGCACCCATTCATAATCCCCGTGGCGAGATTGTGGGCGTGGTGGGGGTGGCGCAGGAAATCAGCAACCTGAAGCAGCTGGAATTCATCCTCCGCCAGCGTGTGACAGAGTTGACTGCATTGTACGAAGTCTCCCGCCTGTTCCTCAGCCAGCTTGATACGACTGCAGCGCTTGCCAATGTCTGCCGTCTGGCAGTTCAGCGCTTTGGGCTGGATGCCGCCTGGGTGGGAGAGCCCCTGCCTTCCGGCAGCCGGATGCGGGTGCTTTCCAGCTATGGCGCCATGCCCATTGATGCCGCGTCCCACATGGTTCGGATAGAATCGGGTGGTTTGGTGAACCCGGCGCTGCTGTCCTATCAGAATGGTCGGGTGGTGACACTTAACCGATTTTCCAATGATGATACCCGTCCCATCGGTCCAACTGGAAGGCTGGTGCAATCCCTCATTTGCCTGCCCCTGCAGCAGAACGGTCAATCGATTGCTGCATTGACTGCTTACAGCCGGGAGGAAGGCTACTTCACCCCGGAACGGCTCCAGTTTCTGCAATCCTTTGCCAACCTGGCAAGCGCCGCGCTTCAGAGCGCCCGGCTCTTTGAGCAGGTGCTGTCGGGCAGGCAGCGACTGCAAGACCTCTCCCGCCGCCTGGTGGAAGTGCAGGACCAGGAACGGCTGGATACCGTGGAAGAGCTTCGCGAGGAAATGGACCGGATTTTCTCCGACCTTGGCACGGCGATCCAGCCGGAAACACTCCCTGATCCACTCGTCTTGCAGCAGGAACTGGAAACCGCCCGCGAGCGCACCCGGACATTCCTGGAACGCGCCAGCAGGAAACGAACGGAACCCCGCGCTTCGCTGCTGGAAGCACGCGGGCTGATTCCCACCCTGCAATGGCTGATCAACCGCTATTCCACCCGCCATGGTATGTCCATGCAGTTGGATGCGCCTGGTTTGGATGAAAACCGTTTCCCATTTGAGGTGGAATTGACGGCTTACCGCCTGGTACAGGAAGCCCTGACAATCATTGCCCAAAATTCCCATGTCCAATCCCTGCAGCTCCAGGTGCAGCATCTGCCGGGCTTGCTGGAAATCCGCATTGTCAAGCCCACCGAGGGCGGCACCACGGATCCAACGCTTCACCGGCTGCTGCTGGATTTACGCCAGCACCTGGCAGCCTTTCGGGGTGATGTCCAGATCGAAACCCATCCCGGTGGCGGTGAAACCTACATTTTTCATATCCCCCTGCAGGATTAACCTTTTGATAGTTTCCGTGCTATACTTTTTCCAACCAATTGATGAGTGGAGGAACCTATGTCATCCATGGAGGATATTCTGGCTGTCATCCTGGGCGGAGGGCGGGGCGCCCGCCTGTTTCCCCTGACAAAAATGCGCTCCAAGCCTGCCGTTCCCATTGCCGGGAAATACCGCCTGATAGACATTCCAATCAGCAACTGCATTAATTCCGGCATCTTCCGGGTTGCCGTCCTGACTCAGTTTAATTCTGTTTCCCTGCACCGCCACATTACCCAGACGTACCAGTTTGACCGGTTTCATACTGGCTGGGTCCAGATTTGGGCTGCGGAGCAGACGATTGCCAGTGAAGACTGGTACCAGGGAACTGCTGATGCCGTCCGCAAGCAGCTGTTTGAGATTCGTTCGACCCGGGCATCCCATGTCCTTATCCTGGCGGGTGACCACCTGTACCGGATGGATTATTCCGCCATGGCGCGCCAGCATTGGGAAACCGGTGCCGATATCACGGTGGCGGTCCAGCCGGTGGCAGCCCAGGATGCGGGGCGGTTTGGCATCCTCAAGGTGGGCGAAAACAACCGGATCACCGAATTTGCAGAAAAGCCCAAAGATCCTGCCCTCCTGGCGAGCCTGGTCAGCCGTGCGGATGCTGGAAGACCTTTCCTTGGCTCGATGGGCATTTACCTGTTCAAAACCAGCGTTCTGTTTGAACTGCTGGAGCATTCCACGCTGGACGATTTTGGCATCCATGTCATTCCCAGTTCCCTGGTCACCCACCAGGTGTTTGGCTATCACTTTGATGATTACTGGGAGGATATCGGGACCATTCGTAGTTTTTACGATACCAACCTGGCACTCACCATGCCCAATCCGCCGTTCAATTTCTACGATGCCGATCATCCCATCTACACGCATCCCCGCTTCCTGCCGGGCACCACGGTGGAAAACAGCACATTGGAAAACGTGTTACTGACGGAGGGTTGTTGCATCCAGGATGCGGATATCCGCCATTCCATCATCGGCGTCCGCTCCCAGATCCGTTCCGGTGTTCATATTGCCGACAGCATTATCATGGGCTCCGACTATTATGACAGTGAAATTACAAAACACATCCCCGGCGGAAGTGCCGTCCCGATTGGGATTGGGATAAACAGCCATATTGAAGGCGCCATCGTGGATAAAAATGCCCGCATTGGCAGCAATGTGATCATCCGTCCCTTCCCGCGCGGGACGGAAATTACCACCGATACCTGGGTTGTGCGGGATGGCATTGTGGTGATTCCCAAGAACGCCACGCTTCCCGATGACACCTATATTGGTCCTGGTGTTCCGGTGGAGTGATAATCACGCATCAACCGGGCAGGCACAAGAAAATGCCTGCCCGGATTTTTTATATGGAAATCTGTAATTATTTTAGGCGGTAAATGTAATGGATTTGATGGAAGGCACTTGTAATTTTTTCGGAGAGGTATAATCTATTAACGTGAAATCATCTGATGTTTGGACACGGAGCGGAGCAAGGGTTTGTTCATTTCCATGGGAATTAAAACCGTTGAACCGCTCTTAATTTTAATGATTGTAACTTTGTAAATTTTTAAGGAGGAAGATGATGCCAAAAGAATCGAATCAGGCGGTCAAACCGCCGGCAGATGACCTGGACATCAGCTGGTACTCAAAGAGTGCCGAGGACGTCCTTTCGGAGCTGCAAACACAGTTCCATGAGGGCCTGTCATCCGACGAAGCTGCCCAACGTCTGGAAAAGGTGGGTCCCAACCAGTTGGTGGAAGCCCCCCGACCCACATTCATGCAACTGGTTCTCAACCAGTTCAAGGATTTCATCATTATCCTGTTGATTGTTGCTGCTGTTATTTCCGCCCTGTTGGGCGAGTACATTGACGCAGGCGCAATCATGTTGATTGTCATCCTGAATGCCGTGCTTGCTGTCATCCAGGAAAGCCGTGCCGAGCAGGCGCTGGCTGCCCTGAAGAAGATGGCCGCGCCGGAAGCTCAGGTCATGCGGGATGGGCACCGGGTTTCCATCCCCACCCACGACCTGGTTCCGGGTGACATTGTCTTCCTGGAGGCTGGTTATTACGTCCCGGCGGATATTCGCCTGATAGAAGCAATCAACCTCAAGGTGGAAGAAGCAGCCCTGACCGGTGAATCGATGCCGGTGGAGAAAAATGCTGCTGTAACGCTGGACAAGGATATCCCCATTGGGGATCGTCGCAATACCGCCTTCATGGGCACGGTGGTTTCCTACGGTCGCGGGCGCGGTGTGGTTACCAGCACCGGGATGACCACCCAGCTCGGCTTGATTGCCACCATGCTGCAAAGCGTGGAGGAAGAGGAAACTCCCCTCCAAAAACGTCTTGCCCAGCTCGGCAAATTGCTGGGATACGCAGCCTTGGCAGTATGCGCCCTGGTCTTCCTGGTTGGTTTTATCCGCGCCCTTGGCAGCACCGACCTGACCTTCCTGCAAATGTTCTCCACCAAGGAAGGTTTGGAAAAAGTTGTTGAACTCTTCATGATTGCCGTCAGCCTGGCGATTGCGGCAGTGCCGGAAGGCTTGCCCGCAGTTGTCACCATCAGCCTGGCACTGGGGATGCGCGAGATGGTGCAGCGCCACGCCCTCATCCGGCGGCTTTCTTCGGTGGAAACGCTCGGCTCCGCCACCGTCATCTGCTCTGATAAGACCGGCACCCTGACCCAAAACGAAATGACCGTGACAAAAATCTGGGTGGATGGTCAGTTCTTTGACATTACCGGCACCGGTTACCAGCCGGTGGGTGAATTCCAGGTGGATGGAAAAACAGTCAATATTCGTGAATACCCTGCCGCATTGACGACCCTCTGGGTGGGCGTTCTTAACAATGATGCCCAGCTTGAGAAAATCGAGGAAAATGGCGGGACCTATCACATCATTGGCGATCCGACCGAAGGTTCCCTGCTGGTGGCTGCCGCCAAGGCGGACATTCTGCCGGAAACCATGGGGCAGTTGTATCCCCGCGAAAACGAAATCCCCTTTGACTCCACCCGCAAGCGCATGGTGACCATCCACGGTATTCGTGATCTGCGCCCCGACCTTGCCCCGGGCACCCTGGCGCAACACGGGGAGGAATACACCATCGCTGTCAAGGGCGCGCCGGATGTGGTGTTGAACCTCTGCAATCGCTACCAGGCAATGTCGGATAAGGAAGCCCACCCGCTGGATGAAGAAGCCCGCAAGCGGATCCTGGATGCCAACGATGCCATGACGAAACAGGCGCTGCGCGTCCTGGGCGTGGCATACCGCGTCATTCCTGCCATGCCTTCTGAAGTCAACAGTGATGACCTGGAGAAGGATCTGATCTTTGTCGGCTTGATCGGCATGATTGATCCTGCCCGCAAGGAAGTGAAGCCTGCCCTAGCCACCGCCCGTGAGGCTGGCATCCGCACCATCATGATCACCGGAGATTATCCCAACACCGCTCGCGCCATTGCAGAGCAGATTGGTTTGCTGCGCCCGGGTCACGGGGTGATGACCGGCTCCCAGATGAACGAACTGGATGATGATGCCATGCGCCGCGAAGTGATGCACACGGATGTGTTTGCCCGCGTCTCGCCGGAACACAAAATGCGGATTGTGGACGCCCTGCGTTACAACCAGCAGGTGGTTGCCATGACCGGTGACGGTGTCAATGATGCTCCTGCAATCAAGGCGGCGGATATCGGCGTGGCAATGGGCATCACGGGTACCGATGTTGCCAAGGGCACTGCCGACATGGTACTGACCGATGATAACTACGCCTCCATCGTCTCGGCGATCGAGCAGGGTCGTATCATTTACGCCAATATTCGCAAGTTTGTCTATTTCCTGCTCTCGTCCAACGTGGCGGAAATCATGATCATCTTCCTGGCAACGCTGGCGGGGTTGCCAACTCCCCTGACTGCCATCCAGTTGTTGTGGTTGAATCTGCTGACAGATGGTGCCCCTGCCCTGGCGCTTGCCATGGAAAAGGGCGACCCTGATGCAATGCAGCGTCCGCCACGACCCACCACGGAGCCGATCATCAATGGACCCATGCAGGGCGGCATCGGCATTCAAACGGTACTTCAAACCGGTGCAGTGTTGGGGGCATTTGCCCTGGGTCTGATCTGGGAACTGACCAAGAGCGGCTATGATGTCCCGCAAGGGTTTGGTGCGCTTGGTTTCCTGCTCCAGTTTAAGGATTGGGCAGCTGTGGGCGGCGATGTGCGGATTGCTGAAACCATGGCATTCGTCACCCTGTCGCTCTGCGAATTGTTCCGTGCCTACACGGTTCGCTCTGAACGGGCATCGGTCTTCCAGTTGGGTGTGTTCTCCAACAAGTGGATGCAGTATGCAGTCGGACTTTCCCTCATTTTGATGGTTGCAGTTGTGACCGTTCCCTTCCTGCAGGACATTTTTGAAACCCAAGTCCTGGCACTGAACGAGTGGCTTGCGGTGGTCGGGTTGGCATTACTCCCGGCAGTCGGCGAGGAAATCTACAAATTCTTCCTGCGCCGGGCTGACCATAGCAGGGTTGTGCTTGAGGATTAGGGATCTGATCCAACAGGGAAATCAGTCGAAGCTAAAGAGTATGCCCGGTATATCCGGGCATACTTTATTTTCAAAAGGGGGACTATTCCCAGGCATCCTTGATGCGCCGGTAACTTTCCGACAGGTCTTCCGGCAAAACCCGCGTTTCGCCGACTGCGCTCATGAAGTTGGTATCACCACTCCAACGCGGCACCACATGAATATGGATGTGTTCCGCCACCCCGGCGCCGGCTGCAGAGCCGATGTTTGCGCCCATGTTGAAACCTTCGGGATGATATACCTTGCGCAGGGCTGACATGGCGCGTGTCACCAGTTGCATGATTTCCCCCAGCACGGCTGCATCCAATCCTTCCAGTGAGGGCATGTGCTCGAATGGTACCACCATTAGGTGACCGGAAGTGTAGGGGTAGCGGTTCAGCATCACAAAAGCCCGCTCGCCGCGGTGGAGGATCAGGTTGGCGGGATCATCCATTTGAGCGATCCCGGTACAAAAAAAGCAATCGGTATGATGGGCATGGTGCATAATATATTTCATCCGCCAGGGGGAAAAGATATATTGCATGGTCAAATTTTATCACATCCCAATTTATTGACACCCCCGCCCAATCAAGGTATGCTTGAAAACATGCTCCAACCCACCCTTTTTGCACCCCAAACTCTCTCCGTCAGCGATCTGACCCGTTATCTGCGCGCTGTTTTGGAAAGTGATCCGGTGTTGCAAAATATTTGGGTGCTGGGCGAGGTGTCCAACCTGTCCAGACCGGCGTCAGGGCATGTTTATTTCACCCTGAAGGATGAACGCTCGGCGTTAAAATGTGTCATCTGGCGTCCTGCAGCCCAGCGGGTGGGTCACCTGTTGCAAAATGGGAAAGCCGTGGAGGCGCACGGGGAAATCAGCGTGTACGAACGCGACGGGGTGTATCAATTGTATATTGATGCCCTGCGCCCTGCGGGTGAGGGGGCACTGTTCCAGGAATTTCTGCGCCTGAAGGCGCAGCTGGAGGCTGAAGGGTTGTTTAATGGGGAACTCAAGCGCCCGCTCCCGGAATACCCGCAACGTATTGGAATTGTCACCTCAGCCACGGGAGCGGCATTGCAGGATATGCTCCACACCATTCAACGGCGCTGGGCATTGGCGGATGTGCTGGTTTCACCCTGCTCCGTGCAGGGGGCTGAAGCGCCGTTGGAGATCATCGCCGCCTTGAATCGCCTGGCAAACCTGTCACAGCTGCCGGATGTAATCCTGATCACCCGCGGAGGAGGTTCATTGGAAGACCTGTGGGCATTCAATGATGAGCGGGTTGTCCGGCAGATTGCGGCGTCACCCATCCCCACGGTGACTGGCATTGGGCATGAAACGGATTTCACTCTGGCGGATTTTGCTGCTGATCTGCGGGCGCCCACCCCCACCGGGGCGGCAGAGATGGCAACCCCGGATTCTGCCGAGCAAAAACAAACCATATCCCACCTGGAGCGCACTCTGGCGGATGCCTGCCTGCAGGGGGTGCAGGAATTGCGGGTGGCATGGATGAATTTACAGCACAACCTTGAGCGTCTGAGCCCGCTGGGATTGGTGCGCTCCGATCAGCAACGGCTGGATGGGCTCTCGGAACGCCTGCGGATATCATGGAACCATGCGGTTGAACTCAAGCGCTTGAATTTACAGGGATTGACTCACCGGCTGGGCGGGTTGAATCCGCTGGCAATCCTGGGGCGGGGTTATGCCATCGTCACAACCGGGACGGGACAATTGGTGCGCCGTCCCCTGGATTTATGTACCGGTCAGCCGCTGGATGTGCAGGTGGCGGAGGGGCATTTCAGCGTGCAGGTGACGGCAATTACTCCTCCTGAATTTCAGGAAAAGGAGCAGGAATGAAGGAAAATAAAGAAATTCCCGTGGAACAGCTTGCCTACGAGCAGGCGCTGGCTGAACTTGAGCAAGTGGTGGCTTCGCTGGAGGCGGATCAGCTGGCATTGGAGCAGATGATCGCCCTGTTTGAACGCGGCAGGCAGCTCTCCCGGCGCTGCATGGAGCTGTTGCAAACCGCCGAACTGCGGGTTCAAATGTTGAACGAGCAGGAAGATCAATAATCATGCGTGATTTGGTGAACAACCAGGTCCTGGTTGCGGCATTGCTGGGCTGGATAATTGCCCAAACATTAAAGCTGCCCATCTATTATTTGAAATACAAACGCTGGAACTGGGCGCTCTGGTTTGCTGCTGGCGGCATGCCCAGTTCGCATTCATCACTCATTTCCGCCACCACACTGGCATGCGGTCTGTACGAGGGTTTTGGATCACCGGTGTTTGCCCTGGCATTTGCAGTTGCCATGGTGATTTTATATGATGCCGCCGGGGTGCGCCGCCAGGCAGGTCTGCATGCCCAGCGCATTAATCACCTGATTGAGGAAATCTTTTCCGGTCATCCCATCACCCAGGACCGGCTGAAGGAAGTGCTGGGGCACACGCCACGCGAAGTGTTGGTGGGAATGCTGTTGGGGATTGTGATTGCGATTTTCCTGAAATTCATCTGGCCATAGACCGCCATGCTATAATTCTTCCATAGGCGGATTTCCCTTTTGTTCCCACATGGAGGGGGGTAGCTGTGCCGCTGTTATGGCTTTCATTGGCGTTTTTGTTGGGGCTGGCGCTGCCATTGAAACTGCACTGGGGGTACTGGCTGGGTATGGCGGTCATTTTCGCTGCCCTGACGGTTTTGGAATTACGCGGGCACAACCTTCCGGTCTGGTTTGTCAGGCTGCGAAGAACATTAAAACTGCCCGTGGCAATGGTGATGACAGCCCTTCTGATGGGTGGTTTACGCGGAGCTCTGGATGCTCCCCATTGGACGGAACGCAGCCTGGGTTGGTATGCCAATGGTGACAGGGTGCGGGTGAGCGGTGTTGTTGTGGATCTGGCGGACATGCGCCCGGCATTCACCCGTGTGCGGGTGCGGATGGATAGGATCTCTATAAATCCAGTGAGTGGCTGGCAGCCGGTGAGGGGTACTGCGCTGGTCACCCTGCCGGCGGGCAGGGCTTTCTCCTGCGGTGAGCGGTTGGAACTAAATGGCATGATCACGCTTCCCGAAGATTCGCCGGGATTTTCCTATCGGGCATACCTGGACCGCCAGGGTATCCAGACCATCATGGAATATCCCTGGCTTGTGAAAAGTCCGACCAAAGAAATGCGAACCGGAGCCGTGCTTCTGTGTACGGTCCGCCAGGCAGCCAACCAGGTGGTCGTGCGCATCCTCCCCCAGCCTGAATCCGCCATTTTGGCGGGTGTGGTGCTGGGGATGGAACATGACCTGCCGCCCGAGCTGGTGGAAGCCTTTCGGGCAACCGGCACCTCTCACATTCTGGTGGTTTCGGGGTTCAATGTCACCCTCATCGCCGGCTTGATGCTGACTTTTCTATCCCGCCGGATGTCCGCTTACCGGGCAGCTCCGCTGGCGGGTCTGGCTGTTCTCCTCTACACCCTGCTGGTGGGGGCGGATCCACCGGTCATGCGTTCCGCCATCATGGCATTGTTGGGTTTGGGGGGGAATCTGTTGGGCAGAAGACAGGCGGGTTTAAACAGCCTTACCCTCGCAGCAGCAGTGATGGCACTCTTTAAACCAGGTCTGCTGGCTGACGCCAGCTTCCAGCTTTCATTTACCGCCACACTTGGCTTGATTGTTTATGCAACTCCGCTTCAAAATACGATGCGAAAATGGACGGATAAAATCCCGATCCGCTGGCTGCGATCTGGCTCCGGTATGCTTGTTGAATACCTGGCGACCACACTCGCCGCCCAGATAGCCACCCTGCCGGTAATTGCTTATCATTTCCAACGGATTTCACTCAGTTCCCTGGTGACCAATCTCCTGATTCTCCCCATTCAACCTTTGTTGATGACGCTGGGCGGAGTTGCGATCATGTTGGGATTGCTCTGGCTGCCTTTGGGTCAGATTTTCGGTCTGTTAACTTTACCCCTGGCAGGTTTCACAGTCAGGGTGGTGGAATGGGCGGCGGGCTGGAGTGCTCCACTGGCATTTGGAGTATCCGCCTGGGGGGCACTGGTGATGATTGTGATCATGGCTGGGGTCACCCTTCATTGGATCCGGTTCCCAAACCGCAGGCTGCGCCTGGCAATGACCACCCTGCTGGCAGCGGGAGCCTTGATTGGCGGGGTGGCATGGCGCGCCGCCTTCACATCCCCGGATGGAAGCCTGCGCTTGACAGTACTCGACTTCCCCAACGCATCCCCGGTGTTGATCCAGTCGCCAGCCGGTAAATTCATCCTCATCAACAGTTCTGCGGATGCATCCACCTTGACTGATCATGTGGGTCGCCGGCTGCCCATACTTGACCGTTCCCTGGCGGGTGTATGGATCATCGACCGCCGTGAATCCAACCTGACCGGTCTGTATGACCTGGCGGAGCGTTATCCACTGGCTCGGGTGAATTGGAGTTCCAATGCTCCCCGCGGAGTGACAACCACACGCCTGGTGCGCTGGCTGGCTGAAAACGGTGTGGATCAGTCGGGGTATTCCACCGGGGAGCTTGGAGTGGTGGATGAAAGCCTGGTTGTGCGGGTGCTGCTGGACCGGGAAACACAAACCGTGCTGCTGGTGGAGGGGGGTGGAATCCGCATTCTACTGCCCAGCGGAGCACCACCTGAATTGTTGCTGAACCTGCGCGGTGAAAGCCTGCGCGGGATGGATTTGCTGCTGCTCACATCGGTTGACCTGGAACGCCACCCGCCGCCAGACTGGGAGGTTCTGCTGCCGGCTGTTGTGTTGATCAGCGCCCCGCTGCCGGCGGACTCCCCGCCCAATTGGATCTCAACAGTGGATCATGGATGGTTAACAGCCACCTTCAACAGCGGCATGCTCCGGTTGGAGGGTGAGCGTCCCTGAGGTGTATCAAAGAGATTGGGCATCCGCTGGCAGGTTGTGAATTTGCTGAATAAAGGCGGTCACCTTGGCATCCCAATCAATGTGGGGGTTAAAACTGAATTCCCGGGCTACCCCACGGGCTGCCCGGCGGAACAGTTCATCCATGGTGAACAATGCCTGCCAGGAATGTTCCGGTTCGGCATCCGCATAGGTTTTTTCCAGCAGCCCCCAAAAATCCTCGCCAATTCCCGTCCGCAAATATTTGCCCAGCTTGCCCGGTGATTTTTGGAAACCAGTCTGGATTCCATGATACCAGGCAAGCATCTTCATTAGCTCCTCGCGCATGTACACATCCAGCATATGCCTGGCATAGGTCAGTTCACCACGCCAGAGTCCCTTTGCCACGTAAGGGTTCAACCACCAAAACTCATTGCAACAGTCATCGAACCGTTTCAGTGTGGGAGGTTTGAGCAGGTAACCGCGATCGCTGGGCGGGGGCAGAGGATCAATCAATCCATCCTTGTCCAGCAATACCATCGACAGGGTGTCATCTGCGGTGTGGCTGGCTTGCTCCAACGGTGCAAAGGTCAGGTCAATGCGGTTGCCATCCATAAATTGCATCAGGTAGCAATAGGTGTCATGCGGTTCGGGTGGAGGATCGATCATATCATCCGGCAGCTGCATGATCAGGATCTCACCAAAAAGCTGCGGAACATCCGGATTGCGGATATAGCGAGCCACATCCCGCACCAGGTAGATGATGTCAAAATCCTGGAAGGGATCTTTGAGGGCATTCGGGTTGACGCGCGATCCGTTCATGATCACCGCGCGGATATCATCCTTCTTTTGAGCGGTATTGATAATGAGAGCCAGCATTTCTTCTTCGCTGCGCATGATGGAATCTCCACATATAATTATTTCTGCCATAAGTTGAGTCTTTTAAGTCGACTCAATTATAATAAAATGGACTGCTGATTGTTATAATTCCAATCACATTGTCATTCGAAATTATAAAACAGGAGAAACAATGACTGATCCATCTCTACTCCCTTTTTTTGCCCCGCGTGGAGTAATGGTGGTGGGCGCCTCGAAGGATCCCACCAAGCTGGGTTATGCTTTGGCGCGAAACCTGATCCAGTCCGGCTATACAGGTGCAATATCATTTATTAACCCCAAGGGCGGTGTTTTGCTGGGTCACAATATGATTACCCGCATTGCGGATGTACCGGACCCGGTGGACCTGGCGGTGGTGCTGGTGCCGCCGCCTGCCGTTCCCGGTGCCATGCGCGAGGTGGGTGAACGCGGCATCAAGGCAGCCATCATTGCCACTGGTGGATTCCGGGAAACCGGACGGGAGGGGGCGGCTCTGGAAAATGAAGTGGTGGAGATTTGCCGCCACTATGGAATCCGCTTCATTGGACCAAACTGCATCGGCATTACCAACACTCATCTGCCGATGGACACGACCTTTCTGCAGCCTCCGCTGGCACCAATTGGAGATGCAGCGTTCATCTCCCACTCCGGCGCCATCTGCGCGGCGGTGATCGACTGGGTGCGCGGGCAGGGGTTTGGTTTTTCCCAACTCATCAGCCTGGGCAACCAGCCGGATGTCAACGAGACGGATATGCTGGAACCGGTGGCGGATGACCCCCACACCCGGGTGATGACCATGTACATGGAAGGGGTCAGCAATGGAACGCGCTTTGTGGAAACAGCCCGGAAAATCACCCGTTTCAAGCCGATCATCGCGCTAAAAGTCGGTCGGTTTGAAGCGGGCAGGCGGGCGGCTGCCTCCCATACCGGGGCGCTTGCCGGGCAGGAATCCGCTTTTGATGCGGCTTTCCGCAAGGCGGGCATTCTGCGCGCCAACACCACTGAGGAGATGTTTCAATGGGCGCGGGCGCTGGCATGGTGCCCCCTGCCGAAGGGCAACCGCATGGCGGTGTTAACCAATTCCGGCGGACCGGGTGTGACCGCCTCGGATGCACTGGAGATGAATGGTCTCAAGTTGGCGGAGTTGAGCGAAGATACCCGCGCCGCCCTCAAGCCGATTCTTTCGCCAGCCGCCAGCCTGCACAATCCAGTGGACATGCTGGCTTCAGCAGATCCTCAATTGTATGCCGGCTGCCTGCGGATCCTGCTGGGGGATCCTGGTGTGGACGGGGTGATTGTCATCTCGCCTCCACCTCCTTCATCTTCAGCGGGTGGGATTGTCCGTGAGCTGATCCCCATCATCCAGACCACCGACAAGCCGGTGATTCTGGTGTTGATGGGGGATACCTTGATCCGCGAAGGAATCGCATTCTGTCATGCCTCCCAGATCGTGGAATACCGCTTCCCGGAATGGGCTGCTTCAGCGCTGGGTGCCATGTACCGTTTCGCTGAATGGAAAAAGATTCCCCTGGATGAACCAATTGAGCCGACCAATATCGATCCAGCGGCAGCCCGCCGTTGGCTGGGGATGGCAAAATCCGGTGAATTCCTGCCCCAGGAAGCTGCCAATGGGCTGTTAATGGCATACGGTATTCATACCGTCCAGCCGCAACTGGCTGCCAGCGCGGAGGAGGCGGTTGGAATTGCCGACCAGCTGGGATATCCAGTGGTGCTGAAGGTTGCATCACCCGATATTTCCCATAAATCGGATGTCGGCGGGGTGCTTCTCAATCTGGCGGATGCCGCCGCGGTTCGGAAAGGCTTTGATACAGTCACCCGGCGTGCCCGCACAGCCCGCCCGGAGGCATTAATTGAAGGCGCCCATGTCCAGCGGATGCTTACAACAGGTCAGGAAGTGATTACCGGAATGGTGCGTGATCCCCAGTTTGGTCCGCTGCTGATGTTTGGTTCAGGCGGTGTGGATGTGGAGGGATTGAAGGATGTAGGCTTTGCACTGGCGCCGCTTTCCCGCCGGGAGGTGGAGGAACTGGTGGATTCCACCTGGGCAGGGCGCAAGCTGCGCGGCTGGCGGTCCCTTCCTCCTGCGGATCGGGAGGCGGTCCTGGATGCGTTGGTGCGGCTTGGCAGGCTGGCATTGGATAATCCGGAGATTGCCGAGATCGAAATCAACCCGCTGCGGGCGCTGGGTGAGGGCAGGGGTGCTTTCGCCATAGACGTACGGGCTCGCCTGGGATAGAAACGAAGCAATATTGGGATAGTCAGGGCAGGAAGTCCGTGCTATAAAAGGAGCATGGAAACCCCGCCCGCACCTTTTCAACATCTGCTTGCCCAGCAGGATTACCGCAAGCGGATTCACAGGCTGATGGCGTACATCCGCAGTCATTTGAATGGACCATTATCACTGCGGGTATTGGCGGATGTGGCGGGGTTCTCGCCTTTCCATTTCCACAGGCTGTTTTCAGCTTTTGTCGGCGAGACACTGGGCGAGTATATCCGCCGGCAAAGGCTGCAGCGAGCCTATCAGCAGATTCTTGTCACCCGCCGCACGGTAACGGAGATTGCACTGGAGTCCGGTTATGAGACACCTGCCGCTTTTACGCGTGCATTCCGGCAGGCGTTTCACCTCAGCCCCTCAGCGCTGCGCAGGCAGGGGAAGCTGGCGGGAGCCGCGGCGCTGGCTGCTTCTCCACGCGGCACCTTATGGAGATATCCAATGGAACCTGAGATTCGTTCTTACCCGGACCGAAAGGTCATATTTGTCCGCAGTGTTGGCATGGTTGACCATTGCTTCGACAAGGCGGCGAAACGTTCGTTTGATATTTTACGTGACTTCCTGAACCAGCACCGGGCATGGCACAAGATTGGCAATTGCCTGGGCATCTGCCCGGATGGTGACGAAGTCGAATGGGATCAAGCCCGTTATGATGGTGCCTTCTTCCTTAAGCCCGGCGAGGAGATCCAACCGGTGGGGGAGATCCAATCGATGATCATTCCCGGTGGACGGTTTGCGGTCTTTATCCACCATGGCATATATTCCACCCTTTGGCAGACCTGGAATGCCGTCTATCGGGACTGGCTGCCAGGTTCCGGTTATGAATTGCGGGATGTGCTGCCTTACGAAGTCTACCTGGATGACCCCGCCAGAGTCCCACCTGACAGGCGCACCACGGAGATCCATATCCCGATTGTTTGACCCCTGGGGTAAATCAAAAACCGGGAAGTCATCTCGGCTTCCCGGTCTTGGATTGGTATGGGGATGTTAATC
>ERZ1026800.420-NODE-420-length-36834-cov-4.405481_pt1 | contig 36834 bp, 32 predicted proteins | sample MGYA00520873_ERZ1026800 | MGnify/ENA primary metagenome ERZ1026800 (study PRJEB33270, sample SAMEA104284475) | anaerobic digester metagenome | biome: Anaerobic digester microbiome; feature: mesophilic sludge digester; material: Anaerobic digester biomass | place...
TCTGCTGGATTATGACTTCCTGGTGATTGCCACCGGCGCCAACATCCACCCCGAGGAAACCCCCGGGCTGGCGGAGGATGAATGGGGCAAATCCATTCACACCTTCTATTCCTTTGAAGGCGCCTCGGCGCTGGCGAAAAAGTTCGACGCCTGGCAGGGCGGTCGGCTGGTGGTCAACGTGGTGGAAAACCCCATCAAGTGCCCGGTGGCGCCGCTGGAATTCCTGATGCTCGCCGATGCCTTCTTCACCCAACGCGGCATCCGCGACCGGGTGGAGCTGGTTTACGCCACCCCGCTGCCCGGCGCCTTCACCAAGCCGATTGCCTCGAAAATGCTGGGTGACATGCTGGAAAGCCGGCGCATCACCGTGGAGCCCGAATTCATGATCGAGCGGGTCGAACCGGAGGCGAAGAAGATTGTCTCCTACGATGAGCGCGAGGTGGAGTATGACCTGCTGGTCAGCATCCCGCTCAACATGGGCGCAGCAGTGGTCGGCAAATCCGGTCTGGGTGATGAGTTGAATTACTCGCCCGTCAACAAGCACACCTTCCTTTCAGAGAAATTTGACAACATCTTCATTCTCGGCGATGCCTCCAACGCCCCGGCATCCAAGGCGGGCTCGGTGGCGCACTATGCCATCGACCTGTGGGGTGAGAATTTTATCCGCTACACCCAGGGGAAGGAGCTGGAGGAGAAATTTGACGGGCACGCCAACTGTTTTGTCGAATCAGGGTATGGCAAGTGCATTTTGATTGACTTTAATTACGATCAGGAACCCCTTCCCGGCACCTACCCGGTTCCCGGGCTGGGTCCCTTCTCCCTCTTGAAGGAAACCCGCATCAACCACATTGGCAAGATGACATTCCGTTGGATGTACTGGAATATTTTGATGCGCGGCAGGGGTCTGCCCCTGCCTCCCACCATGCAGATGGCTGGCAAGCACAAGCCAGCATGATGCCTTGAATCATGTGAACTCCCGGACCCCCGGAATTTCCGCTGAGGTCGCGGACCAATGAATTTATTCACCACCCATGTTGGAGGAAATATGGCTACAAAAACAATAGCAGGCAAGATGGTACAGGTCAATGATGAAGGATACATGACCAACCCGGCGGAATGGGATCGTGACATCGCCGTGGAAATTGCCAGGGATGAGGGGATCGATCCACTGACTGATGCCCACTGGAAAGTGATCGATTTCTGCCGGACGGAAGGCGAACGCACCGGCAAGGCGCCCACCCTGCGCCAGATCACCAGCGGGACAGGCTTGTCCACCAAGGAACTGTTCACCCTCTTCCCCAAAGGACCCGCCAAGAAGGTCGCCCATATCTCCGGGCTGGGCAAGCCCGAAGGCTGCGTGTAATTCACATGATCCATACAGGAGAAAACGAAAATGTCTGAAAATCGTCATATTGCATTCATCTGCTCGAAGGGCAACCTGGACATGGTATATCCGGCGCTCATCATGGGCTGGGCGGCGCTCGGCAATGGGATTGACGTTACCCTCTTTTTTACGTTCTGGGGTCTGGATATGATCAACAAACACCGCGTCGATCATCTCGAAATCCCGCCGGTAGGCAACTCCAGCATGAAGATGAATATGATGGGCGTTCCGGGTTATATCGGCATTCCACAAATCCTGGGTGTGCTGCCCGGGATGACACCCTTTGCCTCGGCACTGATGAAGAGCAAGATGAAAGCCATGGACGTTCCCACTGTGCGCGAGTATCTGGAAATGATGTCAGATGCCGGCGCCAAAATGTACGGCTGCAAGATGTCGGTGGACATGTTCAAACTCACCAAGGATGATTTCCTGCCCTGCGTGCAGGATATCGTCACCGCCGGAGATTTCATGGACATGACCGAAGGCGCACAGATTATCTTTATTTAGTTCTTAACCGGATGCAGATCACAACCGCCCCCGGTCAGCCGGGGGCGGTTGTTGATTATTCGCCCAGCACCAGGTTGAGCTGCCAGCCGTTTTCCCCGTCCAGCACAAGCGGGTACCCGGAAATCAGTTCAGCCCCCTTCACCTCCCATGATTCACCGCTATCTGTATTCGTCAGGCGGTAGGTGCTGCCCGGATCCACAGTAAACCATTCCGGCAGGCTGTTCACCCGCGGGTAGTTTTGCGGCATCTTCCAGAACAAGGCATGGCGCGGTGAATCCAGGCGCAGGCTGCCCTGCCAGTCCGCGTTTGCGGAGATATGCAGGTAAAGTCTGCCACTCCCGGCATCCAGCGACGCCCCCAGGCGGGTGTCCTCACGCCAGTTTACCAGGCTGGCACCCTGTGTTTTCCACAACCCATACATAAGGGCGGTGCGGATGAAATTACCATCCAGATGGAAACGTTCCACGAAACCGTCCGCCTGCTGCTTGAGGAACATGACCTCAATCTCATCATCGGTCCACAACCTGCCGGAGGGCAAATCCTGGAACTCCAGCATATAGAGCATGGATTCAATTGAATCTGCATAGCCATCCTGCTGCGCCCCCCACTCCCAGCCGATGGATTTTTGTCTGCTGACCGCCGCCATCATCTCCTGGATGGCGCCGGAATAATACGATTCACTGTTTGCCAAATCAAAGGTTTTCATGCCTGCCAGGTTATACCCCCAGGTGTCCAGCGGCTCCAACATGGAGGGTTGCATGTTGGTTGTATCCACGGCGCGGTACCACAACCCGTCCGGTGTACGCCCGGTTTTCAGCAGGATGTCAAAGAATGTTCGGATTTCGCGGCAATCCTCTTCAGTTTCGGAAAGACCCAAATATTTTTCCAGAAAGTAATATTCCGCCAACCCGGCAATAATTTCTCCGCCGTGATCCATCAGGTTGAAAGACATCAGATTTGGATCAGCCCCCGGGCGAAAGCGGGGATCCTCCCCCAGGGGTGAGTTGCTGTTAAAATCCCAGTAATTGGTCAGGAAGCCGTTATACGCCGGCATGACTTGCCTCAGATAGGTCTGCGCAGCAACACGTGCCATTTGCAGGTATTGTTCATCTCCAGTCAGCCAGTAGAGCCGGGTGAGGATTTGGAGCAGATTGCCGTTGATCTCGGTACTGTTGCCGGGCAGGGAGCCGTACCGGGTCTGGATATCCGCAAGCCGCATCACCTCCGCCACTGATTCCTCCAACCGGTCCAGCCAGATGCCATCCCCCAGCCATTCGGTTAATGCCAGCAAACCATCCCTGGCATATTCATTGATCACCGCCTCCAGGCGCACATCCAGTTCCTGTTCGATGACCTTGTTTGTCCTTAAATCAATGGCACAGGGCAGCGCCCCGCAAATATTTTGCTCATATTCAATTCCTGCCACCCAGGAGGATTCCTGTGACGGATCCAGGTAATGGCTGGCAATCACCAACCAGGGATACAAGTTGCCACCGGAGATGCCCGGCTGCCACTGTTGGTGGAACCGCGAGGTGGAGTAAGGCACCAGGTTGCCGCGGTCTTCGTAACGCTGGGTTTCCCAGGCTTTAAGAGCATGATAGGCATGTAGAAACGCCTCCTGGCTCAGGTCTGCGTTGAGTTCAGCCGCCCGGGGTTGGTTACCCGCTGCCAGCACCTCATACAGTTCGTTTACCTTCTCGCGCCGTTCCGTCTGCCGGTCTGCGGGTGCGTTGGGTTGGACAACCACTGGCAGGGTGGGCTCCAGGATATCCCACCGGCGCAGTGTACGCTCCAGGCGATGAATAAGGGGGGTCCACTTGAGGATGACCAGTGCCAGTAACGCCAGCAACAGCACCCCACCAGTCGGGATGACCAGTTTTCGCCCGGGCAGTTTCATATTACACCTCACCTTTTTCTGCCGAGGATTTCCTGATAAATGGCTTCCAACTCGTCCATTTCATCTGCAATAGAGCGCACAGCCGGGATGTTCTGGCGCAGTTTTGCAGGCAAATCCGGTTCGTAGATGAAGCGTTCGATGCAGCGGGACAGGTCGGTGGGATTGCCTGCTTCAAAAAGCAAGCCGTTAATCCCGTCCTGCACCAGTTCCGCCATGCCCCCCAGGTTGGAGGCAATCACCGGCACTTTGCACGCAAAACTTTCCAGGATGGAATTGGGGCTGTTTTCGTACCACAAGGAAGGCATCACCATCCCATTAATCTGGTTGAAAACCTCAACAGATTGTGAAGGCGGATATGTGCCCATCCAGTTTATTCGTTCATCATTTCCTGCCAGCTGTTTCAACCGCCTGGCATAGGATGGGAAGCGGGTGGTGTCGCCATAAAGATACAGTTCCAGCGGCGCATCCGGGATTTGATTCAATGCCTGTAAAAGCACATGGACACCCTTGTGGGGAGCCATTTGACCCATGTACCCCAGCCGGGTATTCCAATGTGGATCACTCTTAACAACCTCCACCACGGGATTTGCCACACCCTGACGGGAATGGCGCAGGATGCCGGGGTTGATCCCATTTTCAATATATATCGAGCGTACAAATTCCGAAGGCGCAAGGATCACCTGGACACGATTGAGGGCTTCAATCAGGGTGTCGAGCCGGTTTTGAAGCCGGTTGATTCGGGCTGTCTGCCTGTGCCAAAACCAATCCATGCCAGCCGGCAGGAGCCGGTTCAGCCATCGGTAACGCCTGCGTTCGCCCGCCAGGCAACCTGCGCAGCGGGCTGGATCCACCCGGGTCGGGCTCAGCTTGCCATCAGAACGCAGCAGGGTGATGCGCGGGCAGAAATACCAGAAATCGGTCAGGCTGACCACCACAGGCACCTGGTTTTGCCGGGCGGCGGCAAGCGCCGCTGCTCCCAGCAGATATCCGCCGATCAGGTGGAAAATATCCGGCTGAATCTCATGAATCCATTCCGTCAGGTGCTCCCCAATGGCGGGATGGTCATACTGCCAGATGAATGAATCGGATGCAAGCCGCATGTTGAGATCCAGCCTGTGCACCGGCACGCCCTGGTATTCATCATCCTCCATCGAAAGGGCGGCATCCATATCCGCATTCAGCCGGCGGATGCAAATCACACGCGTCTCATGCCCCCGCTCCATGAATGCCCTGGCGGTACGGAACGCCCGCCACTCGGCGCCGCCGCCATGGTCGGGCGGAAAATGGTGGACAGCCAGCAGAATCCTCACTACCCACCCCCCGGCTGGATGTGTTCACGTGCCCCCCGGCGAATAAAACGCAGACCTCGACCAATCCACTGCCACTCATCGGCATCCAGCACCCGAAAGAGAAGTACGGCTGGAATCAGTACCACCACACCCACACCGATTGCCAGCAGCACATGCAGGCTGCCTGCCAGCCAGACCCCTGTGCCCATCACGGCGGAAGCCGCCAAAATGCGCAGCAGGTCCGGCAGGGTCGAGCGTGGCGCCAGCCGTCCGCGCATCAGGAAGTGAAACTGCAATGCGCTGATCAAATCGGTGATCACCGAAACCAGAGCCGCCCCCACCAAACCAAATTTGGGTATGAAAATAAAATTGAGAATCACATTGGCGACGGCATTGATGACATTGATACCTGCGGCTTTTTTTTCCACCTGAATCACGGTCGCCATCTGGCTGCAAAGGCTGGAATACATCCTCAGCGGATAATCCCAGATCAGGATTTGAAGTGCCAGACCCGAAGGGGCAAAGGCTTCCTTGTAAAGGAACACCATCAACCGATTGGCAACAAGAAAACCACCCACGGCTACAGGAATGGAAAAAAGCCAGCTGAACTTGGCTGAACGGTAAAACCACTCGCGCACCGTGGTTGGATCACCCTTGTAGGTGCGTGCCAGGGAGGGGACAATGGCTGAACGGAAACCACGGGTGATGGACAGCAACGAAAATATGAAATGGTGCGCCACGTTATACCAACCCACAATCTGATCCGTCTCAAAGTGCTTGAGCATCAGGGTGTCAATACTGGCATCGATGGTCATGGTCAGGCTGATGACGCCGAAAGGCAGCCCGGCGAGAATCATGTGCCACCAGAGGCGGGGGTTGATGGAAAATTTTGGAGGAAGCATATGAAAACGGATTGCCAGCCACAAGCCCAGACCGATGCGCGGAAACATGCTGAACAAGCCCGCTGCCACCAGCCAGATGTAACTCAAGCCGCTGAACAGGAAGATGGCGCCTAAAATCATGAAAGCCACCTGCCCGACAATTGTCAGCAGGGACATCAGTCCCATCCTCTCATATGCCTGGAACAGGTCGTTCAGCGGACCATCCAGTGCTGAAAGCAGGAAGATCAGGGTGTAGATGAAGATGCCCTGGACAATTTCGTCCGAGTATCCCATCTGGCTGCCCACCAAGGTAATGAAACCCACATTCACCACAGCCAGTATCAGGCGCAGAACCACCAGGTTCCAGAAATAGCGCAAGGCGTTGGTTTTATCGCGGGCGGATTCCCGCATCACATACTGCGAGATCCCCAATTCAGCAAAAATCTGAAACAGACCGACAAACGCCAGCACCACCGAGTATTGACCATAGCGGGCATCCCCCAGTTTTCGCACCACCAGGATCATAAACAGGAAGTTCAAGGCGCGCAGAGCGAGATTGCCCACAGTCACAAAAATGGTGTTGGCAAAAATGGTTTGAACCAGGCTGTGTTTGGGTTGGGAATCGGTTTCTGTCATGGATTATTGATCGAAGAAACGGCGCATCATCATCTCAAATGTGACCAGGGGCGCCAGCCTGCCAATGCTGTACAACACATTACCGGACATGTGCAAATCATAAATGGAATGCACAAACTTCGGGTTGAGGATGCCGCGCTCCAGGGTGCGCCTGTCGAACAGGATGCCTGCCACCCAATCCTGCAAATCCCGGCGCACCCATCCATCGGGGTCTGAATGATAGGGGGCATATTCAGGGAAAATATTAACCAGGTGGTGGTTGATCATCTTTTTAATCTTCTGCCAGGATCCGTGCAGGCGGCGAATGGTCGTATGCCGGGTCAGCAGCATGTCGTCCGTGTCACGCGGAATCCAGGTCACCTGCGGAATCTCACGGTTGATGACCGCCAGGTAGAGCCGGTCGTTCTTGCGAAAATTCATGGGCAGCGAGTAAACAAAATCCATCAGTGGATAATCACAAAATGGATAGCGGACCTCCATGAAGGCGCGCTGGTGGACCATGTTGAAGTGGCTGAGGTGCACACACTGGTTGATCTGGCTCATGTAGTCTGTCCAACGGTCAAAGGGAAAACCCCGGTACGACATCACCTCCGCCCGCATTGACTCATATGCTGCATCCCGGGTATGGGTGGATATTTCCGGCAGATACATTTGTTTTTCTTCAGGCTCGGTGATGCCTGCCCAAACCGAAGATTGATTAAATAAATGAAAACAGGCGGAAAGGTAGGAAAACTCATCCAGACCGTTATAGCCCACCGGGAAATGGTCCACCACCCGGCTGCCCAGCAATTGATCCCCATTGAAACCTGACAAATTCATGTCCATCCATTGGCGGGCTGGTTCCAGGGTGATGGCGGCGTGCGAGTGAATAAAGGTGGTAAAACCCTCAGTGACTTCAAGGTGGAAGGGAGCCTGTTCCGGGATCCACAATCCATTTTCCTGGGGGAAGGGATGATGATCAGTCCCCAGGCTTTTTGCCAGGCGGGCAGCATAGGTTAAATCCCGGCAGCCGGGAATGCCATAGGTGACGGTGGAAATCCGGGTGCCCATACGGCTGGCAAAACCAAGCAAGGTGCGTGAATCCAGCCCGCCCGTCAGGTAAATCCCCGGGCGGTGTTCCCCCTGAAGGTTTTTTTTCATCGCCTCACGCATCAGGCGGCAGGTTTCCTCCAGGGCTTCCGGAAAGGTGATGGACTGGTTTTCGGCAGGAATCCGGTCATAATCCCAATAGGATTCCACACGCAGGGAATTCTGCTCCGGTTCATGGATAATCAGACTGCCATGCCGCAGCCAGTTGATTCCTTCAAAAAAAGTGTTACCGCCCATCAGACGCTGGAAGCGGAAAAACTGGGCTGTGGCAGTCAGGTTCAGATGTTTTTTAAAACCAGGCTGCTGGGATATCGCTTTTACCTGGGTTGAAAAGGTAAAACAATCCCCATAATGGGCATAAAACAGTGGAACCAAACCCAGGCGGTCGTTGGCTGCCAGCAACCGCCTGCGGTCACCATCCCAGAGAGCCAGCGCGAAAAAACCCTCCAGCATTCCCACAAACTCCCTGTCAAATGCCTGGTAAAGCAGCACAAGAAGATCCGCGGTTTGAGTAAAATCACAGCGGCTGCCGATACTTCTCAAGCGTTGCTGGAGATCAACCAGGTTGGTAATTTCACCATAAAAGACTATCGCATGCCTGCCATCCAGGCTCCGAACGGGCTGAGGCAGGCTGCAAAACACCCCGATATTAATTTGACCCAGTCCCACCGTGGTTTCCACAGCTCGACTCTGGATGCGATACCAGGGTTTAAGCGCCATTGCTTTCCCCATCTGATCCAAAACCGGCTGAACAGGCTTTCCGACCCGGTTCAGAATGCCAAAAATTCCACTCATTCAAGCTCCAGGTCAGCCGATCAGAGTCCGCTGCACCTTGCGCAAAGGGGTGCGGCGGATTATTTCGATGAGGAGCAACGGAATTCCCAACCCGACAACAAATAAAATCGGCACCAGGAGCCAGATGTTGGCAAGCAGCTGGGGAACATAACGGTAAATCAGCTTGGCGGTGATTTCCATCGCAGTGTAATGGATCAGGTAAATTCCGTAGGTCCGGCTGCCCAGTTCGTAGAAAAATCGCGAGATGCCGGGTGGAATTTCAGCAAAATTTACAAACAAGAGGATCACCGCCAGGGTGTAGATCAGGGTTGTAGCCAGGATTGGAATGGCAAACATGTTGATGTGCGTGATGCGAAAAATTAAATCAGCGTCCAGAACGGATAAAAACAGGCTGATGGGAAGTGCCACCACCAGCAGCTTCTTGTGCCGGTTCACCCAATCCTTGAATTCCTCCAGATGAAATCCCTTCACCATTCCCAGGGTGAAAAAAACAATCCACTGCAGAAAGAGCCAGGAGGGAGTGATCCTGGAAAGGATATCCACGGTGGGGCTTGCAGGCAGGTATGCCTTGAGGTACCGGATTGTTATCAGGATGAACTGTATCCCGAAGGCAAGCGTTATTAATAGCCGGGGGCGGTTTTTTGCCAGCGGAATCAGCAGGGGAGCCAGGATGGACAGATAAATCAACAGCGGGATGTAGTAATACGGTCCCGTGGCGCCCCAGGTGAGGAACCGCCAGAGATAATCCAACGGAGCCAGTCGATTGCCAATGATGAATTGATAAATGAAGACCAACACACTCCAGATGGTGTAGGGGATGAGCAGCGCCACAACCCGGTTGCGCACGCTTTTCCAGAGGGATTTCGGATCAGCCGTGCGGGCTGAAAATGCGCTGAAAAAACCTCCCACGAACAGGAAAGCCGCCACCGCAAAACTGCCCGCCTGGCGCAGGAATGCCAGGGTATAGTACGCAGGGGTGCCGATCAGGTCGTAGTTGGGTGAGGCAACCGGAAGGTATTTGTGTGTCCAGTTGAACATTGCCACCTGTCCCCAACCTGCGGCATGTCCAACCACCACCATTAGAATTGAAAAACCCATGAGGAGTGAAAGCCGTTTTGCCATACTGCACCGCCTTTTCTGATCCTCAAACGCTGATTTGTGGATTCATTATACACTTGTAACCCTGATTTTCAAACACCCAGGGCGGTGATTTCCTCCATTTCACCTTAAATTAATCCAAACTGGGTGGTTTTTATTTGTAAAATATTGAGTATAATGATTGATATAGGTTGAAATTGGCGACCTAAACAATCCGTTTTCCAGAGGAGGAAACCATGGCTTTTACCTATAAAAATAAAAAGGGCGTCACCTATATTTTGCACGGAAAGGTGCGCACAACCAGTACGGGCAAGAAAACCACGCTTTATTTCTTCTCCAAGGAGAAGAAAGCCGGCGCTTTGGATGCCCTTCCGGCGGGATACATGGTCAGCGAGACTGCCAATGGTCTGCCGGTATTGAAGAAAAAGTAAAGCCCGGTTTAGAAAATTTCAAAAAGCCCCACATGGATTCGTGGGGCTCTTTTTTAAATGATTGCCGGTGCCACCGGCGATGGGACCTGTTGTTCTGGTCGCATCATTAGGGAAAGGTATTGATCAACCCGTAACACGATGGAGACAATCATGCTCGTTCTGTTTGGTGAAAAAAAGAAGAAGAAGAAAAAGAAAAAAGACAAGAAGTAAATGGCAGGCTGGTTTCTACATCCGCTTTAAGGGATGGATTCCCGCAGCGCGGATGCCGTCCAACCGCTGCTTGTTTTCATACGGCAGGATGAAGCGTTCATAATCCTCCCGGGGTATCTCCACGCGCAAACGCTGGCGCACCTCCTCCAGGGTGACAATCCGCTCAATCAACTTTTCACAAATATAATCCTTGCAGGCGGCGCAGTTCGCCAGTCCATGTTCGATGACACAGGGGCGCACCTGACAGGAGGTATCCACCAGGCGGGGATTTTCCTCCAGGCAGCCATCGCAAATGATTTCCTCCGGGGGAATTCGAAAACCAAAATATTTAAACCAGCCGTCACTCAGCACCTGCTGATTTTCAGGGTGGAGTTCCAGGTTGGGGCGGTATGCCAGGCACAGGTCACAGCGGTAGCCGCAGCGGGTTAATACAGGTTCCATTTTCATTCTCCTTGCTCATCAATCCATCCGGGGATGGATTCTCCGGGTTCATATCCATTATAATCATGAATGCCAATGAGAAAAGCCCCGCCTTCACAGATGGTTAACCCTGAAAAAGTCACCCCCCCGAACCGGACAATTGCCCGCAGCCGGTTCACCTGGCTGGCATACATCCTTCTGGCGGTCTATGGATATTTATTGAATATCCTCGGACCCATCACCCCTTACCTGCATAACGAATTCAAGCTGAGTTACGCGGTCAGCAGCCTGCATTTCTCCGCCTTCGCCGCCGGCATCCTGGTGGTTGGTCTGGCGGGGCACCTGGCAATCCGGCAGGTCGGACGGCGGCAGGCGCTGGCAATTGGCGCCATCGGTCAGGCATTGGGTGCGCTGCTGCTGGCGGTGGGGCGTGTGCCGGTTGTAACGGTGGGAGCCTCCTTCCTGATGGGCTGCATCGGATCATTGATCCTGGCGGTGGTGCCGCCGGTGCTTTCGGAGGAGCATGGCGAACTACGGGCGGTTGCCATTTCGGAGGCGAATGTGCTGGCATCGCTGACATCCGCCACGGCACCGTTGCTGGTGGGCTGGCTGGCAGGTGCGGCAGCCGGCTGGCGGCTGGCGTTGATCCCCGCTGCGGGCATTTCCCTGTTGATAGGCATCCTGCTGCTCCGGTCCGGGCAGACCCGTTCATCCAATCACCCGGTGGCTGTGGGAACCAGGCTGCCGCTGCAGTTCTGGTTTTACTGGTTCACCCTGGTCCTGGCTGTGGCAGTTGAATTTTGCATGATTTTCTGGTGCGCCGATTACCTTGAAATCGAATTGAACATCCCGCGCTCCGATGCTGTGAAGGCGGTGAGCCTGTTTTTGGGGGGCATGATCATCGGGCGCTGGATTGGAAGCCGCATCCTGCAGGCTCAGCCAGCCCGGCGGGTGATTCTTGTTTCCAACCTGCTGGCAATGGGGGGGTTCCTGCTCTTCTGGACCGCCCGGCAGCCCATTGCCGGTTTGACCGGACTGGCATTGACAGGTTTGGGTGTTGCCAGCCTGTACCCGGCAATCCTCGCCACGGCGATTGGAGCCGCTCCCATGGATGAGAGCCGGGCGGGAGCGCGCACAACGCTTGCCTCCGGCACAGCCATCCTGCTCCTGCCGCTGGTGCTGGGCAGGTTTGCCGACCTGGCGGGTCTGCGAATTGCCTACATTGTGGTGGCGGTTTTATTGGTCCTGCTGTTTGTGTTGATGCTCATTTCGGCGGGGTTTTCAAAAGCCGGCAGCGGTCGCTAGCAGCCGACTTTCATCAACCGGTATTCAAAAGCGGATCAAGCTTCCCACCCCAGGAACGCAGGAATGGACAGGGAGGGGTGGCATTCTCCTGCCAGCAGGTGCTGCAAGGGCAGGAACAACGGTCCGGGAAGATCCGCCCAGTCAAACCAGCCGATTGCGTCACTTTCATAGGGGGCGCTGAGAACCGGTTCCCCACCCCGGTGGCAGGCTTCCATCCAGATGGTGATGTAATGCCTGCCTTCCGCTTCAAAGATGTCATTCGTCAAGGCAAGGAAGCGTACGGAGGTGATTTCCAGCCCGGTTTCCTCCCGGGTTTCGCGAATGGCACAGGCTTCCGGGTTCTCACCAAACTCGAGATGCCCGCCGGGTGTGGACCAGCTCCCCGCTCCGTGGACCCCCTTGCGCCGCAGCAGCAGGATTTGCCGGTCCCTGTGAATGAGGATTCCTACTCCAATGGCGGGAAATGGCGGCATGATCTTTCTCCGGTTTCAAATTGAATGCATGGATTGTACCCCATCCGCAGCCGGGATGCAGCCGGAATTGCCCACCCGGGGTGATGGATATCGTATAATGACTTTGTCCCCCAATTACCAAGGAAATATCTGGATGCCCTACTCCCGGGAATATTTCCGCCTCAACTTCCTGTTTGCCGAACGGGCGGCGGAGCTTGCCCGCATATCCCGACCGGAAGCGCTGTTCCTGTACACCCACCTGTACCGCAGCTTCAGGTTGGGAAATTCCTTCGACCCCAATCACCCGATCTGGCTGGAGTATTTGGCTGGGCTGGCGGGTGTGGCTGATCCGCCGGGCTGGACGCATGCGTTCTGTAAGCTACGGCATGCCAGCCTGCCGCCAAGAATCCCGGAAAATGCCTTTGGTTGTTTTTCGTGTGACCTCTGGGAGGATGGACGCGTCCGGCTCCATTTTCGCAATGCCGAGCCGCCCGGGGTCAGCCCGCTCTGCCAGGCGCGGTATCCAGTCCGCCGGGCTGAACTGGCGGATCTGTTTGCCCACATCCGCCGCACCCTGCCGGAAAATGCCCGGGTGATGGGAGGTTCCTGGATGTACAATATTGAGGCATACCGGCGCCTGTTCCCGCTGCAGTTTCTGCAAACCGCCCGCCCGGTATGGACTGACTTCCAGTATATTGCCCTGTGGGGGCAGTTCCTGGATCGCGATGGCGGGGTGCGCTCCCTCCCGGCAGCTGAATTTGAACAACGGGTACAACAGGCAGTCCGGTTGGAGGATTTGCCCGGCTGTTTTCCACTCCCGGTGCTGTACCTGGAGGAGTCCATCCAGGTCTTTTACCGGCATTTTGAAATCCCACCCTCCGGAGGTGACCCATGAACCCCATTTTTCGATCCTACCAATCCGAAGAGGATTACTGGCGGATGCGTGAATTTTTGCGCCGGGTTTTCCTGCTGAATGAACGCCGCGAGCGGAGCTGGCATGTTGCCCGGCTGGAATACGCCCGCTGGCATACCTGCCTGAACTGCGCCAACGTCCGCCTGGAGGATGTGGCAACCCTGTGGGAGGCGGACGGCGAGATCATCGCCTTCCTGATGCCTGATGGCGGACCGGGCGAGGCGCATTTCAACGTGCATCCCGGTTTGTGCACCCCGGCGCTGGAGGAGGAGATGCTGGCAGTGGCGGAGGAACGCCTGGCGGAATCCCTGCCGGATGGCTCCCGCTCGCTGTGCGTCTGGACGCCGGGGCAGGACACCCGGCGCCGGGAGATGTTCGTCCGGCACGGCTACACCGCCGGTGAGTGGGTGGAGACGCAGTGGCGCCGCGGCCTGGATGTCCCCATCCCGGATTGCCCGCTGCCGCCCGGCTACATCATTCGCCCCCTGGGTGACGGGTTGGAACTGCTGGAGCGCTGCTATGCCTCCGGTCTGGGATTTCACGAAGGGGACATTAAAATCGCTGTGGAAAACCGGGATGACCCTGCCTGGTACCGCAACATCCAGACCGCCCCGCTTTACCGCCGCGACCTCGATCTGGTGGCGGTGGCACCGGATGGAGCCATTGCCTCCTTTTGCACCATCTGGTTTGATGATGTCTCCCGCAGCGCGTATTTTGAGCCGGTGGCGACCGTACCCGCCCATCAACGGCGCGGATTAAGCCGGGCACTGTTGACGGCGGGCTTGCAGAGGTTGAAGCAGATGGGCGCCAACCTTGCCCTGGTGGGCGGGTACAGCCCGGCTGCCAATGCCCTGTACGGCTCCATCTTCGGTCCGGATCACGAATTTTACGAATCCTGGTTAAAAAATGGGTTTTAAACCTCTTGCATTAATGTGAAAACCTGATATAATACTTTTTGCAGATCGTCTGGGTGTCCCCCTCACCCCGGCGATCTGCCTTTTTAATACTCATTAACCGGAACAAGCGGTCGGCGGATGATCTCGATGGCTTCCGGGCTGATTGCGCCGTTGTGGATCAACTCCAGCCCCGCCCGGTGCGCCCCCTGCAGGACCATTTTGCCGGCATGGGTGATTTTTCCCTGGCTTTTCATGGCGTTTACATGCGGTCTCAGGAGTGCACCGGCGAACTCCACGTTCATGGTTGCGCATAAATCCTGGATGATGGACATTGTCCGCCCAAAATTTTCCAATTCCCACCAGCCGCTGACCCCCACCAGCACAACCTGGCGGATGTTGACATCCTTGTAAAGCCGGATGCGGGTCCGACCGGCGCGCAGCTCCAGTTCAGGATCCATCAACGGTACCAGGCGGTTGATGAAATTTTGCATGTCGCCGGGGAAGGGAATGTAGACTGGCATTGCCAGCACCAGGATATCCGCAGATTTCATGCGGGGGTACAGGTCCTGCATGTCGTCCTGGATGCAGCATTGTGCGGGAGTGTCATTCCAGCAATGCATCTCGTTGCAGGAACAGGGCTTGATGCGCAGGCGGCTGGCATAAAAAAGCTCCACCCGGGCGCCGGCTTCCTGCATGCCTTCCATAAACGGCGCCAGCAGCAAGGCTGTACAGCCTTTTTCCTTGCTGGGGCTTCCATTCATAGCAAATACCGTTTTCATGGGATGCTCCTTTCCCCTAATTAAACCGATTGATCAGGGGGTGCAAAAATTCATTCCAGTGGAAAGGATTTCCACGGTGGAATGTCCTCCTGGGGGATGATGCTGGCAGCAGCCGGAAGGAATTGTGTATCTTTGGATATTTGAACTGATGGGAACGGCGGGACGGCAAACTCAGCCCATTATGATTATCATAATACGGAGCAAATCCGGTTTCAAGCAGGAATATTGTTGGGAAGGGGGTTGGTTATTTTCTATTATTGAATACAATAGGTATGACATCAATCATCAGATTTAAGGAGGGTTCCATGACCATTCTGAAACAGGTCTCTTCAGCCCTGGGGGAGCGTTCCGGGGAGGCGAACCGCCGGGTGGCGGAACTTTGCCTGGCTCAACCCGACCTGCTGGCGGAGGTGGCGGTGGGACTGACCTCCAAAAATGCCGCCCTGGCGGGGGACTGCGCCGAAGTGATGACCATGACCGCCGGGGTAAAGCCGGAACGGGTGGCTCCATTTGCCGCCGCTTTGCTGGATGTCCTGGCGCATAAAACCACCCGCGTTCGCTGGGAAGCCATGCATGCCCTGGCATATTCCGCAGCCTGCGCTCCAGCATTGATGGCGGCATCCCTGCCGCGCCTGGCTGAAATATTCCGGACGGACAACAGCATCATCGTCCGGGATTACGCTGTGGATGCAATCGGTAATTATGCCGGAACCGGGCAGGAAGCTGCCGAAAAGGCGTATCCGCTGTTGAAGGAAGCGCTGACCCTGTGGGAAGGCAGGCAGGCGGGGCATGCCCTGCAAGGTTTGATCCATGTGGCTGCCGCGGCGCCCCGCCTGGGGGCTGAAATTCGCGAAGCCGCAATCCCATTTCTGGAAAATCCCAAGGGCGTTGTCCGGAAAACCGCCCGGGCATTAATCAAGTCCATCGATGCTGGATGAGAAATTAGTTTACCGGTCTCAATCACCATCAACGTTTCATCGTGCCAATCAGTTTTTGGTCATAGGAGGACTGCAGATATGCTCGGAGCCATAGCCGGTGATATTATTGGTTCGATTTATGAGTGGAATCCCAATAAGACGAAGGATTTTCCACTGTTCCAGGAGGACAGCCAGTTTACGGATGACAGCGTGCTGACGGTGGCGGTTGCAAATGCCATTTTGAAGGGTGATTCCTACGAGGAATCCGTGCGGCGGTTTGGTCTGAAACATTCCTACGCCGGGTTTGGCGGGTCGTTTAAAAATTGGCTGCATTCCGTCAACCCGCAGCCGTACAACAGTTGGGGCAACGGCTCGGCAATGCGCGTCAGCCCGGTGGGATTTGCATTCTCCACTGAGGAGGAAGTGTTGAAACAGGCGGAAATGAGCGCCGCTTTCACCCACAACCATCCCGAGGGCATCAAGGGCGCCCAGTCAACTGCGCTGGCTGTCTTCCTGGCGCGCACGGGGCACACCAAAGAGGAGATCCGTGCCCGGATTACCGCTGAATTTGGCTACAACCTGGAACGAACCCTGGATGAAATCCGCCCGGGTTACTCATTTGATGTCTCTTGCCAGGGTACGGTGCCGGAGGCGGTCATTGCCTTCCTGGAATCCATATCCTATGAGGATGCGGTGCGCAATGCCATTTCGCTGGGAGGCGACAGCGATACGCTGGCGTGCATCACCGGCGGCATTGCCGAGGCGTTTTACGGCGGGGTGCCGCTGGAGATCCGGCAGGAAGCCCTGCAGCGCCTGACTTATGACCTGCGCCAGGTTGTGGAGGATTTTTATCAAAAAATCATGCCGGGAATGGGGTGATCAGCCACCAGACATGAGGCGGCGGCATGCCCGTCCCGGCAGCGGCATCAGGACCGTGCAGGCTGATATTCCCCCCGCATCCAACTCATTACGGCTTGCGGCGGATGATGCGATTTTTGCTGGCTGATTGGGGCGCCGGACGATACGATGGCGCCAGGATGGCATGAATCGTACACAGCCGCGTATCGTGCATGCGGCTGCGGATGCGCGGATCAATTTCCTCCAGAGTTGCCGCTGTGGTGATCACCAGCGGCAGGCGGGCATTGTAGCGGTAATTGAAAATCTGATAGAGCTTTTCACGCGCCCAGGGTGTGGCGGACTGCGTCCCGAGGTCATCGAGGATGAGGAGTGGTGTGCCGCGCACTTCATCAAACAGCCGGTCGTAGGTTGTCCGGCTGGCGGGGCTGAAGGTGGAGCGTAAATGATCCAGCAGGTCGGGGACAACCACAAAGAGGGGTTCCTCGCCCAAACCGGCGCGGTAATTGCCAACCGCCGCCGCCAAATGGGTCTTGCCGCAGCCGTAACCGCCCATCAGGACCAGCCAACCGGCGGGGTTTTCAGCATACGCCTGCGCCGCCCGGAATGCCCTGACCAGGCTGATCTGCTCGTCCTCGGGGAGTTTTTCACGCTCCCGCAGGCTGAAGTTGCCAAACGTGCGGTCATTCAACAGATGCAACGCCGACAACCCGCCGATTGATTCCTCTGCGGCTGCCGGCGCCCGGTAATCCGGTGCATGGATGGCAACCAGCTGCACCAGGTCGGGATTTTGAATGCGTGAAGCAATCCTGCCGTCCATTTCATCCAGGCTGCTGTTGGAGGTCACCACGGTGGGCAGCCGGTGCAGGGAGCGGTAGTCAATGATCTGAAAGAGCTTTTCCTGCGCCCAGGGAGTGGCATTCTGGGTGCCCAGGTCATCCAGCACCAGCAGTTGAATGCTGCGAATCTCCTCGAAACGCTCCTCGAAAGTCACCTCGGGATCCTGGTAGGCATAGCGCAGCCAGTCCAGCAGGTCGGGGACGGTGAGGAAGATGGTGGGGGTGCCGGCGGCGACCACCTCATGTGCCACGGCGGCTGCCAGGTGCGTCTTGCCGCAGCCGTAACCGCCCATCAGAACCAGCCAGCCTTGCGGTGCCCGGGCGTAGGCTTGCGCCAGGTTAAGCGCCTGCTTGAGGGATTCAACCTGTCTGTCGCCCAAACCGCCGCGCCCTTCCACGCGGAAGGTATCGAATCGAAACTGCTCAAAGGCTTCCAGGTTGCTCAGGTTGTAAAGACGCCGGCTGGCTGCCTGCTCATATTCCTCCTGTCGGCAGGTGCAGACCTGCAATTTGCCAAAGCGCGGGTCATCCAGGGGAACATCCAGCCGCACAAACCCAACATCATTGCAGATGGGGCATCTGGGCTGGCTGGCGGCGGCTGACGACTCAGTGTTCGATGATTTCACCATATTCTCCCTCGACATAGCGGCGCCGATTTTTTTCAGACTGTCCTGGATATCCATCCTGGCTGCCTCTCTCCATCCGTCTCCGCAGGATGGCTTCCACGTAACGCCACGAACGGGCGTTGGCTTGAACCGCCTGACGGATCGCATCCTCAATCCAGGCGGGGGGGTAGGTCTGCTCGGCATCCCGCAGGATGTCAGCCATCAGGGGAGTGAGCGGACCGATATTTTCCTCATACAGGCGGAAGATGTTGGGGCGCTCCAGTTCCAGCCGGATTTCGGGGTGGTTCTGATCCTCCGGCTGCCAGACGCCTTTGAGCAGCCCCTGGTATGCCGCCCTGCCGCGGGGGGTGTTAATGAAATAAATTATATCCCCGTCTTCGCCTGCGGCTGGTTTTGCATAAAGCAGGGTTCCCCGCTTTACCGCCCGTTCCAGCGCATCCGCCAGTTGACCGGCTCCGCCCGGGAGGCTGTCAACCAGGTGGGGATCTTCCGCAAAGTCCCGCCCCACCAGGTAGCGCAGCCTGCCTTCCTGGCGGCTGAGGTGCCAGAAGGCGTACAGGGTGACCTTCAACTCACCCAGGTCATCCACCTGGGGCAGCAATTCAGCAAAGAATGCCTCAGGCAGGGGAGTGGTTTTGGTTTTGGAGGAGCTGAACCCGGCAAATGACATCCCGCCTCCTAGCGCCGTCGTTTTTTGGCTGGGGGTTCCGGCTGGACTGAATGGATCTCGGCATTGTCGAACCGCGCCAGGTTGTTGCGGAATACCACCTCAATCCCGGGGTGGGTTGGACCATTGCGGTGTTTGGCTACGATGAGTTCTGCCAGATTATGGCGCGGGCTGGTCGGATCCATGGCATCGGGGCGGTGAATGAACATCACAATGTCAGCATCCTGCTCGAGGCTTCCGCTTTCCCGCAGATCGGAAAGGACGGGTTTCTTGTCGGTGCGCTGTTCCACTGCACGCGACAGCTGGGCGGCAGCCAGGACCGGCACCTTCAATTCACGCGCCAGGGTTTTCAGGTTGCGGGAGATGTACGAGACTTCCTGGACACGGTTTTCATTGCGCACATCCCCCGACATGAGCTGCAGGTAATCGACAATCACCAGGTCCAGGCTGTGTTCCAGGTCCAGCCGGCGGCACTTGGTGCGCAGCTGCATGGGGGTCAGGGCGGGGGTGTCATCCAGCCAGATTTTGGTATCCCCCAGCACCTCGATGGCGTGCACGAAGAGCGGCCATTCATCCTCTTTCAACTTGCCGGTGCGCATGCGCTGGGTATCGATGCCGGTTTCCTGGGCAATCAGACGCTGGACAAGCTGCTCGTTGGACATTTCCAGCGAGAAGATTGCCACATGTTTTTTATGGATTTGAGCGGCATTCTTTGCCACTGAAAGCAAAAAACCGGTCTTTCCCATGCCCGGGCGACCCGCCACGATCAGCAGGTCGGATTTTTGCAGACCGCCCAGCACCTTGTCCAGATCCAACAAGCCGGTTGGGACGCCGAAAATTTCTTCATCGCGCTGCGAAAGCTGGTCAACCTGGTCGTAATAGGCGCTGATTACAGCATCAATGGGCTTGATGTCGCGCTGCATCTGGTCTTCCTTGAGGCTGAAGATGGATTTCTCCGCCTCGCCGATGATCGTATCCAGCGACTGATCACGGGTGTGTGCCAGGCGCGCCAGATTGTTGGCTGCGGTGAGCATGCGGCGCCGAACTGACATTTCCTTGACCACCCGCCCGTACGAAACCGCGTACATGGCGGAGGGGGTCTGGTTGATGAGCGAGAGCAGGTATGCCCCGCCGCCAATCTCATCCAGCTGGCTTTGCTGGTCCAGCTCCTGGACCACCAGCACAAAGTCAGGCGGCTGACGTTTTTCCTGCAGCCGGACAATTGCCTCCCAGATCCAGCGGTTGCGGATGATGTAAAAATCATCCCCGTTCAGAAATTCCGCCAGGTCGTAATACACCTCGCGGTTGATCAGAACCGAGCCCAGCACTGCCTCTTCAGCCTCGCGGCTGTGGGGGAGCTGCTGAATTTCACCAGGGGTATCGTCGTAGGGGGGGAGATCACTCATTGTTTTTGATCGGGTTCTTCAGGCGGTTCTTCATCATCCCCGGATTGATCATCCGGGAGGTTAAAATCCAGGTCCTTGAGGAAATCCTCGAATACGGAGAGCCGGCTACTGGTATCGTCGGGTTCCTCACCCTGTAGGGGTGCCAGAAGCGCCCCTTCCTGCTGGACTTCCTCCTCGGGGATGAGACCGGCGGTATTCATCACATCATCAGCCACCAGGATGGGGATATGGACGCGGGCGGCAAGCGCCAGTGCATCGGACGGGCGGGAATCAATGCGCACCTCGTGGCCATTCACCTCCAGCACCAGCACGCCGAAGAAGACATCCTCCTGCAGCGCCACCACCTCCACCCGTACCAGCCGGGCATCGAGCTGTTTGATGATGTTTTTCACCAGGTCGTGGGTCTGCGGGCGGGCTACTTCAATTTCCTGCATGGCAATTGTGATCGCTTCCGCCTCGAATGGTCCAATCCAGATGGGCAGATAGCGCTCCTTGTTCACCTCGCGCAGCACAACAATCCGCTGCTGGTTGGTCAGACTCACGCGAATGCTGTCAATCACAACTTCGATCATGTTCGCATCCTCCGCAGGCGTGATTGCGCCTGTGAAAACATTCTAACACGCCCAGGGATGGGATGCAACCGAACCAACCGCCGGGCTGTGATTTTTAATATTAACATATATTTTTCCTCCTGTTTATCAATCTTAACAAAAGCCCTGGATTTGCCCTTGCATTTTTTAAGTTTAAGGTATAATGAGTGCACTTTGAATGTCCGGATGAATGGACTGAATACTATGTTGCAGGCATTGACAGGTCGGTCCCTTTGACGACTTCTCAAAAAAGGGGCAACGAGTGAGATCGAGTGCCCTGCAAAGATAATTACAGGAAAAGATTAACGTGACACCATCAAGGGCGAAAATTCTTCTCATCGAAGGAAAGCGATCGGAGAGACCTTCATTGCTGGCGCCATTGACAAAAAAAGGCTTTTTGGTTGAATCAGTTCCCAACGGCAGCGCGGCACTGGCCCGGCTGGGCGAAACCCACCCCGACTTGATTGTGGTGGATGCTGCCTCCATGCGGACCAGCGGCAAGCGCATCTGCCAGTCGCTGCGCGCCAATGCCCCGCGCACCCCCCTGGTGCTGATCCTGGATGAGGGCGGCAATATGGACGAAAAGGTCAATGTCAATGTCGTCTTGCACCTGCCGTTCACCCCGCAGAAATTGATCAACCGGATCAAGCATTTGCTGCCTGCCGAGCACAAGGACATCCTGCAGGTGGGTCCGCTTCAACTGAATGTCCAGCAGCGCTGGGTGAAATGCGGCGAGCGCCAGTCCCGGCTGACACCCCGGCTGGTGATTTTGCTGAAGATGTTAATGGAACACCCCGGAGAGATGATCCAGCGGGAGACGATCTTTAAACAAGTCTGGGAGACGAATTATGCCGGGGACATGCGCACTCTGGATGTGCACATCAGCTGGCTGCGCCGGGCAATTGAGGAGGATCCATCCCATCCGCGCTATATCAAGACCCTGCGCGGAATGGGCTACCGGCTGGATGTGCAATAAAAAGGGTGGACACACCGGTCCGTCGCTGGGATATTACAAAGATATCGAAATCAACCCTGCAGGGGCGCACACCAGGCGCCCCTGATTTATTTACATAAACAAAACAGGACGGAAGATTTCTTCCGTCCTGTTGCTGTTCTAAATCATGAATTAACCCCAGCCCAAACCACGCACCAGCGCCAACAGCAGACCGCCGGCAATCACACTGCCCAACTGACCCGCCGTGTTGGAGCCCATGGCGTGCATCAGGATGAAATTCTCAAAATCCTCGTCCTGTGCCATTTTGGCGGACAGCCTGCCTGCCATCGGGAAGGCGCTGATGCCGCATGCCCCGATCAGCGGGTTGATCTTCCAGCCCGAGAGGACGCACATCAGCTTGCCAAACAGCAGTCCGGCGATGGTATCAATCACGAACGCCAGCAAACCCAGACCCAAAATCATCAGCGTCTGGAACTGGAAGCCGGTCTCGGGGCTGTAGAGGAAGCTTGCCGCCGTCATGGTCGAGCCGATTGCCAGCCCGAGGAAGAGGGTTGAGATGTTGATGATCTCATTCTGCACCGCCTTGTTCAGCCGGTCCACCACACCCGATTCCTTGATCAGGTTGCCAAGCATCAACGAAGCGATGAGGGGGGCGGCATCCGGGGCAATCAGGCTGATCAACACCGTCACCAGGATGGGGAAGAGCACCACACCCAGCCGGGAGACTTCCCGCGGGGCGTAATCCATGCGCACCAGGCGTTCCTTGCGGCTGGTCATCAGCTTCATGATTGGAGGCTGGATGATGGGGATGAGGCTCATGTACGAATACGCCGCCACCGCCACCGGTCCCAGCATGTGGGGCGCCAACTGCGAGGTGACGAAGATGGCGGTCGGTCCGTCAATGGCACCGATGATGCCGATGGAAGCGGCTTCCTTCATTTCAAAGCCCAGCAGAACCGCCAGGAGGAGGGTGCCGTAAATGCCAAACTGACCCGCCGCGCCCAGCAGCACCAGCTTGGGCTGTGCCAGCAGCGGTCGGAAATCAATCATGGCGCCCACGCCCACGAAGATCAACAGCGGGAAGAGTTCGGTTTTAATACCCGCCTCATAAATCCAGTACATCCAGCCGCCTTCCACGTAAGCCGACATGCCAAGGTTGGCAAAGATGCAGCCCACGCCAATCGGCAGGAGCAGGACGGGTTCAATTTCCTTTGCCACCGCCAGGTACACCAGCACGCAGCCCAGCGCAATCATCACGCCGTTTGCCCACGTGAACTCGGTGATACCCTTGGTGAGATATACAATTACCTGGGAGAGGTCCATATGCCCGCTCCGTTATTCCGTGAACTCAACCAACGCCTGACCATGTTTGACGTGATCGCCCACCGCCACCAGGACGGCAGCCACCACGCCATCGCGGTTGGCGCGGATGGCATTTTTCATCTTCATGGCTTCCAGGGTCAGCAACTCCTGACCGGGTTTGACGGCATCGCCGGGCTTGACGGCAATGGCAACAATCACGCCAGGGATGGGTGCGGGCACCGCTTTGGCGGAGCTGACCGGTGCAGCTGCCGGAGCCTGGACTTTGAGCGCCGCGGGTGCTGCAGGTGCAGCCGGCGCAGCAGCGACGGGAGCGGCGGGCTGGGCGCCCTCCTCCACCATCACCTCAAAGGTTTCGCCGTCCACGGTGGCAAGGATGGGTCGGGCAGTCAGGTCGCCCACCTCGACATCAAAGGTGTGTTCACCAATCCGAATTTGCATTTTCATTGTTGAGTACCTCGGGTTTTGCGGGTATACATGGAATTCCGCTGATCGAAGCGGACGGCGCGCAGCGCCGCCTGCCAGGGGGATAAAGCTTCAGTGGGGCGCAGCCGGCTGGTTTTACCCCGGGCATCCAGTGCCAGGGCAGCCGCCACTGCCGCCGCCGCAGCCCGCAGCTTGAGGGGGAGCAGATCACTCCCGGCTGCCGGTGCCAGGTCTGCATCGGGGAAGACCTCTGCGGTTTCTTCGGCTGGTTCCTCCTCCGCCACCTGGGGTTTGGTGGAGGTCAACTTCACCAGACCTGCCATGAAAGCCCACAGCAGGATGATGACAGCGAAGACCAGTCCCATCCCAATCAGGGTTATCCAGAGAGCACCAGTCATGGGTTCAATATTACTCATAATCATTCTCCATCGTCTTAAACAGGCATGTTGCCGTGCTTGCGCGGCAGTGCCTGGACGGTTTTATCACGCAGGGCAGCCAGGGCGGCAATCACGCGCAGGCGGGTTTCGCGGGGTTCAATGACATCATCGATGTAGCCGGCGTTTGCCGCTGCGTATGGATTGCAGAAGCGCTGGCGGTATTCCTCCACCAGCCTGGCGCGCTCGGCTTCGGGGTCGGCGGCGTCCTTCAACTGGCGGCGGTAGAGGATATTGGCAGCACCCTCGGCGCCCATCACAGCAATCTCCGCGGAAGGCCAGGCAAAGCATACATCGGTGCCCATGTACTTGCTGGACATGACCACGTAGGCTCCGCCGTATGCCTTGCGGGTGACGATGCTGATCTTGGGGACACTCGCCTCGGCGTAGGCATACAGCACCTTGGCGCCGTGGCGGATGATGCCGCGGTATTCCTGGTCGGTGCCGGGGATGAAGCCGGGCGAATCGACGAAGGTGATGATGGGGATGTTGTAGGCATCGCAGAAGCGCACAAAGCGGCAGATCTTGTCGGAGGCGTCAATATCAACGGAACCGCCCAGCATGTCCGGTTCCTGCGAAACAATGCCGACCGGCATCCCGTCCATCCGCGCCAGACCGACAATGGCATTGCGGGCAAAGCCGCCCAGCAGTTCCATGAAGGAGCCGCTGTCCACGATGCGGTGGATGGCGTTGTGCATCGAGTAGGGCACACCCGGGTCAATCGGCACCAGGTGGTTCAATTCCTCGTCCATGCGGTTGGCGGGGTCGCCGCTGCCCGCCACGGGGGGATTTTCCACGTTGTTGTTGGGCAGATAGCTGAGGACGCTCCGCACGGTCGCCAGGGCATCCTGGTCGGTGGGGGCGGTGAGGTGCGCCAGTCCGCTGACGGTGTGATGGGTCATCGCCCCGCCCAGGGTTTCGGCGTCCACTTCCTCATGGGTGACGGTCCTGATCACGTCAGGTCCGGTGAGGAACATGTAGGAGGTCTTTTCGACCATGATAATGATGTCGGTGAGTGCGGGTGAATAGGAGGCGCCGCCGGCGCAGGGTCCCATGATCACGCTGATCTGGGGGACGATGCCGGAATAGAGGGCGTTGCGGCGGAAGATTTCGGCGTAGCCGCCCAGTGAGCGGACACCTTCCTGGATGCGCGCCCCGCCGGAGTCGATTAAGCCGACGATCGGCGAGCCGTTGCGCACTGCCAGATCCATCACGGCGCAGATCTTGTGGGACTGCATTTCGCCCAGCGAACCGCCCTGGACGGTGAAATCCTGTGAATAGACGTACACCGTGCGCCCGTCAATCTTTCCAAAGCCGGTCACCACACCGTCGCCGGGGATTTTGCTGGGTTCGGGGCTGGTTTCATCGTGACCCTGGGTGACGAAAGGTTCAAGCTCCTGGAAGGTGCCGGAGTCAAGCAAAATCTCGATGCGCTCACGAGCGGTGAGTTTGCCCTTGGCATGCTGGGCAGCGATGCGTTCCTTGCCGCCACCCTGCCGGGATTTGGCGCGCATCTCGCGCAATTCGATAATTCGGGGATCTTCTTCAGGCATTATCTGTCCTCTGTACGTGAATTGAATCAAATCGGGGTGGAGCAATTCTCCACCGGATGAATTATACGATAAATCGGAGGATATTCGGCGGGAGGAAGGCATGAGTTTGATGGATTTTCATCATGGTTTGGGAGGAACCGGGCGGCAGGCTGGGTTGCATGGAGAGGTTGCCACGACAGGAACCCGAGGCATCCGAAAAAGGGATGATACCTAAACAAACCCGGAACCTGCCGGATGCATCACCTCTACCTTGCGGATCACTGCATGATCACACGCAATGACAAACCCTGCCCATACGCTGAACCATTTTTATAATTAGAGGATGTTTTTTCCTTAAGTTATTCATCAACAAGCTTGTAAATAAAAACATCATCCTCGTACTGCAGCAGCGTATGGGGGGCGTTGGTATCATAATAACCGACCAGATATTTGCCAATCATCACCCGCCAGACAACCCAATGGCGCAGCGGTTGGGCTGTCTGCACGAACACCACAACATCCTCCACCAGCGGTCCCATGGCATTCAACTCCGGCTGCCAGCGGTTCGCCCAGCCCAGCGTACTGCCCAGCGCCTCCCCCAGGCTGAAAGGCAGCGCCATCAAACGGAAGGGAGCCTCCTGCGGCAGCATGCCATCCGCCGGGATGATGAGGGTTCTATCCATTTCAGGATCGACATATCGCAGCTGGATTTCCTCCCCCGCCCGTTCAGCCGTCCACTCTCCGGTGGATTTATCACTTTTACAGGTCTGCGAGGCGGATACCAGGTGCATTTCGGCATCCCACACGGCAGTCAGGTGGCAGTCTTGCGTGTCGGAGGCATAATAGCCGGTTAATGTGGTAGTTTCATAGGCATCCACATGCCTGGCGCAATCGAGCTGGGTGGCGGATTCCACAGGCTGGAGCTTGCAGATCATATTCCCCACATGGGCATCCAGCCGGTTGTGGACTGTGTAATGCAATTCTACCGGTGCACCGAGCGGTTTGGCTTCCAGCTTAAGCGGATTGCCCTTTGCCAGCACGCCGGGTCGGGTGCCTGCCTGCAGGGTGACGATCATGACGAGGATTGCGATGAAATTCACAATCACCGGCATCCAGCGGCGGATGGGGCTGCCGGGCAGCGGCTCCGGGCGCGGCTCTTCCACCGGTGCAGGAATCAACCATTTAAGCAGCGGGATGGTGGTGAGAATGATCAACAGTCCTGCCGCAAACCCGATGATTGCATGGATGGGAAGAATTAAACCCGGATTGCGGGTGGACACCATCAGCAACACCATGCCCGCCAGGTTGTTGACGGCATGCAGCAGGATGCCGGGAATCAATGAGCCTGTCCGCCAGAAAAGCCAGGCGAGTCCCAGTGCCACCGGGATGATTGACAGGGCGCGCTGGAAGCTGAGATGAAAGAGGGCAAACAAGCCCGCGCTGACGAGGATGCCCGCCCACTTGCCGTGGATGGCATTGGAACGCTGGATGACGCCCCGGAAGAGTGCCTCCTCGCAGATGGGAGCGGCAACCACCATGCCCAGGGCAATCAGCAGCAGCCTGCCGGTGGTGGTGGGGAAGGCATCCGGCGGGGAGCCGGCTGAAACCGGTAAAATCTGGGTCAGGACCGCCTCCAGGAAACTGCCCACCAGCCACAGCCCGCATCCCAACAGCAGGATCAGGATTGCTGCGCCGGGGGAGGGCAGCTTCAGCCTGCGTGTATCCGGATCGGTGACTGACAAACCGGGCAGAATGCGGATGCCGCGCAGCCGCAGCAACCAGACAGCCGGCAGCAGAATGCAGATCAGTTCGGTTGCCAACAGCCCCCAGCCAAAGGAGGCATTCTGCATGGGCGCCCCCACGAAAAGGAGCAGAAGCAGGGCAGCCAGGAACAACATGGCAGCCAGCGGGATCGGCAGGGCTTCAACCGGGCTGGCAGTGGGATGGTTTTCAGGGAAATCAGGGTTCTTTTTCATGGGAATTGGTCCGAAACTGGTTTATTTTTTTTGGAACTTTTCGGGTTGGTTAAACGTATATAAAGTATAACGGGCAACCAAATCCCGTGTGAAGTGTTGTACCAATTAACTAATATTCAATCAGGAGTACCAATATCTTTCATTATTGTACTTCAAACAAAGTCTCAAGGAGGTGCACCATGTCTGCAATCGTTATCCTGGTCGTCGGATTGTTTGGCGTGACGTTCCTCGCGATGAGTCTCATGGGGGGCAGGCGTTCGGTCTGACGGATTCAAGCGGGGGGCAAACCGGCATATCCAATCATTAAACCCAGGGATGGGTAACATATATAGGGCAACCCCCATCACCAGGCAACGGAGTGGGGTTGCCCCGATTCACCCCATCATCACCAGCACCAGCAGGGGCAACCCGGTGGTGTGGACACGGATTCCCTGACAGCGGGAACGAACATCCGCGGGTGCAGCCCGGGTTTATTTGCGTAATTTGCGGATATGCTGGGCGTGGTCCAACTCGTGCCAGATCGCCCGGCGGATCAACTTGCGCGGTGACCAGAACTCGCCCTGGATGCCCACCACCTGGCTGCTTCCTTCAAGATCGGGCAGAATCTGCAGCAGGCGGGTGCGCACAACATCCAGGCGTTCCAGCATATCACCGGGCACCTCTGAATGCTTTATCCCCGCCAGACCCAGCCGGTCCAGGTACCACCATTCCGCCCCGCCCACATGCTTTACGATGCCGCGGATTGACCAGCGTTCACCGGGTCGTTCGGCGTCCAGCTCCGCTTCGTCCAAGCCCTCGATTGCCGCCAGCAGGTCCTCGCGGCTCCATTGGAGCAATTTCTCTGCCCGCAGCCGTTCCGCCCGGGTGACCGGTTTCCAGTCGTCGTGAAACCAGGCGTTGACGGCGTAAGGTTTGCCGGCGCCCTCGTCGTAATTTTCATCGATCCAGTACACCTGCCAGGTTTCCACCAGTTTGATATCCACCTCGCGGTCATCCGGCAAGCCCGGCAGCCCGCCCTTGCCCCGGATCCAGCTGCGGTATGCCAGGAATGCCAGTGCCGCCTGCACCAAGGCTTCCGCCGGTTCGGCGCCATAGGCAAAGCAGCCCGGGTAATCCAGCGCCCATGCAACCGCGCGGTTTTCATCCCCATTTTCAAGTCCAACCCGAATGTGCATAAGAACTCCTTGTAAAGATATTATATTCAAATTTGTCATTGTGATTCCCCGCCGCCCCCAACCGGTGCCGGTCGGATATTTCCCGGCAGCAGTGGACAACCATGGAATAATTATGGGATAATACAAGCATCTTCCGTTTGGCGGCAGGATTGTCTTTTTCATCCTGACAGGTGTGACATGTCCTCCATTCCCATTCCCACCGGCAATCTGCCAGGGTATTGGAATCTCAAACCGGAACAACTTTTTCAAGCCCTCGAATCCTCCCCTGGCGGGCTGACAGGTACAATTGCCCAGGTCCATTTACAGAAGGCGGGTCATAACACCCTGGACGTGCGGGCGCGGATCACCCCCGCCGGTCTTTTCCTGAATCAATTTAAAAGCCCGATTATTTTGATCCTCCTGCTGGCAACGATCATTTCCGCCGTGGTCGGTGATTGGACGGACGCCCTTATCATTTTCACCATCGTACTGGGCAGCGCAATCCTGAGTTTCTACCAGGAGTTCAACGCCAACAACGCGGCTGCAAAGCTGAAAGCCCAGGTCAGCATTAAAGCGACTGTTTTGCGGGATAGCAGGGAGCAGTCCATCCCGGCGGACGAGGTGGTTCCGGGCGATGTGGTGCATTTATCCGCCGGCAGCCTGATTCCAGCGGACGGCGTCCTGCTGGCAGCCAGGGATTTCTTTGTCAATCAGGCGGTGCTCACCGGTGAGACCTTCCCGGTGGAGAAACAACCCGGCGTGGTTGACGCAGGCGCATCCCTTTCCGGGCGCACCAACTGTGTCTTCATGGGAACCAATGTGCGCAGCGGCAGCGCCACCCTCCTCGTCGTGGAGACCGGCGTGCATACCATTTTTGGGCAGACCGCCCGGCGCCTGACCCTGCGCCCGCCCGAGACGGAATTTGAGCATGGGATTCGCAAACTGGGTTACCTGCTCACCGAGGTCATGCTGGTGCTGGTTGTGGGAATCTTCGCGGCGAATGTCTTCTTTCACAAACCCATTCTTGATTCACTCCTCTTTTCAATTGCCCTGGCGGTGGGTTTGACCCCCCAGCTGCTGCCGGCGGTCATCAACATCAACCTGTCAAAAGGCGCCCAGGATATGGCAAACCGGGGTGTCATTGTGCGCCGGCTGACTGCCATCGAAAACTTTGGCAGCATGGATATCCTTTGCACGGACAAGACCGGCACCCTCACCCTGGGTGTCGTGAGTCTGGATCAAGCCTGCGACCCGCAGGGCAGGGATTCGGAAAGCGTCAGGCGGTTCGCCTGGTTGAATGCCTATTTTCAAACCGGCATGCCCAATCCGATGGACGAGGCAATCATCACCTCCCTGCCAGCTGGTGTGCCGGGGGCGGACAAGGTGGATGAGGTCCCTTATGATTTTGTCCGCAAGCGGTTAAGCGTGGTTGTAAAGGAGAAGGGGATATGCACCCTGGTCTGCAAGGGGGCGCTGGACAATATTCTGCATGTCTGCACCCGGGAAACTGTCGATGGGAGCCTGCTGCCTCTCACGGAGGACCGGGCGGCGGAAATTCATAACCTGCATGCCCAATGGAGCCGCCAGGGATACCGGGTTTTGGGCGTGGCTACCCGCCTGATGGTGGAAAAATCAACCTATTCCAAGGAAGACGAAACGGATTTAACTTTCGCCGGTTTTCTGCTTTTTTTTGACCCCCCCAAGCCGGGTGTGAGGGATGCCATTGCCAGCCTGCGGACGCTGGGTGTGCACTTGAAAATCATCACCGGTGACAATCAGTACGCAGCCATGCACATTGCTGAATCCATCGGGATTGAATCGCCGGCGATTCTGACCGGTTCGCAGCTGGATGAGTTTAGCGATGAGGCGCTCTGGCACACTGCCGAGCGTACCGACATTTTTGCCGAGGTGGATCCCAACGAGAAGGAGCGGATCATCCTGGCGCTTAAAAAGACGGGTCATGTGGTTGGGTATATGGGGGATGGAATCAACGATGCCCCCTCCCTGCATAGCGCTGACGTGGGAATTTCCGTCGAAAATGCAGTGGATGTCGCCAAGGAAGCGGCGGAATTTGTCCTGCTCAAACATGACCTGGCGGTTCTGGAGCAGGGCATCCGCGAGGGGCGCCGGACGTTTGCCAATACCCTGAAATATGTGTTCATGGCGGTGAGCGCCAATTTTGGCAACATGTTCAGTGTGGCGGGGGCATCCCTTTTCCTGAAATTTCTGCCATTGCTGCCAAAGCAAATCCTGCTGATCAACTTCCTGACGGATTTTCCGGAGATGACCATCGCCAGCGATAATGTGGATGCGGATTACATTGAAAGCCCGCGCAGGTGGGATGTCGGATTCATCCGCCGGTTCATGCTCATTTTTGGTCCGCTCAGCTCCATATTTGACTACCTGACTTTTGGCGTTCTGCTATGGGTGCTGAAAGCCAGTGAAGCCCAGTTCCAGACCGGCTGGTTCATTGAATCCATCCTGTCCGCCATGCTGGTGATTTTCGTGGTCCGTACGCGCCTGCCCTTCAACCGGAGTGTCCCCAGCCGGTTAATGATGGCAGCGACTTTGGTGATTGCCCTGATCGTTCTGCTGATCCCTTACTCGCCTGTTGCGGGGCTGCTTGGCTTTACCCGGCTTCCATTTATTTACCTGCCCTGGATTTTGGGCATTGTCGTGCTTTATGTGGCAGCGGCGGAGGTGACCAAGCGCTGGTTCTACCGGAGGGTGCACATCCATGGATAAGGAGATGACACCGAAAAAACCAGTAAAACTCCCGGGCTGGCATTCCATCCCCGCGCTGGTTATTCTGGGTCTGGCTGTCCACCTGCTGATTCCCCAAATCGCCAGCCTGCAGCACTCCTGGTCGGTTGTCAGGGAAATGACCTGGTGGGCGGTCATCCTGGCAGTTGCTGCCCAGGTGATGAGCTATGTCGGCAGTGGAATCATGCTGCACAGAATCGTGAAGGTGTACAAACAAAACCTGTCGGTTTTCAAGGGTGCATTAATCACCCTGGCATCCGCCAGCATCAGCCTGATTGGCGGGGGATTTGTGGGCGGGGCGACTGCAACCTACACCTGGATCCGCAGGGAAAGCCGGGATGGCAGCACCGCCGTCGTGGCAGGCACTCTGCCGGGGTATTTATATAATGCAGTTCTGGTGGGGCTGGCGTTGATTGGCACCCTGTACCTGATCCTGCTGCACGACCTGACCAATACACAGTTGATTGAATTTGGCATCATCCTGTTGTTCCTGGGAGGAACGGCTGCAGCCCTGGCGATTGCACTTCGTTTCCGGGAGGCGGCAATCCGGTTTGCCGTTCGGCTGGCAGGCAGATACGCCGGACTGCGGCATAATCCGTTTGAACCCGCCCCGGTTGAGGAAGCGGTGAAAAATTTTTTCTTCGCCTGGGATTCCATGCGGAACGGCAACTGGGTGCTGCCCTTCCTGGGTGCCGTCATCAGCATTGCCTTTGATATGGTGACTCTGTTTTTTATGTTTCTGGCAGCCGGTTATCCGGTCAGCCTGGGGGTGTTGTTTGCCGGTTACGGGCTTCCAGTGCTTGTGGGGAAGATGGCATTCATTTTCCCTGGAGGCGTGGGGATCATTGAAGGAAGCATGGTGGCGCTTTATACCAGCCTCAAGGTGCCCAATCCCATTTGCGTGGTTGTTATTTTGGGGTACAGGTTGATTTCCTTTTGGCTGCCCACCATCCTGGGTTTTGTGGCGGCTGCATATTTGAGCCACAAGAGGCTTGAATTATCGTAGGGTAAGGGATGCAGGCTGGTAATTATATGGCAATTACTATGGCGCCTGTCATTGCGGGTACTCGAAGAGGGCGCAGCAATTCCTCTTTTTGGATTTCCAGACCTGGCAGCAGCGAACTTGTCTGACAAAACTCTTAACAAATTTTAATTTGCCGATATGACTTAACCTGCTAGAATTAAGATGTCTGACATATTGACCGGGAACTTATTGTCATTACAATACATGTAATCCATAAATCGTTCCCCAAACGATAATCGAACCTTTATCATCCCTATCCATAAGAAATTTATAATCAATTACCCAGAGGTGTCAGAACTGTAATGCTGAGATACCTTGCCAGAAGGGCATTAGCTCTTTTACCTGTATTTTTTCTGATGACCATCATTGTCTTCCTGCTGATCCGCATGGTTAAAGGCGATCCAGTGGATGTGATGTACGGCTCCGAAGGCATGGATGCCGTCAGGCGTGCGGCTTTGGAAAAGTCTCTCGGACTTGACCAGCCCATCATCATTCAGTATTTTAGGTGGCTTGGTCGGGCGCTGACAGGCGATCTGGGACGGTCCTACCGCGCCCAGATGCCCGTGCTTGACTTAATTCTGCAAAGGCTGCCGGCAACCCTTTATTTATCGGTGGCTGCCTTATTGTTTTCCGTGGTTCTGGCAATTCCCCTTGGAATTGCCTCGGCGGTCAAACGAAATTCCTGGGTGGACCTGGGATCCATGGTGTTTGCCATCCTGGGCATCTCCCTGCCGCAGTTTTGGTCGGGCATCATGCTGGTCCTCATCTTTGCCATTGGCTTGCGCTGGATGCCTTCCATTGGTTACATCTCACCTTTTGAAAACTTTGGCAGTTTTCTACACCACTTGATTTTGCCAGCCATCACGCTTGGCTGGGCACAGGCGGGTGCCACCACCCGCCTCACGCGTTCCACGTTGTTGGAAGAACTGGGCTCCGAATATGTCCGCAAAGCCCGCGGAATTGGTGCGCCTGAATCGCGGGTTCTCATCACGCATGCCCTGCGCAACGCCCTCATCCCCACCGTCACCATGATCGGTTTGCAGCTGGCATTCCTGGTGGGCGGAGCGGTGGTGGTGGAGGTGATTTTTGCCTGGCCGGGTATTGGTTTGCTGGTCGTGGACAGCATCTTCGCGCGCGATTACCCTGTCGTTCAGGGGGTCATCATGACCATCGCTGTACTGGTGGTGATTGTGAATATCCTGGTTGACATTGTCTACACCATCATCGACCCGCGCATCCGTTTGGAGTAACAGGGATCCGGCAGATTCCCTATAAACTCACCATCATCCATTTAGACCAATGAAGGAGAAAAAGATGAAACGAACCACCATCCTGACCATCGCCATATTGTTGGTTATGGCGCTCGTGTTGGGTGCCTGCAAGACTGCAGCTCCAACCGAAGTAACAACTCCGCCCGATACTGCCACAGAGGCTCCTGCCGATGTGCAACCGACTGAAGAACCAACGGTTGAAGAAGGACCCAAGTACGGCGGTGTATTAACCTTCGCCATGAAGGAAGATGTTACCTCCCTTGACCCACACAAAGCCATTCAATATGGCGATGTACGCCTGAATGCCCTGATTGCCCAACAACTGGTCGCTGCCGACCGGGGCGGCAATTTTGTTGGCGTGCTGGCTGAATCGTGGGAAACCTCGGAAGACGGTCTGACCTGGACCTTCAAGCTGCGCCCGGGAGTCAAGTTCCACAACGGCGCTCCGTTGACCGCCGATGATGTCAAGTGGGTCTTCGACAAAATCATAGCGGAAGATTCCGGTGCAGCCATGCGCTCCACCTTCGTCAAAATCGGTCTGCAGGTTGAAGTGGTCGATCCCGCCACTGTCAAAATGACCATCACCAGCGGTGCGGGTCCATTCCTGAGCTATATTGGTTTGCTCAATCGCGCTGCCATTGTGCACCGTGACGGCTATGATGCAGATGGGAACGCCACCACCATTATCGGCACCGGTCCCTTCATGCTGGACAGCTTCAAACCGGGTGAATCCTACACACTCAAGAAATTCGAGGATTACTGGGTGGAAGGTCAACCCTACCTGGATGGCGTGGTCCTCAAGGTCATCACCGACCCGGTGGTCCGCCTGAATGCCCTGCGCACGGGTGAAGTGGATATGGTTGAAGAAATGCCCATTGCGGATGTCAAGACTCTGCTCGACAATCCGGATCCCAACTTCACCGTCGAAGTGTACTACTTCAACTCCGGCGCCCGCTTTGTCATGAATAACACCCGACCTCCATTCAACAACCTGGATGCCCGCCAGGCTGTGCAGTATGCCTTCGACCGCGAAGCCTACAACGAAGCCGTCTACTTTGGTCTGGGTCAGGTGCACAACCAGCCCTTCGTCCCGGATGATCTGTGGCGCCTGGATGTTCCCACCATCGAGCCGAACCTCGATAAAGCCAAGGAATACTTCGCCGCATCCGGTCTGCCGGAAGGCACCGAAATTGTCATCATGCTGATGGCGAACCAGAAGGATTCCGCTGAGATCATCGACGCCATGCTCTCCCAGGTTGGCTTCAAAGCCAAATTCGACATCGTCGACTCCGCCGCCTGGAACTCCCGCGGCCAGGCATTGGATTATGACATCCTGATCGGCACCATGACCGGCATTTTCGATCCGGACCGCCCATATGGCTACCTGAGTTCCACCAGCAGCGGAAGCTGGCTTTGCGGTGGGTACTCAAACCCCACCATGGATGAACTGCTTACCAAGGGCATCGCCACTGCCAACATCGAAGAACGCAAGGGAATCTATACCCAGGTACTGCAACTGGTGCATGACGACGCCGCCACGATGTACATTGTGAGTCTGCCGTGGAATGAAGGCTGGCAGAATTACGTCAAGAATTATCAACCAGCCTCGGGTATGCCGATGTTGTTGAACATGGACGCATCCACCGGCTTGAATATCGCCTGGCTGGACAAGTAATTCCCATCCTGATTATTTTCTTTGGCTCGCCCCGGTGCCAAAAACGCCGGGGTGAGCCCCAAAAATGCCCATGAGCGAACAAAACCAGATTGCCTCCCTCGATCCCAATAAAGCAGAAAGACGCCGGAAAGACCCGATTTTTAACCGGTTGCTGCGCAACCGCCTGGCGTTAATTGGCATGATTATTACATTCATTGTGATCATTACCGGTATCCTTGCGCCGGTCATTGCACCGTTCAACCCGCTGGAAATCCGGCTGAAGGACAGGCTGAAGCCGCCGGATGCCACCCATATTATGGGCACCGACCACCTGGGAAGGGACATTTTCTCCCGCATTATCTTTGGGGCGCGCATTTCGCTGGAGGTCGGCATTGTTTCCGTGGCATTGGGAACTGTCGTGGGGTTGGTCGTCGGTGCGGCGGCTGGCTACCTGGGCAAACGGGTGGATACAGTCCTCATGAGCATCATGGATGCCATTTATGCCTTCCCGGCAATTTTGCTGGCTCTGGCTTTGGTGGCAGCTTTTGGGCAGGGGCTGGTGACGGTGATGACCGCCATCGCCATTGTCCGCATCCCGATCTTTGCGCGCACGGTGCGCAGTTCCATCCTGGCTGAAAAGGAAAAGGAATATGTGGAAGCCGCCCGCTGCATCGGTCAATATGACCTGATCATCCTGGCGCGGCATATTTTGCCCAACATCATGGCACCCATCATCGTGGTGACCACCACTTACTTTGCGGCGGCAATCGTGGTCGAGGCGTCGTTAAGCTTCCTGGGGTTGGGCATTCCCCCGCCCGAAGCCAGCTGGGGTGTGATGCTCAATGATGGGCGCAGGTTCATGGAGGCATACCCCCATGTGGTGATTTATCCCGGCATCATCCTGTCATTGACGGTGCTCGGATTCAACCTGCTGGGAGACGGGCTGCGGGATGTGTTGGATCCGCGCCTGCGCAACGTTTCATAAACGGTCAGGAAGATACGGAAGATTTGTCCATAAATCCGGTCGAATTTTGCCGTGAGTTGGTGAGAATCCCCAGCCTGGGTGGCAGGGAAGGGGCGGCAGTCGAATGGGCTGCAGCCAGAATGGACCAGCTTGGCTTTTCTGATATTGAACAGGATTGTTACGGCAGTGTGACTGGAATCTGGCAGGGGGAAAAGCCCGGACCGACACTGTTTTTTGACTGCCACCTGGACGTGGTGCCGGTGACCGAACCGGACCTCTGGCGGCACCCGCCGTTTGAGGCTGCTTTGGAGGATGGTAAAATCTGGGGGCGCGGCGCCGCCGATACAAAAGCCTCGCTGGCAGCCATGCTGGCGGGTGTGGCAAGCCTGCCGCGTACCGGGTTGAGGGGTCGGGTGGTGCTTGCCGCCACCATCCACGAGGAGACCCTGACCGGCGCCGCCGTGATGCCCCTTATAAAG
>ERZ1026800.427-NODE-427-length-36450-cov-3.759574_pt1 | contig 36450 bp, 35 predicted proteins | sample MGYA00520873_ERZ1026800 | MGnify/ENA primary metagenome ERZ1026800 (study PRJEB33270, sample SAMEA104284475) | anaerobic digester metagenome | biome: Anaerobic digester microbiome; feature: mesophilic sludge digester; material: Anaerobic digester biomass | place...
TTATCCAACAAGTTGCCGATTGATTTTCCATCCCAAAAAGAATTGACACTCATTTCTCCAGTTTTTTTAATTAATAAATCGGCTAACAGTTAAGTTTCTGTTTTGATCGTTTCGGTCACACTGGAGGTGATGTAAGGGATTCCAGTTCCGATTATATCGATAAACTTGGAGGATGATATCTTCTGTTCTTTCGTCAATTACACGATTATGTTTTTTCATTTTTCCCCCTTCTTTTAAATGTAATATTGATCCTTTGGTTTACAAAATATTCTCGACCTTCTCAAAACAAGTGGGTCTTGTTCTTTACACTTCCTCATCATCTGTTCCCCTTCCAACTGAGTTTTACCGTTATCATACAAATCGCTCCCTATTTGTTTCCAGCCAAATTTTTCAAAATCCAAAGGCTTCTCAAGAACCTGGAGATCAAGTCCATGAGCTTCAATAACATTTACAATTGAGTTATGGTATTCAAAAGGGCTGGTAATTACTTCAGCAGATATTTTGGATAAATAGGTGGCAGACTTGATGGCTTTCATGACTTCAAAGAACCGTTTCCTGTTTGAAAAAAGTAAAATACCAAGCCAGGTATAGGTTCTAGCCGCTCCATTTGAAAAGACACCCGAAATGTTTATTGTTTGAGAATTCTTATTAATCCGAAATCGATACTTGTACGCATAAGGATATGGAGCTTCGCATGTGTATATTTTCGCAAAATAAGAAGGCAAATTTAAAAACAAGGAAAGGATAACCCACCATATATGCGAAAGTGGTGATATGTTTACCTCAATTTGAGAATCCAATCCAAGAGCTCCAATATACAATCCAGAAAAGGCAGCTTTTTTTATCACGTTCGCTATTAGTTTTGTTGAATATTCTTTTGTTACATACTGTAATCCATTATCGAGTAACAGCGCATCATACGAAACAGGTTTATCAATTTCCATACCAGAGGCACAGATTGCGTCAAAGACCTGAAGAACAATAATCCTTTCTCGGTGAAATAATTCTACAGGGATGGAGCCGTTTACGATATGAATTTCATACTTCTGCTTTTCTGGTAACAACTCATTCCAAATCGAGAAGTTCATAGCGGCTATGGCTATGGAATCTGCAGAGTGATCAGTGGCAATAAGGTTCGCAGAAATACCTTTTTCATACAAACGTACTAATAAACACTTATCTGCTACTGCAGCGCCACAGAAAAATGAGCGAATCCGGAGGTTTCTGGGTTTTTGTCTTATACTGTTTTCTAAAAAGTCAGCCATTTCATCTGTATATCCGATGATCGGCTCTATCGTATCGGGAACCAACACCCTTCTCAACACACCTAGGACGTATGGTTCATTACTTGGACTCATCTTCCAGGGATCGATCAGGAATCCAAATTGAGTCATTGTCTGCTTTAACTGTAAAGAGGCTTTAGCTATAATTTCTGTCGTCTTGGGTGACATAGTATATGGGTAATTAGGACCGATATGAGTCCGAAAATCAACATTCCAACGCTTGTCATAATCATCACAAGTCTGGGCAAAATGAGGAGTTGTTTTTACGATATAACTAATTAACCCAGATAAGTGGCAATCGGGGATTAACTTTATGATATTTTCCTGATCGTTCATGTTGATCCATCCTCTACATATTCTTTGTTTCAATCATTCCATTTTCGAATCCAACATTACGATTGCCGAAAATGAACTCAGCAACAGGCCGGCTTGAATCATAATTTGCGGCGTTCTCAAGTGTTCGGTTTGGTAAGGTAATAGCGGTAGACTTATCCTCTTTCTACAGAGATTCTACTTAATTATGGTTTCCTCTACTGTAGATTTCTTTATGATCAATGTTGCATAGGTATCGTTATGTGTTAAAAATGCCTTATATATATGCAGATGATTCTAAAGTAATTTAACCAATTCAACAAGCTTTATGGGAAATAATTTCTTAAATCTAATTTATTCAAAAAGTAATTGCTGAGGATTTTGAGCAAGCGCCGGTAGAAGTAATAGATCTTCATTGTTGAGAATATTTAAAATATCCTTCAGGAATATGTATCTTTCCATCAAATTTTGATATTCTAAATAACCAGTGCATTCGTAAAAATAATATACTTCCGTGGTTGACAAATCAGCTTGCTGTTAAATATGGTTTGTAATTTTCATCCTTTGATCAACCAGTGACTCCCGGTCTTTGACAGAATCAAACACCCTCGAATCTTAAAGATTTTTCCATTTCACAAAAGTTTTTCAAAAAGAGGACTTTCATTCACCGAATTTCAACCATCGCCTTCCGGGTTGCAAAAAAACTGCTTGACCTTGTCATAAAAAGCCGCTATTATACATCTTATACTCCTACTATTATCCAGATGATCTGGAATTCCAATTGGAGCTCCACATGCAACGCAATTTATCTTTTTGATTTCCATGGAAACCTCCAAAGGATTTCTTTTTCCCGATACAACCTATTATACCTATCGATTCATTACAAAATTTACGGATGCATTCTATTCACTGGGGTGATTCCGGATATACCGGCTGAGGTGGAAACTCACCAGGTGGACATCCTCGTCCTTTATGCAGGTGCTGCGATTACCAACAAATGCCGGGAGCGCCTTGGGTTCCAACAGCCAGACTTTTTGCCGTTCAGCAGAAGGCTGCGAATCCACATACCATCCGGGAAACAGCACCACCGGCTGGATGGGAAATTTTTTACCGGTGGATTGTTCCAGCAAAATTCCCAGCCAGCGCGCTTCGGCGGTTGCCTGGACGATGGGGTTGCGGTCCAAGCGGAACTGGTTGGCATACACTTCCCCATCTTTCACCCGGATGTACACATTACCCCGGATTGGCTTGCTGATTGTCTTGGTCTCAATAACAAAAATCCCCTGGTTGGATACCAGCACGTGGTCCAGGTTGAAGTGATCGCCGGGAATATCATGAAATAATAAGGAGTTGGTGCCCTGCATGCGTTCGAGGAATTGACCGACTGCAATTTCACCATCCCGTCCCAGCCTGAGATTCTTGATTTTACGGATGCGTTTGATCATCAGTATAACAAGGACACAGATGATAACCAGGCTTGTAATGGTGCCCGGGAGAGGATGGGGTACATGCGGGTGATACCATTTCCACCAGATATTGATGATGGTAAATATCCCCAACAGGATACCGCTGAATATTACTGCGATTTCCATTGCAGTATCATCCACCTGTCTACTTAACGTTTGCCCGGGCATACGGAGCGGCTTGTCTGTAATGGGCGATTTGCTCCTGGCTGTCATGATGCAATCCCTCCCTTGTGCTGGATGTGTATGGTTAAGTATATCCAATTTTCCCGGATGTGTTGGAGAGTATATAATTGACCCGCTTTTCCTATTCTGTTTACTTTTATTAAATTATGCCAATATTATATGAGTTCGGGTTTGGCGGACAGATTGAAGGTTTCTTTTGGATTAACTTTATATGTGGTAACACAAGTATACCCTATTAGGAAATCTCATCTTATCGTAAAGAAACCGGCTTCACCAGCTGCATAATCATATAGGTAAGCTGGCTGTATTGGAGGTCACATAAGCCTGAGCTTTCCCCCAGGTTCTTGATGTGGGAACAAGACTTCCGGTATCTTGAAATACTTGCTGGTTGATCTCAGCGGTAGCTGCAACGGGTACACCATCTGCTGCGTTCAATTCTATAGAACATGTCTTGTTCGCCGCGGAAATCTTGCAGCCCAAGGCAAGTCATGCCGATCTTTTCCAAAACACGTCTCGAGGCTTTATTCTGGGGATTTGCCATTCCATAAATTGCCTCAATATTGGTGGTATTAAAGGCTGATACGATCACAGCTTTCCCAATTTCGGTAGCAAATCCTTTTCCCCAAAATGGAACTCCAAATTGCCATTCAATTTCAGGTTGTTTCGGCAGGTATGGATTAAGTCCGGTGAGACCGATCAAGACCTGGCTGTCCTTCAAGACGCAAGCTCCATGAAAAGCTTCCAAGCTGCGAAAATCTTGATCCAACATAAATTGGATATATTCATTCGTTCGTTCCAACGTCCAGGGGGTATCACCGGTAAATCGGTGTACCCGGCTGTCTGACATGACGTCCCATAGTGCGGTTATATCGTCATATCGCCATTGTCGTATGATAAAGTGCTCGGTTTCCAGATATACATAGCTCATGGGGAGATATCCTTTACAAGCGCATCGATCACACGCAGCATGAATTGGATACCCTTGCGATGATACCTGAATTGGTTAAGGCTCCCGATGAGGTAGGCATCCAGGCCGGGATGGTAAAAGAGGAACGCGCCGGTCGCTCCGGCATTGCCCCAACAGGAGTACCGCCCCGGCATGAGCAGCGGTACAGGTCTTAATCTCATTATGCCATAACCGTAATCAATTCCGGGGGCGAACCTTGCGCAGTCGTCCATCTTCCTTAAAATCTGTTCGCTCAATAATCGTCCTTGTGTCAATGCTTGCATAAACTTGAGCAGGTCTTCAAGCGGTGCTGTAATCCCTCCTCCCGCGTAATCCATGCTTAAGGAGCGGTAGCCAACAATATTGATCTCCCCGAAGTATACTCCAGCAACCGGATACGGGCTTGCTTCGCAGGGCAGGGAGTGACCGATCAGGAAAGCCTGTTTCATGTCTGACGGTTCAAAGATCCAACGGCTTAACGCAATGTGGAAAGGCATGCCGGTAACGGCTTCGATTACCAGCCCCAACAAATGATAGCCGGTATCGGAGTAGTGGAATCCTTTGCCTGGCGGAAATCTTGATTTCAGGTTCTCTTTTGACCAGTTGATGATTTCCCTGGGCTGGTAGATACGTTCAGGCTCAGTAAGGATCCGCTCGACCATCCCTGGACCTCTGGCAGGTTTATCCTCAAAATAGTCGGGCAGACCGGACGTATGGTTCAGCAGATGCTTAAGCCGGATCTGGTCCGAATAATTTATGCCGCTGAAAACGTGCAGCCCGTTGAGCAAATCAGGTTCCAGGAGGTCGCAAATCCGGAAATCAAAAGAGAGCTTGCCTTGTTCGCACAACATGCCGATCAGGATGGCGGTGAACAACTTGCCGACGCTGGCCATAAACACGGGCTGTCCCATCTGTATAAAGTTGCCTGCAGTGTTCTTTGCATTCCCGCCGGCAAGGTTCAGGTGCAGATGGTTCCCATCCGAATGAACAAGCAGATGGGCATTGTGAATATTTTTGTCGGACTTCACTCGCTGGTCAAACAAAGTAGCTATTCGCTGACTGGTGGTAGATATTTTCATTATTTTTTTCCTGCCTGATTATGCGGGGTTCTCAGAAATCCGTTTTCCGCCAAGGTGGTTCACATAGAGTGCCACTCAGTAACAAGCAAAATCATGTTGCCGATCATTCTTAGGAAAATCCACTTCCAATATTGCATAAACATATTCATCTGCCCACTGTTTGTTAAACCAGCGAGTCTGACGTAGTCGTCCCTCCTGTTTCATGCCAATTTTTTCCATCACTCTCGCTGAGGCCGCGTTTTCTGCGTGGCAAAATGCCACAACCCGGTGTGCATTCAGGTTTTCGAAGGCAAAGGCTAACATTCGTTGTGCAGCTTCTGACGTAAAACCCTTCCCCCAATCTTCAATTCGCACTGCCCAACCAATTTCCCACTCGCGGATAGTGAGGTTTTGGCTTGTCAACGAGATGCGTCCGATTACCTCATCATCTGGCGTGAGCGTTATCCCCAGGTAATAGTTCGTACGAGGTACAACATTTGCGCATCGGATCGCTTTTCTAAGAAATCGTTGTGCTGAGCCACGATTTGTAATTCCTTGCTCAAATTGAAGCATTCCTGGTTGGCTTTCATAAGTTAGTAATGCATCCAAATCTCTTTGATTGAATTCACGGATGGTCAGGCGTGGGGTAGAGAATTTGAGACATCCTAGTGAACAATTCTTTTGATCCATAATTATTCTCGCTTTTCATTTGGTTATTCCTTCTTCGTTGGCGGTCGTAATCGCTTCTGCCAGAAGATCTTCCAGCCATACGCCCGGTTCAAACAATTGGTATGCCATCCGGGGGCAAGTCGATCAAGCGGCAAGGCTTAAGCTTCCCGAATGGTTTCCATCGGCTCCCTTCCCTTTATCCCAGCACTGGCAGTGCCCCCAGGACATTTGTAATCGTATGTACCAGCGTCGAAGGGATTACGCTATCGGAACGCCACCTCAACCAGCCTTGCAGCCATCCCGCCACAAACTGCAATACTATGATTGGCCACAACGCCAAAGTAAGAGTCAGAAGCATTAAGTGCGGCAGCAGGAATGCCAGCGCTTGCAGGGTATTGCCTACCCAAAATCCGACTCGACGAACCAGCCAACCGCCCAACCAGCCACGGAAGAATACCTCCTCAGGCAGTGCCCGGTTGAGCAGCTCCAACAGGAAGATGAGCGCGAGACTGCCCGGGCTGCGCGACCAACCCGTGTATGCTGCAGTGTTCATTCCCTCACCCTGCAAAGCGCCGGGTGGAATTAAACGAAACGCCACAGTCGCCACTCCCGCCAAAATAAGCAGCACCAGTGCCGCCTCACCCAAATTGCGCCAGGTAGGCAAAGTCCACCCCAGTTCTCGGACGGTATCCCTTCCCGGTCGCTTGCGGACCAGTTGGATGACCAAGTAGACCAGCGATGGCACAAACAACACAGGAGCAAGTAGGTTAAAATTCATCTCTTTTTTCTCGGTTTTCTTTATTTTGTTTCAGTAGTAGTCGATAACGATTCCGCCAGAAGATCCTCCAGCCATACGCCAGGCTCAAATAATCGCGATTGCCATCCCGGGGCAAGTCGATCAAGCAGTACAGCCTGAGTCATCCCAGTATAGTAAAATCGTCTTTCGCTGGCGTCATTCGCCAGTCGCTTCATCTGATTGATTTCACGCGCCCAGCGTTGATCATACTTTTCGTAATTATCAAAATCGGGAACGCCAATAATTTCTTGAACAGGCGAGTATTCCACACGCTCGTGGGCAAGGCGGTACACACTGAGTTCAGCATAACGACCGATTCCTTCCACCCACTCGCGATGACGTTCAAACCCGATCAATTCTGCGGTCAATCCTGCTGAGAGGCGGCGGACTTGGCGAACTGCTAAAAATTCACGTGCCAATTGACAGCTTTCCTCGTCGGTCTCTGCCTGCAGCGCGCGCACCAACAAATCCAGCTCAATCTGCCAATCCTCACGCAGACTGTTATTTTCCCAGGGGTACACCTGCTCCAGATCTTGGTTGGCCTGTTCTCCGGCTATCAGGCGTTCTGGTGCTGTGATACCCTGATAAGCATGAGCAGCTTCGTGCAGAATAAGTGTGACATACTGATCTGAACCGCTCACCATCAGGTCAATATAGATCCGATACGGAAATATAGGTTTTAGAAATTCAGGAAAAACCTCCTGCAATTGTGAGCGCATTGAAATAGGAAAGTATTCAAAAGTGGTCAGCGTTGCCGCATAGGTTTCTCCAATTTTGACTGTGAAAGCTTGCGGTGTACCACCCCTGGAGAGTGCTTGACGATAATAAAGCTCGCCCTGAATGTCATCACCGGGGACGACCTCCCAGGTTGTGCCACGCTGATCCCCTGACAGGACTGTTTTCCATCCGTCGGGGGGAGGAGAAGTAACTCCCACCAGGAAGGCATATGATTCGTTATATAAAATAACTGGGATCTCAGCTTGACCCCACCCGGGCAGGACTTCATCACCAACTGCCTCCCTCAGGTGCTGCGTTTCACTGATGAGTGCTTTTTCCACCTGTGACAACTTATCTGTAACCTCGGAGTGCTCAGGCAAGCGTGCGTTGTCCCAGGCGATCAAGCCTGCTGCTGCCAGGCAAAGGATGACCAGCCCGGAAATACTGAGAAGCATAAGATGAAAGCAGCCGTTCTTTTTTGATTTCATTCCATTACTCCATTTCTCACATGAAAACAATGTCGACCATTTGATTTTTTCGCCCAACTTTTCTAATATCCGACTGGGGTCTGGGTCGTCAATCCGAAATGGAACAACCAGCGCCCATGAAAAATTCCACATCAAGAATTGAACAAACAAATTCATTTACCCAGCTTTCCTTAAACCAGCGGGTTTGATGTAAATGCCCCTCACTCGTCATGCCGATTTTCTCCATCACTCTCTCTGATTGGGAATTGCCGGCTTGGCAGAAAGCCGCCACCCGATGTATATGCAGTTGCCGGAAAGCAAATTCAAAAAATCGGTGTTCTGCATCTAGTGATTTACTCCTCAATCATTTATCAACGTGCGTAGACATGCACCTGTTTGAGAGTGGATTGTTTTTGCCACTATTTCCGGCGTACCCTGCACGATAATTTCGCCACCAGCGTCACCGCCTTCCGGTCCGAAATCAACCACCCAATCGGACATTGCAATGACATCGAGATTGTGTTCAATGCAAATCACAGTGTTACCGAAACTGACCAATTCATTCAATAGTGCAATCAGCTTTTTGACGTCGTGGGGATGAAGTCCTGTGGTCGGTTCATCTAGAAGATACAGCGTATGCCCGTTTGTGCGCTTTCCGAGTTCCTTTGCGAGCTTTATGCGCTGCGCTTCACCCCCCGATAAAGTCGTGGCGGACTGTCCAAGGCTCAAATATCCAAGACCGACTTTCTGCAAAATGGTCAGTCGATCCATAATGAATGGCACGTCGCAGAACACAGCAGCGGCTTCCGCAATGGTCATTTGTAAATTGTCGGAAATGTTGAATCCTTTAAACTGTATCTCTAAAATGCTTTTCTGGAATCGTCGCCCGTGGCAGACAGGGCATTTAACCTGAACATCCGGCAGGAAATGCATGGTAATGGTAAGCTCACCGCTCCCCTCACATTTTTCACATCTACCTCCCGGAACATTAAAGGAGAAATGTTTTGGCAGTAGTTTTTTCTTTTTGGATTCATCCAAAGAGGCATATAAATCTCTTATATAGGAAAAGATATCCGTATAAGTTGCGGCGTTGGAGCGGCTTGTTCTGCCGATGGGCGATTGGTCAATGGTGATAATATCGCTGACATTCTCAAACCCTGAAATTTCCAGGTGGTTGGGCTTTTCTCTGGAATGACCGAAAAATTTTTCAGCTTCGCAGCCAAGAATATCGAACAGCAATGTGGATTTCCCGCTGCCGGATACCCCGGTCAGAGAGACGAGCATTCCCAAGGGCAAGTCCACATCAACGTCTTTCAAATTGTGTTTATGTGCCTTGGATATTGAAATGCTCTTTCCACTGCCGGTTCTTCTTTTCGTGGGAATATTGATTTTATCCATACCCAAAAGACAACGTCCTGTAAATGAAGTTTCACAGGATGCGATTTCAGCAGGCGTTCCTGCGGCGACAATCTCACCGCCGCCCTCACCGGCTTCCGGGCCAAAATCGATAATATAGTCGGCGGCTTGCATAATTTCAATGTCATGCTCAATCACCAAAACCGTGTTGCCCAAATCCCGCAGTCTCTTCAAAACTTCAATCAACCTTTTCGTATCGCGGGCGTGGAGTCCGACGGTCGGTTCGTCAAGTATATATAGAACCCCTGTAAGACCGCTGCCCAAAAGAGAGGCCAGTCTCAGCCGCTGGGCTTCACCCGCCGATAATGTGACAGCGGCGCGTTCCATGTTCAAGTATCCCACGCCAACATCCAAAAGTCGTTTGATTCGCTGTTCCAAATCGTCAATCACCGGTCTTGCGATCAGCAAAGCCTCCTGGTTGGTGAATGAGGGCAATTTCTGAATCCAGTCTAAAACGTCGTCCAACGATTTTTTGGACAGTTCAATAATATTGATTCCCCCAACAGTCACGGCAATGCTTTCTTTTCGCAAGCGTACCCCATCACATTCGGGGCAAACTTCTTCATGGAATAAACCACCAAATTTTTCCTTTGAACCGCTCCCCATCTCAGAATGCCGCCTTACCACATTGGTAACAACACCCTCAAACCGACCCTCTGGAACTGTTTTGGGCGGTTTGACACCAGGGAAGTGTCTGCAAAATTGCGGGCTTAGTACACCGTACAGAAGATAGTCCATCTGTATCTGCCCATAATTTTTCAGCGGCTCATTGATACTGATGGGAAACCCGTAAAAGTTGCCCGCGTTTTCAATTGCCTCCGAATATCGGTCAATGTGAAACTTATCCCAAATGCGAACCCCGCCGTCGCTAATACTTAAATCAGTATTTATAATCCGTTCAAGGTCGGGTGTATTGACGACCCCAAGCCCCCTGCATGCCGGGCAAGCCCCCTCCGGTTTGTTAAAGGAAAAATGGCTCATTAAAAGTTCCGGAAGCTTTTCACCGCAGGAGGGGCAAGCGATCATTTTTTCATCCACATCGGGGTTACCGATTCTGTCCCCCAACTGTTCATCCCAGGGAGTGAAATTTGCTTCCATTACCATTTCAAAAGGCTGGCGTATCAGTTCACCGCAACGAGGGCAATTTCTAACGCCGAGTTTTGCAAACAGTATCCGCAGGTAAGTGAAAACCTCTGTGACGGTGCCTACCGTAGAACGGGGATTGTGGTTATTGTTCCTTTGGTCTATGCTGATAGATGGGGACAGGCCGATAATGGCGTCAACCTTTGGCTTGCTGAGGAAATCCGTTACCATCCCCATGGATTCCATATATTGTCTTTGACATTCTTTTTGAAGGGTATCCAACGCAAGCGTTGATTTACCGCTTCCCGAAAGACCGGTAAATACCACCAGCTTGTTCTTGGGAATACGCAATGAAATATTTTTAAGGTTATTTTCCCGCGCTCCCAATATTTCGATAAACGTATCCATTTGATTTCCTATCGTTATTTTTCTTCTGGTATCTGACAATATCCACTCATAATTATTTGGTAATGAAACAGATACTCCCTGTTGGATTACTGCGTAGGCTAAGGCTCCAAATTTACCTCTTTTTGGTTATCCACCATTTTCAGTTTGTCTTGTTAATGATCATCGCAATGGGATAGGTAAAGCTGGTGGATGCGTACTGTTGAAAGCGAAAGCCAAATACACTAAATACGCCGCGGCACCGGATGAAAGGAGTAATAATGTAATCATCAATATTCTTATGCGCTTGTTATATTTTTTTCTTTTCTTCAGAATCTCAATGGTTACAAGAATCATCGCGACACATCCCAATAGAATGGTAGAGGACCCAAGAATTGTTATATACATTCCATTTCCGGTAGACATTGCGATATCTCCAGTTTATAAGCAAATTAGTTACGGTTCGGTTGTATAACCGCTCAGAAGAATCTGGTTGCTTACATCCATATTCAATGTAATCTCTTCCGCGTCGAAGTAAGCCCATGGCGAACCTTGATCCAGCCACATTGCTGTGCCAACGGAATAGGCGCTGCTTTCTGCAGCCGGTTGTCCGGGCTCGTTTCTTCCAATCCAAAGTGTTTTGGGTTGCTTTTCACCTGGATCACGGTAGGGTATCGTTTCCATCGAATCGATCATACCGGTCTCGAGGGTAAAGAGCACCAGAAAAAATTCTTCACCCTTCTCAAAGGGCGCTAACAGGAGGGCTGTATTCGCATGAACCAGCTCCCAATGGACACGGGGATCAGTCATCCAAAGAGCCGGGAACCACATCCCCTCCGTCCAAAGGGTCAGGTTTGCAGCCTGGTTGCTGTTTGGATCGTTTGTAATGCCCGTCATTGGGCTTTCGAAGAATTGTTCCCCATCGATATATCCCTCGTTGACCTTTAGGATCCCAAAGAACGTGACCTCAAAGTAATGACGGTAATTATTGCCGGTATTGTGCACGAATACAAACCGCGCAGTAATGGGGATATTCATGAAGGGTTTTAGCGTCCCCTGCCCTTGAATGATTGCCATCTCAATTACGGGGATCTTCTCACAATGGACGGTACGAGAGAATCGCTTGATCAGCGCAGGAAGACCGAATTGCAGCTGTTCTGTTTTTAACCGCTGGACCTGTTCCTGAAATGTGGAGAAGGATTTCGGCTGGATTTGTTGCCCCAGCCAACCAATAAAGCCAATTCTGAAGATGATGTCGGCAGTGATGCTACAAGTTTTCCGTAACCATGCCATTATTCACCTCATGTCAATTCTTGTTCGTGAAGATCGATTGCCCCCACTCGCTAATCGCCTCCCAATTGCGGAAGTCGCCGGTTGGTGCCCGCTTCATTCTTGCTATCAGACCCTCAGCGAAGGATAGTTTCGTCGGATCAAACACGCCGGTAAAAAAGGCTTCGTGCTGTATGGGCAGCAACTTGCGAATCAGATCCAGGTAGGCGAGGCGGGCTTGTTGGCTGGCTTCATCCTCTCCCGAATTCTGGAGATAGACGGCGAAGAACGCCAGTGGAATGCCACGTAAGGAAGCGTGATGGTCCTCGATAAACTGAGTCACTTCTGGAAGTGGTGCAGCGATCCGAATTGCGCTGCCGATCACCACATAACTGTAATCTTCCAGGTTGGTTACCTGTTGGATCGGGCAATAATTTACGGCAAAACTGCGCTTCTCGAGTTCCAGGGCAATCGCCTGGGCAATTTCCATGGTCGAACCAGCTCTGGTCGCATACGTAACCAGCACAAGGGGGATCATTGGGTTTCGATTTGCAGCCAACTTGAGATTGGAAAAGTCCACCGGACGGCGGAAGGCAAGCATGCCCAGACCTCCGCAAGTCAATGCGGTGGCGCTGATGCCCGCAGCAGCGTATTTTAGAAATTGACGGCGGGAAATTTTCTTTGACATAATGCACACCTTATCCTTTATTTCCTGTTTGCCCTACAGAGTAAGAGAAGATTGAGATTGCGAATTTTATTGAGTACTCCAAGCAATCCAGCTTGATCGATGTACGGGATGGCTAACAGAACTTCTCCGTTTTCAAGATTTTTTCCCAACCAACCCGAAAAATATGTTGACCAATGCTTTTCAAGATGATCTTTCACCCGAATTTCATAAGCTGAGCTGGAATTGGTTTGAGGTTTGTTTGCCATGTGTTTTTCCATTCATGTTATCTATGGGTTGGATTCTTCTGCGTTGGGATAGTGTGTCTCGAATATCATTTCGCCAAGATCGTTGTAGGTTTCAATTTTCTCAACATGGAACCCACCTTTACGTGCAGCCAAATAGGTCCTATCCGAGATGCTGGCTTCTTGCTCCAGACCATCGTCCCAGATGACCACGATCTTTGTAATTTGGTAATTCCGCAAATAACCGAAGGCAGTGGAATAACCGCGTTTAAGTAGGGTAGTCGTGCCATAACTACTCACGATAGAAATAGGAACGGTGTTTACAGGGTCGCTAAACTCATGGCATAAACCCGAGCCACCTTTTGCTTTCCATTGATGTAGTGGCTTTTTCTCAATTTCCAGGACCATCTCGCAGAGTTCAGCCTCTCCTTCAATTCGGTGGGCGCTATATTGAACCAGAACCAGGACAATGTCGTTTATCTCAACCTGTTGAATGGCTTCAACCGTGTTTGGATCAATGTGGTACCCTGCCACCGTCATCTCCTTTGCATGACGGACAGCGGCTTCGCCTGGTGTTGATACTGCCAGAGGATTCTGCTGCTCATTTTGTTTCGGAGTTAGCAAAATGGTGAGTAGAAGTATGGCTATGCCAAAAACAATAATTAGTACGATCGTTATCTTTTTCATGATGCTATCGTAACAAAATGGCTTACATTTGTCGTCTATCTTAAGGTCAGGTTCAGGTTTGTTTTTAACAAGAAAAGCCATCCCATTTTGAAAGGATGGCTTTCGTTTGGTGAAGGTATTAGCTCAAAGTAGATTAAGTTCCCTGGCTTTGGTTAACGCCATTGTCCGGCTGGTCGCATTAAGTTTCCCCAAAATATTATGAATGTGAAATTTGATCGTACCTTCTGCCAGGAACAGGCGTTCTGCAATTTCACGGTTTGAGTATCCTTTTGCGAGCAGCTGGAGAATCTCGGTCTCCCGTGAAGTCAACACATCCGGAGGAGCTTCTTTTTTCCCTTCCTTTTGAGTAATACTGAATTCCCTGAGAATTTTCAAGGCATACGCTTTGTGAATAACAGTAGATTGCTGTAGATACATGTAAATTAATGCCCGGCTGGATTCTCCTACATCCAGGAAAATCCGTAAATACTCACATGGCTCTGCCAATTCAAAACAATTGCCCAACTCTCTATAAGCCTCATTTGGCTTGCCCATATGGAATAGTACAATTGCTTTATAGAGCAGAACAACCACGAGTGAATTCTCGCGTCCCAACTTCCGGCAATTTATTTCCAATCGTTTTAATAGTGAAAAGCAGGTTTCGTATCTTTCCTCCTTTTTATCCAATGCTGTTTTTACTATCCACATACGAACCAACACAATTAATCGCAATTCCAGGTATTCGTCGATCGGATCATTGCACTCTGACCTGGATTCAAGGATGGAAACCTGACTGCGTTCCCATTGATCCAATAAAGTCCAATTCCCTTGCTTTAGCCAGACTTGCACCCAGGTTACTTCCACCAGACTATGGACAAATGGAGTCATTAACCGATTTTTTCGTTCATTCTCAGCTTTCTGGAGAGCATTCAAACTTCCCTCAAGGTCATTTCTTGCCAGCATAATTTGAGCCAGGCTGACATAAGCTGTAGCGATAATGTTGTGACTGGGCCACCATTGGGTATGTGCCAATGCCCTTCTTGCGAAATTGAGCGCTTGATCCAATTGATTTCTTTCATAATAAAGAAAACTCAAGAATGATTCATCCCTGGATAAATTGCCCTGATTTGGTATGCCCCGGTCAATTGCGGTTTGAAGTGAGTTTTCAAGAATATCAATGGATTGGGGTAGTTTCCCGACCAACCGGGTCACATTTCCCAGGTCAGTCCAAATATCACGTAAGATGGCTCCAGATTCCTGGGCGTACTCCGTACCTTTATTCAACAAACTCATTGCCAGATCTAAATCTCCAAGACTCCGTTGCGCCCATCCCTGCACCCAATAGAGGATAGCAAGCTCTTTCAAGCCCATTTCAGGAATATTATCCAATGCGGTTTGGGTAATTTCCATAGCTCGCTGTGGATGGCCTGAGCATACTGCTTTCAAACCGCGAAGGATTGGGACCATGGACCGGATGACCGTGATCTCTTCTACTGACAGTTTAATTTCAGTTGATCCTCCCTCTGATTTCCCTTGATCCGAATTTGAAGATATGATTTCTTCTGCCTTATCCAGAAGAGGATCAATTTGATCGATCATCCCTGCCTGGGAATATATATCTGCCACTTGAACACATAATTTGGGTCTTTTGAAAATCTCATTTTGCGGGAACTGATCAAACCATTTTAAAACGGTCGTCATCTGCCCATTTTCAAGGTATTCGGGCAATTGCAGGGCAATCAGCCGGCTAGCGTTATCCCAGTCCTCGGCTGCTAAAGAATGATTGATCGATGCTTCAATATCTCCGTGTTGCTCAAACCATATCGAAGCGCGTTGATGCAGTTTAGGAATTAAAGAGGGCGAGACGCTCTGGAGGCGGGTGCGCAACAGATCTGCAAAAAGATGGTGGTACCTGTACCAGATCCGTTCGTCATCCATCGGAACGATAAACAATCCCAGGTTTTCCAACATCGCCAACCGAATCTTTTGTTCGTCAGCAATTGCCGGAAGCGGAACCGGGTATTGCACTTCAAGCGTTTCACTTGTTGAATTGATACTCAAAACAAAATTACACAAACCATCATTCAACCGTTCCAGAATGGAAGTTTTCAAAAGATAGCTTTGAATTTCTGATGGCTGGCGGCTCAGTGCTTCTTCTGCCAGGTAATCCATAATAAATCGATGGCTTCCTGAAAATGCATCGATGAATTGGGGTATATCCCCGCGACCTTGCATGGAAACCCCTGCCAGTTGTAATCCGGCAATCCACCCTTCCGTACGGCTCTCAAGTTTTGTCACCTGTTCTTGGGATAGATCCAGAGTGAACACCTGGTTTAAGAACCGGTTGGTTTCTGCAGGAGTAAAACGCAGGTCTTCTGCGCGGATTTCAGACAACTCGCCGCGCGCCCGCATTCGGGATAGCAGAATGGGTGGATCTGAACGGGTGGCGATTACCATATGGACTTTTTCTGGTAAATGTTCCAGAAGGAAGGTGATTCCATCATGGATTGCAGGGTTGCTTATGAATTGATAATCATCCAACACCAGGAGCACCGGTCGATCCAATTCCTGCAGATCATTAAGCAATAAGGCTAAAGTATTTATTGGATATTGTGAATCAGCAGAATGAATGTTCTCCAGGGTTGCTGTCCTTATCTCGAGATCGACCTTCTTTAAAGCTGCGGTCAGGTAAGCCAAAAATCTTATAGGGTCGTTATCACCTGCATCTATAGAAAACCAGCTAACAGCCCAGTGTGTTGGTGTATTTACCCTTTGCAGGAAATCAATCCATTCAGCCAGCAGCGTGGTCTTTCCGTATCCTGCAGGAGCACTGATCAATGTCAGTGTTTTTCTTGAGCCTTGAACGATTTTTTCAAGCAGTTGAGGACGGGGGACATAATCTTTCCGCAGTCGCGGTATGAATAATTTCGTTTTGATAAGGGGTTGTGAACCTGGGCTACCCTGAGGGATTGACATGGAATTACCAGAAAGCTCATCCATTTTCCCGGTTTTTCCAGCCCGGATCTCTTGATAGAATGATAGCATTTCATCATCGGGAATTTGGTCGAGTTCTTCTTTTAATATACGCGAAAATTCTTCAAATTGATGCAAAGCGGAGCTGCGCTGCCCGGCTTGAGCATACAATTCAATAAGCGTCCGCTGTGCATTTTCATTCAAAGGGTCCAGGTTGACCCAATTGCCAGCTTTTTGAACGGCTTTTTCCCATTCTCCAAATGAGGCATAAGCCAGAGTTAATTTTTTCAAGGAAGACGCAAATTCCAGGAGAAAATTTTCACGTTGTGAGTATTGCCATTTATCGAACTCCGGCGAATCCCGTAAGTTTAACCCTTCCAGAAAGCTTCCTCTATATAACGCCGTGGCTTTCTCAAGATTGCTGATACATTCTGCGCAGACGATTTGCTCATGGTTGTGTGATTCCACGTTAGCCCGGAGCAAGCGAAATTCACGAACATCCTGCCAGAGCAGGCAAGATGGATTGATCATGACCGATTCTCGATTGCCGGTTATGAAATCAGGTCCTAGATCACGATTGATCGAGAAAATGGACCGGCGTAAATTTGCGTTTGCATGCTGTTGGTCATATTCCGACCAAAATAATGTCGCCAGGTTTTCTCTTGATAATGGGGATGAGGAGGACAGATCAAGATACGCTAGTAATGCAACCGCTTTTCGGGTTTCTAGATTAATAACGTAGCCATTACGTTCGATTATGGGAATTCCAAGCCAGAATGTTTTAATACCTTCCATTGGACTTCTATGTTAGGGTGATGTTTCCGGTGGTTGCAATAATCTTACGAGACTCTATTTAAGAAATTATATACCTGTTGATAATATAGCACTAAAATTTTGATCCAGTGGAATCCTCAATTTGATTACTCGCCTGATAAATTGCTTTGACTCTGCAAAAGCATCTTTTTATCCGTTTCTGCAATAAATATTCAACGGAAATGTATCATCGTTTCAGTAAAATCAATCTGGATATCACATTGTTTACTCAGGTTATACTATGATACGCTCCTCGTCTTGTGGGTAAGGATTAACTCATGTGCTTTGGCATCAATAATGAAATATCAGAAAAAAACAATAGATATCCATCGTAGAAGCGTATCAAGGCACATAGGAGATGAGCTACGCAAATGAAAAAAAACATATACACAAAACGGTTGATCATCCGCCCCCTGGATATTAATGATCTCCATACGGTGCTGGCAATTACTGGAACACCTGACACATACCGCTTCATCCCTGAGAAACCGATGGACGAGCTGGATGCGCGCAGCATGATTGAACGCGGGCAAAACCATCCAGAACTTGATGATATCCCGGCTGATGTCGCCGTTGAACTCATTGAAACCGGCGAACTGGTTGGGTTACTTTCATTCTGCATGATAAGCCGCCGGTTCAGGGCTTTTGAAATTGGCTGGATGATCCATAAAGCTTATCGCGACAAAGGTTATGGCAGTGAAGCAGCCCACGCGCTGATCGATTTTGGGTTTTCGATGCTTGGGCTACACCGCATCATCGCAACTTGCGATCCGCGAAATATTCCAAGCATCCGAATCATGGAGAAATTGGGTATGCGCCGTGAAGCAGAATTTGTGGATAGTGTGCTTCTGGGAGATGGAAAATGGCATGACGAGTTCTTATATGCCATCACTGAAAAGGAGTATTTGGGAAACAATTTGATCAGGTAAATCTCAACGACATGGACGGAAGTTGTTTTTGAGGAATGCAGCTGATAAATATTCGAGTCTCTTCTTTGCTTTTGGAAAGAAAACAACCAAGATCAGAAGCGTTACCTTGGAGGTTGTGCTGGTTTATTTGCTGTTCACTGCAGCACATATTACATATACCATCTCGCCGTTTTCTATTTCGGAATTGATTATCTTTGGGTTGGTTTATGCTTTTGTCATGGGCATCTTGATTGGGTATGTATATGAGAAAAGCAGCAGCATTCTGTACCCCATGCTGATGCACAGTATCAGTAATATCTTGATGGTTGGAACCGGATATTTGTTCGCCATTCTTATTTAGAACCGGGTAAATTGGAAAAATATCCTTGGAAAAGCGAAAAGTGTAATGAGGAATGACATAATAAAAACCAGCGATGGCAGAATGATTTTTACGAAGGTCCATACTCAGATCGAGCAGCACTCAATCTTTCACTCAATACTCATGCATTTGTTACAAGGTGCACTGATCGCTTTTCTGTTTGTTATGCTGGGTCCAAGATTGAAACAACACCATCTACCGCCGCTTCATGCGATCATAATTCCGATCATGATTGTTCTTATACCTTTTGAATTAGGCTGGTTATTTTGTCAGGGCTTTCGCCGAAATGGCAAGCTCTCATTAAATGGGATCGTGGTTACCCGCGAACATTTACCACTAAAGGACTATTTCAAAATTATCCCGGTTTTATTGCTATGGTCTGTGCTGATATTTATATCGCTGGGTGAGATGGATCAGGTTATTCTGAACACCCTTTTTAATTGGCTGCCAGGCTGGTTCCAGATCAGCTAAATCACTTCCGGGGGTTTTCATCCCCCCATTCTGACCATTTCCTTTGGACTCTTTCTGGTATTCAATGGATTTGCATGCCCGGTGGTCCAGGAGCTTTTTTTTTCGGTTACCGGTTGCCGCGCCTCGAGTACTTAAATGGTTGGTAATTTGGAAAAACAAACCTAAGACTTATCCTTCGATAGAAGATAAAAATATGTAAATAAATTACGATAATAATGAGTTCGCTATATCAAAAGCGGTAAGGAATTGGAAAGACAATGGATTCCAGAACTCGTTTTCCGCCCGTAACGGTTATCAAAAAGAAGAAGGAGAAAGGAACCAATCATGTTTAAAAGGAAAACCTTATTACGAATGATTTTTGGCGCAATCATTGTGCTCACAGCGATCGGAGTTGTGATTCTAGTGAAATTATCCCATCAGAGCGCAATCGACCTGGTAAACAGCCCTGCCATGAATCTTCTCCCGAAGACCTCAGGATTATACCAATCGGTGTTGTTCAGAATAATGGCAAAAGAAACAAGCCGACTCCCCCAAGTCAATTCGACTGAAAAAATGAATGAAGATGGTATGGTTTCCATCCTCCATGGCATCATATCTGAAGAAACAAGGGGTTATTTTGACACCTTTGTAGCTGATTCTTCAGATGGTAAACCTGCCCAGATCATCATTACAATATTTACAACAGAAGGGGATCCGATTTTTATTAATGTTTTATTTGATCAGGTTCAGTACCTTGCCGTTGTTGACAAAACTCATGACAGGTTTAATTCCGCAGGCGAGGAAGATGATAAATATTGCTTCGATCACATGAAAATTATCACAAATCCTGAAACTGATACAAAGTTCGTTGTTCTAACCAATGACAGCCAGTTGACCTTTGAACAACTTCGTAACGCTCAAATAGGGTCAAATATGGAGAGTATTGATTCCTTCCAATTGTTTTCGTTTTATGAAAAGTAGAGCAAAAGGAATGTACGCAAGACTCTTTCTGTATAAAGGCAGGCAGTTCTCTGAAAAAGCTTAACCACTCGGTTGACAAAAATGGTAATAAAAAAGCAGAACACAGAAAGCCGATCCCTTCCGCGGTATTGGCTGCGTAATTACCTGCCCATGTGGATTGGGCAAGCGCTCTCAATCTTCGGGAGCCGTCTCGTACAGTTTGCCCTCATCTGGTATCTGACGGAAAAGACCGGCTCAGCGACCGTACTTGCCAGTGCTACACTGGTCGGGCTGATCCCTGGAATCATCCTGGGTCCTTTTGCCGGTGCCCTGGTGGACCGCTGGAACCGTAAACTGATCATGATCGTGTCTGACGCCCTGGTAGCGCTGGCGACGCTGGTTCTTGCTTTACTGTTTGCAGTCAACTTAATCCAGCCCTGGCATATATATGCCCTGATGTTCTTCCGTTCACTGGCTGGTATTTTCCAGTTCCCGGCTATGAAAGCCTCGGTCTCCTTGATGGTGCCAGGCGAGTTCTATGCCAGGTTGAGCGGGATTAACCAGGTTTTGGATGGGGTCATTACGGTTACCGGACCACCACTCGGAGCGCTCTTATTGGTCACCTTGCCCATGCAGGGTATTCTGGCGATTGATCTGGCAACCGCAGTTTTAGCCATTAGTTTACTCCTCCTGCTGGTCAAAGTGCCGCAACCTGTTCGGGCTGACGCTGTCAAAAAAGTCTCCACCCGGCAGCTGTTATTGGACGTGCGAGATAGCTTTAAGTACGCGCTCACATGGCCTGGTCTCATGATGCTACTGATCGGAATAACCCTAATTGATATGGCTGCCTCGCCGGCATTTAGTCTCATGCCGCTGCTGATAAGCGAGCATTTTGGAGGTGGAGCATTGGAACTTGGCTGGATGGAAGCCGCCTTTGGTGTCGGTCTATTGGCTGGAGGTTTTTCGCTGGGTATTTGGGGCGGGTTTAAACGAAAAACCCTCACAATTTTTATGGCAATTTTTTCAATGGGAGTGGGAATCACTTCCTTGAGCTTCCTGCCCGATAATGGATTAAGTGTGGCGATTATATTAATGGGAATAACTGGTATGATGAATGCCTTGACCAACGGTCCGCTGGGCGCATTACTGCAAGCCAAGGTGCAGCCTGAAATGCAAGGTCGAATTTTTTCAGTGATAAATTGTCTCAAGAATGCCACCGTTCCCCTTGGACTGATCCTTGCTGCGTCTGTAGCCAAGAATTTGGGTATCCAGGCTTTGTACCTGGCAACCGGCGTAATTTGCCTGCTGATCGGGGTGGGTGGATTGGTGATCAGAGCTGTGAATACGCTGGATGATCAGGCTCCGGGCGGGAAATTGATGGTCCCATCTGTAAAGCCAGGTGAAGTACCAGCCAGGTCTGGGGAGTGATGACGATGAATAGAAATTTCAATTGGAAAACCACAGTTATTCTTGCAGCGACCCTCTTTCTGGTTTTTGTGGTCACCAGATATTATATGTCCGATTATTACACGCCAGAATGGTCAGCGAGACATATCTTCTGGGTGGCTGCATTAATGATTCTGCTCACATCGTTTTTCGATAAGGTGAGGTTCTCTTTCTTTGCGCTGGCTGGTTATCTCCTGGGGATGCTTGCGGGGGAGCTGTTCGGTGGTTATCAAAAAGATGTACCGCCCCAGTACCTGCATTATGGATGGCTCATTCAAATCGTAGTATTCTTTGCTTTTTGTTTACTGGGAATATGGATGCAACAAAAGAGGAAAAATAAAAATCAGTAAAGTGATTTTACTGACTTATGGAAGTATTGCAGTATTATCCACCTGTCTGATTAACGTCTGCCCGGGCATGCGGAACGGCTTGTCTGTAATGGGCGATTGGGTCCTGGCTGACATGGTGCAATCCCTGCATTGTGCTGGATGCGTATAGTTGAGCCGATCCAATTTTCCCGGATAATCATATGGGTTAGCTGCCCATATCCGTTCCTGACCGAGATCTTCTCCAGCAGGTAAGCCTCTGCCATCCTTAAACACAGCAATCATGATCTTGCCTTCCTTCTGCATGGCAATAATGTGGTTCACTTTTTCGCGCAGGTATTTGTCTTCGTATACGTTCAAGTGATCCTCCTTTGGAGTAGATGTGGAGAAAATAACCAATGTTGAATAACAAAAATTGCCAACGTTAAATGTGTATGTAATGAATTGCAAACAGAACAACATATGCGATATCTCAATACATTGGAGTATCGGATTTGCCGTTCTGATATAATTTAACTTTACTTGGGAGACAATTAGCAACACTCTCCTCTATGGGTTTGATCGGTAAACAGTTTTTTCTCAATCACGAATAGGATAAATATATCGGAATTTTCTTATACTCCCCCCGATGAAGGAAAGTTTATAAAAGGCGTTTTGCAGTTATTACAAATGAGAAATTTAGTTGAACATATAAAAATATTACGAAATGCAAAATGTGAATTTGATGTCAGTAGTTCGTTTTCTCATGTTAGATGGAATGCGTATTATACAACTGTCGTTTTTTGTCTGCCAATTAACGATTTTGAACTACTAAATCTTGAGGATCTAGGATTTAAACCCCCTTTGATACAAATATGCAGTGAACTTATGCCCTCAAATGCAGGTTTAGATGTACTAAATGTAGAATTTTATCCATCATTAGAATCAATTGAGGGGAATGATAGTTTGCATGACGATTTAGATGAAATTGTAAACAATCTTGCTGAACAATCAAGTTACTTTTCTCTACCTGATGATGTCATGGAATAAGGAAAGCAAATGGCCGAAGTTTATCTATTTTTATATGTTGTCGAAAATTATTTACGATTATTTATCGAAAAAGTCCTAACTGAAAAATTTGGGATTGCCTATTATAACTATGTTGTTGTTCCAAAATCAATTTCGAACGGGATCGTTGTTCGTAAAGAGCAAGAAAAGAAAAACCTTTGGATAGGTGTTAGGGGCAATTCTGACCTTTTCTATATCGATTTTAAGGATTTGGGAGTATTGATACAAAACAACTGGGACATTTTCAAAATTTATTTTCCGGATCAAGCATGGATTAGTTCCAAGATAGACGAAATGGGAAATTGCCGTAATCTCGTTGCTCATAATAGTGTTATTGGTGAACACGAACGAGATGTAATCCGGATCAATTTTAGAAGCATTGCTAAGCAATTAAATGGCTATATGAAAAAAACATGATTTTGATTTTTACGTATACTCCTCTTTATTAGGGTCATTAATTTGTCAGAGAGGTTTACGGGGAAGCCCAATGCTTCCCCGTGATTATCTACCTTCCATCGATATGCATGGGCAGTAAACGTATAAATTCTCCTCATCTCCAGTCGAGTGGAGAACCGCCGGTATATTGTGGACATTTGTCTCAATGGTCACATTTTTGGTATTAATGGCGGTCAAACCAACTTGCATGAATCTCACATTGAATGCAATCTCCAAATCCTGTCCTTCAATAGTGGCATCCAACTTGTTTTCGCTATCGCCGGTATCCGTCAAGGTAGCCAGTAGCTTCACTTTGTCGCTGTGATTCGTGCCCGGATGCAGGTGGAAACGGACAACGCTCCTCCCTGGTTAGTGTCTCACATTTATCACAAACCTTGGTCGAGACATGTACCCATGTTTTTTATTACACAGTTAATCGGGCAGTCCATCCAGAATCTCCTTCAATCTGTCCTTGTACTTGCGGAAAGCTTCTCGTCCGCTACTGGTCAACTGCACCATTGAATACGGTTTTTTGTTTCGGAACTCCTTTTCGATTGCCACGTATCCCGCTTCTTCAAGCTTGCCCAGATGGGTGGCTAGATTTCCCCAAGTCAGTCCGCTCAAGCGCATTAGGAAGATGTAATCTGCGCTGTCCACCACATACAGGTAGGCCATGATTGCCAACCGCGCCGGGGTATGGATGGTCACGTTCAGGTTGGTCAAATGGGAAACCATTTCGTTGTCCGGCTCAGTCCCACTCATGGCAACGACTCCGCCCGCGAGTATTTGCGCAGGAAACACACAAAGCGAATAATCCCAATTGCTATGATCAATAACCCGCAGCCAAGGACCGGCAACGCTCGCGTGACCGGTGATTGGATAAGCTCCAGGCTGGCGAAGCCAAACGCATACAATAGGCCGTATAGGTATAGTTGAGGTATACCAATCAGGTGAGCCACCAGGCTGAACCCACTCAATGATACCACCACCCATAAGAGCACAGGTAGAATTGTCGTCCAGCTTGGGATACGAGATGTGGCTGTGTATATTACCCACACCAACAGGCCAGCCAGCAGCGCCGATCCAATGATTGTTCCAACCGATCGCAGGCTGGCTGTGTGTCGCATGCCATATCTAACATTCCCAATCCGCGGCCGAATGATCCACCGCTGAACAGCATAAAACAGTACGAGTGTCACAGCCATGATTCCCACTAACCAGATCGAGGAATCTCCCCGACCCAGGTCTTCCGCCAATGCAGAAACCCCAATAGCCGCCAACAGAAGCCCTAGGTACAGGTCCCACCCGCCGTGCCCGGTCGATAGTCGAAATACCTGCTTTTCCAAGCCTTTAAGAGAATCCGTTTTCATTTGCTCTCCTTTTCTGTCGAATATGATTAGAATTTTCGTCTTGGCCATTTTTTATACGAAGAACTGCATTCCGAATGGGAACAGAACATGGACGCACAGGTCGAAAAGGATATGCGTCAGAATTGCGGTTTCCAATCCCCTCTTCCAGTAAAGCCAGCCGAAAAGAATACCGGGAAAGAGGTTCCCAATAACGGCATACGATATTAAACTTGGAATGAGCGGTAGTCCAAGGGTGATGATATTGGAAATGTGTAGAGCACCAAACAGCAGCGCCACCAAGAAAATGGCCGTCCAGATGACCCCGCTCGCAGGACGCTTCGCGGCATCTTTCCAGAGCAGCCCGCCTAGGTACGCAATGAACGACATCAAACCCAAGCGAAAACCGATTTCTTCCAGTACACCAGCGGAAAAGGAAGCGAGCCCCATCGCCCAGAATGGCGCCTTGGAGAGGCCTTCAAAATCAGAGAAGGATAAACCCCGGCTAGCAAAATCATTCTGAACCACGGGTTTTAACAGCAGCAGAACAATGATCGCAACGACTGAGAGAATCAATGCGGAGATCAGCGCCGTCAGCATGTCATTCTTGAACAACTTTCCCAATGGTTTTTTAGCGAGTAGTGCTTTGATTAACGGGAGGTCAAATCCGGTGCGGTTTGCCAGCAGGAGTCCAATAAAAGCCGGGAATATGCCGAAAGGAATGACGTCTTGGAGAGCACTCATAACCGAGATCAGCATCCAGTCCTGCGGCTGGTCGGCTGCTCCAATCGAAAAAATGACAGCTGGTATTTTCACAATGGCTGCGAGCAAAGCCAGCGCAAGGATGATCAAGTATATTTTCCAGGGAAATGATTGCCGTTTGGGGGAGATATCCCGATCAATGTTCACAGTTAATCCTATGGAATTTGGTTTCATTTACTCTCCTTAATGCATACATAGTTCTTTTTATTACAAAGTACTTTTATATCATAGCATGAACAGGAGGCAATGTCAAGTACCCAATTACATTTAAAAACGCTAAGGATCCTTACGTCATCAACGGGGGACCCAGTAATTCTAGAAATTGTAGGTCTCTCACAAAGTAAATGGACTAACGATTCAGACGCAGGAGCAAAGATGATTGAATACAGGATGGCTATTTATGCGCGACCAGGAGTTATTCGTGGATGGGAATGTTGTAACCACCAATGCTCCATAGCTTCAAAATTATTGGGCAAAATAAATTTGTCACTCTTGAGATTCTTTTGTAACAGACCTATTGAGATAATTCTATTCATTTATTATTAACCCCCAAATATGGGAGAGACACTTCCCCCATTTTATTAAATTGAGTCAATATGCATTGGCTTCAGTACGGGCCGGCTGGCGTCCTGGTCTCCGGCAGGATGAACCGTCGCTGTTGTGTTGTGGGCATTCGCCTCAATGGTCACATTTTTGGTAGTGATGATTTCCAAACCATCTTGCAAAAATTTCACATTGAATGACATCTCCAATTCCTGTCTTTCAACCGTGGCTTCAAGCTCAATCTCACTGGCGCCGGTCTCATCGGATTCGGCCAACAGTTTGACTTTCCCTGTTTGATCAGCTCCGGGTTGAAGGTGAAAACGTACCACATTGCACCCTTCACAAGCAATGATGCTGGCTGGCGGATTGGAGTGTCTGTTCCCGGAGATGATCTTGCAGTAAACATTTCACAAGCATAAAACCCTGTTTCTGACTGCAGCCTTTTCGACTTGAGCCACTGGTGTTTATAGATCGTTGGCTGGTCTACTTTGTCATCTGTTATTCAGTCACCTGGCATGCCTGTTGGCAAAGCCCATGTTGGAGAGGTCTGGCTTTCTCAGGTCCCGTTTCAGGCTGATTGTTCCCGATGCAGCGATCTTCCTCCATTCTGAATTGCCCATTGAACAATAAAAAATTTCCGAACCGGATTGCTCAGTAATTCTTTCAGCAAGGTACTTGATTATTTGTAAAAAAGAGTATACTGGATAAAATATCGCAGAACAATTCCACCGTACAGGCTTGCCCCGGTTGTCATTCTGTTGAATTTCCCGGTGGATGTGAAACCAAAGTTGACTGTTGGGGCTGAAAACCAATCCCGCCTGGTCAACGCACCGGACATCAGCAGCATTGTCAACCCATTAAGAATGTATTTGATTTGATGAAATTTCTGTTCAGGATGCATCTTCCCTACAGGGTCATAAATCTTCGATTGAAATGAAATGGAGGAAAATATGAAAGACACCATCCGGCAAATTTCTGTAATCATATCTGTCCTGGCAACTCTCGTTATCAATGGTCTGGCGAATACTCTGCCTTTGAACGGGCAAACCACCGGTCAAGTTTCCGACCGCTTTAATGTTTACTTTGTTCCGGCGGGGTATGTATTTTCAATCTGGGGATTGATTTACGTTGGCTTGATCGCCTATACCATTTACCAGGCATTACCGTCCCACCGCATGAATCCCCGTCTGCGAGCCACCGGCTGGTGGATTGTGTTGGGCGGACTCGCAAACAGTGCCTGGATTTTCCTCTGGCATTATAACCAGTTCACCCTGACCCTGATCGCCATGTTGATTCTCCTGGCGACGTTGATCCTGACTTATCTCAAGCTGGGGATCGGACGAACAAAAGTCACAGCAGGTGAAAAGTGGGCTGTACATCTTCCGATCAGCATTTACCTGGGCTGGATCACGGTCGCGACGATTGCCAACATCACGGATGTTCTGGATTTTCTAAAATGGGATCGCTTTGGGATCACCCCTGAAATCTGGACGAGTGTTATGTTGGGGGCAGTATTGGTCATTGCAGTCCTCATGAACTTTACACGGCGGGATGTGGCTTACGCAGCCGTGTTGCTTTGGTCCCTGATTGGAATATCAGTGAAGCACGCTTCCGTACCGGCGGTTGCCATCCCAACGTGGATCACATTCAGTCTGGTGGCAATAACGCTGGTGATAGCTCTTTTTGTCCACAAACCTGTTCAGCCAAAGAAGGCTGCAGCTTGAAAAGCAGGGGAGGGGATGGTTGAGTTAAGTCAATCATTACCTTGATCAAATAAAAAGGGTGCTGATTATTTCAGCACCCAGGATCCATCAAATTCGATATTTTGATTTAATCTGGTCGTCCAAGGATTTTTGCCAGTTCTGCGTATCCGCGGGCACCCAGGATCAGTTCATCGACGCCGATATGTTCATCAATGCAGTGAGCCAGCATGCCTGATGAAGGTCCGAAGATGATGGTTGGAAGATTGGCAAATCCAGCTGTATAGGAACCGTTTGTACAGAATTGGGATGAGCCAAAGATCGGGTCCATGCCTGCGGTTTGCAGCGCCTGCCAGGCTTTCAACACCCAGGGGGAATCTTTGGGTGTCAACCAGCCGGGATGGAAATCAGGTGCTTCGAGGACTTCATTCGTATAGGTATCCATGTGGACCGTTCCAAAACCGGTTTGCCAATCAGGCAGGTCACCCAGTACCTCATGAATGGATGCGAGAACCGAGTCCATTGTCTCGCCTGGCATCAAACGACGATCATAACGCATTTTAAAGCTGACAGGCAGTGTTGACCGGCTGGGGAGGGGGCTGGAAATCGCATCGATTAATTCCATCACCCCATCACCCAGGATGGGGTCAGAGGGTAAGGGCATCCGGCATAAACGTTCGATGATCGGTAAGGCTTTATATACTGCGTTCTCACCGAGGTGGGGTACTGAAGAGTGGGCTGGTTTTCCAGTCACTTCCACCCACAACCCGGCACGCCCTTTTTGTCCAATTCCAAGTTTGCTGCCATTTGGCTCGCATATGACTACAAAATCCGGATGGACCTGCTCAACCACTTTTTTAACCGCAGCGCCTTCATGATATTCTTCGCATACTGTTCCGGAAACAACCAATGTGCCATGGATCTCATCTGCGGGCACCTGCCCGATGCCGATCACCGCGGCAGATAACGGACCTTTCATGTCTGATGCGCCACGTCCCCAGATTTTTCCATCCCGAATTTGAGCTCCAAACGGATCAATCGACCAGGTCTCTGGATTGGTAACCGGGACTACATCCATGTGTCCGTCGAACAGGATGGTGGGTCCGGGTTTATTTCCCTTTCGTATTCCAATCACATTTCCATACCGATCCACCTGAACAGTATCGAAACCGAGATCTTCCATTTTGGCTGCAAACAAGCTGCCAACCGCTTCTTCTTTTCCAGACAGACTGTTTTCACGAATGACAGACTGAGTGAAATTAATTAATTCTGTCTGGAAGGTGTCAGATTGCATTGTGTTCCTCCTAAAAATAATTCGTCTTTGGTTTTTATTTACAGGTATTTATCATTACACCATCGGGTTGTGATTGGTAAGCGGGTTTCAGTATGGGAATGGACGGTTATTTCGAGAACTGTTCCTTGATCGCCCGGTTTACCGACAGGACTGCTGAATTTAAAGCGTCTGCAGGTTCAGCAACGCCTAATTCCACTTTCTCGATCGCCTGCCGTAATGCCAGATCGCTGTTTCCCAATGCAGAGAATACCGGAATGGCGTAGGCATAATCCAGTGATTGAATTGCAGCTTTACGTACAGGTTCATCCAGGATGAGTTGTTGGATTTCAGACCAGGCAAAAGCGTCGTTATAAATCGGCAAATATCCTGTATTTTGGGTCATATACAATGAGCTTTCCTTCGAAGTCATATATTTGACAAACTCCCAGGAAGCATCGCGAATTGCTTCATTGTCATTTTTAAAAATAACCATGCTTCCTCCTCCCAGGGGGAGGGAGCGTTCATTGTTGTCGATAGCCGGGAACATGGTGACGCCCAATTTGAAGGATGTACTCTTGCTTAACGTATTTACGGAAGCACTGGAACCGAAAAGGATTGCCAGTTTTCCTGCCAGAAAATCAGTCTGGGCTTCGGCATGCTGGTTGGGAGGCATTACTTTATATTTCTTTACCAGATCTCCCCACAAGGTCAGCATTTCCACCGCTTCGGGGCTGTTATATAAGACTTCACTTAAATCATCATTGACAATTTTTACGCCATTCCCCAACATCATTGCGTCGAAATACCAGTGGGTATCATCACGTGAGTTAACTCCATATTGAACTGGCAAGCCTGTATTATTGGGATCGAGGGTTAATTGTTTGGCTAAATCAATTAATTCATCAAAATTCTCGGGGGGATCTTCCGGATCGAGACCCGCAGCAGCAAATAAATCCTTGTTGTAATACATGACTGGCACAGAGTTGTTGAAAGGCATGCTCCATAATGTGCCATCAATCGTGTTGTAATCCAGGAAAGCCTGCCGGATCAAACTCAAATCCAATCCGTTTTCGCCATTCGTAAAATCAGTCATTGGCAGGATTGCATCGCTTGTTCCCAGGAGGGGAGCCCCACCCAATTGGGCTACATTTGGCAGTGATCCCCCGGTAATTGCGCTATAAACTTTAGCCATGATTGCGCTGTAATTTCCCTGATAGGTGGCTGTAACTGTAATGTTCGGATGGGTTTCATTGAACTGACGAACCAATGTTTCAACAACCTCGCCTGTTTCACCGGATAGTGAATACCAGAAGTCAAGAGTGACATGCCCACTGGCATCGACGCTCCCTCCACTTGAAATATCATCAGATTTTGAGTTATTGCCTGAATTAGCACCACCGCAGGCGGATAATATTATTGCGAACAACAGGGTGATTATTATCAATTTACGCGAATTCATTAGGTTTTTCCCTTCCTTTATTTGGAGTTGAAAAAAATATCCTTGGTTGAATTTATGGGTTGAGCTAAATTTATTTTCCTCCAAGGTCCTTATACATCCTTCAATCCGCTGCTTGCCATACTTTCAACAAATGTCTTTTGTACCAAAAAATAGAAAATAATTATTGGCAGAGTAACCAAAACCGCAGCTGCCATATATATTCCCCATTCTGTTCCACCTTCAGAACCGATGAAATAGCGCAGTCCAATCTGCAGGGTGCGCATTTTATCATTATTCGTTACAATCAAAGGCCATAGATAAGAGTTCCAGTTCCCCATGAATGCAAACAAAGCCTGGGAGGCTAAAATGGGCTTGGTTAATGGCAGGACAATTTTCACCAAAAAGCGGATTCGACCGCATCCATCCAGTTTGGCAGCTTCCTCCAGCTCGCGTGGAATGGTCATGAAAGACTGCCGAATCATAAAAACTCCGAAAGCATTGGCAAGGAAGGGAACAATTAATGCCGGATATGAGTCCATCCAACCCAGCTTGTTAATGATCATATAGGATGGGATCAAAGTCACCTGGGTTGAGATAAAGGTGGTGCTCATGAAAACCATGAACATAAACGATTTACCCACAAAACGCAGGCGAGCAAAGGCATAGGCTGCCATGCAGCATGAGACCAACTGACCAAATGTCACACATGCAGCCACGATTGTGCTGTTAATAAAGTAACGGGCAAAGGGGGCTTTTTTCCATACCTCGATATAATTTTCGAGGATCCAGGATTGTGGAATCCAGCGAGGGGGATAGACAAATATTTCGCTTAATGGTTTAAACGAAGTCGAAATCATCCATAGAAATGGGAAGATCACTGTCAATGCCAGCAGGCTGACGACAAGATACCAGATAATGGTGGAAATTACTTTATTTGGGAAAAGATGTTGGAATCTTTTTTTAAGTGACTTCGAGGTTGACAAAGAATCCTCACTCATAATGCACCTTCCGATCAACAAAGCGGAACTGGATCCATGAGAGAATTAGCAGCATACCGAAGAGGAGGACAGCAACTGCGGAAGCCTTGCCCATCTGGAAAAATTGGAAGGCTTGTTGATACAAGTAATACGCCAGTGTGGTTGTGGTTCCCAAGGGACCACCCTGGGTCATCATATCGATTTCCGTAAAGGCTTTTAATGAATTAATCAAACCAACTGTCAGAATATAAAACAATGTTGGAGTTAATAATGGCCAGGTAATCGCTGTAAAACGTCGAATTATATTTGCTCCATCAATTTCCGCTGCTTCATAATATGCTTTTGGGATGGATTGGAGACCGGCAAGGAAAATAATAATGTTGTATCCCATGCCATGCCACACACCAAGGAATATCAGGCAGGGCATGGATAAAACCGGATCACGCAGCCAGCTTTGTAAGGGCAATCCCAATGAAATTAGAAGCGAATTTAGCAAGCCGTATTGGGAAGGATTGAACAACCACAACCAAACTACTGAAACCGCCGCAAGTGAGGTAATGGCTGGCAGGAAGAAAGCTGTTCGAAAGATGCCGATTCCCCGCAAACGGCGGTTCAGCAGTAATGCAATCATCAGCGAAATAAAAAGATTAATCGGCACACCCAGGGCAAAATATAATGTGTTTGAAGCTGCCTGCCAGAATATTGGAGCTTCGATGGGATCTGAAACCAGCATTAGATAATTATTCAATCCGATGAACATGGGTTTCATGGGTAGATTCCAACGGAAAAGACTCATGTAGATCGAATAAATTGCGGGGAAAAAAGTAAATGTCACAAAAATAAGCAAGCTTGGCAGGAGGAAGAGATAGGCTGCACCTGTTTCCTCACCCCAACGACGCCACCATTTGCTCTGAACAAATGAAAACTTTCTCAAATCATGTTTATTTGTCATTTTTGTCCCAGACCTTGCTGGATTATCCTAATACTATCGATGAGAGCACTTTGAATTCTGTCCCATTCCCAACCTGTCATTAATCCTCCCTTGAGTTCCAATGTGACAACCCTCAGATCCTTTGCAGATCGTAACAAGGGCAGCCAGGCTGCAAAAGGTACATTCCCAAATATGAGTGGATAGTGATCAATTCCCTCATTATTCACATCGTGGATGTGGACATGATTGACATGAGACAACCAGTCTTGATCGACTGCCATGCCACCCTGGCTTAGAAAATCGTGACCCATGTCCCAACACACACCCAGACGAGGGTTATTTATTTCCTCTATAACATTAAAAACAGAAGATCGCGACCCCCCAATTTTAATTTCACCGACTTTCGAAGGGTGGTTGTTTTCAAGCGCAGGAAAAATACCTGGAAAACTGTCCAGCACCCAGGCGAGAAATTCAATGGTATCCTTTTCCAGAATATCCCGCTTCTGATCCATCGAGTGAGCACCATGAAAGACAACATTCACAGGAAATTTTGTTTTTTCAGCCCAACCTTGAGCGATGGACAGCATGGGTTGAAATTGATTAACGATTGCATCCCGCTGATTTCGTGAAAACCCTTCGATCCGGTTAGGATTTCGGTAGGCTGCATGAAAGCATAATTTCATGCCTGCGTTATGGCAATCCTCAATCAGGTGGGGAATTTCATTCCATTCAGGTAAAAAGGCATCCAGTTCAAATTCCAGTGTATTCAATCCGACCTGACGCAGGGGATTGAGGAATCCATTTAATCCATCCTCTCCCACCCAGCGAGGATTCATATTCAAGCTGATGCCAACATTTTGATTCATATTTATCCAGTTAACCCTTTGGCGGCAAGTAAATCCAGAATCATTCGGGATTCATCAAGAAAATTCAAATGGTTGACCGACTCAACTTGTGCAATCAGCTTATTGTCCAGTGCATCACCTCCCCGGAACGCTCCGCAAATCTGCCCGGCGATGGCCGCGATTGTATCTGTATCACCTCCAATCATGGCACCAAACCGGACTGCTTTCATGGGGTCGCCTTGTGCCAGAAGTACCACCCCCATCGATGCGGCAACCGACTCAGAGACCAGCATATCAACCCCGACATAGCGGTAAATGGAATTCAGTGCATCTTCCTCACTTGAAGCCTGCTCAACCAGATGAACAGCCAGGTCGATGCGGCTGGAAAGAGGTGTACTCCAACTCCAAACCCCATGTTTTGCTCCGTGATCTGCTCCATCTTTTGCAGCCTGCAGGATTGAAGACAGTGTGGAATTTTCATTACATGCTGCAGCTACCGCACAAGCCACGCATACGGCACCTGACAGGGCAGTGCTGGTGGCATGTGTTGGCAGGCTTGCTTCGATGGCAGCGGGGATTGCACCCCCCGGATTGCCTGCGTGTAGTAATCCAATGGCTGCCATGCGCATGGCGGCACCGTTTGTTTTTCCATTCCGCCCACTTTGACGCGGATCATTTCCCTGGCGGAGTTCACTCAAAGCTGCCCGGGTGCTTGGACCTTCGATTACTTGCCGAACCTCTTCGGGTAGGGAGTCTTCCCATTCCAAAAGGTATTTTGCTGCATTCTCTGCATTGATCTCACCTGTGGGATAACAGGCATGGGCAATTGCCAAAGCCTGACCGGTATCATCGGTGATCGTCCCGGCTGGAAGAATGGAATGAGGATGCCAGGAGGGAGCTTTTTCCAGTGAATTAATGCGACCATAATACTTGCCAATCTGGTCGGGGGTCAGAAATTCAGTGGGCATGCCCATGGCATCACCCAGCGCCAGCCCTGCAATACATCCGTAAATTCTTTTCAACATTTTTTGTACCAACCAGTTCGCAGTTTACTGATAGATAAGCTTCTTTTTTGCAGATCCAACTCATCTTCAATTGTTGAGAACTCATCCATCAAGACTTCATTAATGATTTGTCAGAGAAGAAATAAAGAATAATGACCTTTGAGATAAGTGGTTGAAAATAATTAATAATGATTATGCCCGATGAACATTGTTTTCCCTGCGTACCTCTGACAGATCTGGAAAATAAAACATAAAAAAGACTTGAACAACTCTGACTGACTGATGAGATAAATGTTTCTAAAAGGGTTGAGGGTTCTCCACGACCCTTTTAGAAACAAGATAATAAAACTTGGATTTACTTTACTTCAGCGGTCGTCAACCACCACATCCACTGCTCATCGGGATATGTATCACGGGCATCCTTCGGGAAGGCGATTTTGACTGGACCACCAACATCGTTGGAGAGTTCAACACCATTCGCCCAGTGAACCAGCATGATGTCCCATTGCTTTGCATCTTCAATTGCTATATCGATTCCTTTACCGTCCGTTGCAATGACCTTGATGGTTTTTGCACTTTCCGGAACCTTCATTGCGGAGAGCAGATCACGGATGAGAACACCTTTATAGGTGATGCCATCACCCATCCAGGGATCATCAATCACAGCTTCAACGGATTTTGCATCGAAGAAGGCTTGGTCAAGGACAAAGTTGGAGCCGGAATTGGGAGCGCCAATGCTTCCACCGACGGTCATCAATGCAGGTCCTAATTCGACAGCTGCTTCCTTTTTCGTGCATCCACAGAGAAGGGAGCCAAGCATAAGGACCGCGAATAGAATGTACATAACTTTTTTCATTAGATTTTCTCCGAGAAAATATTTAAGCTTCATCATTAACTTATTGCTGTTTTTTATTGCAGCTGACTTCATATTACTCAATTACTTTACTCTTTCGATACCTGGCTCCTTTCTTCGTGCTTGATAATAATTGCTCTTGCAGTAGCCGTGTCTGTCACCAGTGTCTTGATGAATCCTGCGTTCAATGCCCCGAGGATTGCTTTGGTTTTCTCGAGACCACCCGCAATTCCGATGACCTCTGGAAGTGCCTGCAACTGCTTGAGGTTTATACCGATCACACCGGGTCCAATGTTGACTGGTTTCCCATCGATATTAAAGAACCTTGCACACACATCTCCCACTGCACCAATTGCTTCAAGTTGAGTAAGCGTTTTTGGTGAGATGTGATCGGCAAAAAACATGGAAGACTGTTGTTGAAACTCGACCTGCCCAATTCCAACCACGGCAGCGTCAAGCTGGTTCCACAAATTTGATAATTGTTCAACTTCCTGTGTGCGTGACAAGCTGTTTAAGATGGCTGCATTTTGAGTAAACGCCGGCGCATAAATATATCGATAAGAACTGCCAAATGCTTCTGCAAGCCTGCGAGCCAATTCATTGACTTGAAAGAAAGGAGACATATCCCCAATGCCGCCAATGAGCGGGATCACCTGAAAAGAAATCCTTCGATCGCTGGGTAAATAATTAATGACTTCAAACAGCGTTCGTCCCCATCCAATTCCCACGGTCGTATTAGGGCGTAATATTCTGGTGATATAATCTGCACCCGCCATTCCAATTTGCGCACGAAGGGCATTGGCTTTCAATCCCTCACTCGGAGTAAGAACCACATCATGCAGGTTAAAAGCATTGATTAATTTTTCTTTGATCTGAGGATCTTCGAATGTGGGATCGAATATTGAGATTTTTACAATCCCTTTCTCTTTTGCTGCCAACAGCATTTGCGACACAGATTGCCGGGTTATGCCCAATATTTTGGCAATTTCCTGCTGGGTCATCCCGTTTTCATAGTACATCCGGGCTGCCTGAATCATTCTCTGAATTTCAAATCGGTTTGTCATAACGATCCCTTACCAGATGGATTGGCAAATACAATTTGTAATCCTGGATACGCGCGGCGGTATATACCATATGATTCGTCATACAAATTCGCCAGACATGGATCAGGAAGGATTGGTTCACCCAAATTACTCATTCTCTTCCAGGCATCTGAAAAATTTGAATAAACATTCATGCCGACAGCAGAAATCATTGCTGCCCCCAGGCATCCCGAATTTACAACTCTCAAAGGATAAATGGTTTTTTGTAAAATATTAGCTTTGATGGTATTCCAGAATTGACTGCGGGCACCCCCGCCACAGATAATCATCCGGTCAGCTTTACATCCGCTGACGTTTTCGCATATCTCCAACAC
>ERZ1026800.428-NODE-428-length-36418-cov-3.288694_pt1 | contig 36418 bp, 31 predicted proteins | sample MGYA00520873_ERZ1026800 | MGnify/ENA primary metagenome ERZ1026800 (study PRJEB33270, sample SAMEA104284475) | anaerobic digester metagenome | biome: Anaerobic digester microbiome; feature: mesophilic sludge digester; material: Anaerobic digester biomass | place...
CAGTGCTGCTGTGCAACGTGGTCGGCAGCAGGGTGGTCTATCCGGGCCTCACCACGCTGGCCGACCCGAGCACAGCACCGGGCCTGCGCTCGCAGCTCGAGGCGTGCGTCGGCCGCAGCAGCTCAGTGGTGGCCGACCTGCGCTGAGCTGCTGGACAGCGACGTACCTGTCAGGCGGTGCGCCGTGCGACGAGCCGCAGGCTCACACCCAACGCTGCCAGTGCCATGCCGGCAACCAGCCGGCTCGTCGGATCGCCGCCCGTTGTGGGCAGCGCGCTGGAGAGCTGCGTGGTCGTCACCGGCCCCTCACTGGCAACCTGAGTCGTCGTTGCGGCCAGGGTCGTCGGCGCGACGGTGGTGGGTACCACCGTGGTGGTGGGTACCACTGTGGTGGTCGTGACCAGCGTCGTGGTGGGTACCACTGTCGTGGTCGTGACCAGCGTGGTGGTGGGTGCCACCGTGGTGGTGGTGGCCGCGATGGTGGTCGTGGTGGCCGCCGCCGTGGTGGTGGTGGCCGCCTCGGTGGTCGTGGTGGCTGCCGCCGTGGTGGTGGTGGCCGCCTCGGTGGTGGTGGTGGCTACCTCGGTGGTGGTGGTCGCTGCCTCCGTGGTGGTTGTCTCCTCGCACTCCACCCGCAGCATCGCCTCGTCGACGATGTCGAGCACCGGGCCGCCGCACCGGTTGACAGTGGCGACCCTCTCTGCGCCCTGATCGGCGCTGATGTTGGTGGCCCCGAGGAATCCCGTGGCTGCCAGGCCCAAACCGAGGACCGTGAGCCCATTCGCTAGGAACCGGTGCGACATGATGGTCATGACCGTTCCTTTCTCTTGCCTGGCGACACGGTACGGGTACCAAGTGAGTCCGCGAGTGGGCTTTGGTCACGGTGAGTGGGGACCTTGGTCGTTCCTTGAGCTGCGAAGCATCGTTCCGCGCGCCAGGGCGGCGTAGTGCAGGCCAGGCGGCGATCAGTGGGTGGTGAGCACCAGGCGCCCGTCGACGATGTCGGCCGTGACGGTGTCGCCCTCGCTGGCCGTGCCGGCGAGGATGAGCAACGATGCCGGGTCGGCGATTTCGCGTTGGATGACGCGCTTCAGCGGGCGAGCGCCGAACGACGGGTCGTACCCTTCGTGTGCGATCCATGCCAGGGCCGCGTCGGTGAGGGTGAGCGTGATGCGCCGATCGGCCATGCGCGAGCGCAGGCGCTCGACCTGGATGGTGACGATGCGCAGCAGGTCGTCTTCCGTGAGCGACCGGAAGCGGATGATGTCGTCGACGCGGTTGATGAACTCGGGCTTGAAGAAGCCGAGTGGGTCGCCCGGAAGGTTGGAGGTCATGATGAGCACCACGTTGGTGAAGTCGACCGTGCGGCCCTGCCCGTCGGTGAGCCGGCCGTCGTCGAGCACCTGCAGCAGCACGTTGAACACGTCGGGGTGCGCCTTCTCGATCTCGTCGAGCAGGATCACGCTGTAGGGCCGCCGGCGCACCGCTTCGGTGAGCTGGCCGCCTTCGTCGTAACCCACGTACCCGGGCGGTGCGCCGATGAGCCGAGTGACGGAGAACTTCTCCATGTACTCGCCCATGTCGATGCGCACCATCGACTTCTCGTCGTCGAACAGGTACTCGGCAACGGCGCGGGCCAGCTCGGTCTTGCCGACGCCGGTGGGGCCGAGGAACATGAACGAACCGATCGGGCGGTTGGGGTCGGAGAGACCCGCCCGCGACCGCCGGATGGCGTTGGCGACCGCCGTGACCGCGTCGTCCTGGCCGATGACCCGCTGGTGCAGCTGCTCTTCCAGGTGGATCAGCTTGGTCATCTCACCTTCCATGAGACGGCTGAGCGGCACGCCCGTCCACTTGCTGACGACCTCGGCGATGTCCTCCGCATCGACCTCCTCCTTCAGCATGCGGTTGCCGACCTGCAGCTCGTCGAGGTGCGCGGTGGCTTCGTGGATGCGGCGCTCGAGCTCGGGGATGCGGCCGAAGCGGATCTCGGCCGCGACGTTGAGATCAGCTTCGCGCTCGAGCTGGGTGCGCAGCTGCTCGAGCTCTTCCTTCAGCGAGCGGATCGCGTCGATGGCCTGCTTCTCGTTCTCCCAGTGCGCCTTCATGCCGTGCACCTGCACGTTGAGCGTGGCCAGCTCGTCGACGATGGTCTCCAACCGCTCCTTGGATGCTGTGTCGGTCTCCTTCGCCAGCGCAACCTCTTCGATCTCCAGCTGCAGGATGCGGCGCTGCACGACGTCGATCTCGGTGGGCAGCGAGTCGATCTCGATGCGCAGCTTCGAGGCGGCTTCGTCCATCAGGTCGATGGCCTTGTCTGGCAGGAAGCGGTTGGTGAGGTAGCGGTTGCTGAGCACCGCCGCCGACACCAGCGCACTGTCCTGGATGCGCACACCGTGGTGCACCTCGTAGCGCTCCTTCAGGCCGCGCAGGATGCCGATGGTGTCCTCCACCGACGGCTCACCCACGTACACCTGCTGGAAGCGGCGCTCGAGGGCCGGGTCTTTTTCGACGTGCTTGCGGTACTCGTCGAGCGTGGTGGCGCCGATCATGCGCAGCTCGCCACGAGCGAGCATCGGCTTGATCATGTTGCCGGCGTCCATTGCGCCCTCGGCTGCGCCGGCGCCGACGATGGTGTGGATCTCGTCGACGAACGTGATGACCTCACCGGCGGCGTCGGTGATCTCCTTCAGCACGGCCTTCAGCCGCTCCTCGAACTCACCGCGGTACTTCGCGCCGGCCAGCATCGAGCCGATGTCGAGACTGATCAGTCGCTTGTTCTTCAAGCCCTCGGGTACGTCGCCATCGGCGATGCGGCGGGCCAGGCCTTCCACGATGGCGGTCTTGCCCACGCCCGGCTCGCCGATGAGCACCGGGTTGTTCTTGGTGCGACGCGACAGCACCTGGATGACCCGACGGATCTCGTCGTCGCGCCCGATGACAGGGTCGATCTTGCCGTCGCGGGCGCGCTGGGTGAGGTCTTGCCCGTACTTCTCCAGCGCTGCGAAGTTCTCTTCCGGGTTCTGGCTGGTGACCCGGTGGCTGCCGCGCACTTCCTTGAGCGCCTGCAACAGCTCTTCGCTGCCGATGCCGAGGCGAGCGTTCATGGCCAGCAGCAGGTGCTCGACGGAGAGGAAGTCGTCCTTCAGGTCGTTCTGGTACTGCTGCGCGTTCTGCACCACGTTGTCGAGCTCGCGGTTCATGCGCGGGTCTTGCCCGCCGTAGGCCTTGGGCAGCTTGCCCACCGCTTCGTCGGCCTTGTTGCGCACCATCAAGGGGGCAAGACCCAGCTTGGCCAGCACCGCGGGCACGATGGTGTCGTCTTGCCGCATGAGCGCGGCCAGCACGTGGTCGGGGGTGAGCTCGGGGTTGCTGAGTGCCTTTGCCTGGTCGATGGCCGCGGCAAAGGCTTCGTTGGTCTTGAGGGTCCACTTCTTCGGATCGAGCGCCATGTTCACAGCGTATCTCGACGTAGAAAACTTGCTACGAGTCGTATCAAGTTTTCTACGTCGGGTGTTCGGCGCCGACGGCTCAGCCTTGGCTGACGTTGATCACCGTGCCCTGCGCATCGGCATCGAGGTAGCCGCTGGTGCGCGTGCCGTTGACGAAGACCCGGATCTGGACGGCATCGCTGAACGGCAGGTTGCGCTGCACGGAGATGTGGCTGACCTCGGCGCCCTCGATGGGGATCTGCGCGAGCGCGGTCTCGACCAGCGTGGGGATGACGGCCCAGTTCACCTCGGTGTCGGAGAACAGGTTCGCCTCCAGGTCGCCGTCGCCCGTCAGCGTCACCGGCGCCGGGCCGCTGAGGTCGCCGCGCCACTGGTACTCGTCGACGTTCGCAGGGATCGACGGGTCCTGCACCTGCGCGAAGGCGTACTCCGGGTAGAACAACGCCTGCAGGATGCGCAGCGGCGCAGCCCCTCGCGCCACACCGATCTCGGCGATCACCTCGGCAGCCCGGGTGCCGGTGAACAGGTTTGCTGGCGCGAGCGCTGTCGGCGGCGGCAGCGGGTCGACGACCGCGCTGGTGACGGTGACCGGCGGCACAGTGACGGTGGGCGTGGGCACGGTGGCGAGCACCTCGTCGACCTGCTGTTGGGTGGCTGGGCTCGGCGAGTCGACCGAGGTCTCATCGTCGTCGCGGGTGAACAGGAAGACCACCGCGGCGGCGCCGATCACCACCACGAGCGCGAGCACGGCGAGGGCGGTGTTGCGGCCGCTCTTGTTGGGCGGTTGGTCCTGCGGCATCCAGCTGGGTGTCGAGGCGGGTGCGCCCAACGGGGTGCTCTGCGGGCCACGGCCGGGTGGCCCCTGGGGGAAGGGCGGGGTGGGGAAGCCTTGCGGGGTGTTCACTTCGTTCTCCTGTGGCGCTCGTTCCAGCTGCTCGCAGCTGCCTACGGTACGCGAACTCGGGCTCAGTCGAGCAACGCCGATCGGTACAGGGGCACCCCGATCGCGGCGAGCCTCTCCGCATGCACGGCCAGTCGCGGCCGAAAGCCCGACCAGTTGCGCAGGTGCTGCGGGGTCCACCCCACTTCCCCCAGGCATGCCAGCCGAGGGAAGCAGAGGTGCTGCACGTCGTCGAAGGTGGCCACCTTCTCCGTCCACAACGGCGCCTCGACACCGGCGATGCGGTCGTCGCCGATGCCGTCGATCAGGGTGGCGGGGTCCCAGTCGTAGGCGGTGTCCACGTCGATGAAGCCCGCCCATCGGCGCCCGAGCGTGCACTGCGGGGTGTGCTTCATGTCGAGGTATGTGTGCGCCGCCGGCGACATCACGAATCGTGCGTCCGGAGGCGCGCGGCGTGCCACGTCGGGCTGCAGCCAGTGCTGCACGATCGAGCCGGCGGCGAGATCGGCGTTGGCGATCTCCTCCCAGCCGACCATCTGCTTGTGGTGGCGCCGCACCTCGTGCTGCAGCAGTTCGACCAACTGGCGATACTCCGCATGGTCGGTGGCATGCGCTTCGTCGCCGCCGATGTGCAGGTAGTGGCCGGGTGTGTCGGCCGCCAACTGCCCGATCACATCGCTGATGAACCGGCGGGTCGCCGGTGCCGCCAGGCGCAACGAGCTGAAGCCGACATCCTTGCCGGTGTAGGCGGGAGGTGCGATGCCATCGAGGTTCAGCCCCGGTATCGAGGCGAGCGCGGCGTTGGTGTGGCCGGGCATGTCGAGCTCGGGAACCACCGTGATGAAGTGACGAGCGGCATGGGCGACGATCTCCGCATAGTCGGCGCGGGTGAAGTAGCCCCCGGCGCTGCCGCTCGCGCCGGTGCTGCCGCCGACCCCGGTGAGCGCTGGCCACCCGTCGATGGCGATGCGCCACCCTTGGTCGTCGGTGAGGTGCAGATGTAGACGGTTCAACTTGCAGCGAGCGATCAGCTCGATGAAGCGCAGCACTTGGTCGACACCGAAGAAGTGCCGTGCCACATCGAGCATCACCCCCCGCCACTCGTAGCGCGGTCGATCGAGGATGTGCGCGAACGGCAGCGACGTGTCGAGGGGCGTGTGCGGGAGCAACTGCACCAGCGTGCGCGTGCCGTTCCACACGCCATGCGGAGTGGCGGCGCGCACGGTTGCACCGTGCTCGTCGATGTCGAGCGCGTAGCCCTCCGGCCCGAGCTGGCCGGGGTCGCCGTCCAGACGCAGCTCGATGTCGCCGGCCGCAGCCGTCGCGGTGCGGGCCAGGTGTATCCCCGTGGCTCGCTGCACGTCGCCGATGAGGTGGTTCACCGTCTGGTCGTGCTGGTGGTCGTGCTCGTGCTCGTCGGCGATCACGATGCGGGTGAGGGCGGTGATCGGCAACGACCCTTCGCGCAGCTCGAACGACGACGGCAGCGGCACGACGCGGTGCTCAGGCTCGCTCACACAGCCACCAGGAACGTGCTGGGTGCCTTCGCTGCCGCGGTTGCCATCGCCGCGACTGTACGACCGTTCGTCGTGCTATGAACGCACGATGACCGCAACGCAACCGACAGATCAACCGACGGAGACTGCGACGGGCGCACCGGGCGTGCCGTTGGGGGTGTTCGGCGGGTCGGGCTTCTACGAGTTCCTCGACGATGCCGAGGAGCATGTGGTCGACACCCCGTACGGCTGGCCGGCAGGGCCGGTCGTCGTCGGCTCGGTTGCAGGGAATCGCGTGGCGTTCATGGCGCGGCACGGCCGCCAGCACCAGTTCGCTGCGCACCGCGTGCCCTACCGGGCCAACCTGTGGGCGATGCACTCGATGGGCGTTCGTTCGATCGTCACTCCCTGCTCGGTGGGCTCCTTGCAGCCCGACATCCATCCTGGCCAGTTGCTGGTGATCGATCAGGTGGTGGATCGCACCTGGGGTCGTCCCGACACCTTTCACGACGTGGGTGGCCCGGCCGGCGAACCAGGCACCGGCGGCCCCGTGCACCACCAGAGCTTCGCCGACCCCTACGACCCAGTGTTGCGCGCCAACTTGGTGCTGGCCGGTCGGCGCACCGGGGCCGACGTGGTGGATGGCGGCACGATGGTGGTGATCAACGGCCCCCGCTTCTCCACGCGCGCGGAGAGCGAATGGTTCCGTTCGATGGGGTGGCACGTCGTGAACATGACCGGCTACCCGGAGGCCGTACTCGCAGCCGAGCTCGGCATTCGCTACGCGTCGGTGGCGCTGGTCACCGACTACGACGCCGGCGTCGACGGCCACGAGCCGGTCACGATGGAGGCCGTCTTCGCGATGATGCACGCCAACGTCGCTCGTGTTCGCGAGCTGATCGTGCATGCGGTGCAGCACTCGTACGACGAGCTCATCGCTCGTACTTGACGCTCATTTCGTCGAACGCAGGCGTGTCGAGATGCGAGTGGTCGGCGCGAACGACGGGCAGCCCGGTGGTGCACCAGGCGGTGTGCCCACCGATCAGGTCGGCGACATCGGTGAACCCGATGCGCACGAGGTTGGCGGCGGCCAGTGACGAGCTGTACCCACCGTTGCACACCAGCACGAGCGCTTGGTCGAACGATCGCATCTCCGGGTGCAAGTAGCCGTTGGCCGGATCGAGATGCCACTCGACCACTGTGCGCGGCACGTGCACCGAGCCCGGGATGACACCGAAGCGCCCGCGGTCGGTGTGCGTGCGCGTGTCGAGCACCAGCGGAGGATCGGCCGACTGCATTCGGTCGTGCAGTTGGTTGGCCGTGAGGCGGCGAATCGTCGCGCGTGCTTCGAACAGCAGATCGTGCACGGTGAGGCGGTCGCCGCGTCGATACAGCGACAAGTGCATGGTGCCGACCGGATAGCAGCCGAGCAGGTGCAGATCGTCGGCTCGAAACCCGTCGCCGAGCGCGGGTTGGGTGTGCTGGTGGATGATGACCAGGTGACCGCCGCGGTCGACGTGCTGCATCGCTGCATGCATGACCGCGCGCCGATGCCCGTCGTCGCTCGCGAGCAGGGTTGTGCCGATGACGACCAGGTCGTACCGACGCTCCATCTGGAGGTTGATGACCTCCGCCTCCGACACGTGTGCAACGCAGCTGTGTTCACCGGTGAGCATGGCAAGCAGCGATGGGTCGTCATGCCCGAGGTGCAACACGGTCGCGCTCAGGAACGTGGGTAGCTCGTCGATCGCCGCCTGCAACCCGCCCTGATCCCGTTTGCCCCAGGTTGCCGGTCCTTCCATGGCCCAGGATGGTAGGTGGCATCCGCGTCGGCGGCGATTGGGAAGCACGAAACTTTCCCGAAACTGAGCGGTGCACGCGAAGCGCGCTGCAATGCTGATCGCCATGACGACTCGTGCAGAGATGGTGGTGAGGGCGCAGGGTTTCACCATCGGCGGCGTGCGCATCCTCGCGGGGTTGATGTGGTTGGCCAACCTGCACTGGAAGGTGCCCACCGACTTCGGCGAGGCCAACGGCGGGGGCCTCTACAAGTACGTTGCGGCAGGTGCCGACAACGCTCCACTCGCGCCGTATCGATGGGCGCTGCGCGAGCTGGTGCTGCCCAACTTCCAGCTCTTCGGCTGGTTCACGCTCATCAGCGAGGCGGTGGTTGCCGCCCTGCTGCTCATCGGGTACCGCTCGCGCCTCGTCGCGCTCGCCGGTGCCGCGATGGCGGTGCCGATCGGTCTCTCGGTGCTCTACTACCCGAGGGCCGACGAGTGGGCCTGGTCGTACCTGCTCATGATCGGGCTGCACCTGTTGTTGTGGGCGGTGCCGTCGGGCGATCATCTCGGCGTCGACGGGGTGCTCGCCGGCGCGCCCGCGCGATCCGGCCGAGCGATGCGTTCCACCGGCATCGTGGCCGTCGTGGTCGGGGCGCTCGGGCTGTTCGTGGCGCGCTCGATCGACTTCACCGGCAAGGCGGCCGCGCTGCTGGGCAGCGATGCCGGGTTCGCCAACGCGGACGGTGGCGTCACCCGACGGTGGGAGCTGAAGTTCCTGTTCTTCAACCCGCTGTGGGCGCTGCTCACCGTCGCCTGCGGGGTGCTGCTCATCGCGGGCAGCCGCAAGGCCGTGCTGGCATACGTGGCTGCGGCAGGCTTCGCCGCTCTCGCCGTCGCCGTCCTCTTCCAGCAGACGTTCGACTACATGCGCGACGATGGCGCGGTGCAGAAGGTATCGACAGGCACCAACATGGCGTTCTGGGGTGGCCTTGCAGTGGCGTCGGCGTTGTTCGCCCGGCGCGTGCTGGGTGCCGGCTCGGTGCAGGTCGACGCAGCAGCGGCGAGCCACTCGCCGGTTGCCGCAACGTTGGCTGAATGACCCGCTGGCGTCGTCGGCTGCTGCCGGCCGCGTTGCTCGCTACCGGCGCCGCCGTGGTGTGGTGGAGCATGGTCGAGGGTCGGGCCGAGCAGCGAACCAACACCCGCGTCAACCTCGGTGCCGCACCACTGGTGGGGCGCGATGAGATCGACGGTTGGGTGTGGCGCTTCGGCTGGGGCCTGGTCGGTGCCGGCGTGCTGGCGGCCGCGCTGGCGATCAGCTGCCGGCTCGGGTGGTGGTGGCGGGCGCGTCAACGATGGGTGCTGCTCGCGACAGGCGTCGGTGCTGCGTTGTTCGCGGCGCTGCTGGCATTGACCGACGGGGCCGACGGTTTGCGCTACGGCGCCGAGCACCCCACGGAGTACTGGGCAAACCTGAGCACGGCTCCACCCGCCGGCGAGTTCGTACGCACCTTCGTCGAGCAGCTCGATCGCTACTCGGTTCACGTGCGTGGCCATCCGCCGGGGTTCGTGCTCGTGCTCAAGTTCCTCGAGGCAGTCGGCCTGCACGGCGTGTGGCCGGTGGTGGGCTTGTCGTTGCTGGCAACCGGTGCAACGGCGGTCGCGGTGCTTCTCACCGTGCGGGCGGTCGCAGGCGACGAATGGATGCGTCGGGCGGCGCCATTGCTGATCGTCGCGCCGTATGCGGTGTGGATGGTGACGTCGGGCGATGCTGTGTTCGCGGCGGTCGGAGCGCTCGGCGTTGCGCTGGTCGCGGAAGGAGCGAACCGCGATGGGACGCGTGCAGCGTGGTTCGGCATTGCGGCCGGCCTGCTGCTGGGATGCCTCTTGTTCCTCACGTATCTCGGCGCGATGCTGCTCGTGATTCCTGCGGTGCTGCTGCTGGCGGCGCTGGTGCGACGCGAGCGTGGCGCCTGGTTGGTGGTGATGGCCGGCGTCGCTGCCGGTCTTGCGGTGGTGGCGGCGTTCTGGATCGCCGGCTTCTGGTGGCTCGATGGCGTGGATGCGACCCGAGAGCAGTACCACGCGGGCTCCGCCGGCTTTCGTCGGTGGAGCTACTTCGCGATCGGCAACCTCGGCGCCGCACTGTTCGCGCTGGGCCCGGTGACCGTGGTGGGCATGGGCACGCTGCGCAGTCGGCGGATGTGGTTGCTGGTGGGTGGAGCAACAGTTGCGCTCACCGCATCGCACCTGTCCACCTACACGAAGGGCGAGGTCGAGCGAATCTGGTTGATCTTCTACCCATGGCTCGCCCTCGCCGGGGCGGCGCTGGTCTCCCGTCGGCGTCGGTGGTCGGGCGCTGGTGCCGTCGCCGTGCAGGCGACGTGTGCAATCGTGCTGCAGGCCGCCCTGGTGTCGAAGTGGTGACGGTGTCGACGTGGTGAACCGGCTCTCAGTCGGCACGTGCGGTCATGGTGCCGCGGGTCAGTTCGTCGGGCCGAGGCCCGGCGACACTGCGCAGCGCGCCGGTGGCGAACTGGCGCATGCCGTCCTCGAACGTGACAGCTGCGCGAAAGCCCAGACGGGCAGCTGCGCGCTCTGGGTTGGCGAACACGTGGCGGATGTCGCCGAGGCGATAGCCGCCCACGACGCGTGGCGCCGGTGCTCCGTCGGGTCGCAGCGCTCCCGCCATGTCGAGGATCGTGCGCGGGGTGCCGGAGCACACGTTGAACGCGCCGGCAGCCGGTTGCTCGTTGGTGAGCGCCAACACGTTCGCGTGCGCGACATCCGACACATGGACGAAGTCGCGTCGTTGCCCGCCGTCCTCGAACACGCGTGGGCCTTCACCGCGTTCGTACGAGCTGCGGAACAGGCTGGCCACGCCCGCGTATGGGGTGTCGCGTGGCATGCGCGGGCCGTACACGTTGTGGTAGCGCAGTGCCGTCACGGTGCTGCCGGGGTGCTCGCGTTCGTAGGCCGTGCACAGTCCCTCCTGCGCCAGCTTGGTGGTGGCGTACACGTTGCGCGGGTCGAGCCAGTGGTCCTCCGGCACGGCCTCGGCAATCAGCTGTCCGCCGCATGCTGGGCACGGCGGCTCGTATTGGCCCGCCTCCAGGTGGGCTTGCAGGCGCGGCCCGGGCCGCACCACGCCGTGCTCGGGGCATCGGTACCGTCCCTCGCCGTACACCACCATGCTCGAGGCCAGCACCAGCCGACCGGCGAAGGCGATGTCGTGCAGCGCGTGCAGGAGCACCGCCGTGCCCAGGTCGTTTCGGCTCACGTAGGCGGCGACGTCGGCGAAGTCGACACCCAGGCCCACCTTGGCGGCCTGGTGGCACACGGCATCCACGCCGCGCAGCAGCGTGGGCCACACCGTCTGGTCGCGCACGTCGTGCCACACGTAGTGAGCGAGTGGGTTCAGCCCCGCCGGCATGCCCTGATGAGCCGCCGGGTCGAGGTCGTCGACCACCACCACCTCGTGGCCCAACGCGATCAGCTCATCCACGATGTGCGAGCCGATGAAGCCGGCGCCGCCGGTGACCAACACCTTGCTCGTGCCGGTGCGCGGTGTAGTGCTCACGGTGCGGTGCTCACGGTGCTGTCCCCAGGTTCGTCGTCCCCAGGCTCGTCGTCTTCAGGTTCGTCGTCTTCAATGGTTGCGTCGTCGATGTGTGAGGTTCGCAATGCCTGATGTCATCCTTCCAGCGCTCAACGAGGCGGCCGCCGTGGCGTGGGTGCTGCGACGGATGCCGGCCGGCTACCGCGCCATCGTGGTGGACAACGGGTCGACCGACCATACCGCTGCCATCGCCGCCGAGCTGGGTGCCACCGTGATCAGCGAACCGGTGCGCGGCTTCGGCTCGGCCTGTTGGGCAGGCCTGCAAGCGGCGTCCGACGACATCGTCTGCTTCATGGATTGCGATGCCTCGCTCGACCCATTGGCGCTGCCGCTGGTTGCCGGCTACGTGCTGCGCGACGAAGCCGATCTCGTGCTCGGTGCGCGCATCGCCGGCCGCGGCGCCTGGCCGGTGCATGCGCGGGTGGCGAATCGAGTGCTGGCAATGGAGGTGCGCCGGCGTACCGGCCTGCGCCTGTCCGACATCGGGCCCATGCGCGCGGCCCGCCGCGAAGGGTTGCTGGCGTTGGGCCTGCGCGACCGTCGTTCCGGATGGCCGTTGGAGATGGTCCTTCGAGCTCAGGGAGCGGGGTGGCGAGTGCGCAACGTGCCCGTCGAGTACCGCGAGCGCGAGGGCCGCTCGAAGGTCACGGGAACGGTGCGCGGCACCATCGGCGCCGTGCGCGACATGGGCAGCCTGTTGCGCGCCAACGAGGATCGCTGACCGATGCACGTCACCGTCATCGCCAAAGCCCCGGTTGCCGGCCAGGTGAAGACTCGGTTGTGCCCGCCGTGCACCGCGGAGCAAGCAGCGCGTGTGGCCGGCGCGGCGCTGTTCGACTCGCTGCTGGCGGTCGAAGCCGTGGCGGATCTCACCGGGGCACGCCGAGTGCTGCTGCTCGACGGCGAGCCTCAGTCGTGGATGCCGGCGACGTTCGACGTCGTGGCGCAGCGGGGCGATGGGCTGGAGGAACGCTTGCGCAACGGCTTCCAAGATCTCGGCCCAGGTGTGATCGTCGGCATGGAGACCCCACACGTGGGTGCCGCGTTGGCCGATGCCATCGCCGCCGCGCACCGGGGAGTCGACACCATCGGGTTGGCCACCGATGGTGGCTACTGGATGATCGGTCTGTGTGCCGCCAGTGTGGATCTGGCACACGACTTGTTCGACGGCGTGCCGATGAGCGTCTCGCACACCGGGCTTTCCCAGCTGCGCCGGCTGCACCTGCACGGTCGCCGGGTGCGCCTGCTGCCGACCGCTCGCGACCTCGACACGCATGCCGACCTCGTCGCGGTGGCCGAGTCCGGCCGCAGTGGGCGGCTGGCCGCCGTCGCGGCTGCGGTCCTTGCCGAAGCGCGTGTTGCCGAAGCGCGCGTTACCGCTCTCTGAGCGGATCGCCGAGTGGAGCCGACCGGCTCCGGTGCTGGTCATGCTCAACGTATGCCGAGCGCGGCGTCGGCTCCTTGCGGCATGCCGCCGATGGCAGCGAGCAACGCGTTGGCCGGAACTGCCAGCGGCAGGATGGTGCGCGTGAGCAGCAGGTCGGTGTCGAGCCGGCCGTTGCGCACGGTGGGACCGAAGCTGCCCCAGAAGGCGCCGTCGGCGGTGATGCACAGTTCGCTGGGGATGTCGCGGGCGATGGCTTGCACACCCAAGCCGCGCTCGTCGGCGCGGCCGCGGCGAACGATGGGTCGCACGATGTGGTCGTCGGCAGGCACTCCCCACGAGGCCACGAGTGCCTTCAACGGGTCGAGCGCGGGGCTGTCGAGCGGGCCGGCGGTGGTTGTGGCGATGCGTACTTGCACGCCGCGCTCGAGGAGTCGCGGCACCGACTCGACGACCTTCGCGAAGTTGTCGGGCCCGCGGGCCATGTCGTTGATGTCGGGAAGGTGTGAGTCGAGGGAGATCTGCAGTGCGATGCCCGGGTGGGCCAGCTTGGCGGCGCGCTCCAGCCGCTCGCCCACGAACAGCGTGCCGTTGTTGAGCAGCACCAGCGGCAGGTGCTGCACCATCTCCAACACGGCTTCGGGTAGCCACGGCAGCAGGAAGGGCTCGCCGCCGGTGATGCCCAGCGCGGTGAAGCCGAGCTCCTTGGCCTGCTCGGCAACGGCGATCATCTGCGCGGCGGTGAGCTCGCGTCGTTCGCTACGCGGCGACGACTCGGTGAGGCAGTACGAGCAGGCAAGGTTGCAGTGGTAGTTGGAGTACAACCACACGCGGCCGGGCAGGGTGCCATCGCGCACTGCATCGGCGATGGGGCCCTGCGCTGCGGTCATGACAGCCCTTCGGCGGTGAGCCGTTCGAGCACCTGCGGCGAGGTGGGGAGTTGGAGACCGGTGGCGAATCGGTTGAGGAACATGGTGGCACCGACAGTGACGGCCACCTCGACCAGTTCGTGCTCGGCCCAGTGAGCGCGAGCCTCGGCCCACACATCGTCGGGGATCGCGCCGGTGGCACCCGCCAGGGCGTCGATCCAGCCGATCATCGCTCGTTCGGCCGCCAGCACGAACGCCTCTTCGAGCGCCGTCTCGCCGCGCAGTGCACGCACCTCGTGGCCGGTGAGGCCGACATCGAGTGACACCGTGGTGTGCGCGTTGATGCAGTAGCTGCACCCTTGCAGCGCCGATGTGCGCAGGATCGCGAACTCCTTGATGCGCACGCCCACGGCGCCGGCGCCGAGTGCCGGCCCGACGAAACCGAGAGCCGGGCCCAGCAACTCGGGCACGGTGGCCAGTGCGGCAACGATGGGGCCCGGATCGCCGCCCGAGAAGTACTGCTGCGCCGACAGCGGGGCCGTCTCGGCATCGAGGAGCTCTACACGAGGCATCCGCACATCATCCCGTGTTCCGGCCGGTGGACGCGCGGTTGTGTGCACAGTTTCGTGATTGTTTCGCGGCATCGCACGACTGGGCTGGGTACTGTCGACGGCGTGAGCAGCGAACGCGAACACTGGGATTCGGTGTGGACGGCGAAGTCGTTCGACGAGGTCAGCTGGCACCAGACCGACGCGCAGGTTTGAAGCGATCTCGTGCGCCGCGTGTCGGTGCCCGCCAGCAGGGTCGCGGTGATGGGGGCCGGGGCGTCGGCACTGGTGCTCGACCTGGTGCAGCACGGCTATCGGTCGATCGACGCCGTCGATCTGTCGGCGGCAGCGCTGGCACAGCTGCGCAGCCGTCTTGGTGAAGGTGCCTCAGCCGTCAGGTTCGTGTGCGCCGACGTTCGCGAGGTTTGCTTCGACGGGCCGATCGACCTGTGGCACGACAGGGCGACGTTCCACTTCCTCACGACGGCGGCCGACCGGGCTGCCTATGTGGCGCGCGTCGGTGAGGCGGTGGCGCCCGGCGGTCACGTGGTGATGGCCACGTTCTCCGAGCACGGTCCCGAGCAGTGCAGCGGCCTGCCCGTTGCCCGCTATTCGGCGGCGGCGCTGGCAGCGATGTTCGCCCAGCAGTTCGACCTGATGCACTCGTTCGAGCTGGATCACATCACTCCTTGGGGCACGCCGCAGTCGTTCACTCACGTGCTCCTGCATCGCCGCCGCGATCCCATCGCTGCACCCTGATTCGGCCCGCTGCGCGGGGCCGCGCACAGAAGTTTCGCAATTCTTTCGTGCCTTCGCATCGACCGCTTCGACCAGTCGGCCTATGTTCCCTCTACCCGTCCTCTGAACCCGAACCAGGAGCATGTCACCATGCAACCCATCTCTCGTCGGTCGCTGTTCGCGCTGGCCGCAGTTGCCACTCCGCTCGCCTTTCTCGCCGCCTGTGGCGATGACGAGGAGGAAGGGTCCGGCGGCACCCAGCCCGGCGGCTCCACCCCTTCGACGGCCGATGGCTCCCCCACGCTCACCGGCACCGTCAACTTCCTCAACTTCACCGGCTGGTCGGGCCCCACCACATATGCCGACTTCGCAGCCGCGTTCCCCGGCGCAACGGTCAACGAGATCGCGTGGGCGTCCAACGACGACACGATCAGCAAGGCAAAGGGTCGGGCGGGCGACATCGATGTGGTGTTGGTCGACGGCACCACCTTCCCGCGGCTCACGGCCCTGGGAGTACTGGCCGAGCTGGGCGACCTGCCCAACATGCAGTACGTGGCCGATCAGTACAAGGGCAACAGCTGGGACCCGGAGAACAAGAGCTTTGCCCCCACCGATCACGGTCGCACCGGCATCATCTACCGCAAGGACCTGGTGCCCGCCCCGCCCACCTCGTGGGCCGAGTTCTTCGCCATGGCGCCGCAGTACTCGGGGAAGGTGGCGATGCTCGATTATCAGGGCAGCGTGATCGACAACGTGCTGGTGATGCTCGGCAAGCCGGTCGGTTCCACCGATGAGGCCGATCTGGCGGCCGTGCTCGAGGTGCTCACCACGGTGAAACCACATCTGCTGGCCATCTCCACCGAAGTGGGCAAAGCAGTTGCGGCCGGCGATGCGGTGATGGCCATGTGCGATGCCTACGACGCCCAACTCGCGCTCACCACCAACCCCGACGTGGCGTTCGTCGACCCCAGCGAGGGTCAGGTCGGCTACCTGGAGGGGTTGGCGATCCTCGACGGGCCGCGCAACGACCTGGCCCGGGCGTTCGTCGACTTCTTCCTCGCACCCGAGAACTACGCTGCCTTCATCAACAACGTTGCCTCGCCCTACGTGCAACCCGACAACGCGGGCATCGACCCCGTTCTCACCGAGTCGCCCGTCATCAACCCGTCGGCAGCAGTGGTCGCCAAGCTCAGCTATCACGTGTTCCTCGGCGACGACCAACCCAAGTTCGACGCCGTGTGGGACGCGTTCAAGGCGGCGTGACCGGGCGCCGGCACAGGCCGCACGATGCCACTCGCATGCGGTTGGGGCCGCTCGTGGTTCCCGATTGGGTGCTGGTGGTGTTCGTGTGCCTCGTGCCGGTGGCGTTCATGGTCACGCGCTCGTTCGGGCGGGCCAACCCCATCACTCTCGACATCGAGCTCACCGGTACGATCGATTCGTATCGCACGCTGTTGTCGGGCGTGTACCGGCCGGTGCTGCTGCGTTCGCTCGGGTTGTCGGCACTGACGGTGGCCATGTGCCTGCTGGTCGGTACCCCGGCAGCCCTGGCATTGAGCCGTTTGGAGGGCAGGTCGCGCAACCTGGCGCTGGTGGCGGTGATGCTGCCCTCGTTCGTCAGCTTCACCGTACGGATCTTTGCGTGGCAGGGCGTGCTGGCGACCGGGGGACCGGTCGAGTCGCTCACGGGGGTGCAGCTGCTCTACCGACCACCCGCCGTGGTGCTCGGGATGATCACCGCATACGTGCCGCTGTTCATCCTGCCGGCGTACGTTGCGCTGGCCCGCGTGCCGCGCTCGATGATCGAGGCCGGCGCCGACCTCGGCGCGCGTCACCTGCGGCAACTGATCACGATCACGCTTCCGCTGGCAGTGCCTGGCATCGTCACGGGCGCGGTCGTCGTCGGTGTGCTCTCCTTGGGCGAGTTCATCGTTCCCGCCGTGCTCGGTGGCGGCAAGGTGCTGCTGCTGGGCAACATCCTTGCCGAGCGCGGTGCCGGGCGCGACCAACCGCTGGGCGGTGCGATCACGGTGTTCATGTTGCTCACCTTCTCCGCCGGCGGCCTGGTGGTTGCAGCGTCTCGCCGGCGAGCGGCGCGCCATGCGTGAGCGTGGTCGGGTGGCGAAGACCGTGCTGGTGCTGGTGCTCCTGGTGCTCTACGCGCCGCTGGTCTTCCTCGTCGTCGCCAGCTTCAACAAGAACCCGGCGTCCACTCAGTGGCAGGGCTTCACCACGCAGTGGTACCGCAAAGCCTTCGACGACGTCAGCCTGCGCCGGTCGGTGGGTGTGAGCATTCGGTTGGCGGCGCTCGCCTCGCTCGGTGCGGTGGCAGCGGGCACTCTTGCAGCCATCGCGGCCCGCCGCTCGCGATGGCTGGGTCGTGTCAACACGTTGTTCGCGACGGTTCGCGTCGCGACACCCGAGATCATCATCGCCACCGGGCTCGGCGCGGTGCTACCCGTGATCGGTATCGCGTTCGGCTTCCGGCCGATGTTGGTGGCACACGTCGCGTACCTCTCGGCGTACGTGCTGCTGATCGTCGGGGCACGCGCCGCGGGTGCCGACCGCAACCTGGAGGAGGCGGCGCTCGACCTGGGGGCCACGAAGTGGCAGGTGCTGCGCGACATCGTCCTCCCCGACCTGCGGCCCGCCATCGTGTCGTCAGCGCTGTTGGCCTTCGCGTTCTCGTTCGACGATGTCGCGCTCTCGTTGGCGCTGCGTGGGCCCACCGACACGACGGTGCCCATCTACATCTTCTCTGCAGTGCAACGGCGTGTCACGCCGTCGATCCACGCCATCGGAGCGCTCATCATCGCGGTAGGAGTCGTCACGTTCCTCGCAGCGACGGTCGTCCATCGCGCCGTCGCCGGCGGCGACGCGCGTGCGCGCGCTCGGTGAGCCGGGCGACCGTCAGAGATGATCGCGAGGAATCGACCGTTCGAATCGGCGTTCGGCGAAGATCGCGTCGCCTTCGTAGGCCGACAGGCGGCCGGTGATCCGAAACGTCGCGGCATCGCAGGACAGGACGAGGTCGGACTCGATCCGAACGTTCCACTCGCCGCGCCGATAGGTGGCGCGACACTCGACCGTCGCGCGAGCGCTCAACGGCTCACCGTCGACGATCGACGACGTGCGCACACGTGTGAACGACTGCTCGGTACCGATGTCGTCGATGACGTAGAGCCCGTCGTCGCGGGCGGCGATGAACTCGGTTCGGCGGGCACCCAGATCGCGCACGATGTGGCGTGTCTCGTGCCCGTTGCGCAGCGCAGTGATGGGGCCGTGCACGGCGTCCTCGGGTGGCTGGAAGATGTCGGCGGGCGAATGGTGCACGGTGGCGTGCGCGGGGAGCTCGATGCGCGAAGCCTGCTCGTGAACGGTGATCGTTGCCGGATGTGGCGACGGCCAGATCATCGGCCAGTAGCTGGTGGAGATGGCCACTCGCAAGCGTTGACCGGCGGGCACCGTCTGAGCAATTGCCTTCATTTCCACGGTCACGTCGTACTCAACGCCGGGGGTGAGGGCACTGGGGTGCTCGTGGCTGTCGCGGTGGCACAGGTTGAGCACCCCGTAGCTGAGTCGCTCGGAGGTGCCGTCGGCATGCACGGCGTTGAGGCGCACTGCGACGAGTGCTTGTGGCTGATCGCTCGACACCCGCAGCCTCACGACCGGGCCGCCGGCGAGGTGCAGCGGCGCGGCGAGCATCTCGCCGTCGTAGGTGAGCGAGCCCGCATCGTCGGCGCGCTGGTCGAGCGGCAGCTCGGGGGCGATCTTGCCGAGCCCGTAGGCGCACCACTGGCCGGCGCCGAGCCCGACGGTCTGCGGCGAGCAGATCGATGAGTGCGAAGCAGGCATCGTTGGTGCTTTCGCATCCGACCCCGGATCGTCACTGACCAACGATCCGTGCGCGAGCCGCAGGGTGAGCTCGCGGGCCGGCGACCACTGGTCGAAGTGCACCCATGACCCCGCACGCTCGGGAATGTGACCTCTGGGTTCGTGTGAGGCCTGCAGCCACAGCCGCATCGCAGGGTCGGTGTCGACTCCGCTGTCGATGTCGCGAAGCCACTTGTCCCACCAGCGGGTGGCCTCCTGCAGGAAGCCGATCGCTGGCCCGGGCACGCCGTCCTGCGGGTACTTGTGCCCCCACGGCCCGACGATGCCCTTGCAGGGAACGTGCAGGTGCTCCACCAACTCGAAGACGGCAGCGGTGTAGCCGTCGGCCCAACCGCTGACTGCCAGCACCGGCACTTGGATGGCCGACCAGTCCTCGATCACCGAACCGTGTTGCCAGAACGTGTCGCGCCGCTGATGCTCCAACCAGTCGGCCGGCGCCAGCCGCGCGTGGTCGATGCGGTGTCGCCACATCGCGCGCCACCGATCGTTGCCGACGATGTCGGGGTCGGGCGGAAAGCCGTTCATCGTGAAGAAGTAGCCACCCCACTCCAGGTTCTCCTCGTTGAGGCAGCCGCCGGTGTAGTGCACGTCGCCGTGGTAGCGGTCGACGGTGGAGCACAGTGAGATCACGGCCTTCAACGCCGGTGGCCGCCTGGCCGCGATCTGCAGCCCGTTGAACCCGCCCCACGAGATGCCGATCATTCCCACCGAGCCCGACGACCAGGGCTGGCGTGCCAGCCACTCGATCACTTCGAGGCCGTCGTCCTGCTCGCGTCGCACGTACTCGTCCTCGATCAACCCGTCGGAGTCGCCCATGCCGGCGATGTCGACCCGGGCACACGCATACCCGGCGGCGGCGAACCAGCGATGCATGGCCTCGTCGCCAATGCGGGTGCCGTCGCGTCGGCGGTACGGGATGTACTCGAGCACCACCGGGGCCGGTTGGTGGTGTGCCGATCGCGGCAGGAACAGCCTCACCGCGAGCCGGCGGCCGTCGCGCAGGGGGATCCATTCGGTCTCGATCTCTTCGATCAGGTGCTGCACGTCTCGATGGATGGCGATGCCCGGATGTTAGGTGTTGGCTGCTCTGCGCCGCACTCCGTGCACGAGTAGCGTCCTGCCATGAACAGCCCCTCGCTACGAGCCGATCAGATCGTGCGCGATTCGCTGGTGTTCCATCTGCGCTTCGGTGACGCCCACCAGACGTTCGACGATGCAGTGGCCAACTTTCCGGCGGAGGCCATCAACGTTCGCCCACCCAACGTTGCGTACACCTTCTGGCACCTGGTCGAGCACGTCAGGTTCTGTCAGGCCGACATGCTCGAGTACCTACTCGGCCCTGCCTACGAAGCGGTGACGTTCCCCGACGACTACTGGCCACCCGCCACCGCCACTGCCAGCGAGCAGCAGTGGCACGACACCATCCAGTCCTACCGGGTCGATCTCGACCGGGTGGAGGCGTTCGTCCGCACCGAGGGCCTCGATCTCTACACGGCCGCCCCGCACGCCTGGGAGGCCGCCCACACCCCGCTGCGTACCGTGCTGGTGATGGCCGACCACGCCGCCTATCACGGTGGCGAGCTCGGCATCCTGCGACAGGTGATGGGGCTCTGGGCGCCTGATCGGGTCGATCACTTCACCGTCGAGGCGGTCGTCAGCCAGAACGCCGTGCCGCCTGCCGACCTTGCCGACGACGAGTAAGTAGTAGATCGTCCGTGCCGTTGCTTCGATCGCGATTGGCGGCAGCTGCCGCGTGCGTGGCGGCGTTGACGGGTTGCTCCGATGGTGCGGTGGCGTCGACCACCGTGCCATGCCCACCGGGCCCGTTCCGTCACTCGCCGCCGCTCGTCATCGCTCACGCCGGGGGTGAAGGACTCGGGCCCGCCAACAGCGTGCTGGCGATGCAGCGGTCGCTGGCGGCCGGAGCTGATGTACTGGATGCCGACCTGTGGATGACCGCCGACGGTGTGGTGGTGGCGCACCACGATCGCGACATCGCCGGCGACACCGACGGCACGGGCAACATCGACGAACTGACGTGGCAGGAACTGCAACGCGCCGACCTGCGCGCCGGTTGGAGTGGCGACACCATCGACCAACCCGTGCGGGTCGCTTCGCTCGAGCAGATCCTGGTCGAGTTCCCGACGGTCACGATCTCGTTGGAGATCAAGCAGAGCTCGCCGTCGATGGCGAAGCCGCTGTGTGATGTGCTGCGCCGGCTCGACGCCGTCGACCGGGTGTACCTCAGCGCCAACAACGACGACGACGTGTACGCGGCGCAGGCCGAGTGCCCCGGCTCGGTCGTCATCACCACCACCTATCGCGACGTCGCCGAGATGCGCCGTGTGCGCAGCACCGGCGAGGCGTGGTGTGCGCCGGCGCCCATCGGGCAGCCACCGTTCAGCGCCAACCTGCTCGACCCCGCCAACGTCGGCTGGTCGCACGACCACGGCATGGCCATCTTCACGTGGACGGTCGACGATCCCGACACGCTGCGTGGCCTGGCCGAAGCCGGTGTCGACGGGGTGTACACCCGCCGGCCCGACATCGCCCGCAAGGTCTTCGACGAGTACGCAGCCGGCTAGGCGGGCGCGTTCCGCAGGGCCGTTCGCCTCTATGGCGCGCTCCTGTGCGGGCGTAAGCCAAGGGCGCAGAGAGATGTGCATCGGAGGTTCCGGTGCACTCGGCTCCCGTCGCCGTGGCCCTGTCTGGGGCCGGGCGAAGTGGACTGGTGGGGAGTGCCATCGGGGGCGCTCCCCACCGGGAACCCTTGGGAACAGTGGTTGGTACGTTGGGGTCATGTCCACGCCTTCGCATCGCGTCACGTTCACCGGCAGCAACGGGCAGCAGCTGGCCGGGAGACTTGATCTGCCGGCCACCCCGCCAACCGCGATGGCATTGTTCGCCCATTGCTTCACGTGCTCGAAGGATCTGTTCGCTGCCGGTCGCATCGCCGCCGAGCTGATGGCCGCCGGCATCGGCGTGCTGCGCTTCGACTTCGCCGGGTTGGGTGCCAGCGAAGGCGACTTCGAACAGACCGATTTCTCCTCCAACCAGACCGACCTGTTGGCTGCTGCCGACTGGCTGCGGGCCAACCACTCCGCGCCACAGCTGCTCATCGGTCACAGCCTCGGTGGTGCTGCCGTGATCAGCGTGGCCGGCTCGATTCCCGAGGTGCGGGCGGTCGCCACCATCGCAGCGCCGGCCGACGCCGCGCACGTCACCACGTTGTTCACCGACGAGCTGCCGGCCATCGCTGCGGAAGGTTGCCGGTACGTGCAGATCGGTGACAGAACCTTCCCGATTCGGCAGGCCTTCGTCGACGACCTGCTGCGCCACTCGGTCGAAGAACGAGTGGCGACGATGCGAGCGCCGCTGCTGGTGATGCACTCTCCCATCGACAACACGGTCGGGGTGGAGAACGCCGCCCGTCTGTTCACGGCGGCTCGGCACCCGAAGAGCTTCGTGTCGTTGGATGGCGCCGACCACCTCCTCTCGCGTCGCGAGGATGCTGTGTTCGCGGCGCAGATCATCGCCACCTGGGCGCAGCGCTACCTGGTTGCCGAGCACGCGCCACTGCCGGTGCCGGCGGCAACGGCGCCGGTGGTGGTGGCGGAGACGGGTCTCGGCACGTTCCTCAACCACGTCGTCGCCGGCGATCACCGCTGGCTGGCCGACGAGCCGGTTGATGTCGGCGGGTTCGACGCCGGCCCGTCGCCCTACGACATGCTTGCTGCCGCGCTCGGTGCCTGCACGTCGATGACCATGCGCATGTACGCGCAGCGCAAGCAGCTGGCGTTGCGACGAGTCACGGTGGAGGTGCGGCATCAGAAGCGGCATGCCGACGATTGCGCCGATTGCGTGGACGGCAAGGGCGCTCTCACCGACCACTTCGATCGCCACCTCGTGATCGAAGGCGAGCTCAGCGATGCCGACCGGCAGTCGCTGGTGAAGATCGCCGATCGTTGCCCTGTGCACCGCACGTTGGAGGCCGGCTCGCGGATCGTCACCACCGTCGGCTGAACGGCCCGGCTGAGCGGCCCGGCTGAGCGGCCTGGCTGTCAGCCGAGCAGGTCGTGCACCACGCCCAGCCACAGGTCGGTGGTGAGTCGTAGCGATTCCACGTCGATTCGCTCGTCGTTGCCGTGGAAGCGCGAGATCATGTCCTCGTACGTGACGTCGGCGCTGAACAATCCGGTGCCGTACGCGACGGTGCCGCGCCGGCGGAAGAAACGCGCGTCGGTGGCACCGATCTCCAGCTGTGGCAGCAGGCTGGCGCCGGGGTACGCCGCCCGCGCCCGAGCGGCGAGTGCGTGCCACATCGGGTTGTCGAGTGGCGAGGCGGTGGACTGATCGTCGATCAGGCGACCGATGTGCACGCGGTCGGCCAGGTCGCCGATGGCGTCATGCAGCGCGGCGTCGACCTCGTCACCGGTCACACCGGGCAGCGTGCGGATGTCGACGTCGAGCTCGACCACGTCGGGAATGACGTTGCTCTTCACCCCGCCGTGCACCACGTTGGGCGAGAAGGTGGTGTGGCTGCATGCGTGCAGCATCGTGGCCGTGCCCTGGTCGGGCAGCGCCTGCAGCGCGGCATACACCTCGGTGGGGTCGAGCAGCCGGCGGGTGAGCTCCGGCTCGAACTCGTACGCCTCGACGGTCGCCCGCCACACGTCGTCGAGCCCGGCCTGCGGGCGATGTGCGCTCAGCCGGCGAACGATCTCGGCGGCAGTGATGATGGCGTTGTCGGCGCCGAACGGCATCGAGCCGTGCCCGGGACTGCCGCTCACACGTAGGCGACGCCAGGCGATGCCCTTCTCGGCAACCGTCACCGTGATCTTGCGCGTACCGTCGGTTGATGGCATCGCCACGCCGGCGAGCTCGGTGAGCAGGTAGTCGCAAGCGATGGCATCCCAGTGATGGTCCACCATCCACTTCGCGCCCCACGTGCCGCCGGCCTCTTCGTCGGGCACGGCGAAGTAGATCAGCGTGCCCTTCGGTCGGAAGCCCCGCTGCGTCAGGTGCCGGAAGGCAACGGCCTGCGTGGCCGTTTGGTACAGCATGTCCAGCGCGCCGCGGCCCCACACCTCGCCGTTGATCAGCTCGCCTCCGAACGGGTCGCGGCTCCAGCCGTCGCGGTTCACCGGCACCACATCCGTGTGGCCCATCAAGCACACGGTGGGCGCCGCCGGGTCGCTGCCCTCCAGCCGGGCCACCAGCGACGTACGCCCAGGACGCGACTCGTACGTCGACAGCTCGACGCCAGGCCCCTCCAGGTACGCGTGCAGCAGGTCGACGTTGCGGGCTTCACCACCGGAATCGGGCGTTCCGTCGTTCACGCACTCGGCGCGGATGAGCGCCTGCAGCAGTTCCGTCGATGCGCCGGTGAGGTCGGTTGCCATGGGCCGAAGGTAGCCGCTACACCCCGTGCGGGCGACAGTACGATCCGAGCCGTGATCCGACGAATCGGGAAGAACCTCGGGCTGTCGACGGCTGATGCGCCGGCGGCGAGCCACGACCTCGAGCGCGACGGCTTCACGGTGTTGCGTGGGGTGCTGAGCCCGGCGGAGGTGGCATCACTGACTGCGGAGGTGTTGGCCGTGTTCGCCGAGCACGAGCCCGAGCGCGGTCGCAACGACCGCGCCGAGTTCCGCTACGAGATGCTCAATCGCGGGGCGCTGTCGCAGGCAGCAGTGGGGCACCCGCGCATCCTGCAGGTGATCGAACCACTGCTGGCCGACGACTGCCACGTGATCGCCAACACGGCGTGGAACAACCCGCCCGACTTCGGTGGTGGCCCATGGCACTGCGACGCCGGCCCACACGTGCCGCGCCCCGCCGAGGTGGCGTGGGACGATCGCATTCCCTACCCGGTGTTCGCGATCGGTGCCCACCTGCTGTTGCGCGACTGCACCGTGGCCGACGGGCCCACCGCAGTGGTGCCGGGAAGCCACCGGTCAGGCCGCCTCGCTCCCGCCGATCACTTGCACGACGCGCAGCTCACCTACGACGGCCGACCGCCGGTGCTGCTCGAGGGCGCTGCCGGCGACGTTGCGCTGTTCGTCTCCGATGCGTGGCATCGTGGCACTCCCGCCAACGGCGGCACGGGTCGCCTGTTCCTGCAGGTGCACTACGCCCGCCGCGACATCGCGCAACGCCTCCGTACCACCGCCGAGGTGAACCAGTTGTCGCCCGCTGCCATCGACCGTGCGGTCACCCCTCGCCAACGCACGCTGGTGGGACTGCACGACCCCCTGTTCTACGACGGCTGACGCGGCGCGCTCGCCCTTGCGGCGTTCACCCGTGCAGTGCTGCCGACAGCACCTCGAGGAAGCGCGGCCAGCAGGCGGCGATCCATGCAGGATCGTCGTCGGCGAACGCAGCCCGTACCTGTGCGCGCACGGCGGCGGCCTGCGGCCCGGTGGGGTCGCCGTGGCCGTGCAGCCAGGCGTCGGCGCGCAACGACTGCAGCACGGCAATGCCGTCGACGGTGCCGTACTCGATGCAGATCGGGGTCACTTCGGCGTGGGGAGCGAGCTGGTCGGCGATGTTCAGCCAGTCGCCGGCCAGCGTGGCCGAGACGCTGTCGCCGGCCAGCATCGACTTCGCGTCGGGCCACAGGGCGGCTGCCCGGTCGAACATCGGCTCACCAGGCGCTGCGCTGGCGATCAGCTCGCCATGGCCCCACGGCCCGAGCCCGGTGTGCAGGTCGATGATGATCACCCGTTGGGCGTCGCCGAGGTTGTCGGCACACCACCCGCGCAGCCAGCGGTGCGACCACACCGGCCCTGTGCCGCCGTAGAACACGCCTTTCGGGTGGGCGTACTGGCCGCCGCTGACCACTGCCTGCACCTTCGGGAAGCCCCATTCGGCAACGAGCGCGAGCAGTGCTTCCAGCGTGCGCTGCTGCTCGTCGGCGGTCCACTCGGCAGGCACCACGAGGTCGGCGATGCCGTCGTAGTCGGCGTTGGATGGGGCCGGCTGCGACCAGTCGACGAAGTTGCGGTTGAGGTCGACGTTGTCCTCGTTGACGCGTCGTACCCACGCCATGCCGTACGGGTTGAGCGCGTGGATGTTGACCAGCCGGAGCTGGTGGGGGCGTTCGCCGGCGTGGTGGGTGAGCCACTGCGTCTGCAACGCCGAACCGCAATACCCCTCGACGCCGTGCGTGGCGGAGACCACCAACACGACGGTGGCGGCGTCGCGTGGGCCCAGCTCGGCGACGTCGATGCCCAGCGACTCGCCTTCGGGCCCGCGCAAGGGGTGCTCGAACGTGTGCACGGTTGCACCGGCGGCGTCGGCTGCCGCTCGGAACGCCGCGCGTGCGATCGGATAGGTGGCGCTCAGTGCTGGGTGGTCCGTCATCTCGTCATTCTCCCCGCTGCACGGGAACGAAGTCGAGCCACCGGCACCGGTCTCGGGAATCAGTGCTGGCGGAATGTGGTTGGAGGTCTCCGTGAATGAAGAGCAGCACCTTTCCGGTTCCACGGAGCCCACTGACGACCTACCGGTTGCCGACGGCGAGGTGCATGCGATCGTCTACTGGCGGCCGGGTTGCCCCTTCTGCGCCATGCTGCGCGCCGGCCTGCGCCTCAAGCGCGTGCCATTTCGTGAGGTGAACATCTGGCACGACCCCGAGGCCGCTGCGTTCGTGCGCTCGGTGGCGCGCGGCAACGAGACCGTGCCCACCGTGTCGGTCGGCTCGGTCTCGCTGGTCAATCCGTCGGCCGGCGAGGTCGCCGCGCTGGTGGCCGCAGCGCGCGGCTGAGCGGTCAGGCCCGCAGCAGGTCTTTGGCGATGGCGACGATCTGGATCTCGTCGGTGCCGGCGTAGATCTGCAGCACCTTCGCATCGCGAGCCAGTTGCTCCACGCGGAACTCGCTCATGTATCCGTTGCCGCCGTGCAGTTGCACTGCCTCCAACGCCACTTCGGTCGCAGCACGCGCGCTGTACAGCTTCATCGCCGATGCTTCGGCGAGGCTCATCGTGCGCCCGGCGGCGCCCATCTCCATCGTGCGAAACACCAGGTTCTGCACGTTCATGCGGGCCACCTCCATGCGGGCCAGCTTCTCCTGGATCAACTGGAACTCGCCGATCGGCTTGCCGAACTGCACGCGGTCCTTCGCATACTTCACGCTCAGTTGCAGGCACTCCTCGACGATGCCCAGGGCCATTGCGGCCACGCCGCTGCGCTCCTGTTGGAACGTGGCCTTGGCCCCGTCGCGGCCGCCGGCCGGCAGGTCTTCCGTCTCGCCGATGAGCCGGTCGCGGCCGACGCGCACGTCGTCGAGGAACAGCTCGCCGGTGGGCGACGAGTGCATGCCCATCTTGCGCAGCGGCTTGCTCTGCACAAAGCCGGGCATGCCGCGCTCGAGCACGAACGACAGCACCTTGCGTTGCTCGGGTGCATTGCCCTCGTCGAGCTTGCAGATGAACACCGTGGTGTCGGCGTAGGGCCCGTTGGTGATGAACGTCTTGCTGCCGTTGAGGATGTAGTCGTCGCCATCGCGTCGAGCGGTGCTCTTCATCGAGCCGAAGGCGTCGCTGCCCGAGCCGGGTTCGGTGATCGCCCAGGCGCCCACCTTGTCCATGGTGAGCAGATCGAGCGCCCACCGCTCCTTCTGCGCAGTGGTGCCCTTCGACATGATCGCGGACGAGGTGAGGCCCATGCTCACCCCCATCGCCGTCACCATGCCGGGGCATACGCGGCACAGCTCGATGATGGGGATCAGGCTCAGGCCACCGCCGTCGCCGCCGCGTGCCTCCTTGGCCGGCGGCGGCTCTTCGCCACGGGCAACGGCTGCAGCGACCGACTTCTCGCGCTCGATCTGCTTCTTGAACCGGTCGCGCGCCATGGCGTCCATGCCGAAGGTGGCGAACAGCTTGCGCAGGATGTCGTAGGGCGGGAGGTCGCCGTGTTCGAGCTCGTCCACGTGCGGGCGGATCTCCTCGTCGACGAAGCGCTTGACGGCTTCGCGGATCATCTGGTGCTCGTCGCTCCACTCGAACATGACATTCCTCGCTCCCGGTCGCCGGTTGTCGGCGCCGACGGCGATGGTACGGAACCGAGCGAGCCGAGGTCCAACCCGCTGGGGCGGTGCTCATGCGCGCGTCGGGCCGAGATCGGTCCGGTCGAGATCGGCCCGGTCGCGCTGTGACAGGGTGAGGCGATGCAGCTCACTCCGCGCTATGGGGCCCAGCCGGTCATCACGCTCGACGGTCCTCCCGCGGCCATTGCCGGGCCCCTCATCCGTCAACGCCGGCGACTGGCCACCGCGCTCGCGTCGTTCACCGACGAGCAGTGGTCGCACCCCAGCCGGTGTGCCGGCTGGTCGAACCGCGACGTCATCGTGCACCTCGACAGCACCAACACCTTCTGGTCCATGTCCATCGCCGCCGGCGTGCACGGTGAGCCCACTCGCTTCCTCGCCACCTTCGACCCGGTGGCGTCGCCGGCGCAGCTGGTCGCCGGCAGCGGCGACGTCTCCACGGGTGAGGTGCTCGCCCGGTTCGTGGCGTCCACCGACGCGCTCGTCGGGCTGTGCTCGTCGCTCGACCACGCCGGCTGGTCGGCCGCCGCCGAGGCGCCGCCCGGGCACGTCTCGGTCAGTGCGGTCGCGCACCATGCCCTGTGGGACTCGTGGGTGCACGAGCGCGACGTTCTGGTGCCGTTGGGCCTCGCGCCCGAGCCGGAGGCCGATGAGGTGGCCGCCTGCCTTCGTTACGTCGCCGCGCTCGGCCCGGCCTTGGCCCTCAATCGTGGGGCGGCCGGTTCCGGCGTGCTCGCCATCGACGCCACCGGGCCAGATGTTGTCGTGGTGGTCGACATCGGCGAGGAAGTGGTGGTGCGCGCCGGAGCGGCCGGTGCGCCGACCGCCGAGCTTCGGTTGGCCGGCGATGCGGTCGAGCTGCTGGAAGCCCTCAGTGTGCGCCGGCCACTCACCCAGCTGATCCCGGCGGAGTCGGCGTGGATGCTCCGGGGCCTGTCCGACACGTTCGACGTGGCCCCCGACTGAGCGCGAACAGGGAGTTCTCCCAGTGACACGATTTGCGCATCGTTCTATCGTCCAGCCATGCCAGCAGAACCCGACGCAGACGCCCTCCGGCTTCGCTCCGCGGCCCTCGCCGAACAGGCGGCCGACGTTCGTGAAGCGGTCACCAACACCCTTGCCGAACGTGAAGTGGCGCTCACCGTCGGCCGGCAGCGGGCCGAGCGGGCGATGGAGGCGCTCGAGCACCAACTCGATGGCGCTGGTGAGCTGATGATCCAGTCGATCGGCGCCGCGGAAGAATCCGCCGCCCGGGCCGATCACCTGGGCGAGCTCGTCGACAAGGCACTCCTCGAGGGCAACGAGCAGCTGGCGCGGGACCTGTCGAACGAGTCGGCGCTGGCTCGCCAGCAGGCCACGTCGTACTCCGCGCAGGCGGACGCAGCAGAGCAGGACTTCGTTCGATTGAAGGACGAGATCGTCGAGCAGCGAGCGCGCACCACCGAGATCGACATCGAGGCAGTCCAGTTGCATTCACAGCAAGCGGAGAGCTTTCTCGCACTCGATGATCTCGACGCTCGTGCGGCGGTTTACGCCGAGGCCGCCGAGCGGCAGCAGCAGTTCGAGGCGATGAACGCGGAGCCGCTGCCGGACGACGACTCGGCCAACCGCATCCTGCTGGAGAGGTGGGAGGTGCAGGCACAGGCCGGCCAGCTGATGGAGGCTGCCGATGCGATGGTCGTCAACCCGGCGGCGCTGCTCGATGTCGCTCCGGGTCTCGACCTCGACCCCGCGGTCGTGCTGGCGGCACCCACGCCCGAGCCCTCGGTTGCGGAACCGGCGCCCGAGGTCGTCGACGAGCCGGGGCCGGCCGCGGCACAGGCGCCGGCGGGCGAGCACACCCTCGGCGAGGCATTCGGCACGCAGGCCCAGTCCGACGACGTCGACTTCTACGACAAGTGGTTCGCCGACGATCCCGAGCCGGCGCCAGAGCCCGCTGTCGTGCCAGAGCCAGCTGTCGTGCCAGAGCCAGCTGTCGTGCCCGAGCCCACCGTCTTGGAGGTGGTGGCCGAGAAGGTCGACGATGCGTTGCGCAGCCTGCTGCCCGGGCCGGTCGAGGAGGAGGTGCTGCTGTTCGACGGCGTGCGCGACGCCATGGAGCAGGCCGGTGTGCCCTTCTCGTCCGAGCCGGATCCGCCCGCAGTGGAACCCGACGACGGCACCGAGTGGTTCAGCATCGACGAGTAGCCGGCGACCGCGGCGCCGCACACCCGAACGATGGTGTGTGAGCGCCTCTGTGTCACGGCACAGACCGAACCTCACTCTGTGCTGTGACACAGACCGGCAACGCTGAGCTCGTCGCCGACCTGCACAACGCAAGCGAGCGGCCCTCGCGGACCGCTCGACTCAGCGCGCTCGAAGGGACTCGAACCCCTAACCTTCTGATCCGTAGTCAGATGCTCTATCCATTGAGCTACGAGCGCCTTTGCAGGTCAGTGAGTGTAACCCCTCGCCGCCTGATGCAACACCCGCAATTTCGCGAGCCGCCCCGCCCTCGGAGTCGGTCCTCAGCCGGCGTTGCGGCCTGCCGATTCCGTGAGCACGAATGCAACGAGGTCGTCGCGCGACATCGCGGCGCCGCGTGCGATCATCGGCTCGCGCCGTGGTGCACTCGCAACCAGGTCGACCACTCGCCGGCGGAAGCCGAGACTGGCCTCGATACCGAATCCTTGTGGCATCTCCGCGTCGAGGAAGCCGAGCACCACTGCGGCATCGTCGAGGTGGGCGTCGAGGGCGAGTGCGAGTGCCGACGACTCGAGCGTCTGGTACACCTTCTGCCAGAAGCGCATCTGGAGCAGGCTGTCGAGCGCCTCCATCGATCGTGCCAGGGCCACACCTTCGCCCAGTCCGCACGACGCCATGGCGACGCCGCGTAGCGCTTGACCGATGGCCCTCGGCGCGCCGATGCGGCGTGCGCGATCGAGCGAGTGGAGGTAGTGGGGCATCGCTCCGGCGAAGTCGGGCGGGTCGGACGACAAGCACAGCTGGCCGCTGAGGTAGTCGACCCACAGGTCCAGGTTCGGGCTCTGCACTCGGCGTGCAGTCTGGCGAACTCGTTCCGACCACGAATCGACGAGCTCCATGTGGCTCCACAGGCAGACGTCGACCACGCAGATCGTCGACCACCACTCCCGGTCGGGGTCTTCCAGGTTGTCGACGGCAGCGCAGAGGCCGCGGAACGCCCACTCGCTGTCGTCAGAGCCTGCAGCAGTGACGTCGTTGGCGCCGGCAAGGGCGATCCAACACGCGAGTGTGTCGGCGTGATCAGCGGCAACGGCCAGCTCGATGCCCCGCCGGGCGAGCTGATGCGCGCCGTGCGAGTCGCCCAGCATGTCGCCACGCCAGCACGCGGCCAGGCCGAGCAGGCGGGTCGCGAGCGGGTGGCCTTCGGGCAGCGCTGCCAACGTGCGACCGACCCAGTCACTGTGCTCCGCCTTCACATCGTGCACGGTGCAGTGAAAAAAGCATGATGTACAGAGGTCGATGGCGTCGTCGATCTGCTCGCTGGCCAACGCCCAGGTGTGTGCACTGCGCAGGTTGGCCCACTCGACGTCGAAGGTCTCGTACCCCTCTTGTTCACGCGCCGTGCGGGCGAGGCCGTCGGCCGTCGCAGCCACCCGTGCGTACCACTCGAGATGACGGTCGCGGGCCGTGGCCAGGGAGCCACGCTGGTCGAGCCGATCCTCGCCGTACTGGCGCAGCGTCTCGAGCAGCCGATAGCGCGTGCTGGCCCCGGCGCGTTGGGCGGTCAGCATCGACTTGTCGACCAGCCCTGCCAGCAGATCGATGACATCGAAGGGCTCGATGCCCTCGCCCGAGCAGATGTGTTCGGCCGCGGGCAGGTCGAAGTCGCCGGCAAACACCGACGCGCGGTCGAACACCAGCTGTTCGTCGAGTGACAACAACTGGTACGACCACGTGACCGTTGCCTGCAACGTCTGGTGACGCTCGCGTCCGCCGCGCGTGCCGCCGCGCAGGAGCCGGAACCTGTCGCCGAGCCGATCGAGCAGCTCGGTCAACGACAACGACGTCGCCCGCGCCGCAGCCAACTGGATCGCCAGCGGTATGCCGTCGAGCCGGCGGCAGATCTCGAGCACCAGCGCCCGGTCCGCGGAGCCCAACGAGATCGAGCGGTCGGCGGCGGTGATCTGCTCGATGAACAGGTCGGCCGCATGCTCGTCATCGAGCGAGGCGACTCGGTGCACTTGCTCACCGGCGATGCCGATCGGTTCGCGCGACGTCGCGATGATGCGTACCTCGGCACACTCGGCGATGAGCGCGGCGACGACGCTGGCCACTTCGTCGATGAGGTGCTCGCAGTTGTCGACGACCAACCGCAGCGATCGCCCTCGCAACCAATCGATCATCGACTCGTGGGCGGTCAGCTCCGGTTGTGGAGGAATCGAGAGGGTGTTGCAGATGACGGCGACCACCGCCTCGGGCTCCGAGAGCTGACCGAGTTCGACCAGCCAGGCACCGTCGTCGTGCTCGTCCACGAGGTGCCGTGCCAGCTCCACGGCCAGCCGTGTCTTGCCGACGCCGCCGGTGCCGGTGAGCGTGAGCAACGGCGAGGTGCGGGCTGCGTCGAGCAGCGAGCCGAACGTCTCGGCCGCGCCGACGAGCGAGCCGACGAACCGCGGCAGGTTCGATCGGCTCGTCGGCATCGCCCGGAGCGGAGGGAACTCCGCAGCGAGCGCCGGGTGCAGCACTTGGAACAGCGCGATGATGCCGAGGTCGCGCAGCCGATGCTCTCCGAGGCCGCGCAACGTCACTTCCGCAGGCAGGGTGGGGGTGAGTCGGCGCACGTCGTCGGAGAGGATCAGTTGACCTCCGTGCGCAGCCGCCGCCACGCGAGCCGCGTGGTGCACGGCCAGGCCGATCAACCCGCCATCCTGCTCGGTGACCTCGCCCACGTGCAGCCCGATGCGGGCCTTGATCTCGCACCCCTGCGGCCATCCAGCAATCTGCAGTCCTCGTTGCATCTGCACTGCTGCCGCGACGGCGTCGAGTGGCGAGTCGAAGGACACGAAGAACGAGTCGCCCTCGGTGCCGTGCTCGACACCACGATGGGCGGAGATGGCATCGCGCATGATGAGGCGATAGCGACCGAGCAGGTCGCCGTACCGGTCGCCGACCCGCTGCAGCAGTGCCGTGGAACCTTCCACATCACTGAACAGCAGCGTCCGGATCGATGAGCCCACCGCCGGAGCATATGCATCGTGGCCGGTCACGTGAGCTGACCTCCGGCGATGGAGCCGTCGAGCAGTTCCACCACGCGCTGAAGCCGGGGGCGGCCATCCCCGCCCCCGGCTTCAGATCTGTGTGATGGCCACCCCTCGGGCGACCGTGCTGCCACGGGACGATCAGCGACCGCTGCGGCGGCTGGCGTGCCCCTCGGTGTCGTCGTCCTCGGCGCCGGCCTCGCCGATGCGGGCGATCTTGCGGCCCGCGTGGCCCTCGGTGTCGGCTTCCGTGCCGGCCTCGCCGACGCGAGACGCCTTGGTGCGGAGGTGACCCTCGGTGTCGGCCTCCGTGCCGGCCTCGCCGATGCGGTAACCCTTGCGGCCATGGCCCTCGGTGTCGGCTTCGGTCTCGGTGGTGTTCTCTTCGTTGGTGCTGCTCATGGTGTCGTCCTCCTGGTTGGTACCGCTGTCGTGCGGTGTTGTTGTCGGTACCCGCATGTTGCGCCTCGCACGAGATGAGTTCTGTGCGCTAGCCGACACAGCGACGGTGCCCGGCACTACAGTACGCGCGTCCACGAGCGGGCAAGATCCGATCACGAGTCGTGGAGACGGATGGGGGCGGTGGGCGTGAGCGACGACAAGGCGGGCGGCTTTCGAGGAGCGTGGCGCCACCGCCGTTGGCGATGGTTGCTGGGCAGCTACGCGGTCTCGATGACCGGCGACTTCCTCTACGCCGTGGCGCTGGTGGTGCTGCTCATCGACGACACGGGGTCGGCGGGTTGGGTGGCGGCGGCGGCCGTGCTGCGCATCCTCGCGTACGTGGTGCTCAGCCCGTTCGGCGGTGTGGTGGCTGATCGCTACGACCGACGGCGGCTGATGATGACGCTCGACATCGGGCGCTTCGTCGTGATGCTCGCCGTGGCCATCGTCATCTGGGCGGGTGGCCACGTCGCAGTGGTGATCGTGCTGACGGTGATGAACTCCGTGCTCACCGTGCCGTATCGCGCAGCTGCGGTGGCTGCCACACCGCACGTGGTGGCGGAGGACGACCTGGCCGCGGCCAACGCGGCCGAGAGCGTGATCGCGCAGTTCGCCTTCTTCGTCGGGCCGGCCCTCGGTGCGCTGGTGGTCGCCGCCACCGACCCCGGGTTCGCGTTCCTGGTCAACGCGCTCACCTTCCTGCTGTCGGCCGGGCTGCTGGTGCGCGCCGGCGCGTTGGGCGGCGGCCGAGCCAACACTGCGGCGGGCGCGGCCGACGAGGCCGGCTTCGAGGAGGAGATCAGCGAAGAGGCATCGTCGATGTGGGCCGACGTGGTCGACGGTGGCCGAGAAGTGCGGCGCAGCCCCGGCCTGCTGGCGCTGATGGTGCTCACCTCGGCGCTGCTGTTCCAGGTGGGCGCAGAGAACGTGCTGCACGTGCTCATCGCCAAGGACGTGCTCGGGAAGGGCGCCGACTGGGTGGGCGTGATGGCTGCCGCGATGGGCGTCGGCGGGCTGCTGATCGCTCCGTTCGCTGCTCGGCTGGGCGCATCGCGCTTCGCCGGGCTGCTGGTCGCCACGGCCGGGGTGCTCATCGGTGCGCCGTTCGCCTTGCTCAGCGTGGTGCACTCCGCGGGCCCAACGTTGCTGCTGCTCGGCGTGCAGGGCGTCGGCGGCATGATCTTCGAGGTCACGTTCATCACCCTGCTGCAACGGTGGGCCCGGGAAGATGCCATTGCTCGCGTCTTCGGCTTGAACGACTCGCTCACGGCGGTCACCGAGATCGCGGGTGCGGTGCTCGCCCCCATCCTCGTGGTCGCGGCCGGGCTCGATGTCGCGCTGGCTGTCGTGGGCCTCGTGCTGGTCATCGGCGCCGCGGCGGTGGCCCCCGTGCTGCACCGTGAAGCGATGCTCTTCGAACAGCGCCGCCGCGGGTTGCTGCCGATCATCGAGCAACTGCGCGAGCTCGGGATCTTCGAGGATGCATCGTCTTCTGCGCTCGAGCGCATCGCCAGGTCGTTGCACGATGCCACCTTCGCAGCGGGTACGCACGTGTTCGCCGAAGGCGATGCGGCCGACAACCTCTACGTGGTGCGCTCGGGCGAGTTCGTTGCCGAATCGGCCGCGGCCGGCGTGCTGAGCACGATGCGAGTGGGCGAGTGGTTCGGCGAGATCGGCGTCATCCGTCGTATGCCGCGCACGGCCGCCGTGCGTGCGACGACCGACGCGACCGCCTGGGTGATCGATGGCCAGACGTTCCGCGGTGCCCTTGCCGGCCCGTTGCAGGGCCAGGGCCTGCTGCACGGCACGATGTCGACCCGACTGGCGCGTACGCACCCCGATCTGGTGAACAGCTGACGCTCACGCGTCAGTCGAGCGCCGACCCGTTCTCTGCCAGCGCAGCAAGGATGGTGCGCGCCTGCCACGGTGCGATGCCGGGATGAGCCCCCAAGATCCGCGCCAGGTGGCCGGCGATCACCGGCGCGGCGAAGCTGTTGCCGCTGGCGTTGATGGTGCCACCACCGCTCCACGGCACGTCCACGTCGATGCCCGCCGCGCCCCACTCGGCCGGGCCGTTCGGGTTGTACCACAGCCGCTCGCGGTCGGTGCCGGGCGCGCACGCCACCGAGAACACACCGGCGAACTCGCTGGGAATGCTGCGCTTGGGTTCGTTGTTCATCGCCGACACCAGCATCACCCGCTTGAACGCGGCATGGTCGAGCAGCTCCCAGAACGTCTCGGCGAAGTCCTCGTTGCCGGTGGAGAGGCTGAGGTTCAGCACGTGCAGCCCGTTGTCGATGCACCACTCCAGCCCGTGCGCGAAGACGAACGCGCTGCCCTTCAGGTTCACCGAGAGCACCCGCACACTGACGATCTCCACCTCTGGGGCGAGGGCGCGGATCACGCCGGCACACGCGGTGCCGTGACCATAGAGGTCGTCGTGTGGCGCGTCGATGAAGCGGATGCCGTTCTCGGCGTCGGTGTCGCGCTCGACCGCGATGGCCCGGTCGACGCGCCCCACCAACGGATGTCCGTCCTCCACACCTGAGTCGAGCACGCCCACCTTCACGCCGCGACCGCTGCCATCGCCGTATGCCCACTCGCGTGTGATGCGGCCCGGCAGGTCGAGATGTGGCGCCGCGCCCAGCGATGTGCCGTGGAACGGCTCCGACCACGCGGGGAGGAAGTCGGTCATCGACGGCGCTTCGGTGTGGCCAGTGCGACGATCTCGGTGAGCAGCGCGCCCACTCGAGCCCGTGTGACCGGATCGGCCGCACGGAGCTCGCCGAGCGTGGCGGCGATGCCGCTGAGCTCGGCATCGGCCTCTGGCAGGGTGGCCAGCGAGCGCCGCAGTGCGGTGCCCAGCTGTGCATCACCGGCCGATACCGCGTCGCCCATCGCCTGCAGCAGCAGCCGTGCCATGCGCCCGACCTCGTCGATGCCCGGCAGCAGCAGGCTGAGCTGGGCGGCGAACGACGATGCCAGCACCAGTGCATCGGCGCTGGCCAGCGTGCGGTCGAG
>ERZ1026800.440-NODE-440-length-35882-cov-3.228080_pt1 | contig 35882 bp, 31 predicted proteins | sample MGYA00520873_ERZ1026800 | MGnify/ENA primary metagenome ERZ1026800 (study PRJEB33270, sample SAMEA104284475) | anaerobic digester metagenome | biome: Anaerobic digester microbiome; feature: mesophilic sludge digester; material: Anaerobic digester biomass | place...
ATGTTTCTGTGGCCCGATCCAGAAGCTCACGCCTCTCCAGGGGTTACCTGGCTTCCTGCTCTATGGTGTACGGACTTTCCTCACCGCCAAAGCTGACGGCGCGCACACCCAACTGACCTGAGCAATTTTTATGATAGCGGAAAGGGGAGCAAAAGTCAATTGAGGGGAATGGCGGCTGATCAGGCTGCTCAGGCGGCAGGATTCGGTTGAAATTGCCGCGTTGGTTAAGCTGGCGGTTAGCGGCTTTCTGTTTTTGACGAGTTAATCCGTGCGAGAAGGGGGTGCCAACGCATAACGAAGCTGGTTTGCCTTATCGCGCCGTGATCAGAGATGCTTCGCCCTGTGTGGGATGGAAGGGCATGATGTAAAAAGACCTGCCCAGCGCTCGGAACCCTTGAGAAGAACTTGCAATTTATGTATGAATATCCCTTTTTAAGCTCGGAATATTTTAGGGTAGAATTGCGTTGACGGGTGTCATTTATCAATAATTGATGGAATACCAGCTTGTTTGGGCTGGACAATTCTGGAATTTGTTGTAAAATAAACTTTCGTGTAATTGGAATTATCGTTCGGAGGAAGAAGTTGGCTAATATTAAGTCTCAAATTAAACGGAATAAACAGAACCAGGCGCAGCGCAAGCGCAACCGCGTCTACCGCGGCGCGGCGCGCACCTATATCCGCAGGGCTCAGGCTGCTATCAAAACCGGCGTGGAAACTGACGCGCAAGCCGAAGTGAAAAACGCGATTAAGGCTCTGGATAAAGCAGTCAGCATGGGCGTAATTCACAAAAACAACGCCGCCCGCCGCAAGTCCCGCCTCGTTAAGAAGCTTAATTCCCTTCAGTAGGCGCTCAAATTTCCGTAAGATACGGGAGCCAAAAGGCTCCCGTATTTGTGTTAAGCCGCGAAGCGGGATGATATAATCCAAAAAAACTACGCACAGGATGAAGGCATGTTTGAACAAGAAAAAGCGCTTTTAGAAGGTTACCTCAACAAATTCTGCGAGGAACGCTCCTTGCCGGCGGACAAACTGGAATGGCGCAGCATTCCCTTCAGCGGGGAATGGGGCATCGCGGCTCCGCTTTTCCCGCTGGCGGCAGCCGATTCCACCCGGACGCTGCCCGTGCCGCAGCATGCCCAGGCGCTGGCAGAAGCCTTGAGAGACAGCCTTGACCTTCCTGTCGGGTTCAGCCGTATGGAGGCGGTTCGCGGTTATCTGAACCTCTATTACGATTCAGGTCACTATTCCCGCAAGGTAATTGAGAACGTGCTTGCTTCCGGCAGTCAATACGGCTGCCGGGAACCCGAGGGCAGACCAGTGATGGTGGAATATTCCAACCCGAACACCCACAAACCCTTGCACGTCGGGCATCTGCGCAACGTTATCCTGGGTGGTTCCACCTGTAATATTCTGGAAGCTAGCGGTCAGCGCGTGATTCGCGCGAATTACCTGGGGGATATCGGGCTGCACGTCATCAAGTGGCTGTGCAATTACGAAAAATACCACGCGGGAGAACAGCCTGGCGAGGATAAAACCCGTTGGATGGGCGACCTCTTTACGGAAGCGGACCGCCGCTTTGCCTTTGAGGAAGGCTTTGAAGCCGAAGTGCGCGCGTATTTTGCCCGTTGGGACGCGCGCGACCCGCACATCCTGGCGCTGTGGAAAGAGTCCCGCGACTGGTCTTTGGAAGGTTTCCAGCAGGTTTACGCGCTGTTGGGGGAACACTTTGACCGCATCTATTTTGAGAGCGAAGTGGAAGAACCGGGTAAAGCCGCCGTGGAACAACTGATTAAATCCGGCCTGGCGGAAGACGGACGCCCCGATTTACCAGTCGTGATTAACCTGGACGAAATCCTGGGTACCAGGGAAGAGTATCGGGTGGTTATCATCCTGCGTTCGGACGGAACCTCGCTTTACGCGACCAAGGATATCCCGCTGGCGGTGATGAAATTCAACGAGTACGACCTTGAAAAATCCATTTACGTCGTGGATGTGCGCCAGACGCTGCACATCAAACAGTTCCGGAAAATCCTTGAGCTGATGGGATATCCCTGGGCGGATAGAATCCACCACCTGGCATACGAAATTGTGAACCTGCCGGGGAATGTGACCATGTCTTCACGCGAGGGCACGGTGGTGCTGCTGGACGATCTAATCCGGGAAGCAACGCGGCGCGCGATGGATGTGGTACGCGAAAAGAACCCCGAGCTGGAGCCGGCCCGGATGCAGGCGATAGCCGAAGCCGTGGCCCTGGGCGCCATCAAGTATCCGATGCTTTCCAGGGAAAACACCAAGATGGTAACCTTTGACTGGGAAAGCGCGCTGGACTTTAACGGGCAATCCGCGCCGTACATTCAATATGCTCACGTCCGCGCGAACAGCATCCTGCGGAAAGTGGAAGGGCAGCCTGAGAGCGCTCCTGATTTTGACAAACTGAACCATGTAAGTGAAGTGGATTTGATTGAGTTGATTTCGCGCCTGCCCGAAGAAGTTCAGCGGGCAGCAAAAGAGCTTAAGCCCAATTTGCTGGCAAACTACGCCTATGAGCTGGCAAAAGGTTTCAACGACTTTTATAATCAATGCCCCGTTTTGGGCGCGGAACCGGAATTGCGCGCGGCAAGGCTCGCGCTGGTAAGAGCGGCGCGCTGGTGCCTTGGGAACACATTGCGCTTGTTGGGAATCCGCGCGCCAGAAGTGATGTAAAATATTAAGTCTGAATATTAAATCAACACTTAAGGAGAACATTCAATGAGTCGTATTCGAACAATCATCATGGGAGCTGCCGGCAGGGATTTCCATAACTTCAACACTTTTTTCAGGGATAATGAGAAGTATGAAGTTGTGGCGTTTACCGCCACTCAGATTCCAAATATCGAAGGCCGAAAATATCCGGCTGCGCTGGCCGGCGTTTTATACCCAAACGGTATTGATATCTACCCCGAAGCGGAACTGCCCAGGCTGATCCGGGAACTGAAAGCGGATGAGGTCGTTTTCGCCTACAGCGATGTGCCGCATACCTATGTGATGCACAAAGCTTCCCAGGTCAACGCCTTAGGCGCAGACTTTCGCATTATGGGCAGCGCAGCCACCCAGATCAAATCCACCAAACCTGTCGTAGCCGTTTGCGCGGTGCGCACTGGCTCTGGCAAAAGCCAGACCACCCGCCGTGTTTCCCTGATCCTGCGGGATATGGGCTACAAGGTGGCAGCCATCCGCCATCCCATGCCCTATGGGGACCTGGTAAAGCAAAAAGTGCAGCGTTTTGCCACGTATGCTGACCTGGAAAAGCACGAGTGCACCATTGAAGAGCGCGAGGAATACGAACCTCACATTGACAATGGTGTGATTGTGTACGCTGGCGTCGATTACGAAGCCATCCTGCGCCAGGCTGAACAGGAAGTGGATATTGTCCTTTGGGACGGCGGGAATAATGACTTTTCATTCTATGCGACTGACTTGCTCATTGTGGTGGCTGACCCGCTGCGGCCAGGGCACGAGGTTAATTATTACCCTGGCGAGACAAACGTGCGCATGGCAGATGTCTTTGTGATTAACAAAGTGGATACCGCCAACCCAGATGATGTCATTGCCGTGCGTGAAAGTTTGTTTGCCCTCAATCCCACAGCTCAGGTCATTGAAGCAGCTTCCCCTATCTATGTAGATGACTTTGATGCTATCCGCGGGAAGCGTGTGCTGGTGGTGGAGGATGGTCCCACGCTCACACATGGCGGTATGGCTTTTGGTGCTGGGTATGTGGCTGCTCGGAGGTACGGCGCGGCAGAAATTGTTGATCCACGTCCGTTTGCGGTAGGCAGCATTATAGACACTTACAAAAAATACCCTGGTACAGGCAAAATCCTACCTGCCATGGGCTACGGTGAGCAGATGGTTCGCGATTTAGAGCAAACCATCAATAATGCGGATGTGGATGTGGTCGTGATTGGCACACCGATTGACCTGAACCGCATCATGAAAATCAACAAACCCACTCAGCGCGTGCGCTATGCGTTGGAGGAGATCGGCAAGCCAACCTTGACGGATATTTTGCAGAAGAAATTCGGCAAATAAGCTGAAGTTCTCAAGCACAAGACCTTCACAGGGGTCAGGGTTGCCTGACCCCTGATTTATAATTAATTGTTGAATACATTGAAGTATTAAGGAAAATCATGTTTAGCGATTCAGTGGTAATAAAAGTAAAATCCGGCAAAGGCGGGGACGGCATGGTGCACATGCACCGTGAAAAGTACCGCCCTAAAGGCGGTCCGGACGGCGGTGATGGCGGAAAAGGGGGGGATGTGGTGTTGCGCGTGGAGCCGACCCTGAATACTCTGAGTAGATTTCACTATAACGAAAATTTTGCTGCTGAAAATGGCAGGAACGGAGGACCAAACAAGCAGTCCGGCAAATCTGCTGACGACCTTATCATTCCGGTTCCGCCGGGCACACTGGTTTATAACGACGAAACCGGTGAACTGCTCGGGGATTTGGTGCAGCCTGGGCAAACGCTCGTGGTTGCTAAAGGTGGGCGAGGCGGACGCGGCAATCAGCACTTTGCGTCCTCACGCAACCAAATGCCACTCACTGCCGAGCGGGGTGAGCCAAGTGAGGAGCTGACCTTACGCCTAGAGCTCAAACTGATTGCGGATGTGGGATTGGTCGGCTTGCCGAATGCAGGCAAATCTTCTTTTTTAGCTGCAACGACCAATGCTCAGCCGAAAATTGCTGAATACCCTTTTACCACGCTCGAACCGAACTTAGGCGTGGTGCACTTGGATGCAGAACACGATTTGGTGCTTGCTGATATTCCTGGCTTGATTGAAGGGGCGCATGAAGGTAGTGGCTTGGGTTATGAGTTTCTACGCCATATCCAACGCACGCGCGTGCTTATTCATATTTTGGACGGTCTTTCCGATGATCCTTATGAGGATTACCTGATGGTTAATCAAGAATTAGAACTTTATGATGAGCGTTTGGGCAAGCTGCCGCAGGTGGTTGTGCTCAATAAGATAGACCTTCCAGACGTTGCAGAGCGTTTTGAACCCCTGCGGGAAAAGTTTGCCCAGGAAGGGGTTGAACTTATTCCGATTTCAGCAGTGGCGCATACCAACTTGGAGAAAGTACTTTGGAAAGCCTATGAATACTTGCAGCAAGCGCCTGTAGAAGAGCCCAAAGAGGAAATCCCAGTCTACCGCGCGGAAGAAAACCCGCGTGCTTTCACGATTAGCCGGGAAGGCGACACTTGGATTGTAAGTGGGAAAATGATTGAAAAAGCCGCAGCAATGACTTTTTGGGATCAGCCTGGGTCTGTGCGCCGATTTCAGCGTTTGTTGAGCCGCATGGGGATTGATGCCGCATTGAAAGAAGCTGGCGTTAGCGATGGGGATACCGTTGTGATTGGGGATTATGAGTTGGAGTGGCAGGAATAAAAAGTGTTCGCGGACTGGGTGAGGGGGGCACCCAATCAGCGAACAAATAAATTTAATCATAACCGTGTTAAATTGTCAAGGTCTATGTCTGAGTTTTTGGACTACTGTTTAATTATTATTCTAAAAACCAAAAATGATTATCTTTCCCCCATAAGTATGTAAGAATGTGAAGGTTTAGATTAATAAATTCACTTCTTCGATGAGTTGCTTTAGATCTTGGCAAGCTTCTAATAAATTAAATCCGCTCAAATAAAAAATGTTATCAATTTTCTTTTTATATGAATCTGGACGAACATTAAATGCATCAATCATTTTTACAGCTTTTTTCTCATTAATGCAATATTGTTCATTCAAGGCAAAGAGCACTTGGTTGAGCGCAGAAACAGAACGAATGAGATGAGCGACTACATAATAAACGTCGTCTCTGGCGGCATTTTTCTCCGCCAGCTCTTGAGAAAACATAGCCTCAAAGAAAAATTGTTGAATTATTCTCTCTTTTAATTTTTGTGGGTATTTTTCTGCGATGGTTTTTAACCTGGGTATATTTTCATCTCGAGACCACAGCAATTTACTCACAGCTAACTCCCCCATATACATAATGTTGAGATACGCATGAGGATGACCAACCTGATAGTGGGGAGTAACTATGCCTTCCTGACCTTCCTGAATCGCTTTTTTTACACGTTCGATATCTCTTAGAATGAGATCTACATGCTTATTATCTATCATCAGCCAACAGCCACCATTTACCCACTCTCCCCATTCGCCAGGCTTTGCAAGGAGGTTTTCTCGGTGCTCTTGATCTAATTCCTGGGCTTGTTTCTCCACTTGCGACCAGTCAATTGTTTCTTGGTGATAATACAAGCCAATGTCGATGTCAGAGTCGCTATCTTGTGAGCCTCTTGCCTGAGAACCGCCAAGCACAATCGCTTCTAAGCCACTGATACCACTTAATAAATCCACTATTTTTTCGAGAATAGCATCCATTTTTTCTTTCTCGTCTATTTGGGTACTCAACATCACAATTTAGCAAATCATCAAAGCTGAAAATATCTGATTATCGATGAATGAATGCCGATTATTCTAAAAAGAGTTTGTTGATAATTAGTCCAGCACAATCTTTTCACTGCCCATTAAGCGGTCGAGGACGTGGGACATAACTATCTCTAGCTGTTCCTCACGGTTTACAAAGTCGACCGCGTCGCTTTGGATAGTCAACACTGGGCAGAGGTCAAAACTGCTTGTCCATTCCTCGTAGAGCTGGTCGAGCAGAGAAAGGTAGGCTGCATCAATGCCAGCTTCAATCGCGCGCCCGCGAATTTGGATGCGCTGGAGCAGCACGGGGACTGGTGCTTTGAGGTAGATCAGCAAATCCGGTTTAGGTAAACTGCTGACGACCACTTCGTATAGCCGTAGGTAGGAATCAAACTCGCGATCGGTCATATTTCCCATCTGGTTCAGGGCACGGGCGAAAATATGGGCATCTTCATAAATGCTGCGGTCACTGATAGCGGAGTTGGGTGCCTCAGCTAACTCACGGTGTTGCAGAGATCGCTTGCCTAAGAAGTAAATCTGCAGATGGAAAGCCCACTGGCGCATATCAGCATAAAAATCAGCCAAGTAAGGGTTGTCGATCACTGATTCATAGGCGGTCTGCCAGCCCAACTTATCACCAAGAAGGCGGGTCAGGGAAGTTTTGCCGCTTCCGATGTTGCCCGCCATTAAAACGAATTTTTTCGATGTGATCTTATGAGGCTCGCTCATGCCTTTTTAACTGGGTATTTGCGTTTGAGGAATTCCATCACGGTTTCGATGTATGGTACAGGTTTATCGTAGTGAACAAAATGCCCAGCGCCAGCGATGTTCGACCATTCTGATTCAGGGATTATCTTAAGAAGTTTAATCACCACTGCGGCGGAGAGTATGCCGCCATAGGCAGCCTGCCCGCTGATAATCAGGGTTGGGCAAGTAATCTTCGCTGCAATTTCTTGCCAGTTGGTTTGTGGTTTCCAGCTTGCCTTGAACCATTCGGCATCGAATCGGGTTTTTGAGCCTGCCCAAGCGTTATGCGCAGCTTCATTCCAAGTTGGATGATGTTCTTGGCTGTAGGATAAGGCTTCCTGTAAATTTGACCCCGATAGGTTTTTAATGGCGGCGGAGTCATTAGCCCCTAAAGCTTGTTGAGGGTTTTCTGGCGTTGAGGCTGGGTCGAACCAAGGGACCTCTTCTAACACCAATACAGCTACTTTTTCCGGGTTTTGGGCGGTAAACTCTGCTGCGATGGCTGCACCCATAGAATGCCCAATTATGGCAGTCTTTTGCAAACCTAAGGCTTCGATAAATCTCGTCAAGTCCTGCAGGGGGTCAATATCGCCATCCGCAGGGAGACGGCTAGACTCACCATGCCCGATGGTATCAGGCATGATCAGGTCATAGTTAGCCGCCAAAGCTGTTGCTACCTCTTGCCAAGTGGAACGATCTTCGCTGAAATCGTGCAGTAGAATGATAGGTGGTTTATCTCCACCGGTGCGCAAATAACTTATTTGGTGTTGGTTGATTTCGACTTGAGCACGTTGCCAATCAGACATCCTTACTCACCTCCGTCATTAACACTCGCTATATCCACAAGTATAACACTTACGGCAGCCTTCTTCGTTAATTAAGGTTGCCTGCCCGCACTCTGGGCAGAGTTCCCCAGTCCTGTTGTTATCTTGAGAGGGTTTTGGGATGGGAAGCTGTTCTGGGGGGATAACAACTTGCGCTTCTTGTTCGTTGTTTGCATGCTTCTGAAAGAGATATTCTTCTAAAGCCTTGGCAATGCCATCTGGCAGAGAGCGTACACGGTTAGGTCCAAAGCCCAGCGAACGTCCCCCCCCGATTCCTGCCAGCTGCTCCACCACCACTTTCAAGCGATCACGCGGCTCTACGGGTGAAGCGATGCGTAACACATAAGATATCAGCCGGCCGATGGCTTCGGAATGAGCGGCTGTTTCGGAGCCAGCTTTAGCGGTATTGATGAACACCTCGAAAGGTTGATCGTTGCCGTTTTCGTTGATGGTGACGAATGCCTTGCCTAAGGGAGTTTCAATTACGGAGGTGTAGCCTTTCAGGATTCTTGGCCGCGGTTTTTTAGTGTCTTTCCAGAACTTAAGCTGCGCTTCGATATCGACCCCGAAGAGTTGCGGCTCAGGGGTCTGAACTGCCGGTGTGGTTTGCTTAGCTTGCATGGTGCTCTTAGTCTCCAAGACCACTTTCTCGCGCGAACCCGTCACGTAAACTGTCAAGCCTTTGCACCCCAACTCCCAAGCATAGCGGAAGGCATCCGCAACGTCTTCCTCAGTTGCATCCGCCGGGAAGTTAATCGTCTTGCTCAGGCTGTTATCCACAAAGCGCTGCAAGGCTGCTTGAATACGGATGTGTTCACGTGCCGTTACATCCGCTGAAACCACAAATACATCGCGGATTTCTTCGGGCAGCTCAGCGATATTCTGGCAGGTGCCCTGCTCAATCACCTGGGTAATGATTTCAGCCTTAATCTCTGGGCTGAGGTCAGTGCGGTCAAGCGCTGCTTGGAAGAGCGGGCTGACATAATTCAGTTGCAGATCCTTGCCGTGGTCGTTGACATGGCGGACATAGGCTAAAGCAAACACCGGTTCGCAGCCATAGCCTTCGCACCCAGCCACTGTGCCAATAGTACCAGTAGGTGCGATGGTTGTCTGGGCAGCGTTGCGGATACCATGGCGCTTGATGCCATCGACGACCTGCTGCCAGTTAACTTCGGGGCGCTGCCAATCGTTTGTATAGGGAATTAATGGCTCTGGTGGAGTCCATTTCAGCGCTTCCGGGTCATAAATGCTGCCTTGAATAGCCGGGAAGGGACCGCGCTCGGCGGCTAAGTGAATACTCGTGAGCATGCAATGGTAACGGATGAACTCCATCACTTGTGAGGCAAACTCGAGGGATTTATCCGAGCCATAGCGCACCCCACAGTGATACATCAGGTCGGCTAAGCCCATGATCCCCAGCCCAATACGGCGGGCTGTTAATGCAGACTCTTTCAGTTGCGGAACGGCAGGCACGTAAGCATTTTTATCAATGACGTCATCGAGAAAGCGGGTTACCGTCTGTGTAGTTTGCTCTAATTTTGCCCAATCAACGGATCCATCTGGTCCAATGTGTTCGGCTAAATTTATGGAGGCTAAACAACAGTTTTCATACGGTCCTAACCATTGCTCGCCACAGGGGTTCGTGGCTTCCAAGTCATACAAGTGCGGGACGGGGTTAGCGCGGTTGGCTGCATCCAGGAATAAGGCACCAGGTTCGCCGTTGTGGTGTGCCTGCGCAACGAGTTTATTGAAAAGCTCACGGGCAGGTACTGTTTTATAGGTGCGGATCGGAATGCCAGCGCGCTCTGCGCCTTCCAAGGTGCCACTAAAGGTTTTATAGAGCGGGGATTGTGTATCCGGAAAGCGCAGTTCCCAGGGTTCATCGGCTTCTACCGCGCGCATAAACGCATCAGTGATGGCGACGGAAATATTGAAATTAGTAATGGCATATTCATTGTGTTTGCAAGTAATAAAGTCTTCGATATCAGGGTGATCCACCCGCAAGATGCCCATATTAGCGCCCCGGCGCGTGCCTCCTTGGGCAATTTCACCAAAAGCGTTATCGTACACTTTGAGGAAGCCTACAGGACCGGTGGCTTGACCCGATGAAGATTTAACGAGTGAACCCTTAGGGCGCAGACGCGAGAAATTGAAGCCGTTCCCTCCGCCAGTTTGCTGAATGAGCGCAGCATTACGCAGGGTAGAAAAGATGCCGTCGGGGGAGCGCCCCATATCATCTGAAATGGGGAGTACGAAGCAGGCAGCCAGCTGACCTAAAGGTGTGCCAGCGCCGGTGAAGGTGGGTGAGTTGGGGAAGAAAGACTTTGAAACGAGCGCTTTATAAAAGCTAATCGCAGTTTGCATACTTTGTTCATCTTCGCCTTCGGCAGAAGCGACGTGCCAGGCAATCCGCCAGAACATTTCGTCAATCGTCTCCGCTGGCTTGCCATCATCGCCATGGCGTAAATAGCGCCTCTCCAGGATCTGACGTGAGTTCTCGCTTAACGCGATGGAAGGTAAGCCTTCTGGTAAGGGTGGTGTGGGTAAGAGCCCCGCACGGGGGAGATTAATGGTTTCCATAATAAGTCCTTTAAATGGTTTCTTCTTCAGAAAGCAGCCGGTCAATTTCATCCCGAACTGCATGAAGGTCATCTAAGCGTAGGTAAACAATGGCATAACGGATGTAGGCGACATGGTCTAACTCTTTGAGCCCTCTTATGGCTAAGTCGCCCACAACCCGGGAGTTAATTTCAACCCGACCCATTTTTTGTAACTCAGCTTCGATATCGTCGACGAGTTTTTCCAGCGAGGCTGCTGGGACAGGACGCTTTGCACAGGCGATGCGCAAGCCTTGCAGCAATTTATCGCGGTTGAACTCTTCGCGTGCCCCGTTTTGTTTAATCAGCATCGGCGTGGTTAAAATCGGACGCTCGTAGGTACTAAAGCGCTGGTGGCAATAGAGACATTCTCGGCGGCGCCGGATGCCTCCGTGGGCGTCCTTGTTGGTGTCTATCACCTTTGAATTTTGATGCTGACAAAAAGGACAAATCATGCCTTACTCCAGAATACTGCTCCCATATATGGGGGTTAATAAAAAATAATCCCCTACCTGTTGGATGCTTCATTTTAGCACAGGCGGGGAGAGCTTTCAAGGTTAATTCTGGTTCCTAATCTTAAAGATTGAAGAGCTTTAAGAATTGCGCGAGAATACAAGGGGCTAAGCGAGAATCCTTCATTATTCTAAGGATCACAGACGCTTTTCGACGGTTTAAATTGCACCTTGAAGCTCTTTAAGGAATTAGATGAGGGTATAATTTTTCCACCGCAGCTTTTGCGAGAATATCTAAAAGAAGGATCTATGGCTGAGACACGCGTTCTAAAAGGAATCCCCGCAGCGCCCGGACTAGCGAGCGGTCCGATTTTCAAGGTTCAAAAACAATCCCTGAATATTCCCCATTACACTATCGAAGATTCAACGGCAGAAAAGCAGCGTTTGAAAAAAGCCAGAGACGCAGCGATCGAAGAGCTCAAAGGTCTTCGGGATTCAGTAAAAGCGCAAGCTAAGGAGAAAGAGGCTGAAATATTTGATGCCCACATGATGTTCTTAGAGGATGACTCCCTTGTCTCCCTGGCAGAAAATGATATTAAAGCTGGAAAAAACGCCGAAGCTGCCTGGATGAATGCCATCGAGACGATTGCCCAGCAGCTTGAAGCTATTCCTGATCCAACCCTTTCAGCCCGGGCTGTGGATCTACGCGATGTGGGTCAACGAGTCTTAGGGCATTTGTTGGGTTTGCAAACACGCGGGATTAATCCAGATAAACCTTCCATCATCGTCAGCCGCGACCTGACCCCATCGGATACAGTAAGCTTAGAGCGCTCGGTAACTTTGGCTTTTGTTACCGCAGAAGGCGGACCTACCTCGCACACGGCAATTTTAGCTAAAGCCTTTGGGCTGCCTGCAGTGGTAGGGGTAGGCGAGGAGCTGTTGGCGATTCCTGATGACGCATTTTTACTTGTGGATGGAAATACAGGTGAGGTCATCGTAAACCCAGACGCACAAACTAAAGCAGATTTTGCGAAAAGACAAGCTGCTTCATCAGAGCTTTTTCAAACAGCGCTTTCAGCTGCATTTGAGCCGGCGATAACAACCGACGGTAAAACCGTGGAAGTGGTTGCAAATATCGGCAATGAAACGGACGCCCAAATGGCAAATCAAAATGGTGCCGAAGGCGTTGGTCTCTTCCGCACCGAATTCCTTTACTTAGACCGCAAAGCTATGCCCAGCGAAGAGGAATCAATTCAAGCCTATCGTAAAATCTTTGCTCATTTTGAGGGGCAACCCATTGTTGTGCGGACGCTCGATATCGGCGGGGATAAAGAAATCCCATATCTAGATTTTCCAAAGGAGCTCAATCCCTTCTTAGGGTGGCGCGGTGTGCGCATGCTGCATGGTAGGGAGGACATCTTGCGAACACAGGTGCGCGCTTTACTGCAAGCTGGCGTGGGGGTTGATTTGCGCATCATGGTGCCAATGATTGCACTGCAAGAAGAGATTGATGAAATGAAGGCATTACTCGAGCGCGAAAAGGAAAATCTGCACCACGAACAGAAACCCGTCGCGGAGAAAGTGCAATTTGGCATTATGGTTGAGGTACCTTCAGCAGCGATCCTTTCTGATCGGTTAGCAAGAAGTATCGACTTTTTCAGCATTGGAACGAATGATTTGACGCAATATACGCTTGCCGTTGACCGCACCAATGCCAAGGTGGCGCATTTAGCAAGCAGCTTTAACCCGGCGGTGCTCTTCCTCATTCAGCGTACCATTGAGTCAGCTCACGCTGCCGGCAGATGGTGTGGATTATGTGGCGAATTTGCTGGAGAACCCTATGCAGTTCCCCTCCTGCTTGGCATGGGATTAGATGAATTCAGCATGTCCCCCGCCAGAATTCCGACCGTAAAGCAGCTTATCCGCCAGTTAGATTCAACTGAATGCCGGCAATTAGCTGACCAAGCGCTGAAGGCTAGCACAGCAGAGGAAGTGAAAGCGCTTGTCAAGGCATTTTTTGCCGAGCAGCAAATTGGCATGGATTAGTGATTGAGGTTGAAGATATAATGAAATAGCGCGGAGCGTTTGAATTAGCCCACCTTGGGGGAAAGTTGCACCTTGCCAAAAAGAAATAATTACACAAGCTCGAAAAAGCTGAGCAGTCTTCCCCCCAGGCTTGGGGGGAAGACTTTGCTAACAAAAACAAGTGCAAGAGAGGTTCGGCAATCCTAATAATCGCGGTTGATTTGTAGATCGCGGCGTTTGCGGATAAAGGTCGGAACGTCGATATCCTCATCCATGGTTGCGTAGTTATAACTCTCATTGTGTTGCGGCTGAGCCTGCTTTTGGCCGGGCTCATGAATACGGTTAGCGTCAGATAAATCTACCCTTTGATCTGTCTTGCTGCTGGTTGCGCCTGGAAAAAAAGCACTAGGCTCCACCTCATTGGGAGAGTGGTTGTGATCAAAGCCGGTAGCAATGACGGTGATGCGCACCTTATCGCCCATGGATTCATCGATGACAGCCCCAAAGATTAAATTGACATCCGGAGACGCTGTTTCTTTGATGATCGAAGCTGCCTGATTAACCTCAAATAGCGAGAGGTTAGAACTGCCAGTGACGTTGAAGAGGATGCCATGAGCACCATTAATGGTCACATCGAGCAGCTGGCTGGAAATCGCTTTCTCAGCAGCAACCTTCGCGCGGTCTTCTCCTGAAGCTTCGCCCACAGCCATCAAAGCCGCGCCACCTTCGGACATAATCGTGCGCACATCGGCAAAGTCGAGGTTAATCAACCCTGGAACGGTGATCAGCTCAGAAATGCCCTGAATTCCTTGACGTAAGACATCATCAGCAAGGCGGAAAGCGTCGCACATGCTTACGCTCTTGGTCACCATCTGCATCAGGCGGTCATTGGGGATCACTATTAAGGTATCAGCATGTTCCTTTAAGCGCAAAGCACCTTCTTCGGCAGCCATTGCACGCCGCTGACCTTCGAAGGCAAACGGGCGAGTGACCACACCAATGGTGAGTGCGCCGATTTCTTTGGCGATCTGGGCTACGACTGGCGCCGCGCCCGTGCCGGTGCCCCCACCCAAACCTGCGGTAACAAACACCATATCGCTGCCTTTGAGCACATCATAGAGCTCTTCAGCTGATTCTTCTGCGGAAATTTTACCGATATTGGGATCACCGCCAGCACCGAGCCCGCGGGTGGTTTTATCCCCGATGCGGACACGGGTGGGTGCGCTGCTCTTGAGCAACACCTGAGCGTCAGTATTAATGGCAATGAATTCTATTCCTGATAACCCTTCAGCGATCATGCGATCGACAGCATTACAGCCGCCACCGCCAACGCCTACTACTTTTATGCGTGCACTTAATTCAACCTGTTTTGCATCCATTTTTCTCCTCTCATGGCTTGAATAATTGATTATGGTAATAACTTTTTGAACCAGGAAGCAAACGTCTCCGTGCGCTCGCTTTCTGATCGTTTCCCTTTTCCAGGTCGTTCTGATCCGATCTGGTAAGTTTCACTCATTAGAATTGCCCATTGAAGTAAGCCTACGCTTGTGGAAAATGCCGGGGTACTAATCTGGTCTGTCAAGCCGACCATTTTCTCAGGTTTGGCGATGCGGGCTGGTAAACCGGTTACTTGCGTCGCTAATTTACGCATGCCAGGCAGCTGGCTTCCACCTCCGGTCAGGATCAGCCCAGCGGGAAGCAAACCTGAAACGCCAGAACGCTTGATTTCCTGATGGACCAAGGACAAGATTTCTTCGGCGCGCGCTTCGATAATATTGACCAGATCACGCCTAAGGACCTTGGTGCTTTCTTCGGCACTAAAAGGCACCACATTAAAGCTCTCTTCCTCAGAAATTTCATCCAAGACGGCATAGCCATGGTGGAGTTTTACTTCCTCAGCGACGTCAACCGGCAAGCGTAAGCCTTGCGCAATATCGGTGGTAATGTAATTGCTGCCGATATTGATCACATTGGTGTACCAGACGTCACCATTGAGGTATATGGCTAAATCGGTAGTGCCGCCGCCCAGGTCGACCACAGCTGCACCCATGGTGCGTTCGGTCTCGGAAAGCACCGCTTCGGCAGATGCCAAGGGGCTGAGTACAAATTGTGAGACCTCAATCCCTGCCATGGAAACGCACTTGCGTAAGTTTTCAGTGGTCGAAGCAGAAGCGGTGATGATGTGTGCTTCTACCTCCAAGCGGAAACCATGCATCCCAACGGGCTGACGAATGCCATCTTGTCCATCGACTAAGAAACCGCGCTGAATCACATGGATAATTTCTCGGTCGTGGGGGATAGCCACGGCTTGGGCGGAATCTAAGGCACGCAAAACGTCTTCCTGGTCGATGACGCGACCAGAAATACCCACAACGCCGCGGCTGTTCATGGAGGAAACATGCGAGCCAGCTAAGCTGACCAAAGCGCTATTGATTTCATAGCCTGAGGTGCGCTCTGCTTTCTCAATGGAACGAGCTATCGATTGGGAGGCAGAATTGATATCGATCACAACACCTTTGCGGATGCCTTGTGAAGGCTCAACCCCAACCCCCAAAATACGCAGATTGGCGCCGTTTTCAATGCGAGCTACCAAAGTGCAAATTTTACTGGTTCCAATATCTAATCCGACAACAATTGGCTCTTCCATAGTTACTACTCCAATCGATAATAAGGTGCGTGTATATATTCAACGCTGATTAATACGGGTTGCAAGTTTTGCTCCAGGAGCGCAGTGACAATTTTTTGGTATTCAACTAACTTCACATCAATCTGGGAGACATCCGTGCCCAAATAAACTTGCCAACCCTGTGCATCAGTCCAGCCTAAGCCGTTCTCTGGATCATAAAGCAGCGCTGCACCTGCGGGAATGTAAGTGCGCAGCTTGAGCACAGAGGCGACAAACTGTGGGTCAACGCTTGGGGTTGGCAGAATAGGAGTTTCGGTTTCTTCGGCTGTTTCAGAAGCTGGATCAACGTATCCCAAAGGTCTTGGGGGATCTCCGTTTGCCATCACTTTGAGCGGTATGGTTGCTTCACCGCGGATGGGGAAGGCAAAGCCTTCATCGTCTACCCAAGTGGTTGCTTCCCCGCCGATGATCCAGGTGATGGCGGGGATGCGCTCTTGAATGCTGATAGTGAGATTTGCCGGCAGCTCAACGCGTACCGTTGCAGACTTGATATCTGGGAATTCTGCTAAGATTTGGGCTTCGACTTCTGACGGAATCACGCTGATGATCGGCTTGCCAGAAAGTTCGAGTTTATCCAATATTTCTTCGGCAGGAATGCGTTGAGCTCCGCTCAAGTTGAGTGTGGAAATCTCGAAGCGGTCCGAGAAATTGAGCATGTAAATGCCAATGCCGAGCAAGATGACGAGAAAGGCTGAAAGCAGCCGCCAGCCGAGTTTAACTTCTGGCATGGCAGGCAGGCGGATTTCGCTACCGGGTATGTTGGTGGATAAGTAAATACGCCGCTGTTGCCGAGCTTTGCTCTCTGCTGTACGTGCCATACCGGGGTAGGTGTGCCGTGAGATTACCCGGGAAGCGCTTTCTGCCTCACGCTTGGTGGACCTGGGAGGCTGCGGGATAGGTTTGCGATGCGCTGGCTCAATTTTTCGTCGTGCCCGCACCTGGTCGGCTCGGCTTAATTTTTCATTTCGGCTTGCCATCTTACTCCTCATACTTTCGTATGGTTTGATCTTGTTCTGCTTTGCGCTCCAACGCCAGTTCGATGAGGCGGTCTACCAAGGCAGGGTAACTCAATCCACTAGCTTCCCACAGCTTCGGGTACATACTGATGGAAGTGAAGCCGGGCATGGTGTTGATCTCACTGAAATACAGCTCTCCGCTGGGTTTATCCACCAAAAAATCTACGCGCGCCAAGCCGGCACCATCGATGGCTCGGTAAGCCTGCAGGGCATAATGCTGGATGCGCTCGATCATCGCCTGGTCATATGGGGCTGGGATTAAGACTTCTGGGTCACCATGGTGATATTTGTCCATATAAGTGTAGAAGACATCTTTGGGGATAATCTCACCAGGAATTGAAACTTGCGGGTTTTCATTCCCTAAAACGCTAATTTCGATCTCTCGGGCGTCCAAACCGCGCTCCACGAGCACCCGGCGATCAAAGCGGGCAGCTTTTTGTAGTGCTGCATGAAGCTCCTCACGATTTTGAGTTTTACTAATGCCGACAGATGAGCCTAAATTGACTGGCTTGACGAATAAGGGATATGGCGCAACCCCTTCAGCTTTGTGCACGACCTCAGCGAGATTGGTGCGGATTTCGCTGCGGGAGAAGACCATATATTCGAGCACCGGGATGCCGGCGTTCTGCACCACATGCTTGCACACAGCCTTATCCATTCCCACAGCCGAAGCTAACACGCCAGCCCCAACATAAGCAATGTCGAGCATTTCAAAGTAGCCTTGAATGGTCCCATCTTCACCAAACGTGCCATGCAGCACCGGGAAAACGACGTCCAACGGGGAGATTAGCTTCAGCTTCTCGCCCTGGCGGCTAAATAAGCTTACTTCCCCAGCAGTGTTGAGCAGCAGTGCTTCATGTAAGCTCTCCTGCTTGCCCTCCTTAAAAGCTTGTAAGGCGTTGGAGCCCGTGAGCCAAACGCCTTCTTGCGTAACGCCAATTTCGAAAACCTCGTATTTAGACGGGTCCAAGACTGATCTCACTGAGGTTGCAGACATCAACGAAACCGCATGCTCGCCAGAGCGGCCGCCAAAAATAATTCCAAGTTTCAATTTAGTGTTCGTCATTAAAATCACCTAAAAGTTCAATTTCTAACTCAAGCTCGATGCCAAATTGCTCTTTCACGCGTTTTTGCGCCAAGCGGATGAGGCTGAGGTACTCTTGAGCAGAAGATTGTCCATCATTCACAATAAAATTGGCGTGCAATGGGCTGAACTGGGCATGCTCAGCCTTATAACCTTTGAGACCCACTGCTTCAATCAAGCGCCCGGCGTAATCCCCGGGGGGATTCTTGAACGTGGAACCCGTTGAATTGCCTGTAGGTTGGGTTTGCCGGCGTTTCTCGGCATAATCTGAGAGGAGCTTCCAAGCAGCTTCGCGGGTACTATGCTGGGCTTTGAAGAGGGCTGAAAGAATCACTGCAGGTTGTTTTTCGCGCTTGAGAATGCTGCTGCGATAAGAGAACGCCATTTGATCAGCGGTTAGGGTGACTTCGCCTTGCTCAGGGGTAAGGATTTGCACCGTCAGTAAGCATTGAGAAACATCCGATCCGAAAGCTCCGGCGTTCCCATAAATAGCGCCGCCAACCGAGCCAGGAACACTGCCAGCCCATTCCATTCCCGTCAATCCGCGCAAAGCAGTCATACGGGCGATGTTGCTTAGGTTTGCGCCGCTCTCAGCATAAATGGTTGGCGGCTCTTCCTGGGAGTGGATCTTGATATTGTGGCAGCGGTTGAGCAAAATCACACCTGCGTAGCCTTTATCGCTGACCAAAATATTCGAGCCGCTGCCAATCAGCTTGAAGGGCACACTTTCACTCCACAAGAACGAGGCTGCTTTACGCAGCTCTTCGAGTGTATTGACCGGCACCAAACCTAAGACCGTCCCGCCGACGCGTGCTGTGGTGTAATTCGCCATCCGCACGTTTTCTTGCCAGGCTTGACCAAAGAAGGCTTGCAGCTTGCGTACTGGGACGCTCATGCCTGTGCCTCCTTCTTTGGGCTTGAGATGTGTGCTTGCAGCAAGGCGCTGATTTGCGGGCCTTTGCCGGCAGAGAGCACCACAATCACGTCGTCGCCGCTTAGGTTTTTACAGACGTAATCAGCCAATGTGTCAAAATCTGGCAAGTAGCGGGCTTTACCGCCTGGGATGTGCGCGGCAATCTGGGAGGGGTCAAAGTTGTGCTCGGCTTCGCGGGCAGCATAGATGCGCGTAATGACAACCTCATCAGCTGCTTGCAAGCTGCGAGCATAAGCATCTTGCAGCATTTCCGTGCGGCTGTAGGTGTGCGGTTCCCAGATAGCCCAAAGCTTTTTCTGTGGATAGCGCTGGCGCAATGCAGCAAGCGTAGCAGCAATTTGGGTGGGGTGGTGACCGTAATCGTTGATGATCACGATGCCATTTTGCTCCAAAACAACTTCCATGCGGCGCTCGGAGCCATGAAACCCCGCTAAGGCTTCTGCTGCATCCTTAGGCGGTATCCCTAATATATCGATGACAGCTAACGCCGCGGCAGCATTGCTGACGTTATGCTTACCAGGCATTGGCAACCTAAAGCTGCCCAAATTGTGAGGTTCTTCGCCAGGCAGCTGGCGGGTGAGCGTAAAGCTATACTCCTCGCCATTCCAATCGGCTGAAGCGATGTGATAATGGCTCTTCTCCGCAAAGCCGTATGTGCGCAAAACAAAATCCTTTGCCTCGAAGCCTTGCAACAACTTCTGTACGCCTGGGTCATCAGCACAAAGCAGAGCCGTGCCGGTGGGTTGGGTGCGCAGCAGGAATTGGTGGAAGGCTTCCAGGTAACTTTCAGGAGTAGGGAAGCAATCGGGATGGTCGTATTCGATGTTGGTGATTACGCTCACTGTAGGATTAAGCCCGAGGAACATATTGTCGTATTCATCAGCTTCGATAATAAAATAAGGACTACTGCCTGCGCGGGCGTTTGCATGCAGGTCAATAATTTCAGCACCTAAAATGAAGCTAGGGTCGAAGGCGAGGTTATGTAACAGACAAACGATCATGGCGGTGGTAGTTGTCTTGCCGTGTGAGCCGGCGATGGCAATGGTTCGTTTTCCTGCAGTCAGCTGGGGTAAAAAGTCTGTGCGCTTAAGCACGGGGATTCCAGCCGCTTGCGCAGCTTGCACTTCGGGGTCATCGTCTTTAATTGCGGAGGAGCGCACGATCACATCGGCTTGCGTAGCTAATGATGGATCATGCCCGAGAACTGTTTTAGCACCTCGCCGGGTGACCTCGCGGAAATAGGTGGAATCAGCAATATCTGAGCCAGTCACCTGATACCCCTGCTCGAGGAGCACCACGGCGATGGCTGAGATGCCTGTTCCACCTATGCCGATTAAATGAATATGATGCATCACACAAACGCTCCAATAATGCAAATAAAAGCCAAAACGATTCCCACGTAAATATATGTGCCCTGCAAATGAACGGGCACTGCATAAGATAAGATCTGTGCTGCAGCTTGACCAGCTTGCGTGGCAAGGTCTGGCGGTGTAATCTGAGCAATCGGATAATTGGCTTGAGCCATATAGTGAAGCACGGTACTCAAGTAAAGATAGCCATTTATTGCGCCAACGAGTCCACCGAGGAGCATGCTGTGGCTCACTTTTCTCTCAAAGAGACCGATTTCTACAAAATGCCGAAAAGAAGGCGTTTGATAGGCAAGAATTGCAAAGGCGCCCATCACACCCAAGCTTGTCCAAAATAGTTGGGTTGCTGAAAGATCTTTTACGACCATAGGGACGACAATTTTCACTGTAAAGACGCCCATGACTCCAGCTGCAGTAACCAGCAGCTCTTTTTTGAAGCCGCGTAACGCTCCAATGATGGCAAATAAAGCGACCATGATGTAGAAAAAGGCGTCCAATGTAATCATTTCGAATGCTTACCTTTCATTCCCTGCCATTTCTAAGAGAAGTTCAGCAATTTTTTCTGCAGCAGCTGGTTGCGCCAATGCCGCCATGGCTTGGCTCATCTGAGCTAAGCGCTTAGGATCTTCCAGCAAGGTGGTCACCGTAGAATAAAGTTCTTTTTCTAGTTTCTCATCCTCGAGCAGCACAGCTGCCCCGCGCTCGACCAAGTAATCAGCGTTAACTTTTTGGTATTGCCAAGCGTAGGGGTAGGGGACCAGGATTGCTGGCAAACCAAAGTGCGCATATTCACCCAGTACTGAGGCACCTGCGCGAGAAACGACCAAGTCCGCTGCTGCGAGCGCCGCGCCCATTTCGTGTAGATATGGGAAGGCTTGGTAGCGAGGTCCGAGTTCGTCGGTTTGATGGCGGAGCGAATCCCAATCTAAATGTCCCGTGAGATGGATGACCTGATAACGCTCAATAAGCTTTCCGGCGATTTTAACCACCGCGTTGTTAATCGAGCGGGCTCCGCTGCTTCCACCCATAAAAAGTACGGTTTTGAGGTTAGGGTCAAACTTAAAATACGCTAAGCCATCGGCTTTATTCCATTTTTTTAATTCTTCTCGAATAGGATATCCACTCACAGTTAATTTCTCCTGGTGCTTAAAAAACTTGCGCGATTCCTCGCTGGTGATGGCAATACGGTCAGAATACCTTGCCAACACTTTTAGCGCTAATCCTGGCTCAATATCGGGCACATAGAGCAGCGATTGGCGTTTTTTGCCAGCCAATGCCATGGGGATGGCTACGTAGCCGCCTGTAAAAAGCAGGACGTCTGGGTCGAACTCTTTGAGAATCTGCTTCGACCTATGGTAGCCTTTCCAAAGCTGGCTCAGGTTACCGGGCAGCTTCTTGAGCGAAACCCCATGGACGCCGGCGGCAGGAATGGCTTGAAAAGGCAAGCCGGCACGTTCTACCAGTTCTTTCTCCATGCCTCCCTCACTCCCAACCCACAACAAGGTGTGCCCTTTGTGGTTAAGAATCTCCGAAACGGTTAGTGCCGGATACACGCCGCCACCCGTCCCGCCCGCGCAAATTAACAACCGCACTGGTCTGGCTCCTTTCTGCAATTTCTTTGGCAGTTCCCTGCCTGGCAACATTCATGGTGATGCCGATGGCAGCCATGGTCGTTAACATGCTGCTTCCACCAGCGCTGATCAACGGCAGGGCGTTGCCCGTGAAGGGCATCAAGCCCACAATCACCGCGAAATTCATCAAAGCTTCAATCACGATCCAACTTATCAAGCCAAAAGACAACAAGCTGCCAGCCTGATCGGGAGCACGCTTAGCGATGGTTACGCCGCGCCACATGAGTAAAACATAAAGGATAATGACCACAAACGATCCAACCAAGCCTGTCTCCTCAGCAATCACAGCAAAGATGCTGTCGGTATGGGGTAAAGGCAAGCCGGTAAACTTGGTATCCGCTTGACCAATCCCAACGCCGAAGAAACCGCCTTTAATGATGGCTTCATAAGTGCGCTGGACGTGGTAAGAGCTGTTGATAGGATCTTGCAAGCCTTGCAGGTAGTCGTTAATCCGAGCTTGACCAGTGGAGGAGATTGCAATTACGCCACCGCCAACGATAGCAACAAGCAAGAAAAGGATTAGGGTCTGCTTTAAATCAGCTCCAGATAGGAAGAAGAGCATAATCACCAGAGCACCAACGGTAATTGCAGCGCTCAGGTCGGGTTGGATGACAATCAAGCCAGCTACCAAACCGAGAATGAAAACTAAGGGAATAAAAACGGTATCTTTATCGTGTAAAAGGTCTTTGCGCTTGGAGAGCCAGAAAGAAAGGTAAAGCACAATCCCCAACTTCGCAAATTCAGCTGGCTGGACTGAGTTGTTTAGCAGCGAGCGGCTCGAAATGCCTTGGAAGCTATTGCGAATAACCACAGCTGTGAGCATAGCAATCACGCCCAGCATCAACCAGGCGACAAATGGCTCGAATTTGTGATAGTCAAAGTAGCTAAGTCCAACAGCTACGGCGATTCCTAATACTACCCATAGCACCTGGCGGGTGAAAATATAAGTCGGTGGTTTCTCCATGATTAAGGAGGCATCCCAGCTGGAGGAGTAAACCATTAACAAACCAATCACTAACAAGGCTGCAATGATAAGGACTAAAGGCACATCAAAAGGCAGCCTGGTCATGCTGCGACTTTTCGTTTGAGGTTTGGCACTTATGTTATTCATAAAGCATTTACCAACTTCCTAAAGTATTCGCCGCGCTCTTCGAAATCCTTGAAAGCATCAAAGCTGGTGCAGCCTGGAGAAAGCAAGACGGTATCACCAGGTTGAGCCAACTTCGCGGCTGCTTGTACGGCTTCTTCCAGCGTGTTGCATCGGGAGATGACCTGTAAAGTTTCTCCTTTTTTGACCGCTCCTAAAGCTTTTTCGATCAAGCCGGCTGCCTCACCAAAGAGCACCACGGCGCGCACACGTTGGTGAATGAGCTGGGCGAGGTCATCCCAGGGCAGGTTTTTATCGCGCCCGCCCAGCAGCAAGACGAGCGGTCCTTCGAAGGCTTCGATGGCAGCCATTGTCCGCTCTGGTGCGGTGGCAATCGAGTCGTTGTACCAGTCAGCTCCATTAATGTTACGGATAAATTCCAGGCGGTGCGGAATGCCTGTGAATTCCTCGATGGCGGTCTGGATCGCAGGCAGAGCTAATGAAGCAGCGGCTGCAATGGCGCAGGCAGCCAAAACGTTAGCGATATTATGTCTTCCCGGCAGCTGGATCCACTCTAAAGGCAGCATCTTGAGGCTTTCGCGACCGAGCTGCAGCCAAATAGCGTCTTTATAGATGTAGGTACCATTCTGCTTAGAATCTGGCTTCTGGAAGCCAAAGCTGATCAAATCACTTTTGAGGTGTTCAGCCAAACTCCAAGAGCCTGGATCATCGCGGTTGAGGATGGCGACATCCCCAGCATGCTGAAAGCGCAGGATGCGGCTCTTCGCTGCAATATAGGCTTGCATGCTTCCGTGCCGATCCAAGTGGTTGGGGGTAATGTTTAGGATTGCGGCAATCTGCGGGGAACGTGTCATCAGCTCTAATTGGAAACTGGAAAGTTCGAGCACCACAAGGTCATCTTCATCAATCTGATCGACTTGTTCAATCAAGGGGTTGCCGATATTCCCACCCACCCAAGCACGATGACCATTTTGTTTCATTTCGAAGTACTTTTGAGCCATTAAGCCGACCAATGCCGTCGTCGTGGTTTTGCCGGAGGAACCAGTGATGCCAATAACCTGAGCTGGGCATGCCTCTAAGAAAATCTGTGAATCATTACTCAACGGGATGCCCCGCTGCAGCGCTGCTTGAATGAAGGGGATCGTCAGAGGCACACCGCCGGAAACACAGACAAGGTCTGCGCCTTCTAACAGCTCCAGCGGGTGACCGCCTAAGCGCAGCTGGATACCTAATTTCTCTAAATCGGGAAGATTTGCAGGCAGGTCATCCAAGGAGTGCATGTCGGTGAGGATCACCTGAGCACCTTTGGAAGCAAGGTAGCGCGAGAGAGCCGTTCCTTGCCTGGCGGCACCAATCACGATAACTTTCTTTCCAGACCAGTTTTCCATCTTTATCCTAAAAACGTTAAGGCTAAGCCGAGCATCCCGGCGATGAGCCCGATTATCCAAAAGCGGAGCACGATTTTATTTTCTGGCCATCCCAACATCTCGAAGTGATGGTGAATGGGTGCTTTTTTGAAAACGCGCTTTCCGTGAGTAGCTTTAAAGTACGATACTTGAATAATTACACTCAGAAGCTCTGCCACGGGGATGATGGCAATGAGCGGCAGGAAGAGCCAGCGCCCGGTCATTAAAGCGACAACCGCAAAAGTGGCTCCAAGAGCTTGGGAACCGGTATCGCCCATCATCAATTCAGCTGGCTTGACGTTGAACCACAAGAAGCCAGCCAGCGCGCCAACGATGCAGAAGCAGAAACGGGCTAAGTAGACCTGCTGCTGGGTCATGGCGATAATGCCATAGATACCAAATAGGGTTAGCGAGATCATACCAGCCAACCCGTCGATCCCATCGGTAAAATTGACCGCATTTGCCATTGCGACGATAAGAAGCGCTGCAAATGGGATGTACCACCAGCCAAGATCAAGAGCAGTAGGCGCTGAGGGCCAAAAGAGATGAGGGACATCTAATACTTCGGTTAATCCGTAGGCAACGACCAAAGCAATTATTGCCTGTAATATAAATTTCGTCCTTGCGGTCATGCCTAAACCGCGCCGCGGTCCACGAATGCCCTCCCAATCGTCCACTGCACCTATCAGCGCAAAACCCCACATCGTTAAAAGTGGCACAAAAATCGAGGAACCAAAGAGACGCGAGCCGAATAGGGATACCGCATTAAGGATCACCGTCAGGATGGTTATCGGAATGAGGAACATGAACCCGCCCATGGTAGGGGTGTTCATCTTTGCTAAGTGCGATTCTGGCACGTCCATGCTGATGATCTTACCGATGTTCAATTGCTTAAGCAGCTGGATGAAAGGAGGACCCCAAATAACCGAGAGTAAGAAACTAAAACCGCTGATAGCAATTGCCAAAGTGGAAGCGTTCATGAGGCAACGACCTCCAAGGCGGAAACGATTTGATCCATGCGCATAGCGTTCGACCCTTTGATTAGAGCAATATCACCATCCTTAAGGATCTTGCGTAAGTATTGGGTTGCTTCGGAAGGCGTGGCAAACCAATGTGCTTTATGGGCTGGAAAGCCAGCTTCCAATGCGGCGTTTAAACTGGTTTTGGTACGCTGCCCAACGAATACCAATTCATCTGCCACTTCAGCTGCTCGGATGCCAATACGTTGGTGCCCGTCTTCTTCATATTGTCCCAATTCGAGCATATCGCCTAATACAGCCACTTTGCGCCCGTCCAAATCTGCCAGCAAGTTAAGCGCTGCGAGCGTCGAGTCAGGCGAAGCGTTGTAGGTATCGTCAAGGAGGAGTGCCCCGGAAGCTGTTTGTACTGTTGTGATACGCAGCTGAAGTTGGCTGTTTTTAAATGCGTCAAAAATGGCAGCCCAATTAAAGCCTAAGCAAAGTGCTGCTGCAGCAGAGCGCAGCAATGTATATACGGAGTGCCTGCCAATTAAAGGAGCGGTTAAATAAAAATCTTCCCCACGATAGTGCATGCGGCAGCGAATGCCTTCTAACCCCATGCTCTCAATCTCGTCTGCCCAAAGGTCTGCTTGTGGATCGAGCCCGTAAGTGAAAACAGAAGCACGCGTCTGGTGTGCCATTGCCAAAACGCGCTCATCATCATAATTAAGGATGGCAACACCTTCTGGCGCTGGAGGTAAAGCTTGGACAAGTTCGGATTTTCCGGCGGCAATAGCCTCTATTGATCCAGCGCGTTCTGCATGCACCGTGCCTATATTGGTAACGATGCCAATTTGCGGTAGGGCAATGTTGCAGAGTTGGGCAATATCCCCTGGGACGTAAAACCCCATTTCGAGCACAGCCACTTGATGGCTTTCGTTAAGTTGTAGTAATGTCAGTGGCAGCCCGATTTCATTATTCAAGTTGCCTGGGTTTTTGAGTGTAACGTAGCGCTGAGAAAGCACACTAGCGGTAAGTTCTTTGGTTGAAGTTTTGCCTACGCTGCCAGTAATGCCAATGACCTTTAGGTTAAATTGCCGGCGCCAATAAGCAGCTAATTTTTGCAGTGCTTGGAGGGTATCCTCGACGAGTAAGCTGAAGGGCGGTTGAGAGGGGAGTGCTGCAATTCCTTCGCGGATATCCACAACCGGGAACTCGCTCTGGATGGGATGCTCGATGATGGCTAAATTGGCTCCCTTGGCAAAGGCTTCATCGACAAACAAGTGTCCATCTGTGTTTTCGCCTTTGAGTGCAAAGAACATACTAAAAGGGGGCACGTGGCGTGAATCAATGCAGCCTTCGGTGATCTTGAAATCAAGATTGCCGATGCTTTTTCCGATTAACGCTATGAGAACGTGCTGTAAAGTCAGCATTTCTACTCTCCGTTCGTGGTGCTGGCAGACTGCAGGCGGATGTTATCAGGTGGGATATCCATCAGAACCACGAGGTTTTTCACAACGTCGGAAAACACAGGAGCTGCCACTTCCGAACCCCAAATCGAGATTGTTGGTTTTTCCAGCCAGATGTAGACGAGGAATTTGGGGTCTTCTGCTGGACCCCAGCCGACAAAGCTCGTGTTCGTTACCGAACTGGTATAACCAAATTCTGTCGGGATCTCAGCCGTGCCAGTTTTGCCTGCCACAGAGTAACCTTCCACCAGCGCAACTGAGGATTCTTCTTCGAGAGATGTGACCAACATAGAGGTGAGCGTTGTTGCCGTTTCGGGTTTGAGCGGTGTGCCCACAATTACAGGATTAACCTCATATTGGCGTCCATCGATAATCATGGATTTGACCACATGCGGTGCCATCATTTTGCCCTCATTCGCAACTGAACCGATTGCCATTACCATCTGGATGGGAGTGAGGGAAATACCCTGACCAAATGAGTTGGTTGCCAGGTCTACTTCGTACCATTGATTATCCCCAGGGACCTTGAGGGGGAAGTGGACTTCGCCACCCAAATCTATGCCAGTGTTGCGGTCAAGGCCAAAGTTTTTTAAGTAGGAATAGAATCGGTCAGCGCCTAATTGCATAGCAATCCAGGAGAGGCACACATTCAGCGAATGCTGCATACAGCCGGTCATGTCCTGGTCGCCCCAAGCGCCATAGTTCCAGTTGGTGATCGTGGTGCCGCCAACCATGATCGAGCCTGTATCATGAAAAACGGTTTCCGGCGTAACCGCACCAGCATCTAAAGCGGCTGCCATGGTAAGCACTTTAAAAACCGAACCCGGTTCGTAAGATTTACTGATAGCGCGGTTATAGGGGGTTGGGTTGGGAAAGACTTCGCTATACTTCCAATATTCGTTCGGATCCAACCGAGGCGTGGTCGCCATCGCCAAGACGCTGCCATCCTCGGGGTCATAGACCAAAATCGTTCCAGCTTCCGCGCCAGACCAATCGATGGCTTCGCTAAGTACGTTTTCGGTCATGGCTTGGATATCGCGGTCTATCGTGAGCACTAAACTCGCGCCTGGTGATACCGTTTCGGTTGTGGGAATTTCTACCGGGTCGTAGTTTTTGAAGACTTGTTTTGGTGTGCCAGCAAGCAAGTCGTTATATGCTTCTTCCACACCAAAATACCCCTTACCTTCGGTTTTATCTAAGAATGAGTAGAACCCAATAATATTAGAAGCGAGGTCACCCTCTGGGTAGCTCCGCTTGTTTTGGGCTGTCCAGATTAAACCCCTTAAGGACGGTTTGGTTTCGTTCCGTCCAACCTTCCTATCCTCATATTCTTGATTGATTTTTTCGAGCTCGTCGATTTCCTCTTTTGTTGCAAAACCTTCCAGGACAACATAATAAGGGTTCCCGTCACCGGGCGTCATTTGGGCACTGGCTAAAACTTCTGCATAGTCCAACCCCAAGACGCTCGAAGCAACCGCAGCGATGGTCTCTGGCTGGGCTACACTCGCCAAATCTAAACCCACTTCGAAGGTAGCTTCGTTGCCAGCTAAAAGATTGCCTTCGGCATCATAAATATTGCCGCGTTCCGGATAGATCGTCTCGATAAATCCGCGATAGTTTTCACTTTGGGCTAAAATTTCAGCTGCGGCGGGAATATTTTGGATGCGGATCATCTGAATGCCAATCGCGCTGCCCACTAAAGAAGCGATGACAGCGACGATGATAAACCGCGACGAAGTTTGACCCTTCATGGCTGCACCTCGCTCGGAATCTGAGGCTGACTGAGCTTACTCAGGAACCAATCCCATAATGAGGCTGTAAACTCGGGGAGTAAAACTGGTGTTTCTCGGGTTTCGCTGCGCGCCGGTGGGGCGAGAACAGCAGCTTCCTTTGGGACGTAGCCGGGAATCTCGAGGTATAAGGCTTGCTGTGGATCTACCCGGACCATGTCTAGATCTTCCACGCGTGCTTGCATATTCTTAATCGACTTTATGGAAGCTAATTGAGAAGCAAGATCATTGTTCTCGATTTCTAACAAAGTAATCTCTTCTTCTAAGTTTTGAATTTGCCTGCCTGTGGTCGCAGCTCTTTCACTTACCGAGAGGTATACCCCAGCGATAGCAGCAATAATGACCAGGATTAGCAGGAAGATGCCGATCCACTGCAATTGGGTCCGCCAGGGTGCTTGTTGATATGCGTGTAGAAAGTTAGTTTTCATAGGTCTTAAGCTGCAGATTCTATGCCAATTTACAATTTTTGTGCCACACGTAGTTTTGCACTGCGTGAGCGCGGGTTTAGAGCCTTTTCTTCTTCCTGTGGAACCACAGGATGCGGCGTGATAATTTTGATACTCGCATGATGGCCACAAGTACAGATAGGCTGCTCTGGCGGGCAGATGCAATCTTTGCTCTCCCGCTGGAAAATTTGCTTTACGATGCGATCTTCCAGCGAGTGAAAAGAGATTACAGCCAGGCGGGCGTTTGATTCTAAAAGTTCTATGAGCTGCGGAAGTGCTTCCTGTATATTTTTCAGCTCGTCATTGACAGCGATACGCAACGCTTGAAACGTACGTGTTGCTGGGTCTTGCCTCTCACTGGTTCTGCCGATAGCAGATCGCACAACAGTGGCTAACTCTTGTGTTGTTTGTAAAGGTCGGGCTTGCACGATGGCTCGGGCGATTTTTCGAGAGTAACGTTCTTCGCCATAACGCCAAATCAAGTCTGCTAGTGCCTTTTCATCCAAGTTGTTCACCAAGTCTGCAGCGCTCGGACCACGGGTTGGATCGAAGCGCATATCCAGCGGTCCGTTCTGCTGGAAGGAAAATCCTCGCTCAGCCTGGTCGAGTTGCATTGATGAGACGCCCAGATCGAGCACGATGCCATCCACCTTTTGCCACCCGATTTCCGCGAGGACTTGTGCACTCTCGGTATAAGAAGCGTGTTTGACGATCGCACGGGAACCGAAGGGAGCAAGTGTAGCGCGAGCCAGAGCAACGGCATCCGGGTCAAGATCTAACGCGACAAGTTGACCGTCTGGAGCACTGGCTTCCAGGATACCCTTAGAGTGTCCGCCAGCTCCTGCAGTGCAGTCTAAATAGCGCCCGGGACTGAAAGGTGCCAGGTATTGAATAATTTCTTGGTAAAGTACTGGACGGTGCGGTACTCCCGTCTCCATTAATTACCTCGAGCAGAGATATTAATGGCTGCCCAACGGTTGCTGTTTTTTTGAGGGTCATTGTGCGATTTTGCTTCCAATGACCAAAGTTCCACTGACCAGATTTCGAAACTATCTCCGACCCCGATGATCATACAGGTGTCGTTAATCTGCCCGGTCGCTCGCAGGAAAGCGGGGATCAGAATGCGGCCAGCAGTATCGTAGGTGAGCATTGCAGCGTTAGAAAAAATCAACCTGCGCAAAGCGCGTGTTTCCGGGTCGGTAATGGAAAGCTCGCTGAGATTGTTGGCAATCTGCTCAAAATGTTGCTTTGGGTAAGCAATCAAATTAGAGTCAAACCCTTCGGTGAGGTAAATTCCCTCTGGAGCTTGCTCTCGGAAGCTAGCCGGGATGGTTAATCTTCCTTTTGCGTCAATGTTGTGTTCGTACTGCCCAAAGAACATTTGTTCTATTCCTCTTTTAATGACAGAACGCTGGAGCTGACCAGCGTTCTCATGCCACACTTTCTGACACTCTTTGACACTATTTGTCACATTATAGAATAAAAATGGTTGAAAATCAAGGGCTTGGCACACTAATTGCAGATATTTTAAGGTTTCTCTTTGGCTGGAAATAAAAATGGGAACACAGTTCGATATGTAGGGATCTGAGGTTACCTATATGGGTTTTACGAGCTCACCGGGCAAATGGATATACCTTTTTTTGATTTATAATCATCTCACATGGCAACGCCAATGATACTCAACGATCGCTATCAATTAGAGCAAACCTTGGGCACCGGTGGCATGGCTTTAGTCTATAAAGCTAAAGACCTGATGCTTGAGCGCAGTGTGGCAGTTAAAGTGCTGCGCGAGGATCTTTCCACCGATATGTCCTTCCGTGAGCGCTTCCGCCAGGAAGCACGTGCTGCCGCCAATCTCAGCCATCCCAATATCGTCACAGTGCACGATTTTGGTTTGGACCAAGGGCACCTATTTATTGTGATGGAATACGTGCCTGGCACGGACCTGAAAACTCGCATTCGCGAGAAAAGCCGCTTTTCTGTTCAGGAAACTTTGGAGTTGATGATCCAGGCTTGCCAAGGGGTGGGTTATGCTCATCGTGCGGGCTTGGTGCATTGCGATATCAAACCGCATAATATGCTCGTTTCGCCGGATGGGCGCTTGAAGGTCACCGATTTTGGGATTGCGCGTGCCTTAGCCAGTATTTCCCCAGAGGAACGCAGCGAGGTTGTGTGGGGCTCGCCGCACTATTTTTCCCCAGAGCAAGCAGCCGGATTGCCGCCTTCACCAGCTTCGGATGTCTACTCGCTGGGGGTAATTTTGTACGAAATGCTTACGGGTCAATTACCTTTCAACGCAGGCGATGCTGAGGAACTGGCACGCATGCACCGCGAAGTGCAGCCTATTCCACCGCGAGCTATTAATCCCGCTATCCCTTCCCAACTGGATGAAATCATCCTGAAAGTGCTCTCAAAGGAGCCTTCCGCCCGTTACCGCACTGCGGATCAATTAGGGCATTTACTGCTAGGCTTGTATGAATCCGATCCAAGCCTCAAGAAATCCAGTTTCCTCCTGCATGAAGGCGGACGTGCAGCGCCAGTCATATCGCCGATAGGTGTTGCAGTTCCCTCAGCGCAGCCGTCAACGGCATTTCTACCTGATGATGAGGAGGGTTATTACGCTGCGCCGGAAGAAGAAGACGAAAAATCCAGGAAAATCGACTGGGGCACTTGGCTATTGGGCTTGCTTGCGTTTGCTTCGCTCTTTGGTCTGATCCCTTTCTGGCTATACGTTTACATGAACTTGAGACCTTAGGAGCTGCCATTGGATACTTTGATTTCACCTTCCATACTTTCAGCCGATCTGCTGCACTTGGAGCAGGCACTGCAAGAGTGCGAAAGTGCGGGAGCGGATAAGATTCACATTGATGTGATGGACGGCCGCTTTGTACCCAACATCACCTTTGGTCCGAACATTGTGCGGGCTTGCAAACGCGCAACCAAATTACCCCTGGATGTGCATTTGATGATCGTCGAGCCCGAAAAGCATCTCGAGGCTTTTGCGGAGGCTGGCGCCGATATTATTACCGTGCATTACGAGACTTGCCCACACCTGCACCGCACGCTGCAGCAAATCCGCAGCTTAGGGGTGCATCCAGGCGTTACATTCAACCCTGCCACACCGGTGGAGGGTTTGCGTTACTTAAACGGGATGTTTGATCAGGTGCTGATCATGACAGTCAATCCTGGCTTTGGTGGGCAAAAGTTTATCCCGGAAATGCTGCAAAAGATCCGCGATACGCGCAAACTGCTAGATGAAATTGGCTCGGAAGCGGTGATCCAGGTAGATGGTGGCATCGAGGCGAGCACGGTCGCTGCGGCGTATGCTGCCGGCGCCCGTGATTTTGTGGCTGGAACTGCCATCTTTGGTTATCCCGGGGGGATAAAGGCGGGGATCAAGACATTACAGGAAGCTTTGTTTTAGGGATTCAATTTAGCATCTATTAATCACATTTCTCATAAATGTATGTTACCAAACAAGCGAGAGCTAATGTGATTCAGTTTATTCAATGAGTGGGTTATCCAAGTAATTCAATGCCATGGTAACAACAGCTGTCCATGCTAACATTTTAAATTCACCTGTTCTTAAAGCATTTTCAATTTCTTCTCGGTTAAGCAATAATAATTCCTGATCCTCCAAATCATCGCTGTCTGGACTAGTAATTTGTCTCGCATCCAGAGCTAAAAATAGGTGCATCGTAGCGATCCCTCGATTAGGATCTAATACATAGCATCCCAAGTTAATCCAATTTGATGCTTCACAGCCCATTTCTTCGTATAATTCCCGTTTTGCCGCGTTAAACGGATCTTCATTTTCTTCAATCATGCCTCCAACGGGAGCAAGTGATGTTCCTTGGACAGCATATTTTGTTTGGCGAAAGCAAAGGAACTTGCCTTCTGGGGTAACAGGAAGGACAATGGCTGCATCGGGTATGATTATCCATGCCCAGTCTGGTATGATGGTCCCATTCGGGAGCTCTATCACATGATTTTCAATCGTTAAAAATTTTCCATGGTTGAGAATAGTTTCCCGTGATAATGTTTTCCAAACGCGAAGAACCTTTTGTTCCATTAATCCTCCAATTTATTCTTTAAGGAATCTATAAAAATCTTTCTGAATGCGATCATATAGGTTACTGGCTTAAACAATATCACATTTTACTTATCTATAGATTTGTCTGAATGGTTATTTAGGCGATATATAGACATTCAAGAGGCGGTAATAAATGGGGATAAATTAAAAAAAAGCCTCAATCAAATTCCTGAGGCTTAAACTAATACAATTCGGACTTGGTTATAGAGTTTATTTTTTCTTTAACAAGTACAAAATTCGCTCGCTGTTTGGAATGGGCTCTTTCTTTTCACATGTAAAATAAGCAGAAAAAGCTTTTTCAAAGCCTTCTACCGTGTATTGGTCAAATATATCCTTGCGGGTAGCCAGTAAGCGCTTTACCTGGGAATCACTTTTCGGGACGAATTCCACAATCGCCCAGTTTGCTAATTCGGAAAAGAGTTTCGCGATTGAATCGAGGGGAACGTTATTTGAGATAGCTAAGTGATGAAGCAGGGCTAACGCAAGAACCATATCAACAGGACCGCGGGCAACAAAAGATTCGCGTTCGGCGTTGGACCAACCGAGCGCTGCGCTTGGGTTGGTGAGGTCTATGACTAGCGGGAGCAAGTTTTTCTCGCCTGTATGTTTAATCGCGAGGTAATTTTGTTCCACTGCAGCGGGGTCGATGTCGCTTGCAACGGTCATCACACCCCGGCGCGAAGCCTCCCGGCTGAAGAGACCGTTATTGGCTCCTAGGTCCCAGGCAGTTTTGGGCGCTACTTCTTCGATGAATTTTCCAACGATTTCGCCCTTTTTCTTGAGCGAATCATCGGAATAATTGGTGATGTTGTAGTAATTTCCCCATTCCGTTCCGGCTGGTTCCCATTTTAAAGAAAGAAGAGTTTTTTCCAGAGAGTCATAGATTCTGAGCAGGGAGGCTTTATCCATTTTCACGCCAGCGGTGGGCAGGGCTTCGCTTTGAGCGTAACGTTTTTCAGCGCGGGCATGCATGTGAATATGAATATTTAAACCACTAGTACCAAATTTCGTCTTGCCGGGGAGCAGCTCACTCGCCAAATCGAGCGGGATCCCATCGATGTAAACGCGCATCAATTGAATCAGGCGGATATCTACCAACGAGGCTAACGCCAAAGGTGCCAAAAAATGCTGACAAAATTGCCGGTATCCATCCCACAGCTGCCCCTCGTGATAAATATCGAAGGAAAGCGTATCAATTAATATTGGTTTACCGTCTAGAAATTGGATATTGTAGGCGCTGGCGTCTTTCAAGATCATGTTCTTCTGTAGAGCCATGCGTCCGACTTCGAGGGTGAGCAGTGCTGCGTCTTTCATCTCCGAGAATGACCACTCATAGGGGTAGGAGATCATCGGGATGAGCTCTGGCTGGATCACCTTGTACGCGCGGTCCGGCTCAGCAGGGGGCTCATTCGTCTCCGTGTGAGCGACCATCTTATGCGACGCAGTTAAGGCATCATAAAGACCACTGGACATCAGGTGGTCGTATGCCTTGCGATAAGATGTGTTTACTTGGCGGTAGAGAACTCCATCACGTTTGAACAGAAAGCCGCTTGGATCGCGAAATGAAGCACCAAGCCGTTCAAGATTATTCATCAGACGTGTTTTCCTCGAGAACAGGATCGGTTGTTTCGGGCTGTGGCGGGACGTATTTTTCGCCCTTGAAAAAGGCTTTAATGCGTGCCCAGAAAACTTTAATCAGGATGCCAATTCCACCCAGTACTCCAGCTGCTAGCAATTGGACAATCAGGCTGCCGGTGCCAGGGTTCAGATAATAATGCAATTTAAATAAGATATTAAACATTAACTTTCCTTTCGGGTTTTCTTAATGCTCTTCAACAAAACAATGTTATAGTCAAAACAACTGTCTTGGTCAAGCTTAATTCCTTCAAAACGATTTAGTTTGATTTTACAACTAATTATCACCCAGCACAGAGCGACCTTAAAAGAATTTATTTCAATCGATCTACTCGTAGGTTGAAATACGCTCAAGTAGTTCACTCGGCATAACAAACCCATCCATTGTCAAACGATCTTTAAAGATGTTTAATGCCTCTGTTTTTGTTAATAAATCACTTTCCGCACAGGGATTGAGATAATTTTCAACATTTCCTTGCATGAAGTTATAAGGTGACTCCAGTTCTAATCTATACCAATTCTGACAATAGACCAGGTTGATATAATCAAACTGATAGAATGGGGGGGTAAAATATTCATCAGTGAGAGCCCAACCGCCATCACTATCAGCTTCTGCGTGCTTTTGGCCAAAGCTCACCACAGGTGTCTTGGTGATTTTATCTGAAATTAATGAGCTACCATTCATCCATTCTGGTATCTCGATTCTCAAGTAATCTAATATAGTTGGTGCTATATCTAAATTTTGTGATTGATTAATTAGTAGACCTTTATATTTATTATTTGGAAAGCGAATGATAAGAGGTGTTTTCAAATTTACTTGGAAACCTTGACCATGATCAGAATAGAGGATGATGATGGTATCGTCGTACATACCACTTTCGATTAATTGATCTATCATGCTTCCAAAAAGGTAATCAAAATTAAGGATACTATCGTCATAAAAATCGGTCATCCATCCTTCCTCTTGATTGAGCCCTTCCGAAAAAACTCGTATTTCAGGGTTAAATTTGGATCCATGTGTTCCAAGCAAGTGTGCCTGGATAAAAACGGGTTGATCGCGATGTGATTCCATTATTGAGATAATCTCATTAATTTTTATGAGATCAGTATTTTTAACCTCACCTCGGATAACGAAAGAATAGGGATCAGTGA